>WNGQ01000010.1_pt1 | contig 170828 bp, 115 predicted proteins | sample 5407661 | NCBI WGS metagenome assembly WNGQ01 (sample SAMN13153382, study PRJNA577476) | soil metagenome | isolation source: 60 cm soil or saprolite under Garry oak tree replicate 2 | place: USA:California | collected 2016-06-15 | reverse complement strand
GCTGGAAAGACTACGAGATGCGAAAAGGGTTTACGAGAAAACCACAAAGGGACGAGCCCGCGACGCCAGGCAAGAACTACATAACGCGGAGCGGGCTCGAGCGCCTCAAAGATGAGCACCGGTTTCTGTTCACCAGGGAACGCCCGGCCGTGACGGAGGTGGTGGCGTGGGCTGCCGGCAACGGCGATCGCAGTGAAAACGCCGACTATCAGTACGGCAAGCGGCGGCTGCGGCAGATCGATGGGCGGATTCGCTTTCTCACGAAACGAATCGAAGCCGCGGAAGTAGTGGACCCGGAAGCTCCGAGAGCGGGGCAGGCGGCGACGAGGGCATTCTTCGGAGCGACCGTGCGCTATGCCAATGCCGCGGGAGCGGAGCGAGTGGTGAGCATCGTGGGCACCGACGAGGTCGATCTCAACCGCAACCACATCAGTTGGGTGTCACCTCTGGGGCGCGCGTTAATGAAGTCGGCAGCGGGTGACAGCGTAGTCCTTCAATTGCCGGGCGGTACAGAATACCTGACCGTCCTGGAAGTGTGTTACGAGCCCATTTCTGTGGAACCGTTCCGTGAACCGCCTGGGTCCGAGGCCTCGGCAAAGGGACTCACTCGCCGACGCTAAATCCACCTGACGAAAAAGAGACGAAACGGCACAGGTAGTGAAAGAGCGACGACCGTAATAGCGCGCTATCGGCTTTTGGCAATCTACAGGAGATGAGTTGAGTCCTCATAAACGCCCATCAAGCCCTGAATTTTCCACCCAGGTGATCGCGGAATTGTAGTGCCATGCCGACTTGTCGTTACGGATTCGGACGCTTTATCCACGCGGGAGCCCGTTCCACACGAAAAATGACCAAGCCATCGACAACCTGATCCCAACCGGCCGTCTTGAAATTGGTTCCCATGAGACGCGCCGCAACCCTGTTGTACTTCCGTAGCTGCTTGCCGGACAGGTATTCCGTATCGGAGTTGCTATGAGCGAAGATCTGCGCTTCGAGAGAGGAAGGAGGAGCATCGCTTAGACGTCGGATCGGCTGGTGAGTGAATGCATATTCACCAGAGTAAACAGAGAACCCCAGCGAGAACGCCTGGCCCTTCCTATCCTTCTTGATGTAGGAGCCAAGCGGAACCATGCCCTGGCATCCCTCAGCGCTGCTGAGGTCCTTTGCCGTATGCACCGTAGCTGCCCAGACGATGACCTTGCTGTGTGGCGGCAGCCGACCAAAGAGCCACCTATAGTTCAGGTACATGGACCGGTCGCGGTCATTGATCCACTTTAGCTCCTGCCCTTTCTTCGTGAAGTCATCCTCCGTGAAGTTCCGTGCGAAGTTTCGCTGAAGGCTGTCCACCATCGCTCTGCTCTCTTCGATGGATTTCGTCTTCTCCTTTGTCGATGAAAGCTGGGTTTGGATTTCGTTCAGGCATCCGACAATTTCCTCCTTATCGGATGGACTATAAGGCGCGTTTTCGGTGTACTGCCAATGCATGTGTCTTTCAAGAACGGCGAGACAACGAGTTCTCTCATCGTTCTGGAGATATTGCACCAAATCGGATGACATCTCACGTGACGCATAAGTACCAGCCCCAAGCTGATCATCAAGCCCGCCAAGCGTGAGCCTGCCTGCCTTCACCTTCTCTGTGAGAAACGGCACCAGTGCTTGCACCTCCCCGTTGGCCCAAAGGCCACCAATGGCGGCAGAGATCATCGACTCGGGCACATCTTGGCCCGAATTCAGCTCCCTTTCGATGTGGATGTAATCGTACAAACCGCTTTCCACAAACAGCGCGTTGTAGTGACACTCATCGACAAGACGACGAACAAGCTGAGCCTTGAACTCCAGCGTGTTTCCGAAACCATGAATGGAGGACTCGCCGAGCAGCGCGACATGCTGGCCGCAGAGAGCGTGCACGGCCGCATCGGTGTCTGCGATCTTTGTTCTTGAACTTGCGACCTGTCCCTGCGCGGGTAAGCTTACAGTACTGAAAATCACCAACAAAAGGACAGATGCAAAGTAGATTAGAGCTTGAATCGGTCGTGGGGTCATGTGAGTACCAATGCCCATTCTAGCGTCCGCGGGCATTCGGGCGTTAGTCCCCATAAACGCCCTTGCCGCCGCTTTACTTCCGGATAGCCGGCTAACCGGAAGTTAGTGCTTCCGTTGCTTTTTCATGCGTTCTTCCATATACCGTACCGGGAGAACGCTTTTCTCCATGTGCATCGGAACTGGAACAGTTTTCAATATAAACTTTTTCCGCTCTCACGGCGCTTTGGGAAGCTGAATATCGGTAATCGAGTACGCTGGCACGGTCAAGGTAAAGGAGTTGCCCAAACCTGTCGCCGGTCCGCCGGTCGTCAGATAACTGTTGGGCTGGTTTTTGGGACCGAAATCAAAGCGCGTTCCAGCCGCAGCCAGTTGCGCGCCGCTGATCTTCACCTTCACGGTCGCATCGTTTTTGGGGTCTTTGTTGATCAGCATCAAGCCCAGGCTGCCGTCCTTGCGCAGGATCGCGTGGACCGCCAGCAAACTCTGGCTGCTGCGCGAGTCAACAATGGAATCGTTGATCTGAGCGAGCCGGTGGATCATCTGCAAGGCAAAGTAGACCGGACCGGGTTTGTTTTTGTCATCGAGAAAGCTCGGTTTGTGCAGTTCCAGCCAGTCAATGTTCGCGGCGCCATCTTCCATGAGACTGACGTAGGCATCGGCGGCGAAGAGCGCATCCACGTGAGGGTTAGTCTGGTTGGCAAACGGTCTCGATCCCATTTCAGTCACTACCAGCTGCATGTTCTGTGCATTTTCACCGCTGTACTTGCGGAAAAGTTCAAGCAGCGCCGCCATCATGTCCGGCAGTTCGCGCTGCGGCGCGGAAAGATAGCTGGGATTGTCCAGGGTCTTCCAGTCGGGTGGCAGCAGATTGCCTGTGTACCAGTGCAGGATGACAAAATCGATGGCTTTGCCGCACTCCTTCATGACCGCCGGGTTCCAGTCCGGTCCCCAGGAGTTGTCCATCGGCGGCGTATTGAGGACAGCGCCGATCTTGATGGTCGAGTCCACGGCCTTCATCGCTTTTACAAACTCAACCACGTTCTTGCCGTACGTCTGAGGTGAGAGCGCGGCGCGATTTTTCTTGCGCAGGTTCACGCTCTCTTTGGGATCTTTGTCGTAAGGGCCGTGCAGGTCTTCTTCGTAACCTTCTTTGTCTTTTTCGTAATAGCCGTTGCCGAAGAGTTCATTGCCAACTTCCCAGTAGAGAATATGAAAAGGCGCTGGATGGCCGATGCGGAGAAAGTTCTGGCCATCGTCAGATTCGAGCGGCTGAGCAGCACGCAGCGATGCCCAGTAGCCAACGGTCTTCCAGTCGTAGCCGGTGGAATCTTTTCCGATGACTTTCTGGTCCGTGGGACTACCGTTGGTATAAGCAACCCAGGCGGCTGCTTCCGTGGGTTCACCGCCTCCGGTTCCCGCGAGGTTGGAGCCGTAGTTTACGGTGATGATTGCGGTACCGCGGATCTGGTCCACTAACTTAAGGAAGTGGCCAAGATCAGCGTTTCCCGCCAGGTAGCCGGCATCATTGGTGGCCCTCCATTTTGACATTTTGTAAACCGACCAGTGGTAGCTATCCGAGTAGCCTCCGCCGGGATAACGAAGCGTGGTGATTCCCGCAGCGCGCAGGATCTCTGGAATCTGCGGATCGGCAAGATTGTTGTCGTAGACGGAGGTGTGCATGCCCATCGACCGCGGAGCAACGTAGTTGCGGACCTTGGTGGTGTCCACCGTGACGTTTACGGTTCCGTCAATTGCGATCGCCTGGGCGAATGCTGGCGGGGTGCTCAGCAAAAGGAACGCCAGCGCGAGAGATGCCAAGGCGACTCCATAAAAGGTGCGCCTTACAAAGTCGTGTGGCACAGCGCGGCAAGTCGCAAAAGATAAATAAAACAAATATGGACCGCAGCCGCCCTCGGCTGCGCGGTGGAACAACGGCCCTTGGTGAAAGAGCGGCCCTTTAGGGCCACGTAAAGGTGTGCTTAAAAAATGGGCTTTAGCCCTGGGGTCTCCGGTCTTGGAAACCCGGGAGAGAAAGCGTATGCCATCGGCGTTAAAGCGCATTTTCTTGATGCCAACGCTCTTCACGACCCTAAAGCGCCGTTCTTCCACAGTGTCACACGGGTTACAGAAACTCTGGAACCGCTCCAGCCACCAAACGCGAAGGCATTGGGCCAGCGAATCGAACCCAATCTTGAATTCACACACACTTTTCATAATCAAGTACTCCAAACGTTCTCTGTCGGAAACCGTTTTTGCTATTCCTGAGATTAAGGTTCTCTCCCCGGACAACGTAAACGATTTATGTTTTTCCGCCTGCTTTTTACATCGAACCAGGGCCCATGTCAAACAAACTATTGACAAACGGGCAATTCATCTTGATTTTGAGAAAAATCAAATTTCCGTAAACGTTTACATTGGGTATGTAACCGTTCTATACTCCAGCCAGTTGGCGGGAGAACCGCAAGATTTCGAGAGGCTTTCCCATGAAAACCAGTTCGGCTCGTCCTCGCTCTTTCCTGACAACACACTTCATGTGCAGGAGGGATAAACCATGTTGTTTACATCAGAGCATCAAACCTGGAATTTTTCCGTTGCTTCCCGTTCACTCACTGCCAGCCGGCGGATAGTCCGTGCGCTGACACTACTGATGGTCCTTGCAGGACTCTGCGCCATGGCATCTGGACAGAGCGTAACGGTAAACTTTAACTCGTCGCTGGGCGCGGTGCCGGCGTGGGGCCAGGGCATCGGCACCGCGGTGTATGACGGCAACCTCACCGACGCGGCGGTTCCGGGTCTGGTAAAAAACGCGGGTTATAACATCATGCGTTTTCCCGGTGGCTCGTACGCCGACATATACCACTGGCAGACCAACACGGCCACGGGCGGCGCGTTCGTTAACTCGAATGACACCTTCGATAACTTCATGACGCAGGTAAAAGCCGCAGGCGTAACCGCCCTGATCACCGTGAATTACGGTTCGAACGTGGCGGGCAACGGCGGCGGCGACCCCAGCGAAGCTGCCGGCTGGGTGACCTACGCCAACAAGACCAAGGGTTACGGAGTGAAGTTCTGGGAAGTTGGCAATGAGATCTACGGCAACGGTTTTTACGGCGCTCAGTGGGAAGAAGACCTGCATTCCGACCATTCGCCCACAGCGTACGCCAACAATGTAAAAGCTTATTCTTCGGCGATGAAGGCCGCGGATTCCACCATCAAAGTAGGCGTGGTCATGACCACACCGAACAACTGGCCGGACGGCGTCACGCCGGATTGGGACTCCACCGTGCTTCCGATTGTCTGCTCGTCTATCGACTTTGTGATCATGCACTGGTATCCCAGCACCAACCAGATTTTTTCTCCGGAGAATGAAATTCCAACCATCGGCTCGACCATGCGGTCGCGGCTGAACCAGTTCTGCCCGGCACAGTCCGCGAACATACAGATCTGGGTCACGGAAGGAAACTGGGACGGCACGCAGAACCCCGGAGCTCTGTTCGCAGCCGACCAGTTCCTGGCATGGTGGGAACACGGCATCGCCAGCATGGACTGGCAGATTCTGCATAATGGGATCTTCCTCTCCAACGGCGTGAATGAAGACTCAGGCGTGCTCTCGAACGCAAGCTGTTCCGGCAGCACCTGCGAATCCGCGGCCAACACTCCGTTCCCCGCATACTACGGCGCGCAGATGGTCCACAATTTGACGGGCCCGGGTGATACGCTGCTCTCTACCACTTCAAGCTCGACATCGATTAACGTGCATGCTGTCAAGAACTCTTCCGGTCGTGTGGCTGTGATGTTGATCAACAAAGATACGGCGTCCCATAGCGTATCCGTCACGGTGAACGGAACCACGCTGGGCGCTACCGGCACCAAATTTCTTTTCACCGGAACGGCGGCGCCGGCACAGAGTTCTCTGAGCGGGCTGGCAAACACTTTCACCATCAGCCTGCCGGCCTCTTCCATCACGGACGTTCTGACCACGGGCGCTACGGCCAACCTGGTCCCGGATGGCACCTACGTGTTTACCAACCGGAACAGCAATCTCGTGATGGATGACACCGGACACTCCACTACGGCCGGCACCAGAATGGAACAGTGGACGTCGAACGGCGGGACGAATCAAAAATGGCAGCTCACCAACCTTGGCAATAACAACGTGAAGCTGATCTGCGTGGTCAGTGGACTCGCGCTGGATATGAGCGGATCATCCAAAGCGAACGGCGGACAGGTAATTCAGTGGACACCCACCGGCGCCGCCAACCAGCAGTGGCATATCACGGCCGTCACCGGCGGGTTCTTTGAAGTCACAAACGTAAACAGCGGTTTGGCCCTGGAAGTTCCAGGCTCGTCGACGACCGCAGGGACCTTCCTTGACCAATCAACGTACACTGGCGGGAACAACCAGCAGTGGAGCATTCACTGAGTCATCCGGGTGGAGCAGGCCTTCAGGCCTGCGGGAGATGGTATAACTTTGTCGGCTTCAGCCACTGAGGTGCAGATTGACGATTCCTTTTCGAGGGCTCCAAAAGGCCGTGAAAAATATCTATAGAGCTCTGCGCATGCATCTTTTTGAACTAGATCCTGTACCCCAGCGGCTGAAGGCGGTTTCTTCGACGAACTCACCGCAGGCCTGAAGGCCTGCTCCACCCGGCTCGTGCTTGTGGACTTAGTTTCGCTCAAGAGGTACAGCGGATCAAGAGTTCGCTGCAAAGACAATTTTGGGTTGTTGAGGGAGAACCAATGATCACACGGCGTACAGCGATAAAGCTCCTGGCCGCAGCATGGCCTGCGCTGAAGAGCACGCAGGTATTTTCCGCCTCGCAGGCCCCGGAAGTGATCCAGCCGGGGCCGTTCCAGGGCACTCGGGAATCACTGGAGAAATACGAAGTCCCGCAATGGTATCGCGATGCCAAGTTCGGTATATGGGCGCATTGGGGGCCGCAGTCGGCGGCGGAGACGGGCGATTGGTACGCGCGCAACATGTACATCCAGAGCGAGTGGCAGTACAAGCGGCATTTGCAGGATTACGGCCACCCATCGAAAACCGGCTTCAAAGATATTATCCAGATATGGAAGGGTGATAAGTTCGATCCGGACCATCTGGTCGGGCTCTACAAGCAGGCGGGTGCAAAGTATTTCATGAGCATGGGCGTACACCATGACAACTTTGATCTCTGGAATTCGAAGCACACCCGCTGGAACTCCGTGAAGATGGGACCGAAGCGGGACATTGTTCGCGAGTTTCGCGATGCAGCGCGGAAGCACGGCCTTCGCTTCGGCGTGAGCGACCACCTGTGGATGAGTTACAAATGGTTCGCCGTGAGCCATATGAGCGACAAAGACGGCCCTATGGCGGGCGTGCCGTATGACGGCGTCGATCCCAAATACGCCGACCTTTATCACACGTACACCGACGCAAAACTTCTGACCGACAAACTTGAATGGAACGAAGACGGAACGACCGAAGAATGGAAGCAGCACTGGTTCCTGCGCATCAAGGACCTGGTCGACCAGCACCAGCCGGACGTGCTCTACGCCGACGGCCACATTCCATTTCAAAATCACGGGCTGAACATGGTGGCCCATCTCTATAACCTGAGCGCGAAACGGCACGGCGGGCGGGTTGAGGCGGTGTTCACCAGCAAGCGTCCGGAGGATTCCGCCAAAGGCACGTGCGTGCTCGATCACGAACGCGGCATTATTGACGACATCTGGCCGGAACCATGGCAGACAGATACGTGCATCGGCAACTGGCATTACCTGAAGGGCGTGACTTACAAGACGCCAAAGCGGGTGATCGACATGCTGGTGGACATCGTGAGCCGCAACGGCAACCTGCTGCTGAACTTCCCTTTACCCAACAGCGGAATGCTGGACGCTGAAGAGTTGAAGATCCTGGATGAAATCACGAAGTGGATGGCGGTGAACAGTGAGGCAATTTATGCGACGCGTCCGTGGAAGATGTTTGGCGAAGGGCCGGTGACCAAGGCAAATTCTTCCAAAGACTCCAGCTTCAACGAGGACAAACGCAAAGACCTCACGGCGGAGGACGTCCGCTTCACCAGGAAAGGCGGTACGCTCTACGCCTTCGTGATGGGCTGGCCGCAGACCCAGGCGATCATCGCGCCGCTGGCGCTCGGAGGAAAGGCGGGCGTAGGGAAAATCGGCAAGGTCGAGCTTCTGGGGTACGGCGGGCCGGTGCAATGGACGCAGGATGAAGCTTCCTTAAAGATCACCCTGCCTCCGGAAAAACCATGCAACCACGCGGTCGTTTTCCGGATCGCGGGGATCGCGTGAAATGGTGATTTCTCCTGGTTCTGTGAGCAGTTCTTATTGACAAGTCACCCGGCAGGTGCGACACTGCCTGCCGGATCGTGAACGTTTACGATACGCAATTTACAGGCACATAAGGGACTCGACTGATCATGCGCATTCGTCTTATCGGACTGCTACTGCTGGCTTTGGTGAGCACTGCCGGGGCGCAGTGGCTTCCTCTAAATCCTGTCAAGGGTGTTGAGCCGCTGCCGGATGGCGCTGAAGTTGTCCTGCAAACCGGTTATCTTCGCTTGCAGGTTTGCAGCGAATCGATTGTGCATCTGGTTTATTCCATTGAGCGTGACATTCCTAAAAGACCTGACCTGATCATCGTAAAAACCGACTGGCCTAAAACCGACTTCAAACTCGACACGTCTGACGTAAAGACCGTTACGCTCTCGACCGCGCGGCTGAAGATCGTCATCAACCGGGAGAACAGTTCGCTGGTTTTTCAGGACGCCTCCGGGCACCAACTGGCGGAAGAAAATACCCGCAGCCTCAAACCCGTTGAAGTAAACGGAGAGAAGACTCTCCATTCTGAGCGCTTCGTCAATATGTGGGGCACGCAAGAGTCGTTCTATGGACTGGGCCAGCACCAGGCCGGCGTGTGGAACTATCGCGGCGAAGCCGTGGACATCTCCCAGGACAATACCAACATCTCCGTTCCCATGTTGCTCTCCAGCAACGGCTATGGAATTTTCTGGAACAATGGATCGCGCAGTCGCTTCAACAACCGCTTTCCGCACGCTTTTTATCTGAGCTCGGAAGTCGCCGACGCGGTGGACTACTACTTCATCTACGGGCCGGAGTTTGACTCCATCGTAGCGGCGTATCGTACGCTGACCGGAGCGGCGCCGATGTTCGGCAAATGGGCTTACGGATACTGGCAATGCAAGAACCGCTATGACTCGCAGCAGGAGATCCTCGGCATCGCGCACAAATATCGCGAGCTGCACATTCCGCTCGACAACATTGTCCAGGACTGGTTCTGGTGGAACACCATGGGTGAGATGGTCTTCAACAAGAACTATCCCGATGCCAAGGGAATGGTGGACGACCTGCATAAAAACAACGTCCACCTGATGATCTCCGTGTGGCCGTACTTCCGTCCGGGATCGCCCGTGTACGACGACATGCAGCGTCGCGGTTTTTTTGTCGACAAGACAATCGCGCCCAGCTTTCATCCTGTGGGCCAGGCGCTCTATGACGCCTTCAATCCCGATGCCCGAAAATATTACTGGAAGCTCATGAATGATGCGCTGTTCAAGATCGGAGCGGACGCCTGGTGGATGGACACGACCGAACCCGAGACTGAAGGCCGCGAGACAAACCTCCTGGTCACCAACAAAATCGCGCTGGGCAACGGTGCGCGCTACGTGAATGAGTATCCCGTCGCAACCACGTCCGCAGTGCATGACGGGCAGCGCAGCGAGTCCGATCAAAAGCGCGTGTTCATTCTTTCGCGTTCAGGTTACGCTGGAGTGCAACGGAACGCCGTGGCCGTATGGTCCGGCGATGTGAATCCTAACTGGGAGACGCTGCGACGCCAGATTCCCGCCGGATTGAACCTTTCCGTCTCCGGGATTCCCTACTGGACAACCGACATCGGCGGATTTGTCTCCGCTAATCCGGACAATCCCGCGTACCGCGAGCTTTATGTCCGCTGGTTTGAGTTCGGGACGTTCTGCCCGATCTTTCGCGCACACGGAACGCGTGACACCAACCAGAATGAGATCTGGTCGTATGGACCAGACGCGCAGAAAATCCTGACCGCCTACGACCGCCTGCGCTATCGTCTGATGCCGTACACTTACTCGGTGGCATGGAAGGTCACGAGCGAGGGATACACGATGATGCGGCCTCTCGTGATGGATTTCCGCGCTGACGTCCGCGCACAGAATACCGGCGACGAATATCTATTTGGTCCCGCGGTCCTGGTGGCTCCGGTCACCGAGCAGGGAGCAACGTCAAAACATCTTTATCTACCGAAAGCAAAGTGGTACAACTTCTGGACCGGATCGGCGTTGGACGGAGGACAGGCCGTTGACACCGCCGCTCCGCTCGGCACTCTGCCGCTGTTTGTGCGTGCCGGATCAATCCTTCCGCTGGGACCAGACGTTGAGTTCGCATCAGAAAAAGCCGCTGACCCGATTGAGTTGCGCGTCTATCGCGGCGCGGACGGTGACTTCACGCTGTACGAAGATCAGGGCGATACCTACGGCTATGAAAAAGGCGCCTATGCGACCATCGGCTTCCACTGGGATGACGCCGCCAAGGTCTTGACCATCGGCGACCGGCACGGCCGGTTCCCTGACATGCTGGAGTCGCGAACGTTTCGCGTCGTTTTTGTTACAGAAAACCACGGCACAGGCGGCGATCTGACCTCCACCGCGGACAAGACCGTAAAGTATTCTGGAAAAGCAGTGACTGTGGTCCCTTGATAACCACTGAAGCATAGGGAGGCCCCTGTTGCCTAAGATTTACGCTCGCCTCGTTGTGATAGCGCTTCTGCTGGTTCTTTCCCCCACAGCGTTGCAACCAAGTTCCGGGACCACAAGCCCCGACAGCACCGCTATTCCTACGCAACTTCCAGGCCAGAACGCGCTTCTAATGGGATCGGCGTGGTATCCCGAGCAATGGCCGGAATCGCGCTGGGAGAAGGACGTGCAGTTGATGGAGTCGGCGCACCTGCATGTGGCCCGCATCGCCGAATTTGCCTGGAGCACCATGGAGCCGACCGAAGGCCACTATGAGTTCGGCTGGCTGGAACGCGCCATACGCTTGCTGGAGAAGCACCATATTGTCGTGGTCCTGGGCACACCGACGGCAACGCCCCCGGCCTGGCTGACAAAGAAGTATCCAGAAACCCTGCGCATGGAAACCAACGGGCAACGCGTGCCGCACGGAAACCGCGCTCATGGCGCGGCCACGTCGCCGAAATATCTGGAGCATTGCCGAAGGATCGCCGAGGAGATGGCCAAACGTTTCGGCCATGATCCCAACGTCGTCGGCTGGCAGATTGACAACGAATACGGCTACGCGCAGATGTCCTACGACGATGTTGCGCTGCGGCAATTCCAGGACTGGCTGAAGGCCAAATACAAAACGCTGGACGCGCTCAACCAGCACTGGACTACGGCATACTGGAGTGAAACGTACGACGACTGGAGTGAGATTCCCATCCCGGTAGGCGCACACAACCCGGCGCTCATGCTGGAGTGGAAGCGGTTTGTCACTTATGTCTGGACGCGCTACCAGCAAAACCAGATCGACGTGATGCGGCCGCACCTTGATGCCCGGCAGTTCATCACCGGCAATTTCATGGGCATGTGGTTCGATCCCATTGATCACTACACCATCACCGCGCCGTTGACGTTTGTTTCCTGGGACGATTATGTCGGCAATGGACATCTTGATCCGATCATGAACGGCATGAGCCATGACACCATGCGTGGCCTGAAACGGGAAAATTTCTGGATCATGGAAACCCAGCCCGGCGCGGTCAATTGGCAATCCGTCAACAACTTCCTGAACAAGGGCGAAGTCCGCGCCATGGCATGGCATGCGATAGGCCACGGCGCCGATGACGTCAACTACTGGCAGTGGCGCAGCGCGCTCAATGGACAGGAAGAAATCCATGGCACGCTGGTGGGACCGGATGGAGAGCCGGTGCCTTTGTTCCAAGAAGTGGCGCGCACGGCCGGAGAGTTTGAAAAAGCGCAGAGCGCCTTCCGCGGCACGCGTGTGGTGTCTGACGTTGCGATTTTGAATGACTATGAAAGCCACTGGGCCCTGGACTTTCAAAAACACACCAAAAACTACAACGCCATCGGCGTCGCGTCCGCGTACTATCGCGCGCTGCGCAAAATTGCTCAGTCAATCGACGTGATAAGTCCCTACGCGCCTCTGTCCGGATACAAGCTGGTGGTCGCGCCAAATTTGAACGTCATGCCAGAGCCGCTGGCCAGGCATCTGATCGAATACGTCAGAGGCGGCGGCCACCTTGTGTTGGGACCTCGTTCCGGCATGAAGGACGAGTACAACGGACTGCTCACGCAACGGCAGCCGGGATTTCTGGTTGAACCGCTAGGAGGCCGCGTGGAGCAGTACTATGCGCTCGAAGCAGGCATTCCGGTTTCGGGGTCCTGGGGCAGCGGAGAGGCCACGGTATGGGCGGACCAGCTGAAATCCACCGCTCCGGACGACGAGACTTTGCTGCGTTACGGCGCCAGCAACGGATGGCTTGACGGCCAGCCAGCGGTCTTGACGCGCGCTCATGGAAAGGGCCACATTACCTATATTGGCGCGATTCTCGATGACAAGCTCATGGCAAAAGCCGCGGAGTGGATGACAAAACAGAGCAACGTTACCGCGGTATTCGGCCCGGTGCCCGAGGGCATCGAGGTCAACCGCCGCGTCGGCGACGGCAAGCAGGTTTTTGTCCTTCTCAACTTCTCGCCGCAGACGCAAAAGATTGCTCTGCCTCGTTCCATGAAATCTGTTCTTGATGGCGCGCAAGCCACGGAGGTTGAGCTTGCAACCTACGGCGTTGCCGTGCTTCTTGATTCCAAGTGATGACGCGAAGTAAGCGTTGGGTGCAGTGGCGGAGAACTGGTGAAAGAATGGCGCTTTAGGGCCGTGAAAGGATTGTTTTTAGAAAATGGGCTTTAAAGCAGCTTCACTGCAAGCGTGAACCAGAAACGTGTGCCCACAGGCACTCTTGCCTGTGCGAAACATCCTTCTGAGGCAGGCGCAGGCGGGAGTGCCGGCGCCACAAATCCAGTCTACTGCAATATTGAAAATGCTTTAGCCCAGGTTTCACCAGCGTTAGAGTTGAGCTATGTATCAAGACAAGGTGAGGAATGGAAAACAATAACTATCAACCCAAACCTGAACATAAATTCTCGTTTGGGCTGTGGACCGTCGGCAACATTGGAAGAGACCCGTTTGGAGAACCGGTGCGCGCGGTCCTGCCTCCGGCGGACCTGGTCCGTCTACTGGCCGAGGTGGGTGCGTGGGGCGTGAATCTGCATGACAACGACCTGGTCCCCATCGATGCCACGCCCGCGCAACGCGACTGCATTGTGCGCGAGTTCAAGAAAGCATGCGCTTTGAGCGGCATCTGCGTTCCCATGACCACGGTGAACCTCTTCACGGACCCGGTTTTCCGCGATGGCGCGTTTACTTCAAACGATGTGGACGTACGCGCGTACGCGATTCAAAAAACCATGCGCGCTATGGATATTGGCGTGGAACTCGGAGCAAAGATTTTTGTTCTGTGGGGCGGGCGCGAAGGCACAGAGACTGATGCCTGCCGGCGGCCCGACGAAGCGATCAAACGGTTGCGGGACGCGGTGAATTTCCTGTGCGGATATTCCATCGACCAGGGTTATGACTATCGTTTTGCGCTGGAAGCAAAGCCCAACGAACCTCGCGGCGATACTTACATGCCCACTACCGGCGCCTATCTGGCGTTCATTGAGACGCTGGACCATAAGGAGATCGTTGGCGTGAATCCCGAGGTGGCGCACGAACAGATGGCAGGGTTGAACATTCTGCATGCGGTGGCACAGGCGTGGGAAGCTGGAAAGCTGTTCCACATCGACCTGAATGACCAGGTGGGTGGGCGTTACGATCAGGATTTCCGTTTTGGCTCGGCCAATCCCAAAGCGGCGTTCTGGCTGGTAAAATTTCTGGAAGACGTTGGTTACGCAGGGCCGCGCCACTTTGATGCGCATGCGTATCGAACTGAGGACTATCAGGGCGTGAAAGATTTCGCGCGCGGGTGCATGCGGACCTACCTTATTCTTAAAGAGAAGGCGGCGCGATTTAACGCCGACAGGGAGATCCAGGCTTTGCTTCACAGTTACAACGGCAATTCCAGCCAGCCCTGGAGTGGCACTTATTCAAAGAAGTCCGGTCAGGAACTTTTGTCGCAGCCATTCAACCGGGCGCAACTGGCAGCCAAACGGCTTGACTACGAACGTCTGGACCAGTTGGCCATGGAGATCCTGTTTGGCATACGCTGATAGATTGGCGTAATTCGCTGGTCCGCGACCTGTAGAATTGAGTTCCCCCTAATCCCCGATGAGAGCACAAGGAGACGAGTTGCGTTTCACCCCATCGCTCAAGATATTTTCCATTTTCCTTGCCAGCGTGGTATTCGTTGGCGCAACGCAACAGCGGGCCACTTCAAACCCCGGTGAAGACCCGGTCGCAACCGAGGTCCCGGACAGCTCAATCTTCCTGCGCCAGCAAATGAGGCCGGCCGGCCCGGCGGAGCAGACGTATTCTTCCCGCGTTGACGCGCTCCTCGCCAAGATGACGCTGCGCGAGAAGATCGGGCAGATGACGCAGCTTCAGATCGGCATGATTGCCGATGGCAAGGGACAGAGCATCACCATCAATCCGGCGAAGCTGGAGAAGGCGGTGGCGCAGTACGGCGTTGGGTCAATCCTGAACGTGGACGATGAAGCTCTCCCGGTAAACAGATGGCACGAGATCATCAATCAAATCCAGGCGGCAGCCGCGAAAACACGCCTGCATATTCCGGTGCTCTATGGGATCGATTCCATCCATGGCGCGAATTATATCCGCGAAGCAACTCTGTTCCCTCAGCCGGTAGCCATGGCTGCAACATGGAACCCAGCGCTGGCCTTGCGCGCCTCACAGATCACCGCCGCGGAAACGCGGGCTGCATCCATTCCCTGGAATTTTTCTCCGGTGCTCGATATCGGCAGGCAGCCGCTGTGGCCGCGTCTGTATGAAACTTACGGCGAGGACCCGGTACTGGCGAAAACGATGGGCGTTGCGGTAGTCCGAGGGTACGAAGGCACGGACGTTTCCGGCAGCACAAGCGTAGCGGTCAGCCTGAAACATTATGTCGGCTACAGCGGACCGCTCAGTGGACGCGACCGCACTCCGGCGCTGATTCCGGAAATTACTCTGCGGCAGTATTACTTCCCCACATTCCGCGCCGCGGTAGACGCCGGCGCACATACAGTCATGGTGAACTCCAGCGATGTGAATGGCGTTCCCGGCCACGCAAACAAATATCTGCTCACGGACGTGCTGCGTGGAGAGATGCATTTCAAAGGTCTGGTGGTCTCCGATTGGGAGGACATCAAGAGCGTGGCGGCGCGGCATCAGGCGGCGGCCAATGAAAAAGAGGCGACGCGCATCGCGGTGATGGCCGGCATTGACATGAGCATGGTGCCGAGTGATTACAGCTTCAGCGACCTTCTCTACCAACTGGTCCAGGAACACAAAGTTCCCATGAGCCGCATTGATGAAGCGGTGCGGAGAGTTCTCAGTATGAAGTTTGCTCTCGGTCTTTTTGAACATCCTGCTCCGGACCCGCATTCGCAAGCTGCCGTGGGTACCGCGGCGTCACGCCAGATAAGCCTGCAGGCGGCGCGTGAATCCATCACGCTGCTGAAGAATGAAAGTGGCATGCTGCCACTGCGAAAGAACACGCGCGTGCTCATTACCGGCCCGGCCGCGGATTCACTGGTCCCGCTGAACAATGGCTGGACATACATGTGGCAGGGCGCCAACGCCGCGCTGTATCCCAAAGATCGTCCGACGTTGCGTGGGGCTGTGTCGGAAAAGATCGGCCCGGCCAATGTGATCTACGTGCCCGGAAGCGGCTTTGATCGCGTGATCGATACGAGCAAAGTTACTGAGGCAGCGGCACAGGCCGACGCGATCATCCTGGCTCTTGGAGAAGATTCATACGCTGAGACGCCGGGCAATATCGATGACCTGACGCTGTCAGCCCCACAACTGCAACTTGCACAAGCCGCCGTCGCAACTGGTAAGCCAGTCATCTTGGTTCTGGTGGAAGGCCGGCCCAGGATTATCAGCAGCATCGCCGGCCGGATACCCGCGATTCTCATGGCTTATAACCCTTCGAACGAAGGCGGCCAGGCCATTGCGGACGTGCTGTTTGGAGATTGCAATCCTTCCGGCAAACTGCCTTTCACGTATCCTCGGCACACCAATGCGTTGATTAACTATGACCACAAACGCTATGAGACCGAAGAGCAGCCTTTCTCGCAGGAAGGTTCCAAGCCGCAGTTTGATTTTGGCACGGGCCTGAGTTACACGACGTTTGCTTACTCGAACCTGGCGGCGACGCCGGCGAAGGTCAGTTCCGGGCAAAACATCAAGGTGTCGGTGGCGGTGAAAAATACCGGGCAGCGCGAAGGCAAAGAAGTTGTGGAACTCTACCTGAGCGACCTGGCTGCTTCCATCACACCGCCGGGCCGGCGGCTGGTTCGGTTTGGAAAGATCGACCTGAAGCCGGACGAAAGCCGCACTCTTTCTTTTACCATCACGCCGGAAGATCTCTCGTTCATTGGAGCAGACTTGAAGCCCACGATTGAACCAGGTGACTTTGAGGTTTCCGTCGGCGGGCTGCACGCCTCTTTCACGTTAGCGCCGGCGCAGGCGGGTTCAAAACGGGTCTTGCGATGACACCTGCGGTTGCCGCCACTGGTTCGGATGATCCGGCTGACCTGCGGCCTGATGGACAGTTTTTTGGCCGTGGTTTCCAATGAGGTGCAACCAGAGCAGTAACGCCGAGGCAATCAGAGGCGGAAGCAGTCCTGTTTGTAGAGATCCGGAGAGAGTCGAGATCACGCCAACCAGCCAGGGCATCACTGCTCCACCAAGGCCGGCCAGGGCAAACATGGGGCCGGCAATCCGCTTTTCCATCGCACCAAAACAAGACAGCAAACTAATGGTGATGGGAAATACGGCCGCCAGTCCGAAACCTGTTGCTATCGCTCCAACTGCGATCCACTGCCGTCCGGATAAGAGCACTAAGACGCATATTGCCGTACACGCAACCAGCAGGCTGGCCAGCGCAACGCTGCGCTCACGGAACTTTCTCAGCACGAGTGGAGCAAGGCCGCGGCCGGTGAGCAGGCCTCCCCAAAAAAGCGACGACGCGGGAAGCCAGGTATAACCTCCTCCGGCCGGTGCGCGTGCCATTAAAGTTGCGATCCATCCACCTACGGAAGATTCGATCGCCACATAGAGAAAAAACATTCCTCCGATGATCGCCGCAAAGGTCCAGTTGAAATTCTCTTGTCCCGCGACGGGAGCCTGCGTTTCGTCGACCGGCAATTCTCTCTTCGGCACAAAGACGAGGCTGGCTGTGGACAGCAGAAGAAGCCCAGCCAGCACGTAGACGAATGCCGGCACCTGGTTGCGATGCTCCGCCAGCGCCAGTGCGACAGGCGCAGCCACGGCTCCCAGTCCCCAGCAAAAATTCAAAATGCTTAATGCCGAGGAGCGACGGTCCTGGTTCAATCCTGAAATCAGCAGGTTGCTTACCGGAATGGCGATCCCGAGTCCAAGACCAAAGGCGAATGTGCCAAGCAGCGCAGTTTTCCATTCGGGCAAGATGAGTCCGCTTACGCCACCCGCCATGAGCAGGTAAGCCAGTCCAAGGCTGAAGCGGAACCCGCTGCGTGGCAACAAAAAACTACTGATGCCAACACCCAGCATGGATCCCAAAAACTGTGCGGTAAAGAAATAACCTGATCGTGAATCGGAAAGCCCCCAGCGCGAAGCCAGGACTGGGAGAATCGGGCCAAGAAATGTAGTCACGATTCCAGTCAGCACGAACGCCGCGGACACAACGGTAGTAAACATCCGGGAGCCGGAAGCGGCTGGACATGCGGCATCACGATCAAACGGGGTCGAGATCACCGATTCTATTCTCGCCTAAGTATGAGTCTCCTGGCCAATATGCTCTGAAATTTACGGAATATAGAACACGGCCAAGTCCGCAAAAGACAGTCATTTTCATTGCACCGTATACGTCACTTGGTTGAACGGCGGTCCGCACTGCTGGCCACAGCTCGCAGGAAAAGAGAACAGGTAGACACGACCGTTGTTGATGAGTTGGTCCGCAGCGTCATGCACGCGAATTTGATAGTTGCTGCCGTTCGGCGCTGTCGGAACGATGATGTAAGACTGGCCCATGTCGCTATTCATTTTGGCTGCTACCCAGGCCCCATTCGCGAAATAGTCTACTCCATGAATCCCATTTTGAAGATGAGTAATCGAAATGGCTGACCAGAAGATATTCGCGCCCTGGATAAACGCGATCTTGATGTCCCCGGTGTAGTTAGGCGCGGCGATGAACTGCCAGCTGATTTGCCGGTTGTTCCAACGATCGGGCAGCAGCGTGGCAACGGGTTGTCCATTGAGGATGAATTGATTGATGGAAGCCGTGGCCAGATCAAGATGATTGGGATCATCGCGACACCAGCCGTTTCCGTCCTGGCAGCTGTCCGCCACAATCATGTCCAGCATGGCGCCGTTAAACTGGTCGGCGACCAGACCACCAGTGCCGTAGCAAAACCCTTTGCCGGGCGCGCCGTCATTGGTGCCGGTACAGAAATCGCCCATCGTGACCCGTACCCAGCGTCCGCAATTCAGGCCGTTGTTGAACAAGCCAATCTTGCCGGCAAACTGCGCGGCAATCGGACGAGCGAGAGACGTCGCGTAATCGCCGGGCGTGTTCTGGACGTTCAAAGCCACGAAGTTCTGTGAGTCAAGAGCAGACTGCGGCAGTCCGCAGCCGCCGTAGGGGCTTCCCAGTGCGTCGAAGTGCGTCGCGTTCCCGATGAAAGTGGGCGGAGGCGGAGTATTGGTCACAGAGAATGCAAAAGCATTGCTGGAAGCGCCATTCACGATCACGCTGAGGTTGAGCGTCGCCACGGCCAGGTTCGGCACCGCAACCACAATTGAATTCGTCGACCATGATGTAACCGCAGCCGGCGCGGTGCCGAAATCCACCACGCTCTGTCCTTGTGAACCGCCAAACAGCGAACCGGTGATCGTCACCAGGCTTCCAGGTACGCCCGCTGACGGCGTGACCGAGGTAATTCGCAAAAGAGTAGCAGCAGAAGCCTGATTGGAGGGCGACGATTCGCTCATGCCGTTAGCGGCGGTTACCAGGTAAAAGTAGGTAGTCGACGCAGCCAGGCTGCTGTCGGCAAAGCTCGTCGCCGTCACGCCAGAGGCGATGCGTGTACTTGCGGAAGGAACGAATCCAGCCGTCGTGGATCGGTAGATGTTGTAGGTAATTCCGCTCGCGGCGGAGGCCGTCCACGACAGAGTTGCGGAGGAGATCGTCGCCGCAACGGCGTTCAGTGCGGTTGGCGCGGGGAGCACTCCTCCGGCACTCTGCACGCCGTTGACGGTAAACGAGCCGGGCACAGTGCTCGTTGCAGAAGAGTTGGCGACAAATCCTATTCCTGAAACGCTCCCGCCTGCCGGGATGACGTTGTTGTAGCTGGCATTGGTCACAGTCACAGTCTGGCGGTTTTGTCCGAAGGCGCCGTTCCAGCCGTTACTGATCTGCTCGTTGCCGGAAAACGACCATTGCAGCGTCCAGCTGTTGATCACCGTCGCGCCGGCGTTCGTAATGCTGATGCCGGTCTGAAAGCCTCCCTGCCAGCTATTGGTGATGCTGTAACTCACACTGCAACTTTGCGCCACCGCAGGGACCAGCGACAACAGAAAAAAAACCGAGGCCGTCAAGACAAAGCAGAATCGTTGCATGATTGAACACTCCTTATTATGTACACCATGACGGAACACCTCTCCCATTGCTCCGATGTGGGAGAGGTGTTCCGTCTTCTACAGCTTGTTTTCCAAAGCTCCTCGTCTCAATGCCGACCTGTAACAGAGGCCCAAGCCCATGATTTTATTGGCCCAAACGGCCCGACCGAGGTCGGGCCCTGAAAAAGCCAGATCAACTACCTCACGGTCCCACGCTGCAAACAGCGCCGTTGAGCGTAAATCCCGCGGGCGCGTTATTGCTTCCGCTCCAGTTGGCGATGAACCCAACATCCGCCGTGCCACCGGAAGCGAGATTCGCGTTCCATCCGGCATCATGTGTCGCGACACTGGCACCGGTTTGGGTGAATGGGCCATTCCATAGTTGCGTGATTGTCTGGCCGTTGGGGAATGTCCAGGCGAGAGTCCACCCATTGATCGGTGGGCCGAGGTTGGTGATCTTCGCGTCCGCCTGGAAGCCGGTGTTCCACTGGTTCACCACCGTGTAGGTGATCTTGCAGGCTGCCGCCGTGGTGCCGACGACCACGGTTACCGGCGCTGATGTCGCAGTCTGTCCGCCGCTGCTCACCGCCTGCGCGGTAAGCGAGTAGGTACCAGCTGGAACATTCGTCATGGAGAAGCTGAAAGGACTGGCGGTATCACTTCCAACCACTACCCCGTTGCGTAAGAAATCGACGCGGGTAATGGTTCCTGTGCCCACAGTAGCTGCGGCATTGATCGTGATGTTGGCGGGCGCAACAAATGTCGCATTATTGGCCGGTGCGCTGATGCTTACCGTGGGCGCGCCTGGGTTCAGCGCTGCCAATCGAGTCTGCAACGCAAAGTACGCCGGCTTGGCGGCGTAGCTCTGATCAAAGGGCAGAGCGGCGCCGAAGCCGGGGAACGTTCCGGGGATCCACGAGTACTTGTCGGTAAAGCCCCAAATGGTGAGACCCTTGCATGCGGGTTGCAGCAGGCAGCGGTCGAGCACGTTCTGATAAACGGTGGCCTGGCTCTGAAGTGCGGTCATGCTCGCGGGAACGGTCTCACGCACGTCCAACTCGGAGATATAAATCTTCAATCCCAGATTGGCGAAGCGCAGCATGTTGGCCGCCAGGCTGTTGTAGTCCAGCCCGCCAGCGGTGAGGTGCGTCTGCAAACCAATGCCGTCGATGGGAATTCCTCTTCTCTGGAAATCCTGCACCATGGCGAAGACAGCATCGGACTTGGGATTGATGGTTTCAATATTGAAGTCGTTGTAAACGAGTATGGCGGCCGGATCGGCGGCGCGGGCGTGCTGGAAAGCGATTTCGATATAACCTGGGCCGATGATGTTCTGAAACATCGAGGCGCGGCGCGTACCGTCGTCATTAAACGCTTCATTCACCACGTCCCAGAAAGCAATCTTCCCTTTGAAGTGCGCCACAACTTTATCCACGTGGTTCTGCAGGACAGCCGTCAATGAAGCGGCAGTCCATGAGCCGCCCGTGAGCCAGCCGGGCAACTGGTTGTGCCACACGAGCGTGTGGCCGTGAAAAATCATGTTGTGTTGCTGCGCGAACAGTCCATTCATGTCTCCGGGAGCAAAATTGAAATTATTCTGCTGTGGTTCCGTGGTGTCCCATTTCAACTGGTTCCCTGGAGTGAGCATGCTGAACTCGGCGGCTGTCTGTTGATATTGCGCAGCGTCGGGCAGGTTCCAGAAGTTGCTCTCCGCCGCAAAGCCGATGGGAAAGCTCCCGGCTAGATCGCGCAGTCGCTGTCCCGTGGGCGCAGGAACCTGGCCCTGGACCAGAGAAGGCGCGAAGGCGAGCGTAATAATCAGGGCGAAGAGGCCAAGGGCTGAGATTCGTGATTTCATAAAGATTCCTTTCGTCTGCGGCAGGCCGGCAGTTGCTTCATCGTTGATGTTTCCGGCACGGAGGAAGAACTCCGAAGGGCCGCGTAGGAACAGCAGTACCAGCGGCCCGGCTCGAGTTACGGCCCGTCGTCACACAAACGGCAATTGCGCGAACAGTATGCCGGGACGGGAAAGTCCCGGCATACCCTGGAAATGTTCGCTCGCATCGCCTTAGTGGTCTTCCTCATTGTCATCTGCATCTCGCTGCTGCTGGGACTGTATGCCGGAAAGCAGTTCCTGCTTGAGCGAGTTCGCTGGAGTAGCATCGAAGTTGCCGTCCAGCAAACCGTAACGGTCATTGCCATTCAGGGCCCAATACGTCCAGCTGACCTGGGGATGAACGCCCAGATATTGCACCATGCTGGCGAACCACTGGCCCTGCGCGCCGGGTGTAATATTCACCACGTCGTTGGAATCGTTGGTGGTCCCAAACTCACCGAGCCACACCGGCGCGATTTTCTGGTTTGCGATGAAGCCCCAGTTCTGGTTCCACAAAGCGAAAAGGCTGACGGTGGAGGTGCTGCTGTTGAACCAGTTTTGTGGAAACAGGTCCGGCCCGTAGTCATGAGCGGAGTAGACCAGCTTGTGCGGCCGGTTCAACTTCACGGGAAAGTTTGCCACTCCATTCAGGCTTCCGCCGAACCAGGTGAAGATGAAGTTGTACTCGTCCGTGCCTTCCACAAAAATCAGCAGGCGCGGATTGATGGAGAGAACCAGATTGCCGGCACGCTCGGCTGCTCCGGGCCAGTTGTGCGCGGTATCGCTGGCCGGACAACCATTGGTGCTGGGAAAAGTATCTCCGGTCCAGCAGGCGCCGCCGGCATAGGCAAAGTGCGGCTCGTTGCGCAGGTCCATGCCGATTACCGCGGGCTTATTCCGGTAACGCAGGGTCAAGGCCGCCCAATCGCGGAGCCATGCGCTCTCTGGAAACTGATCGGTATACCACAGGCCATTCGCTTCCGCGGAGTTGCCGGCTTCAGAGCGGTGATTGTCCAGAATCACATGCAAGCCGATTTTGTCGGCGTGATCAATGATCTTGTCCAGGATTTGCAGTGACGTCAGACCTTGCAAATCAATATTGATGGGACCGCTTGCATTGGTGAAGCTGAGCGCAGTGGGGACAGGGTTGGTCTCCACCATCTCATTTGAAAATGGAATGCGGACCACGTTGTAACCATTCGCCTTGACGGCGTTCAAAACAAATTTGTAGTCCTGCGCCCAAAGACCGTGGGCCACGAAAGTGGTGGTTTCAAATCCATACCAGTTCACGCCGCTAAGACGGAACGGAGCGGACCCGCGAAGAATCTGGTTTCCGCTTGTCTGCCATTCCTCGGAGTCACGGGCTTGCGCGCAGACCGCCAGACCCACAACACAAGCTACAGCCAAACCGAGGCGCATGAACTTCGACGGCGTACGTTTCATGTCGATGTGCATAGTTCTCTCCTTGAGCAATTAAAATGAGTGGTTCACAAGGTAAGGGCTGGCAGAGACGGACAAACAAAACAACCGTCTCTGCTCTCACCCTCGGCTGAGTTACTGGCAACGAGTTCCATTGAGCGAAAACGATGCTGGCGTTGCCGCTGCCCCGTTAGCCACAAAGCCCATATCCTTGTAGCTGCCTCCGACAGGGATGTTGCCGTTGTAGTTCAGGCTGTTTACGGTGACGGAAGTTCCGGTCTGCGTTAAAGCGCCGTTCCAGAGGTTGTTAATTTGCTGGTTGCCGGGGAACGTCCAGGCCAGGCTCCAGTTATTGATTGCCGTTGTTCCGGTATTAGCGATGGTGATGGCAACCTGGAACCCGGTGCTCCAGGAATTAGTAATCGCATAGGTGATATGACAGCCAGAACCGCCGTTGTTGGCGTTCACCGTGAAGCCAACTGCGTTGCTGTTCTTGCCGCCCACCGAGACTATTACATTCAACGCTCCAGCAGTGATATTCGGAACCGTGACCGTCAGCGACGTTGTGCTTGCAGCGGTCACCGTGGCGCCAGCAGATCCGAATGTCACCGTATTGGCATTCGCCGTGGCGCTGAAATTCGTTCCTGTAATAATGACCGATGCGCCGGGAAGTGCCGATGTTGGATTGATCGCGCTGATCGTCGGGGTCGTCGACGTCGAACTATTCACCGTGAAGCCAACCGCATTGCTGGATTTGCCGGCCACGGAGACGGTGACGTTCGCCGCGCCCGCAGCGATGTTTGGCACTGTGACCGTGAGCGAGGTCGTGGTTGCAGCGGTCACCGTGGCGCCGGCGGATCCAAACGTAACGGTGTCGGCATTGGCTGTGGCGCTGAAGTTTGTCCCTGTAATTGTGACCGATGCACCAGGAAGTGCCGATGCAGGATTGATCGCAGTAATCGTCGGGGTAGTCGTACCGCCCGAACCACCCAGCGGAAATTGAATGCCGGCCAGCAGTTGCTGTTTCGCGGCGCTGACCGGTGTTGAATCGTAATTACTGTCCAGGATCGCGAAAGAGTCTTCGCCGTTCAGGGCCCAGTAGGTCCAGCTCATCGCCGGACGGGCGCTGATATATTGGACCAGACCGCTGAACCACTGGCCTTCCGAACCGGCGGCCGCGCCCTGAACATCGCTGGCATTGTTGCCGGTGCCGAATTCACCTACCCATACGGGAGCGATGTTGTTGTTGTGAATGTATCCCCACTGCGTGTTCCAATGATTTTGCAAGGTGGCAGAGGTGGTGCTGCCATTGAGCCAGGGTTGCGAGGCGAGCGATGGACCGTATTCGTGCGCGGAGTAGACCAGTTGATTTGGAACATTCAGCGTGACGGGAAACTGAGAGACACCTTCCAGGTTTCCACCCCACCAGTTGCAGTCCCCATTGAAGCAGTCTGTGCCTTCGACAAAGATCAGGAGATGAGGATTGACCGCTAGAACCGCATTGCCGGCCCGCTGTGCCGCCAGCCGCCAATCATTGGTTGTACTGCCACAACCCCAGCACGCGCCGCCGCTGGTCGCGTTGTGCGGTTCATTGTGCAGGTCCATGCCGATCACGGTAGTGTTGTTCAGATAGCGGTTGGTCAGAGCGACCCAGTCGTTGATCCACGCGCTGTCAGAAAATGTGCTGGTGAACCAGAGCCCGTTACCTTCCGCCGAACTGCCGGCCTCAGAGCGATGATGATCGAGGATGACGCGCAGCCCGATCGACCCGGCAAAGCTGACGATCTTGTCCAGAATCTGCAGCGCCGTAAGACCCTGCAGGTCGGTATTGATCGGCCCGGTATTGAAGACGCTGAAATTTGTGGGTTTAGGGTTGGTCTCCACCATCTCACTCGAATACGGAATCCTGATTACGTTGTACCCGTTGCTTTTAATCGTGTTCAGGATGACTTTGTAGTCCTGCGCCCATAGCCCGTGAATGATTCGGTCCGGCGTTTCAAAGCCATACCAGTTGACGCCCGCCATACGAACCGGCTGATTGTTGGAGTCAAGAATCTGGTTCCCGCTGGTATGCCAGTAGCCAGCGCCTTGAGCGTTGGCGGGAATTGCGGTCCACAGCAGGCAGCAGCTTAAGAAGATCCAGAGCATCTTCTTATATAAGGATGTGTTTCTTGTGCAGTTCCGATTCATTTTGGAGTTTCCCCTTTCGTCTTTTCGGAGAGAAGGTCCGTCTCACGGACGGGGCGCCGGCTGCCAATAGGCCCATACGCGGCCGATGGCAACCGATGATGGCCAGATTGTTGGTTCAAGGCACCCGCCTCAAAAGCGCCCGGTCTGAGTGAACGGCTGACCTCCCGTGGTGTACGTGACGGTGAAGGTATCGCCGGCGGTCGGATGCGCGGTCCCGGTACCGCCCATCTGCGCGTCGAACAAGTAACCTGTCCCCGGACTCAAGGTTTGTCCGGGCGCCAGATTGAACTGGTAGGTAAGGACAGTGGCCGTACTGCTGTGGCTCTGTGTGATCTGTCCGCCTACCGTGTTGTATTGGCCGCTGAAAGCTACCCCAGGGGTGGCCTGGACCGAAATGGTCAACGAGAGCGAGGTGAGAGCAGCGGTATTGCTTACCTTGACGCCTTCGTCATTGAAGAAGGGGCTGTTCGAGTTGATCACCGTTGTTAGGGTGACACCGCCCGTTCCTCCACCGCTCGTTGTTACCGTAAGAGTCAGCGTGGTGGTGCGAGTGAGTCCGCCGCCTGTTCCGCTGATGGTCACAGTCGTCGCTCCGGTAACAGCCATGGGTGAAGCCGTGAAGGTCAAGCTGCTGGTTACGGTGGTTGAAGCCGGACTGAACGCCGTGGTTACTCCGCTAGGCAAGCCACTGGCGGTCAAAGTCACGCTGCTGGCGAATCCGCCGCTGGGTATCACGGTGATGGTGCTGGTTCCCGTCCCTCCCTGCTGCACAGTGGCGTTGGTCGCGGACAAGGTAAAATTCGGCGTCGCAACCGGAGTCACATTCAGACTGATGACCGCAGTGTGCGTGAGGTTCAGCGCTGCATTTGTTCCGGTGATCGTCACGTTGACCGTACCCGTGGTTGCAGTGCCGGACGCAGTGAATGTGAGCGCGCTGGTCCCCGTGGTCAAAGTGGGATTGAAAGCAGCGGTAACGCCAGTGGGCAGTGCGCCGACGCTTAGAGCAACGCTACCGTTGAACCCTCCACTAGGTGTCACGGTGACAGTGCTGGTTCCCGTTGACCCCTGCTGCACAGTAGCGTTAGTGCCCGATAGCGAGAAGTTGGGCGTTGCCACCGGAGCCACATTCAAACTGACGACCGTGGTATGCGTGAGGTTCAGCGCTGCGTTGCTCCCGGTGATCGTCACGTTAGCCGTACCGGTGGTTGCGGTACCGGAGGCAGTGAATGTGAGCGTGCTGGTCCCCGTAGTTGAAGCGGGATTGAAAGCCGCAGTGACTCCTGTGGGCAAAGCACCGACGCTCAGTACGACACTGCCGTTAAATCCACCTACGGGAGAGACGCTGATGGTGCTGGTTCCCGTCCCACCCTGGGCCACGCTTGCGTTCGTACCGGACAGTGAGAAATCAGGAGTTGACGCCTGATTGACCGTCAGATGGATGGTGATTGTGTGACTGATGTTGCCGCTGGTCCCGGTAATGCTGATGGTCGCGATACCTAGCGAAGCATTGGCTGTGGCGGTAAACTTCAACGCGCTTGTAGTAGTGGTGGAAGCCGGAGTAAACGTTGCGGTCACGCCTCCAGGAATTCCGTTCGCGCTCAAGGCCACGCTGCCGTTGAAGATGCCCTGCGGGGTGATGGTTACCGTGGTGGATCCCGAACCGCCCTGGACAATTGTTGGTGAGTCCGCTGACAGGGAAAAATCATTCAATGGCGGCTGCACCGTAAGGTTGATGTTGGTGGTGTGCGTGAGGCCACCGCTGGTTCCGGTAATTAACACCGACGACGATATCAGCGCCGCGTTGCTGGACGCCGTGAAAGCAACGGTGCTGAAGGTTCCGGTCGCGGAGGCCGGACTGAAAGTTGCGATAACGCCGCTGGGCAGGTTGCTCGCGCTCAAGCTCACGCTTCCCGCAAACCCGCCGATTCTGGCGAGGTTGATGGTGCTCGTGCTGCTGGCGCCCTGATTGACGTTCAATTGCGAAGGGCTCGGGGACAAAGAAAAGTCCGGCGTAATCACTGCCAGCCGAATGGCGATGGAAGAAGTGATGCCACCGCCTGTGCCCATCACAGTTACCGTTGCGTTTGTGCCGACAGGTACAGTGCTGGCTACGTTGAAAGTCACGACGCCACTGGCTCCGGTTATGGTAGCCGGGTTCAAGGTTGCGGTGACGCCAGTGGGCAATCCGCTCACACTCAATGTCACGGGGCTGTTGAAACCGCCAGCGGGATTGATTGCGATGGTGCTGGCCACGCTTGTTCCCTGCACCGCGCTAATACTTTCGGGATTAGCGGCCAGATGAAAGCTGGGGCCGCCCGTCGGAGGACCCTGGAAAGTCCTCAGAACAGTTTCAGCCGGCTTGCCGCGCGGATTGTAGTCGGTGTCATTCGCTGCCGGCGGAGGCACAGGCCAGGCCCACCAGAAAATCCCGAGCATCCAGGAGTTTTCCGGGGCCCACACGGTGTAAAACGCGTTGTAACAGTTCTGTTGCTCGGTCAAATCAAAGGCGCCGGGGAAAGTGAAATTAAATGGCTGGGTATTGGCGCCCGCCACGCTCTTATAGCCAAGCTCGGTAAAGATGAGCGGCTTCTGGTGCGCGTCAGAAAAATTCTGGATGGTGGCAATCAGGTCCTCATTGAATTCATTGTTCCGCCACGCGCCTACAAGTTCGGCGAGCGTGGGGTCGGCGTGGTTGGTGAGAGGAAAGTAGCCGTCGATGCCAAGAAGATCTATCTGGTCCCAGAAAGATACGGAGGTGAATTCGTCGCCGGGAAACGTGGCGTTGGCAGCGTAGACCAGCTTGCCGGTGTATACCTGCCGGATCGCGGCGATCACGGCGCTCCATCGCGCCTGATTGGCAGCACCGCTCAGCTGGACATACTCCGTGCCGAAACACAGAAGTTCCACGTTCTGCGACTGCGCCATCTGCGCGTAGTGAAGGATGAATGCGGTAAAGCTCTGGAACCATGCGTCGACGTTGGAAGGCTGGAAGGTGCCGCGCCACGCGCCATCTTCACTGTCCACGTGTGGCTTGAGCATGACCTTGACGCCTTTGGCATGGAGTTCAGAGATAGCGAGAGTCACAGCCTGGTCAGTGGGAGTCCTGTTGGAGTCCGCGGATATGGTGGTCGCGGTGGCATTCGCCTGATACCAGGTGGCGAGCACGCCAGCCCAGTTTGCGTTGGTCGCTGCCAGCGCTGTTCGGGAATCGGTGCCCTGGCCGGTAGGCTGTCCGAAATTGTTGTACTCATTAAAGAAGAACGAAACGTGAGTGACGCCGTTGTAGATGAATCCACTCTGGCTTTGCGTGGGCGGAGTCTGCGCCAGCATTACTTGTGTTGCGCATACGAAGACCATGCAAATTGTGAACAGGGCCCAACGATAGCGGCGTTGTGCGCTCATCATGGCTGCACCCCGGTATGGGTGAGGCACGAGCTTACCGTGGAGATAAGTTCGCCTTCGGCGATACCATCGGCGCCACCAACGGTTCGTCCCGCCGAACACAAGGGCTTGGCGGAGCAGCCGCTTTCGCAGCCCACGATTCTGGTGACGCGAATTTGAAAGGCCGTCTTGTTGACGGCTTCAACCGTTCCGCAATATCCGTCACCCTTCCAGGGCCGAACACAGACTGTGTCTCCCACGGACCGTCCGGAAGAACGCGCGCCGGCCTGACGCAGCAATGCGGCCACATCGTTATGCCCGCGTCGCTCGGCTGCTTCCAGCGCCGTGCCCGAACCGCGCTGGGTAACGTTGAGATCGGCCCCTGAACCGATCAGCAACTGGGCCATGTCGAGATGGCCTTGCATCGCGGCTTCGATCAGCGGAGTGCGGCCCTCAGACGAGGTAATGTTGACCTTGGCGCCTGCGTCGAGCAGTACGCGAGCCGCCTCCATCTGTCCGCCTGCGACTGCGTCGATCAGGGCGGTACGCCCCGTGGCATCGCGCGCATTGGGGTCCGCGCCCTGTTGCAAAGTCGAGCGCAGCGAATTCAGGTCCCCTGTGCGCGCGGACTGGTGAAGTGTTGCGTCTCTGACTACCTTGGCCGCATCTTGCGGGGACTGCGCTGGTATTGGCCTTATCTGCTGCGACGAACTCGTACTGGAAATTTGCGCGTGCAGTACTGCTGGCGACAGCGACGCCAAGCCCGCAATCGCTGCCACTGCAAACAATATGAGTGCCGGTCTTCTGCTCTTCATGATTCACTTGCTCCCTGTTCACATCACATACTTTGTTCTGGTAGCGGCCGGCGCAGGAGGAGGGACCCGCGCCGGCCGCCGCTAGATCAGAAGCGCCCGCTCTGGATAAAGGGCGTGGCTCCCCCTGCTGCTGTGGTGTAAGTGACGGTGAAGGTATCTCCGGTGGTCGGATGCAATGTCCCATTGCCGCCCATCTGAGCGTCGAACAAGTAGCCTGACCCTGGACTCAGCGTCCCTCCTGGGGCGAGGTTGAACTGGTAGGTAATGACAGAAGCCGTGCTGCTGTGGCTCTGCGTGATCTGTCCACCCACCGTGTTGAACTGGCCGCTGAAAGACACGCCGGGGGTTGCCTGAACCGAAATGGTCAGAGACATCGACGTGATGGCAGACGTGTTGGTTATTTTGACGCCCTGGTCATTGAAGAAGGCGCTGTTCTGGTTGATGACAGTGCTCACGGTTACGCCGCCGGTGCCGGTAACAGCCGGATTCACAGTAAGCGCAATTGCTGTGGTGCGTGTGAGCGTTCCACTGGTTCCGGTGACAGTCACAGTCGCATTTCCTGTGGTTGCGGTGCCCGACGCGGTAAAGCTCAGCACGCTGGTTCCGGTGGTTGGATTCGTGCTAAACGCCGTGCTCACGCCCGTGGGCACGCCGCTCGCGCTGAGCGTCACACTGCCGGTGAATCCGTTCGTCGGAACAACTGTAATGGTGCTGCTTGCGGCAGCTCCGCCTTGCACAACCGTCACGCTTGCCGGGCTTGGTGACAGCGTGAAGCCCGGCGTATTGGTATTCACTGTAAGGTTAATCGTTGTGGTATGGACATGCGCGCCACTGGTTCCCGTGACAGTCACCGTCGCCGGCGGGCCGGCCGTAGCAGTGGCGGACGCGGTGAAGCTGAGCACGCTGGTTCCGGTGGTTGGATTCGTGCTAAACGCCGTGGTCACGCCCGTGGGCACGCCGCTCGCGCTAAGCGTCACGCTGCCGGTGAATCCACCCAACGGAGTAACCGTGATCGTGCTGGATGCCGCCGGTCCTCCCTGAGTGATTGAAATGTTCACGGGATTCGCTGACAGCGAGAAGTCAGGCGCAATCACGGTAACCGAAATTGGAGTTGTGTGAATAAGCATGCCACTCGTCCCCGTGACGACTACCGTCGCCGTGCCCGCAGCAGCGGTGCTGGACGCGGTGAAGGTAACGGTGTTGCCGCTAAGAGTAGCGCTAACTCCGGCCGGGGTGGCGCCAACGCTCAAGGTCACCGTGCCGGCGAACCCACCAAGAGGCGTAACCGTAATCGTGCTGGATGCGGATGGTCCTCCCGCGGTAATCGAAACGTTTGCGGGACTTGCCGAGAGCGAGAAGTCCTGGTTGGTAATTGCAAGTGTAATGGTCGTGCTATGCGTGAGGTTACCGCTGACACCAGTGATGGTCACCGTGAATGCTCCGCTGGGAGCCGTAGCCGACGCAGCGAAAGTAAGTGTGCTCGTACCGGTAGTCGACTGCGGATTGAAGGTTGCAGTCACTCCCGAGGGAACTCCGCTGGCGCTCAGGTTCACGCTGCCGGCGAAGCTGCCGGACGGGTGAACCGTAACCGTGCTGGTACCCGTGCCTCCCTGGGCCACACTCGCGTTGGTTGCGGTGAGAGAGAAATCGTTCGGGCCCGTGACAATGAACGTAATCGGCGCGCTATGCACCAGAGTACCGCTGGTTCCGGTAATTAAGATGGTGGTCGTGCCGACCGGGGTACTCGTCTGCCCATTGAAGTTCACTACGATGGTGCCGCTGCCATTGACCGACGACGGGCTGAAGTTTGCGCTAACACCCTGTGGCAAATTGCTGGCAGTCATGGATACGCTGCCTGTGAAGCCGAACAACGACGCAACGCTAACCGTGGCTGTGGGGTTCGAGTTCGGAGTCAACGTGACGGATGGAGTAACCGCTGTGACGGAGAAATCAGGCCGCCCAACGATCGTCAGGTTGATGACTGCCGTCTTGGTAATAGAGCCGCTGGTCCCTGTCACGGTGAGGGGCACGGGACCATTAGGGACTGGAGCATTGGCAGCAACGTTGACTGTCAGAATGCTGATGCCGGAGCCGCCGGGGATCGTGGTGGGGTTAAGACTCGTTGTTACGCCGGCAGGCAAACCGCTGATGCTGAGGGTCACGTTGCCGGCAAAGTTATTGACCGGCAGAACGGTGATGGAGGTTGTGCCGCTGGCCCCTTGCATCACACTCAGTCCGTTGCCAAACATGGTGAACGTCGGGTTGGAATCCGAGGGAACAACCGGGAACGAGTTCTGGATGTTCTGAATCAGCTCCGCAACAAAGAAATTTCCTGCTGGCGGCGAATTCGCGATCGAACCAGTCGCCGTGTTTCCAGCCAAAGGATTGGTCTGGGCCGGATCGCAGTTGGGATCCGCGTGAAGGGCGTCGCCTTGATTGGCGCTGCCGGGGTAGGTGCCGTCAGACTCTCCCGGCGGCTTAATCCAGACGTAAGCCTGGAACTGGGGGAAATCAGGAGGGGCCGCCAGCGGTGGAATACCCAGTCCGGCGCCGCTCTGGTTGCACCATTGGCCGCGGTGGTTGCGGCGATCGATTTTGCTTTGATTTACGAAGGTATTGAGATCGGTGCTGGTACTTGCCGCGGCGGGCCGGTTCGGGCCGCCCCATCCATTGCGCGACGTGTCCGTGATGAAATTTGTGCTGCTGACAGGCCATCCAGCGGCCCGGAAGAGAGTCTGAAGTTCGACCGCGTAGCCGGCCTCATCGACCGTAGCGTTAAATTCGTAGAAGCTGGCCGAGACAAGCCTGTTCCCGTTGAACATCTGGTTCGCGTCGAAAAATGGTTCCTTCAGCGGCGTGTAATTCGCCGTGTTGTCGATAAAACCGTCAATCGAGTTCAAACCTGCCGCCGCCCCCTGAATGGCCGGGGTGAAGAAATTTACCGCTGCCTGGGCATTGTCCGACCAGCCCAGCCAGCCTGAGTGACCGATATCAAGATAAAGGTAGGCATTGGGAATCGGGTGGAACGCATCGAGCGCGTGCCGAATACCATTCACATAAACACCGGACGACTGCGCGAGCTGGCAGTTCGCGATGGTGAAGCTCTTGCCCGTGTTGGTGACAAGATTGGGAAGCGAATCCGGCTCGATGATCAACGCAAAACGAAGATTAACGTACTTCGGGTTCTTCAATATGTTGGCGATGACATCGATGTATTGCGTGTTATAGGTCGTCAAACCGTCCAGGGGTTGTGCCGGCGGATTGGCGGCGATCGTCAGTTCGCCGTTCGAGGCGCGCGCGGCGCAATCGCGGTCAGGGAGGTCATAAATCACGAGCGGGATAACGACGGGCTGTCCCGCGGCTTGCTGCACCAGGACTGCGTTGTCCAGTTGTTCCTGCAAACCCAGGCGGCCGCCGGTGGCGGAACTGCCTGCGATCGCGGAGATGCGGTCCATCCAGATACCTGTGGAGTAGGTAGTAATCGTATTCAGCTGCGCTTTCAGCACCGGATCCGTGGTGGTTGCTGCTAAAGCCTGGAGCTCTTTGGTGTAGTCGGGGTTGGTGTACTGCTTCGCACCGACGAACGGATTGCTGACGTGTGTTTGGGCAAAGGCGTTCAAGGCGTTTGCGAAGAAACAAAGCGCGAATACGCCCGCAAGCAAGGATTTCGGCAACCATCTAATTTGCATAAGACTCTCCACTCTTTTTGAGATTCTGATCTATTCGGTGCGTGCGTTTGGCAACGAAAGTCTCTCTGTCCGTCGCAATCAAATCGTGATGCTTGGCGGTCGGGCTGCCGTCAGACCATGCCGGCGGCAACCAGACCGGCGATGTTCAGAAACGTCCACTCTGCATGAGCATGGTGCCTCCGGTGGTATAGGTCGCGATGAAGGTGTCTCCGCTTGTCGGATGCACCGTTCCGGTCCCTCCCATCTGAGCGTCAAACAACCAGCTTGTTCCCGGACTCAGCGTTTGCCCAGGCGCCAAAGTAAACTGATAGGTAATCGCCGCTGCCGTGCTGCTATGGCTCTGCGTGATCTGTCCACCCACAGTGTTGTACTGGCCGCTGAAGGTCACCCCGGGAGTGGCCTGCACGGTGATCGTCAAGGAAAGCGAGGTTAGCGCGGTCGTGTTGCTTATTTTGACGCCCTGATCGTTGAAGAACGCGCCGTTCGAGTTGATGACCGGAGTAAAGACCACCGTGCCTCCGGCGACTACCGTGAGTGAAACCGTCGTGGTCCCGGTGAGTGCCCCACTGACCCCGGTGACAGTCACGGTGAAGGCGCCAGGTGTTGCCGTACTCGTCGCGGTGAACGTCAACGTGCTGGTTCCGGCAGATGATATCGGACTGAACGCAGCAGTTACACCGGCAGGCGTGCCGGTCGCGCTCAAGGTGACGCTACCGCTGAAGCCGCCGCTGGGAACAACGGTGATGGTGCTGTTAGCAGTCGATCCCAGGGTCAGTGTCACGGTGGAAGGACTTGCCGCCAGAGTGAAATTCGGGGGTGGCGGCGCAGCCACGGTTAGCGCAATGGAAGTCGTGTGCGAAAGAGTTCCACTAGTTCCCGTAACGGTCACGGTTGCCGCTCCAAGCGCTGCCGTGCTCGATGCTGTAAACGTCAGCGTGCTGGTCCCGGTCGTCGGGTTGGGACTGAACGTTGCGGTTACACCGGTTGGCATTCCAGTTGCGCTCAAAGCAACACTACCGGCGAACCCGTTGACAGGGCTCACGGTAATCGTACTGGTCGCGGTTGCTCCGCGATTGACGGTGACGCTCGGTGGACTGGGGATGAGCGAGTAGTTGGGAACCGGCGGTGCGGTCACGTTGATGCTGATTGTGGTGGTATGCGTGAGCGTCCCGCTTGTGCAAGTGATGGTTATAGTCGCGGGACCAAGAGTGGCCGTGCTTGAAGCAGTGAGAGTAAGTACCGTGCTGTTTCCAGCAGCGGGGATTGTGGCTGGATTAAGGATGGGATTTATGCCGATCGGCGGGCCGCCGGCTGTGCAGGTAACCGCTCCAGTAAATCCGCCACTCCTCGAAATGGTGATGGTGCTGCTTCCGCTCGCGCCGGTGTTGATGGTCAGGCTTGCCGGGCTGGCGGACACGGAGAAGTCCGGTGCTGGCGGAGCGGCATTCACGTCACCGTAGATGATGCCGCGACCGTTGGTGCCGAAGTAGACGCGTCCAAAAATTCGCGGATCGCCCGTCATCCCGAAGTTTGTGATCCCGTACTGGTGCTGATCGTCATTGATGCGCACCCAGGTTGCTCCGGCGTTATCCGAGCGGAAGATGCCGCGTACGCCGCCGATCTGCGCGCTGGTGAACAGAGCGACATAAGTTTGCCCAGGGGCCGGCATGCCGAAGCCGATGATGTCAGCCTTCTCGACATTGGCCAGCTTGGTGAAAGTGGCGCCGCTATCCGTGGAGTGCCACAGGCCGTAGATGCCGCTTCCGTTGCTGCCACCGGCCAGCCAGATATCTCCTTCATGTCCGGGTACAGCCCTGAGCCGGACGGAGTCGCCGGAAGCTGGTAGTCCGGCAGCGGCACTTGCAGTAAATGTAAGGCCACCATCGGTGCTGACAAAAAACTTGCCGTTGGCGAAGTCGTAGAATTTCTTGGGATTGACGCGATCGGAGGCGATGCGTCCGCCGGAAGGAAGGCCGGCCGAGGCGGTCCAGGTATTGCCGTTGTCCGTAGAGGCAAACGCTCCCAAGCCGTTGGGATTCCACACTACGCGGCTTGCGTCGGCTGCAGCAGCAATGGTGCCGCCGCCGTTGGTGGCGAGTCCCTGTGGATCGTTGTTGCCCTGGAACCAGTTGTTACCGCCATCAAATGTGAAAGCGGAGCTTCTGACCGGCGGGTTGGCTGTGGGGTTGCCATTGCCCACTCGGGCGAGGAAGTTGGGCGTCAGCTCAGCAAAGTCGATGCCGGTGTAACTCCCGGCAAAGGGGACCGAATACATGACGGCGGGAGATTTTGTCAGATCGTCGTGACGGAAGCCGCCAATGTCACCCAATGCGCTATAGAGATGTGCGTTCGTCGGCGGACTGACTAGATCCAGCACCGCGGCTTCTTCGATCCCTTGCGCCTGTACCGTAATGCTGATGGTGTTACCCGCATCCCAGGCGGTGAGATTGTTCGTCCCATACAGCGTTGCGCCGGTGCCATACAGCATGTGATCGGAGTTGAATGGATCGATGACCATGGTGCCGACCATCCACCCCAACTTCACGGCGGGCACGGGGGGAACTGGATTTGTATTGCCAAAATTCAGCCAGGGAGCCAGCGAGACATCTTGTGTGTAACGGAAGCTGCGGCTGGGAAAGCTGGTCCAATCCCATATGCGGGTCCAGGTGGCGCCACCGTCGGTGCTGCGGAACAAGATGGTGTCCGGCCACCACGAGTTCAGGGCCGAGACCATCAGAGTCTGCGGATGCCTGGCATCGACAGCCAGTCCGCCATAGCCGAAGAAATCATCGTTGGTGTTGGTGGAAGGCACCGGACTGATGAGTGTCCACGCTCCGGTTGCGGTGTTGAGCTTCCAAACGTCACCGCTGGTCCCATCGAATGGGCCAGCGCCGTTGCTATACGTGACATATAAAAATCCGTCCGAGGAAAGCACGCCGTGATGTGGCAGAAAGCCGGTAGGCTGACCGGGGACAGCGGACCACGTTGCACCGCCGTCTGTGGTGCGGAAAATATTGTTGCCTTTGTCCGCTATGCCGGCGTAGATGGTCTGGGTGGCGTGTCCCGGAGTGCTGCTTCGAGGATCAAAGACTTCCCAGACGACTCCGTCGGTATCACCGAGATAGACGTCGCCAGCTTTTTCAACATACGTGGCGACAGCGGTGAAAGTGGCTACCTTGTTCCAGGTAGCGCCGAAGTCCGTGCTCTTCCACAAACCGTTGCCGCTGCGCGTGCCAAACAAAAGCGTGCTGTTCAGGTTGGGATCAATCACCAGGCGCTCGCCCATCGACCGGCCGGGCATGTTGCCACCCAGCTTGAATGGCAGGTTGGTACGCTGAAACGTTTTGCCTTGATCGGTAGAACGCAGGATGGCGCCGTTCGAGGTGGTAAAGAAATTGGTGTATGTACCGGCCGCGACATAAAAACGATTGGGATCAACCGGATCGGTGGCAATGCTCTCAACGCCCAGAGTGTTCCAGTCGTCAAAACTTACAAAATCCATCAACGGAATCCACTTTTGATTGATGGCGTCCCACCGGTAGGCTCCGCCGATATCGGTGCGCGCATAGATGAGGTTCTGCTGGCTGGGATTGAAAATGATTCCGGGAATAAATCCGCCGCCACCGCTGGTATCAACGTTGTTCCAGGTATAGGTTTGCGCACGGGCAGGCATCGGCAGCAGCGCGAACAGTACCAGCACTAGGATTGCAAGGGATGTCACAGGCGGGAACAAAATTTGGCCGCCGTCGATCAGGACGCGGCCGCTGGTGGTCGTAGCTTTTGTTTCATTCATCGATAATTCCCCTTCTTTAGGGCGCTTCCGCACCATGCGCGGCGGCAGAAGATGAAGGCCCGATGTTCCGGCGATGTGGTGAACCGTTCTTGCGGTCAGCCAAGAACAAAGGCCGCAAGGAGCAGTCCTTGCGGCCGTATCCGTGGTTTATGGAAACAAACGGGCGTACTCGGCATTGGCCAATGCGATATCCACTTCAGCCCAGAATCGGTGATAGTTGAACGTGGGCACAGCGCCAGTGCTGAGATAAGTCTGGACCTTGCCAAAAGCGGGATCAGACTTGTACTTGGAGCGGATGCTAAGGAAGGTGGAAGAACCGTTGATGGCATCGCCGTTGGGCATCACTCCGGTGAAAGCCGGCGGAATGAACACCGGATCGCTGAAGCGGTTGTAGTCTTTGCGCGCCTCTGGGGACGAGACGCCGATCGCATCGCGATACAAAGTCCACATGCGGTCCAGAAGCGCCTTGGCAAGAGTCTGAGAGGCTACATGCTGCGTGCCGAATTTCTTGGTTCCGGCACTGTAGAAGCTCAGGGCCTTCACCACGGCCGCAGTCACGCCGACGTCCTGCGTGGAGTCCACGATGGTAACGTGCAGGCCGGAATTGAACGTTGGATCTCCGGCTGTGAAATTCTGGTGGGTTGCATCCCAATTCATCGACGGCTGTCCGGTCCAGTTCAGTGTGGAAGGGATCGCGTAGGTTCCGTCCGCATTCAACATGGTGTTGTTGATGACCCAGGTGATCCAGGGATCCAGAATCAGCTTGGCTTTGGCATCACCGGTGACGAAGTAGTATTCCGCGACGCGCTCCATGGACCATGCCTGGAACCCGAACCACTGGTTGCTGGGCGGATCATGGAACACGGGCTCGAAGTCGAAGGCCATTCCGTAGAAAGTTGAATCACCCGCGGGCGGAGCGAGGTAACGGCCCTGCCAGCTGTTGGTGGCGCCACCGGCAATTCCACCTTCCGCCGATTGCAGCCAACGATAGAATTCCAACTGCCGCTGAAGACTGGTGCCCCAATCCCGCGCGCCATTCGGAGATGCCGGCTTCATCGGCGCAAAGTTTGACAACGCCCATGCGGCCATCGGGTTCTGGTAACCGAAGTGGCTGGCGCTGGAGCCGATGCGCCACGCCCAACCCGCCGAAGCATCGTTGGCTCCGCCCCAGGCGTAATACCACGACAACAGATAGTGCGCTGAGTTGTAGCCGCTCCCTGCCGGGCAGTTCAGGGTGGTGCAGCCCATGGTCTTGAAGTATTTGTCGAACATCGAGTAGCGCAGATAATCGCCGAGCTTGGTGGCTTTTCCTACCAGGCCGTTCACAGTGGCATTGCCGCCCTGGGCATCGGCAAATACTTTGGCCCAATACATTGCCTGAATGGCACGGGCATCGGCGTCGGGCGCGTCGGTGTAGCGCCACTGCTTGGCATAGCTGGTGTCCAGGATGAAGAGCGGCAGGTAGCCGGATGGTCCTCCCCACTTGAATGTTTCAAAAGAAGGTTGAGGGACCGTCTCCCAAACGGATTCCTGCGGTCCACGCTGGAAGGTGTTGATATACGAAGGGTGGGTTGTGCCGTCGCCGCGCAAGCCATAGCCGTAGAAATTATCGGAGTCGATGATCCAATGCATGCCGTACACCGCCGGCGTGCCGTATGTGCTGTTCAACTCCGCAGCGAGTGGATCGCTGCCAGCGGTAACGCTGGTGTTCAGTGGACTTGGATAATCATTGGGAAGGTCCAGCTCAGGCGCAAACGTTGCCGGCTTGGACGCGCTGTAGAAACTGTTGGTCGGCTGATCGAGCGTCGTGGGGATCATATGCGCTTCGATGCTGTTCCACGCCGTTTGCAGGTTGGACCAGTTGCCGGTCACGTTGCCCCATTCGGCTTCGAGCCAGATCCAGTAGCTGTAAGTCTCCGAAGTGGTTTCATGCCCGTAATCCGGGGCTTCCACGATCAGCGTCTCCACCGAGTGATACGGAACACCTTCAGGGCTGAAGTATCCTTTCGCGGGATTGTGAATGTCATTCCACATGTCGATGAAGTGCTGCGTGTAAACGTTCACCGCGCCGGTGCTCGAAGTAACAGACGTCGCGGGTGAAACGTTGCCCGCTGCGTCATTAGCCGTGACGGTGAAGGTATACGTAGTTGATGCGGTCAGGCCGGTTACCGTGAAAGTGGGAGTGGCAGTGGCAGTGGTACCGGCCACCGTCCCAGTGGTTGTGTTTGTAATCTTGTATCCGGTCACGCCTATGTTGTCGGTAGAGGCAGTCCACTTCAGTGAGATTGTGCTGCCGGTAGTACCGGTAACGACCAGGGCTGTGGGAGTTGTAGGCGGCGTGGTGTCCAGCGTGGACAGCGTGGTAAAGCTCACGCCGGCGCTTGCCGCGGAAACCTGGCTGGCTGAATCTTTCGCCCGGACCGAGAGCGTGAACATTGTTGCGGGCGTTAGTCCGCTGGCAACAAAGCTGGTCGTCGTCGAAGTGCCAACCACGGTCGTGCCGTTGAGGATGTCATATCCCGTAATCGTTGCTGAGCTGTCGGTTGACGCGGTCCAGTTCAATGTCGCGGACGTGGTGGTAATGGCGCTTGCTGCGAGGTTCGTGGGCACGCTTGGTCCCGAACCTCCTGGCGGGCCGCAATGAGTTCCGTTGATGCTGAATGATGCCGGTACGGCGTTAGCTCCGCTCCAGTTGCCGACAAAGCCCATGTCCTTATAGCTGCCACCCGGCGGGATGGCGCCGTTATAGCTCAAGCTGTTCACGGTCACAGTGGCCCCGCTCTGGGCCACACTGCCGTTCCAGAGCTGCGCGATCGTTTGCCCATTCGCGAACGCCCACTGCAATTGCCAGCTTGAAATCGGAGTGGTCCCCGTATTGCTGATCGTGATGCCGACCTGGAACCCGACGTTCCATTGGTTGCCGATGGTATACGTGACATTGCAACTGGTGGGCGCCTGGGCAAATCCACTCAATGTGAAGCAAATCATGGCTCCGCAGATCCAGATGGATTGCAGTATTGGCTTTCGGATCATCGCTTTCTCCTCACTGATCGTTTCAACACAGATCGTTCAACATGGAACGGGTCAATACAGCGGCCAGCCTGCTTTCGTTTGCCGCATATCAACCCAAAGGCACCGAGAACGTTTACGCGCAAAGACCAAACATCAGGGACTGCCTCTCACAGGTCAGTCCGGGTAATGGAAACTTTGCTTCCTCCGGTTTTAAGGCACAGAGATTTCGCCAGCGTCTGTGGAAACGGGGCTGCGACTAGGATGATCCGGTGGCCGATTTTCTGACGAAGCAGAAACGCCATCCGGCAGACAGTCCCGCAAAAGCCAACAGTATTTTTAATGCATTACCAAATCGATTTGGTAATAAACTAGATAACGACACCGATATTCTGCCTACTTGAACATAATGTCAAGTGCTGGGTGGGAGGAAAATAGGCCGTGCACTTCCGGCGTCCCGTTTCAGGTTCGGAAGTTGTTCCAAGGATGGCTGTTTGGACGGATTGACCGGGTCAGGATAATATTAGCTTAATAAATCGGCACGACCGAAGCTGCCCCGTTCCCCCGGACAAACATATAAGGAGATACACAAGATGCCCCGAAAGAGGGTGGCGAAGACCAAGTCTTCACCGGTCATTAATCTAAAGGTCCTGTCGCAATACCTGAAGTTGACTCCGGGGACAATCTCTGTGGTGCTGAATGACACTCCCCGGGCAACGGAAATCCCGCAGGACACGAAGGACCGGATCTTTGCTGCTGCCAAAAAATTCAACTATCGACCCAACCACCTGGCGCGATCTCTGAGAAATAGGCGCAGCGCAATCCTGGGAATTCTTGCGCCGGAAGTCAGCGAAGGCTACGGCGCTTTGTTGCTCAATGCCATCAGCGAGTACCTGATTCAAAAGAGGTATTTCTATTTCGTCGCCACGCATCGTCGCCGTCCGGAGCTGCTGAAGGAATATCCCACCATGCTGATGGAGCGGTCGGTGGAAGGTTTCATCGTCATTGATACTGTGCTGGAGCACCCTCTTCCTCTGCCCGCGGTAGCGATCTCGGGACATAAGCGGTTTCCCGGCCTTACCAATGTAATTCTCGATCACAAGCACGCTGCCAAGCTCGCGCTGCAACATCTGCGCCAGCTTGGACACGAACGCATCGTATTCATGAAAGGCCAGCGTTTCAGCGCTGATGCGCATGACCGCTGGAAAGCAACGCGCCAGGTCGCAGCCGAACTCGGCATGAGGATCCAGCCGGACTCGATTATCCAGCTGACCATGGACACATTCTCGCCGGAGGTTGGCTACCCCAGCATGCAGGAGTTTCTTACCAAAAGAAAAAAATTTACAGCCCTGCTGGCCTACAACGATTTTTCCGCGATTGGAGCTATCCGCGCCCTCCGCGAATACGGGTTGCGCGTGCCGGAGGACGTTTCCGTGATCGGCTTTGATGATGTGAACAGCGCCGCCTATCAAAACCCGGCCCTGACAACGATTCGCCAGCCGCTGCAAAAGATGGCGGAGATTGCCGCGCAAATCCTGCTGGACCGGTTGAGCGGACAGAATGTTCCCAAGCGGGTTCTGATCAAGCCGGAACTGATTGTTCGTGAATCCACGGCTTCAGCGAAGCAGTGCCTGTCTTTGAAGCTTGAGGTCGCTCCACGATACGAGCCTGAGCCGGCAAAAGTGTTTTAAAGAGTCTAGGTTCTTAGTCTCCGGTTACCGTTTTGCTGTGAAGTTTGTCCGCGCGTTCCTCGTTCACAATTTCCATGGACCAGATCGCTCCCGGACGCATATACATGCTGGCACGGTAGTGTCCGTCCAATCCCCAGGCTTCCGGCGTTCGGAACCAATAACCGAATCTTTCATAGACGCCGTTATAGACCCCTTTTGCCGTTGCGTATCCTTCCTGCACCATTCCTTCGGCCATCATTTCGGAAGCAACGGCAAACGTGGTCCCGGTCCAGACTTCCTGGACCTGTTCATTGATCTTGAGCACGCTGCCGTCCGCGCTCATGCCATTCAACACGCCAAGTTCGCCATTGGAAAATTTCTTTACGTTGAAGTCGAAGACCTTGCGCAAAACGGACCGGCGCGACTCCAGAGGCACAATATCGCCCAGGCCGGTAAGGTTGGCGTACCATTGCCCAGCGAGTTGGTCGGCCATGATGTTCGTGCGATAAGGGCTGTCCATGTCGTAATTAAAATATTCGCCATTCCAGAGTTTCTTGATGTAGCTGGCCTGGCCGTGCTGAAACAGGCCTTTGTATTCCTGCGCGGTTGCAGCATCTCCAAGGGCGCGCGCGATTTCCTCAGTGGCGCGCAACGCGGCAAGATAGAGTCCGCCGCTGTAGGCGCTTACCCCGCGCGTGACCCACACGTCGTAGGTTTGATCAGGATAGCCTTCATTTTCGATAATGCCATCACCGTCCTTATCGAACTGCCGCATGTAGTTCATGGCCTGTTTCACGCCGGGATAAGAGGCCTTCAAAAACTCCGTATCGTTCTTGCCGCTCAGGAAATAATCACGCCATACCAGCAGGACAAATTTGGTATTCAGGTCTTTCCAGCGGCTTGAGCTCTGCCACTGATATTGATTAATTTGAAAGAACGGGTCTTCTTCCGGATTGCCGAGGTCGTGGGGAAGGGCCCCCGGCACTTTGCGCTCCGTCACTTCGGTCTGATGCTCGTTTTCCATCTTCCACAGCCACAGATATTTCTCTTTGTTTTCCTGAGAAACGGTGGCGGCGAATTCACGCACTTCCTGCTTTTCGATCTCTGGCCAGAACTTGATCAGGGGCATGGAGCCATAGAAGCGAACGTCCAGAGTGCCGTAAAAAAGATAGTCAAAACATTCAAGCATGGAGAACACGTCCCCATCGCTGCCGAACCCGGTTTTGTCCGCCGAGTTTTTGACATCCGCATGAACATCACGATTTGCGCCCTTCATGGGATGCGCCCATACTGTTCCGCCGTCGGCCAGAATGTACATCTCATTGAACAGCATTCCGCGATACCACAGCGGCTTCGACTCATCGTTCACGTATTTCGCCTGCCACTCGTCGATCTGGCGGCTCCATTTCTGGTCCTCACGAAGACCGGTTGCAGCGATTTCCCAGGCATGCGTACCGCTCGTGCCAAAGTAGTCGGTGTAACGTCTCAGCCATTTCCGGCCCAGCCCAAACTGGACTACGGGAAGGTCCCAGGCCAGCACCATGGGGATGGTCTTCTTCTCTCCCGGGTGGATGGTGAACTTGACCGCAATCGCTCCGGCCAACTGCTCCCCGCTGCTGGCATAGTTCAGTTCACGATTGGGAAGCGAGCCATTCGTGGAAAACGGCTTCCATAGGTCGCTGCCGTCCGACTGGGGCGAGAACACATTCACGTAGCTGACTTCCACTCCCGGAGATTCCAGGGCGGCAATTACAAATTGCCCGTCCCATTCTTCCTGGGCCACGTTGCCCTTGCGCAGGTGGTCAAAGACGATTCCCTTCATGGTCGAGTTCTGGCCCAGAGGTTCGCTGTGAAACCGGTTGATGTTTTGCGCATTGAGCTGGTTGGAAAAATTCGTGCTCGTGTCGCGCAACCACCCAATCATGTTGGTCCAGGAAAACATGATCGACACCGTGACGGTCTTTTGCGTGTCGTTCGTCGCGTACCAGTTGTAGAGAGCTACGGGATAGCTGGTTTCCTTGTAGTTTCCGGGAAGGATGGGAGAAAACTGTTCCAGCACAAGATGCACCGGCAATTCCGTCGCTCGATAATCGAACCATGCCTTGGGATAGAGCGCGGCGTATTCACCGGCGCCGACCGGGTAATTCCAGTTCCATCCGGAGAGACTCTTTGATTCCGGTTTGCCGGCATACAGGACCTCCGCCACGCTCTGCTCCGCGCCCTCTTGCTTCATAAAAACACTGAACTGGTTGGCGGGCACGCTTTCATATTTGTGAATTCCCGCTTTAAGGTGCCAGCGGACAAAATCTCCGCGGTAGCTACGCGACAACGTGCCTGCTCCAAATCCTCCGACAGGCGCACCCTGCCAGTAGCCGTCATCGATCATGGTGGTAATTTCCGGTTTCCGACCCAGTGCACTCTGCAAAGGCTGCCCGAGCGGCCGGCGCCAGGCTGCGGCCGGGATGGTGTCAGAAGCGTAAAGAAAAGTGGTCCCTGAAACCGCGCAGAACAGCAGGACGAACATGCAGGCGCACATCTTGTTCATATTGGTCATATTCCGTTCCCTAAACGATTAGGTACTGTATTTTATGCAGTAAGCTCATTCTGCACTTTCGCGGCAGAATGTCAAGGAGGTCTGTCAGCCCCGCGAAATACCCTGACAGAAGAATACCGGCAAATGGTCCAAGGACCATTTGCCGGTAACTGACTCGACATCCAGATCTTCCGTTTTTAGAACAGAAGCTTGAATGCCAACTGGATCGCTCGAGGCGTGTAATTCGGGTTGGTCCGCACGATCTGGCCGAACGTCGATTTGGGAGCTACGTTCTGTTGGGGCACGAGATTGGTCGTGCTGTCCGAGTTTTGATTGTTGGCAACAAAGTAGCTCGCCGTATTGGTCAAGTTGAAGAACTCCGCACGCAACTGCAATTTGATGCTCTCCTGCACATGAAAGTCCTTGAAGAGAGAGAAATCAAAATGGCGGAAGTGCGGCCCGTAGAGACTGTTGCGGGGTGTGTTGCCGATCTCGCCCGGGTCGGGAATGACGAAGGCGTTGCGGTTAAACCACTGAGCAATGCTAGGATTCGGCACTGATGCCGACGCTATCTGTCTCGGACGGTCGGGCGTGGCAGCGCCAATCAAAGGGTTGAACACGGTGTTATTACTGCTGAAGTTGTCCGTGATCGTGAACGGGCTACCCGAGTTAAAGACGAAGATGGCATTGGTCTGCCATCCGGCGGTCGCCATTTTTCTAAACCCGCTCGTGCCTTTGCCAAACGGCAGTTCGTAGGTGGTGTAGGCAACAAACCGATGCCGTAGATCCAAATCGCTGTTGCTCATTTCCAGTGCTTTGACGTTAAACGGGTTCGCGTTGGCCCAACCCTCTTGACCCTCAAAGCTCAAGGTCGTTGTGTCGTCAATCGAGTGCGACCAAGTATAGTTCGATCCGACCGTTATTCCCTTGCTATACCGGCGCTGGAAAGATACTTGGAGAGCTTGATAGGAAGACTGACCTTCACTGATGTAATCCTGGATACCCGCTACGTTGATGAACGGCTTAGCCGTTATCGCCTGGATCTGGGTAGGCGTAAGTCCGGTTGGATTCGGAACGTTGACATTATTGAGCGTCATGGGCAAATGGTGACCGAGATCGCCGATGTAACCAACTGTAAACACATTTTGGCCAAATTGTTTTTCAACCATGAGATTGAACTGCTCAACCACTCCAGATTTCAGATCCGGCTGAACGGCGGAAAAACTCAGGTTTGCATTGGTAGGACCCGGCGGACCAGGCGCTGTAGGTATTGGAAGTCCAGCCGAAAGAGTTGCCGGCGCTCCCGCGGTTTGCAGGGTAGTTCCGCACACAATGGGATTATGCGCGGCATCAATTTGATTGGCCACTAAAGACGAGCAGACCGGCGCAAAGGATGAAGTAAATGGGGGGTTCTTGAGGGCCGCATTGGAGGTGTAATTGCCTGCGAAGTAGGTAAGGCCAAAGCCGCCACGAACCACCATGCCACGCCCCAGTGAGGCGGCAAAGCCAATGCGCGGGCTGAAATTAGAGTGGTCGGTCTTAATCCCAGCGGTATTGGAGACGCCGTTCACCCCGGCGACTAATTCCTGTCCCGTGGTCAGATCGAAGTTTGAGATGTGGTTATGGACTTCGGTAAACGGGGTGTATACGTCGTAACGGAAGCCGTAGTTCACCGTGAGCCACCGTCTCAATTTCCAGTTGTCCTGAGCAAAAAAGCCTGGCTCCCACATCCGGTAATCCGGGGCAAACAGGCTGGCGCTTCGGGCCACACTCGTAAAGGCGCCGACCAGGAAGGTGGCCAGGTCCTTGGCGGGGTCTTGACCATCTTTCTGAAGTCCGAATTGATACCTGCCATTAGCGTTGTCGCTCTGGACTTCGCGGGCTTGTCTTCTGATCAGAGAAGCTCCCGCCTTGATGGTGTGCTGGCCAAAGTTGTAGGTGATGGCTCCGTTGTATTGAAAGGTGTTATTCAGGTCCTGGAGCGGGATAAACCGGCTGTCTCCGAGGCCCTGAATGTTGGGAAACTGAATGAGCGGAAGGCCGGTAGCCGACGGACCGAAGTTGATGTTGCCGGGGAAACCAAACAGAGCGGCTGGATTCTTGCCCGCGTTGGTTGAATCCGACTTATTGTCGATCCGCGTGTACGCCGCCTTCAACTCCAGTAAAAGCGCAGGGCTGAAGATATGCGTAAAATTCAGCTGCACATTGTGGGCGAGGTCCTTGGCCGGTCCAGAAAAACCAAAGGCGCCGCTTCCGGGATTGACTACCGTGCTGCCGATGGTCACGGGAGGCAAATTGTCCGGAATCGTAGTGGTCACGTTGTTGAGGGTATAACGCCCGTACAAGAGATTGTTTTCGTTGATGTGATGGTCAATACGCGCGTCAACGGTGGTGCTGAACTGGGTCTTATTGGGATCAAAGACAAAATTGCCGCTGGTAGCGCCCGGTCCTCCGGTATTTGGCGCCGGGAAGAGAGTAAACAGTTTTGCGGCGATGGGATCGATGGGGCGCGCAGCTGTGTCCGGATCGGCAGCGACGATTGCCGCCGGGCCGCCCGTTTTCTGGGCCAAAGTGGGCACTGTGCTGAAAATCGGGTTCTGGACTCCCGCCACTTGCCGATACTCCTCGAAAGCGGCAAAAAAGAACGTCCGGTCTTTAATGATCGGGCCGCCAAAGCTGCCGCCGAAGTCGTTTTGGCGCAACTCCGATTGCGGACTGATGGGCGTAGTGGCATTCGGTGTGGGATCAAACGGATTGCGCGCATTGAGCGCATTGTTTTGAAAGAATTCGAACACCGAGCCGTGGAAATGGTTCGTCCCGGTCTTGGTAATGATATTGACTACGGCACCGGGGGTTCGACCGCTTTCCGGCGCGTAATCATTGGTCTGGACTGAGACTTCCTGAATCGCGTCGATCGAAGGTTTCACGCCGATCGTGCCGATGATGCGCTCGTTGTTGTCAGTGCCGTCAATCATCTCATTGTTAAGAATGTCATCGTGCCCGTGCACGGAGAACGAATTGGTCTGCCGCCGATCATCGGGGCGCTGGCCGCTGCTCAGGCCGCTGATGCTGGCGGCTTCATTGGCCCCGGGCACAAGCTGCACAAGGTTGATCAGGTTACGCGTGCCCATCGGCAAGTCTTCGACGGCCCGCTCCGTGACAGTGGCAGTGACGACAGAGCTGTCGGTCTGCAGCAGCGGAGTCGTTGCCTGCACCTCAATGGTTTCCGTGGTGGCTCCCACCTGCAACGGGGCGTCAACACGGGCGCGATCACCGGCCGAAATCGCTACATTGCCAATGAAAGCCTTGAATTTCGCGGCCTCGACCCGGACCGAATACTGCCCAGGGAGAAGAAGCGTGAATACATATTCGCCCGCGGAATTGGTGTGGCTGGTCCGTGACTGATTGGTGCCATTGTTCGTGATCGTCACTTTAGCGTCGGGCACGACCGCTCCGCTGTTGTCAGTCACCGTCCCGACCACATCAGCGGTTGTCGATTGTGCCATGGCGGAAACGTTCGTTAGCAAACATATGCAAAAGATGGCGGCAAGCACGAGCAGATACTGCCGGAATCTCGATTCTCTCGTGTGAACAACGTGGTCTTTCATCGATCTCTCCTTTTTTGAATCCTTCTTTTTCATGCTCTCTCCTGATCTGGCGTGCCGCCCGTATCCGCCCCGGTGTTGAACCGCGATCAGATCCGAATCAAAACGTAAAAAGCGCCACTACTCAGGAATGACTTCCGGCATTGAGAGGAACAGGGAGGGGCCAGACATCTCGGTCCGTCGCCAGCTTTCTTTCAATACGTCAACCAAATCGTTTAGGTAAACTGTAAGGGAGTATTTGGCCACTGATGGTCGATGTTGTCAAGAGGAGAGAAAAACAAAAACACCCGCGCCAGAAAAATTCCATATTCTGGAGACTTTGCCTTACATAAGTCCGCTAGGAATATTATGCGCAAGTCCTGGCGGGAAGATGCAGGAAGATAAAATTTCCGGTTTACAGAACAAGCGCCGCGCCGAGGAACATTGCGTGTCCAATCTAAATCAGGACGGCTCGACTGCGGCAGCCCGATGACCTGAAAGCTTTTGCTGGGGACCTACAGTAAAAACTTGATGAGGCGATCCAGTAATCCGGTTTCGCCTACGAGAAACCATAACGGTCCCAACAAAAGACGGGAGCGCAGGATTTGCTCAATCAATCACTCCAGGGCTGTAAGTGATTGAAAAGGTTGGTTGCATGGGGGGGCTCCACTGCCATTTTTTCATTTGTGAGTCAGATGCGAACTTTTGTTGCTTATCTATCAAGCCGAAAAACAATCAGCCCAGAGCAACGGATAGCTTTGTCACCGACGCCGACGGAAATGTGTAGCGGAGCAGCGGCCCGGACATCATTATTTTCGTCGAAACAGTGGAGACCGTGTCCGGATGGTCAAACGTGTTGTGCGCGTGGATGTCCGCGTTCGTCAAAGTGGTTACTTCCGCCGATGTAGCTGAGCCGTCCCGCAGGGCTATCTCCGCGTCCCGCGGTTCCGTTGCGTGTGGATTCACCACGGTCAGGGTCAGCGTCTTCCCCTGGACCGATGCTGATCCCTTCAACCCCCAAAATGTGGCCGATTTGTTGTCTCTCTGGTAGCGGACCCGCGGCGCGCTGAATTCGGCCCGAACCGCCCTGGCCCCTTGGTGCGACCGGTACATGTCGAAAACATGAAACGTTGGAGTCACAATGAATTTGTCTTCATAGGAGAGAAAAAGCGCATTGAGGCAATTGATCAACTGTGCGCATGCGCCAATGGCCACCTTGTCCGCATGCCGGTTGAAAATGTCCAGGCTTTGCGCCGTGAGCAAAGCATCACGGAGAGTGATCTGCTGCCCCAGACCATGAGAAGGATCCACGGCGCTGCCAGGTTTGTACCACGCGCCGTACTCGTCCACCGCAAGTTTGATCTGGTGGTCGCGATCATATTGGGCCAGCGTGCTCCAGTTGGAGAGTATTAGGTCCTCGACCTTGTCGCCTTCGCGGAAGACCTCATACCAATCGGTAAGATCGAAGGCCAGTGCATCGCCCTTGGCGGCGTCCCAGTCATGGGTTTTGCCGCGAGCCAGGTCCCATGTGTACCAATGGATCGACCAGCCGAATACATCTTTCGGCTTGATGGCGTGCTTGCCGCCAAAGGTGTGCCGGCAGAACAACTCGGTCCAGTCCAGATCGTCACCACCCGGCCCTGCGGCGATAAACTTGAGCGGCTCTCCATAACTTGGCGTCCACGCGATGAAGCGGCGAAACTCCTGACTGTATTGCTCCGGCGTAAAGTTCCCGCCGCAGCCCCAGTTCTCATTGCCGATGCCCCAGTACTTCACGTTGTAAGGTTCACGTGAACCGTCTTCCGCGCGCGTTCGGGCCAGAGAACTCTTCTCCGCGGGTGCATTGCAGTATTCAATCCAGTGATCAAAGGCCAGTGCCGGCAGACTGCGGACATTCGCGGCAAAGTAGGGCTCTGCGCCGGTCAGGCGGCAGAGGCGCATGAACTCAGGTGTGCCAAAGGTATTTGGCTCGCCTCGCCAGAACCCTCCGCGCTCCGGACGCTTGCCCGGCGCGCCGATCCCGTCCGTCCAATCGTAGCTGTCAGCAAAACATCCTCCGGGCCAGCGAATCATCGGAGCTTTGATCTGCTTCAACTTTTCGATGATGGTCTTGCGAATTCCGCCAGTGTTCGGGACCTTGGAATTCTCACCGACCCAGACCCCATCATAGATAACCGCCCCCAGCATCTCGGTAAAGTGTCCATAGACGTTGGGCGAGATCGTTCCGATAGGCTCATTCAACAGCACTTCAATGCGCGAATCGGCTGCTGACGCAAAGACTGATGGTCGAGCAAAAACCAGCGAAGCTCCAAGCGCAACTCCGCCCTTCAGGACTGTTCTGCGGTTCATGGCCAGATCTCCAGGGATTCCACCTTAATAATAAGGTCGATCAACCTCACATCTTCGCGGGTCAGAGTAACTTCCAAGCTTACGCCGTGGCAACTCACTGCTCACTGCCGCGTGGCGGTACCAGCAGTGGACGGTGGAGCAATAGACGGGCCTTTGATATAACGACCGGCAAACATCAGGAACGTTGGCCAGTTCGGGCCTGGCGTATGTCCGCCGCTATGTTGACGGAAAGCAACGTCGCCATCAACCAATGGAGTTTCGATGGGCGGGAATTCAGTGGCGCCCAGGTCTTTCTTGCCCAGCAGTTTGTATACCGGTCCAGCGGCGGCAGCAGCCAGGAACATTCCCTTGGCATCCACCCATCCATCGCCTTTGGTTGCTGCGCCAGCACTGATAAACACAGGGCGCGGCGCACACAGCGCCACCAGTTCGTGAGAATCCACAGGCAGGTCATTCCACGTCAACGGGCCGGCGTACCTGAGGAAATTGCCGACCATCCAGTGGTACTCGCCGGTCCCAGCAATGTTTTCCACGATCTCACCCCAGTTGCGGCGGTGAAGTTTGGCTCCACCTTCGCCCGACGAACTCACAAAGGCAACGGCGAAACGATCGTCGTACGCCATGGTGACGAGCGTTGCCTTGCCATAGCGCGAATGTCCTTCAATGCCAACTTGCCTGGCGTCTACCGCTTTGTCGGTTTCAAAGTAATCCAGCGCGCGGCTGGCGCCCCACGCCCACGCGCGCAACGCACCCCAGTCATCCAGTTTACGAGGCTGACCTTTGTTCACCAGGCCGATAATTCCCTGCGTGAGCCCCGCGCCGTTGTCCGCCTGAATGCTGGTGGGATAAATTACGGCATAGCCCCAACCTTTTTCCAGCACTTGCTGTTGCCATGTAGGACCGAGCGGTGGTGGTGGAGGAGCAGGTGGATTCGCTGGCGCAGCGCCCGGCGGACGCACGGCTCCAGGTCCGCCGGGCCTGAATCCGGCGAAGCCGAACTCCATCATCACCGGAACCGGGCCGGTTGCGGTGGCCGGCGTGGTCAGCGTCAACTGAATATCAACGGTGATGAGCGGGTAAGACGAGTTGTCCACGTGGCCGACAAGTTTTTTGACGATCACGGGAATGTCACCGTTGGTTTCGCGCGTGGTGCTGGTGACTTCCCACTTGACCGCGGGAGTTGTAGGAGGAACGCGGCCGTAGATCTCGCGGTCAAAGTCTTCCACGATTTGCGGACGGCGCTCCTTCCACCACGTCTTTGCCGTGGTGACTTTTTTTCCATTCTTCAAAACCAGCGGGTCCGGAAGTTTCGGGTAAGGATTGGCCTTGGTTTCATCGTAGTTGGCGGCGTTCGGCGCTTGCGGATTGTTACCGTTCGCTCCCGGGCGCAGCGCCGATATGTGCAGCAAGTCCATGATTCTCTGGTGGTCCTGTTCCGCGGTGAGTTGCGCTGGAGACGCTGGGCCGCTGGTCGTTGAACCGCTGGACGCCGTCTGCTGCGCCGCATTCTTCAGTGAGAAAGCAAACGCGGTCAGCACGATCAAAGTAAGGAACAATCGAACAGATTGCACGAATCCTCCTTCACGAGTTGAGTCAGACAGACGCGCCGGGAGTTCGCGACGCAGTTAGATTTTGGTCTTCACGATCTCGCCACATGCCTGGTTCACGGCACTGGCTGGGCTTACGTCAAACCCAAAGTGCGCGGCGGCATTGCCGAAGCAAACGTTGCGGACCATGAGACCGATCAATGCTTCATTGTCCGGAAGCAGTCCGGCCTCGACTTCATTGCCGATCAGGTTACAAAGCACGCGGCGAAAGTACTCATGCCGGGGGAAAGACATGAACGACCTGGAGTCTGTCACCATCCCGACAAAGCGGCTCAACAGGCCAACGCTGGAAAGCGCGTCGAGTTGCCCCTCGATGCCGTGCTTCTGGTCAAGAAACCACCATGCGCTGCCGAACTGGACCTTCGCCGGCATGCCGCGGTCATGAAAATTACCGACCATGGTGGCGAAAACATAATTGTCGTTGGGATTGGAGTTGTAGAGGACGACTCGGGGGAGCTTGTCTTCTTTCTCCAGCGTTCCGAGATAGGCGGCCAGGCGCTGGGCTTGCGGCCAGGCGCCTACGGAGTCAAAACCGGCGTCCCGCGTGGCCAGACCCGACGCGCATGGGTTCACATCGCGCAGTGCACCCAGATGCAGTTGCTTGGTCCAGCCTTTATCGGCATCGAGACGGCCAAAGAACAACATCATGTATCCGGCGAAGTCTTCCGCGTCAACACTATTCAGAAGCTTGCGTGCGCGTAACTTGGAAAACAGAGCACCAGCCTCGGCCTCGGTACACGAACTGGAATAACAATGAATCAGTCCATGATCGGAGAGGCGGCAGCCGATGGCGTGAAAATCGTTGTGCCGCCTGGTCAGGGCATCAAGAAAATGCTTAAAAGACGCAATGTCAATATTGGCGCTGGCTCCGAGCCGGTCGACCCAACGGTTAAACTCGGCTGGATTGCTGGTTTGAATGGCGCGGTCCGGACGGAAGGTAGGATAAACCCGCGTCTCCAGCTTGGACGCTGCAATCGCCGTATGGTCTTCCAGGTTGTCCGCCGGGTCGTCCGACGTGCACAGCGCGCGGATGTTGAAACGCTTGAGTATACCGTGGACGCTCAGTTCATCGCTCGCCAGCAACGCATTCGTGCGCTTCCAGATTTCCGGCGCGGAATCCTCATCCAGCAGATCGTCGATTCCGAAATAGCGCTTCAACTCAAGATGGGTCCAGTGATACAGCGGATTACGCAGCGTGTAGGGAACGGTGCGCGCCCAGGCCAGAAATTTTTCATAGGGAGCAGCATCACCGCTGCAGTACCGTTCCGGCACGCCGTTGGTGCGCATGGCCCGCCACTTGTAGTGGTCGCTTTCCAGCCAGATTTCATAGAGATTCTGGAAGCGGCGATTGCTTGCGATATCCCGCGGAGAGAGATGGTTATGGAAATCCAGGACCGGCTCGTTCGCCGCGTAGGCCTGGTACAGGGTCCTGGCCGTCTTGCTCTGCAGAAGAAAATTTTCGCAAATAAATGACATAAGGAGGACCTTCAGTCTACTCTGCTGCAAGAGCCCATCTCGCTCTGCACTCCAGTCAGACGCCGGCGACCGCTCCGCTACTGATTCACTCCACTGGCCAGAAAGCCGCCATCCACCGTGAGCACATGGCCGGTAACAAAGCTTGCCGCATCGGAAGCCAGGAATACGCACGCGCCCGTGAGTTCTTCCACCTTGCCGAACCGTTGCATGGGCGTACGCAGAAGAAGTTCCTGCGCCCGGGGAGTGCCGTTCAGCAATGCCGAGTTCAGCTCCGTACGGAATACGCCCGGGGCGATCGCGTTGACGCAGACACCGTGCCGCGCCCACTCAATCGCCAGCGATCTGGTTAACGAAACCACAGCGGCCTTACTCGCGGAATACGCCGCCACCTGATAGAACGCAACAAAGGACGAAAGCGACGCTATATTAATGATCCGGCCGTATCCCCGCTCTATCATCGCCCGGCCAAAGATTTTACACGCCCGCAGTGTGCCATTCAGATTGGTATCAAAAATTCCATTCCAGCACTCTTCCGCGACATCAACCGACGGAGCACGTTGTGTTATCCCCGCACAGTTCACAAGGATATCTACAGGGCCAATTTCGCTGCTGGTCGTGTCCAGCAAAACTTCCAGGCTAACCGGGTCGGCCACATCGCAGGCGAGCGGCAAGGACTTGCGCCCCAGCGCTTGAATTCGTTCGCAGGCGGCGTGAACAAGTTCTTCGCGTCGTCCGCTGGCAACAACATTGGCGCCAGCATGGGCCAGGCCTTCCGCCAGGGCGCGTCCAATGCCCGAGGTCCCTCCGATCACCACAGCGGTCCTCGATGTCAAATCAAGCGCAGGATGGCCCATGAGATCAAACTTTTTTTGAACGCCTCGTCAACGATTCCCGCCGAAAAACAAAATCAATGTACCCACACCCAAGAGCCAACCGCAATTTGTACAAGCTGCCGACAGCAGGTGCCTGCCAGGGATTCCCAATCTCTGTTCCTCAGCGAACACCTGCTGCTGCACCTCCCTGAAAAAGCGAGCCCGACGGTCTCTTGGAGGCTTGCTCGGATTAGAAGGTTAGCTTGGCGGCCAGCCAGATCGTTCGCTGCCCCTGGCTGCTATTGATGACGCCGAAATTGCCGGTATTGAGAGCCGGTCCCACCGCGGGCGTGACGAACCCGCTGCCTGGGTTGTTGAAACGTGGCGTGTTCGTCAACCCGAACGCCTCTGCCCGGCATTGCAGACCGAAACGCTCGTTGAGTTTGAAGTTGCGGAAGACACTCATATCCAGGTTGAAGAAGCCTGGGCCACGGACGGTATCGCGTCCAACGTTGCCAAAATTCGGCCCGGTTGGGTTCGAAAACACGGTCGCATCGAAATAAGAGCAGGTCGGATCGTACGACACGCAGCCCAGCCTTGGTTTGCCGGCGGTAATATGTACGGGGCCGCTTTGGTTCGCCGTCTCGGTACTTCCCGCAGCGCCGAAGCCGTTACCGCCTGCGGTAATGGTAAAGGGTGAACCGCTCAGCTTGCTCAGGATCCAGTTCGTCTGCCATCCGCCGGCAACCGCATTCAGGACGCCGCTTTGCGCCCAGCGCTTCCCTCGCCCAAACGGCAGCTCATAGGTGCCATACAGACGTAAGTTGTGGGTGCGGTCGAAGCTGGCTAGACCCCGGGCCTTGGGTGCGTACGCTGGGAAGGGGAAGAGCAGGAAGTTCAGCTCCTCGTTATCGGTGAAGTCGATGGCCTTGGACCACGTGTAGGAAAGGCCGACAAAAGAGTTGCCTTTGAACTTCCGCATGACTTTGGCCTGCAGTGAATCATAGTAGGCGTTGCCGAACGGAGTTAACTGGCCAATGTCGCCCCATGTTTTGCCGAATTTGACATTCAGCACACGCGCGGCGTTGTTTCCACCAAGGGGCCCAGGGTTGATGTTGATGTTAGCGAGCGGGCGAATGCTTCGTGATCCCACGTAACCTACGTCAGTTACAAACCCGGCGAACTCCTGGCCAATGGTCAAATTGAACGAATGGGTATAACCACGCCGGAAGTCCTTGGCCGCCGTAGTCGTACCTGTATTACTGGGCAGTGGAATGGATCCTACAGTAAGGTTCGGTACAGCTATGGAACCGATGCCCGTCGGAAGGGTCCCATAGGGCGCCAGTGTCGCGTTGGTGCCGTTCAAGCTCGCCACCGGCGCGAAGAAGTTGATCTGATTGAAGTCCGATATGGTCACAGCAGGGAAGGCGTTGCGGAAAAAGCGCCAGTTGTTGGGATCAGCGCTCATGCCGTACCCCGCGCGAACTACGGTCTTCGACAACGGCCGCCAAGCGACTCCCAGCCGCGGCAGGAATTGTCCAGGGCCTATCTTCACGCCATCATCCAGTGGTACTCCGTTGTGTCCGCCGATGACAACGTTCATGGTGGAAATATCAAGAAAACGCACGCCGCCATGATCGCTGGTAGGGAAAGGATAGCGCTCCCAGCGCAATCCGTAGGTCACGGTAAGGTTGGAACGCAACTGGAACTGGTCGCGGGCGTACATCGCCCACTGGTTAAACCTGATTACGTTCGGGTTCTGGTTCTGGATGGCCTGTCCGGTCCGCGCCGGCAGTCCCAGCATGAATGCGGCAAAACTGTTGAACTGGGTCGAATTGAGTCCATTGAATGCGGTTTCGCCCTGGCCGAACTGGAAGCTGCCGCGAGCGGTCTGGAAAGCCCCACCCTGCGGTTGGAAATGATTGATGTTGGTCTTGTTGAACTCGATTCCAAAACGCAGCCCGTGCCTGCCCCTGGTCCAGCTCAGGTTGGCGTTGCTGACGTACTGATTGTCCCGGAACAGGAAAGGATTGCCGGTGTTGGGGTTCCCCAGATTAGCGTAGCCATTGATCTGGAACGCCGGTACGCCGCCTTGCAGCGGGTCCGCGCCGTTGGTGCCGGGGATGTGCAAAGTATCCAGCCCAAAGTTTGAGCCGATATCAAGCGCTGTAGCATTGATCCGCTGGCGTGTATAGCCAATGTTCGCATCAATCAGCATGTTGGGTGAAAGGGTATAGGTGCCTCCAATGCCGACATTCTGAATTCTCGAGTATGCATTGCCCAGCTGCCCGCCGTTGACCGCATCGCCACCTGCCGCGCTCAGCGCCGGAGGATCGAAAATAAAGCTCCGCGAAAGGCTGTAGCGGCCAAAGATCATGGACTTCTGGGTCGGGACATAGTTGATCTTCACGTCCATGCTGTCGCGGTTGAACTGCTGCGCACCCGACGCAAAAAAGTTTTGCGAGTTCGCATTAGGGATATTCGGCTCTGGGATCAGCTTAACCATGGCCAAGGCCGCCGGATCAAGCCGGTTCACTGGAATCTTATTGCCGGGAAAGGCCAAACGGCCCGTTCCGTCCGCCGCGCCAGTATTGGGGTCGTAGATGCACCCTGGGGTGGCACGGGTAGGGCTAGCAGGGTTATGGTCGTCGCAATTCACGCCAGGCGCTATGAAGCTTGAAAAATCGCCGATGCGCTGCGGATCGGTGGGCACCGTAAGCGGCGTGTTGATTGTCGCCAGCTTCCGCTCCTCGGTACGTTCCCAGTCTCCAAAGAAGAACAGCTTGTCCTTCTTGATGGGGCCACCAAAAGTTCCACCCCATTGGTTCTGGATGTCCTTTGGCTTCCGGAAGGGCACAAGCTGCTTGGTAATGGGGTCGGTAACCGTTTGTACCTGGAAATAATTCTCCGCCCGCAAAGAAGTGTCCGTATGGAACTCGTGCGCGCTGCCGTGAAATCGATTGGTTCCCGACTTGATCTGTACGTTGGCGGCCAGACCGCCCGCCATGCCCTGCTCCGCGTCAAACGAATTCGTGACCACATTCACGGTTTCGACTGCGTCCGCTGGCGGCACGTAAGCGATGTTGGCAGGCAGCCAGGGATAGGCGTTCTGAACGCCGTCAATGCGGGTATTATTGCCCTGGCTCGATCCGCCGTTGACGTTGGTGTTCATGGCGCGTTGTGGATTCCCGGCTTGCGAGTTGGCCTCCGCCGTGGGAGTGGCGCCCGGAATGATATTGTAAAGCGCTTGCCAGCTTCGTCCCTCGGAAGAACTTATGGGAAGGTTTTGTATTTGCTGTGCATCCAGATTGGTATGCACGTCCGCCCGATCGGTCTGAAGCAGCGCTGGAGCCGTCGTGACCTCGATGCTTTGGGTGACCACCCCAACATTGAGTTGCATGTCCACACGGCGCACCGCGTTCACTTCCACCAGGACATTCTGGACCGCCTTCGGAGCAAAACCTGTGGCCGAAATCGTCACCTTGTAAGTTCCGGCCTGAAGTTCCACAAAGCGGTAGATCCCGGCAGTGTCCGTCACCGCATTCCGCAACACACCGGTCCCCACATTGAGTGCCTCCACGTGCGCGTTGGGTAACGCGGCATTTGTTTGGTCTATCACATTGCCGGTCAATGAGCCGTACAGGATTTGCGCGTGGGCCGTGCCGGAACACATACCTACCAGCACTGCCAGGAATACGATTGCGGAGACGAGAGTCATTCTCGCTTTACCCGCAGGACTGATCTGAACCTGCTTCAACATAGAAGCCTCCTCGATGTCTTCTCTCCTGAAAAGGCGGCGCCCTCCGAACCACGTTCGCAGCCAGACACTCACCTTTTCAACCTACCGCGATTGGACTACGTACTTCTGCTATAGCAACTGGCGCGCCTGCTTCAAGGCCGAGGCCAGTCGGACCAAAATGTTTCTGCAGCACGAGCGCTACGGTGCCGCGTAGACGCGCCATACTGCCCTCCGCCGGCCGCACACGGGGCGGCTTGCCGATCAGCACGCTGGCCGCGACCGCTTTTTCGATCACTGGACCAAACCGGTGCCACTGCCGCGTGAATTCACCCACGAACACGATCTCTTCCGGCGCCAGGCCGCCCACAACCATGCGCAGCCCGCGCCCGATGGCATCCGCCATCTTGCTCAACGCGCGGTCCGCCAATGCATCACCCGCTTCCGCCAGCGCCAACAGGTCCTGGAATTTCAGACCTTCAGGGGACGACGAACTTGATTCGTGGTAGTAGCGCAAGGCCGCACGGTTGGAGGCATAGACCTCCCAGCATCCGCGGCCACCGCAGTTGCACGGGACCCCTTCGGGATCGAGCGATACGTGGCCGAACTCTCCTGCCATCCCGCTCAGCCCCCGGGCCAGTTGTCCGTTGGTCAGAATTCCAGTACCGACTCCTTCCGATACGGAGACGACAACCAGGTCGCGCAGTTTCTCGGCGTGTCCAAACCAGATCTCCGCCAGAACACAGGCGACAGCAGCGTTCTCCAACTCGGCGCGCAGGCCAGTAGCGCGTTCGATTGCGCCTTTGAAGTCATAGCTGGACCATTTCAAGTTCGGAGCAAAAACCACACGCTGCAAAGCGCTATCAAGCCTGCCGGGAAGGCTGATTCCGATCCCTTCGAAAACCAGTCCATGGTGGGTGTCCATCAGGTGGCGGAACCTTTTTGCCAGTTTGTTCGCGGCAATGCGTGGACTGGAAGGTGTAGGCATCGCCTCCTGGGAGAGGAAACGGCCATTCACGTCCGCTACGGCGACCGTTGTGTGCTCCGGACGCACGTCCGCCACCAGGATGGCGCGCCGTTCATTGAGCCGCAAAAAAATAGGCCGCCGGCCCCGTGGCAAACGGCCGGTTGGCCCATTGATTACCCACTCTTCCTGGATCAGCTGTTCGGTGATCAGAGACACCGTGCTGCGCTGCAGGCCGGAAACGCGCGCCAGATCAGCCCGTGAAATGGGCTGACGGCGACGGATCAAGTTGAGCACCACTCCGCGATTGATGCCGCGCGCGGTCTCGCTTGATGCGACTTGCGTGTTCGTGAAATCGATGCGACGCATATTTAATATGAGCCTCGAACTATATTCCCGATCAAACCTTGCATAAACCGCCGAACCTTACGGGACAAGCTGCCGGAGCGTATGTTGCACGCCAAATTAATTTGCGGCACGAACTATATGAACAAACCATAGCCATGTCAAGGAATAAATGCATTTTCCCATTTAGGTACGTGCTGGGTCACCCCGCAGAGGAACAAGGCTGCTCCCGGCAAAGATATGGATTTCCGGAACGTTTGCCGCACCGGAGCAGAACGCAACCATACTTCGGGCTGGTTTCCGGTTGGACGCCTAGCAAGATTCCAGTGCGCCATTTCCAGGTATCTCATAGATATCCTAATCCGGCAGGTTCGCTGCACTGCTGATGGTGAACCGTGTCTGCATTCCGGAAGTTTTCGTTAGACCGGCTGGCCCAACCGGTTGGCCTCCGCCGATCCAGACCTGTACGGTTCCAGGAACGATGCGATGCTTCCCTTCCTGATCAACGATGCTTAAGTCCCGGTCACGCAGCGTAAATGAGACCGTTTTTTTCTCGCCGCGATTGAAATGCACCCGCTGAAAGCCACGCAGCGAGCGCAGAGGCGCCCCGGCAGCACCAGAGTGCGCGAGATAAAGCTGAACAACTTCATCCCCAGCGACGTTTCCAGTATTGGCAACGTCAACCAATATAGTAACGGACGCGTCAGCAGCCACCACGGTGTCGCTGACGCGAGCGTTGCTGTAACAAAATGTTGTATAGCTCAATCCATAGCCGAAGGGATAAAGCGGTTCGCCCTCGAAATATCGGTACGTTCGCTTCGCCATGGAATAATCTTCAAACGGAGGAAGCTGGTCCACCGACTTGTAGAACGTAACCGGCAGCCGTCCTGCCGGGCTGAAATCTCCGGCCAGCATTTCGGCAACCGCGGTCCCACCTTCCTCGCCGGGGTACCACGCCTCTACAATGGCCGGCAGCTTTTCCTGCGCCCAGTTCACCGCCAGGGCGCTCCCGTTCAGGAGCACCAGGACCGTGGGCTTCCCTAACGCATGTATGCTCTCCAGCAAATCTTCCTGTGGCCTGGGAAGATCGAGGCTGGTGCGATCTCCGCCTGAAAATCCATCCGCATGTATCCGCATCTCTTCACCCTCGATGCGGGCGGATAGACCGAGCACCATGATTACGAGATCAGCCTGGCGCGCCGCCTTAAGAGCGGATTGTCTTTCAAGCTCAGGCATGCTCCACACCAGACGCGCTTCGGCGAAGCGGACCGTCTGAAAGTATTCGATCTTGATGGCGTACATGTGCCCCGCGAGCAGTTGCATCTCTCTGGTCTGAACGGTGGAAGGACGGTGGGTGGTCCAGTCGTCCGCGATCAGGTTGCCGTCGAGCCATACACGGTATCCATCCTGACCGGAAAATCCCAGCGCGTAGTTCCCTGTTTCCAGAGGCGTCAGCAATCCCGTCCAGCGAACGGAATAATTCTTGGCGAGCTGCGGAGAAACGCCGTTCGCTCCCCATCGAAAATCCACGGTCTTGTCCACGCGCGCCAGCGTTGGCGGACCTTCGAGTTTGATATTGGAAAAATACTCCGCGCTGAGGCCATGTTGCTTGCGTGACTTGCTGGTGAAGAGCGCCGCGGCCGGAACGGCATTGGTTGCCGGGCCGATCAGCCCGTTGCCTTCGGCATAAAGAATCCTGGATCGAGAGAACCGTTTCTTGATTCCGGCCAGGACCGTGACCGGCCGGGAAGGCGTGCCGTTGTAGTTCCCTTCCAACGCATCAAGACTGTCAGCGTTGGGGCCGAGGACGGCAATGGTCGGATAGGCGCGCTTGAGCGGAAGAAGACCGTCTTTATTTTTCAGCAGGACAATCGCTTCACGCGCGGTGCGCAAAGCGAGTTGCCGGTGGGCTTCCGTATCGTTTTCCGCAGGGGTGATTTTCGAATACGGCACCATGGCCGGCGGATCAAACATGCCCAGGCGGAAACGCGCGGTGAATAAGCGTCTCATGGCCCGGTCCAGGTCCGCCTGCGGAAGCAGTCCTTGCTGCGTGGCTTTGAGAGCGGCATCACGCTCGACACGAACGCGATCTTGCGGGGACCCGCAGATCAGATCGGTGCCCGCCTTGAGCGCATCAGCAACGCCTTCTTCCATGGATTTGGCGTAGTGGTGCCCGGAGAAAACGTCGGTGACAGCGCCACAGTCCGACACGACGTAGCCCTGGAAGCTCCAGTCCTGCCGCAGATGCTCATTCAACAGCGCGTCATTCGAGCATGCGGGCTGGCCGTTCAGAGAGTTATAGGCGCACATCACGGATCCAGCTTTGGCTTCCATGAGCGTTGCGCGAAATGCTGGAAGATAAGTGTCTTCCATATCATGTCGCAAGGCCGTCACGTCGACACTGTGGCGCGTCGTCTCAGGACCGCTGTGAACAGCAAAATGTTTTGGAGTGGCGGCAGTCTTTAAATATTTCGGGTCGTCACCTTGCAGACCGGTAACAAACGCCACGCCCATCCGTGCCGTCAGGTATGGGTCCTCTCCGTAAGTTTCCTGTCCGCGTCCCCAGCGCGGATCGCGGAAAATGTTGATGTTCGGCGACCATACGGTCAATCCTTTGTACCAGTCGGTCGAACCATCTTTGTGCATATCGGCGGCATACTTGGCGCGAAACTCAGTGCTGATGACGTCGCCGATCTGGTGCATCAGTGGTTCGTCAAACGTCGCGGCCAGACTGATGGCCTGCGGAAACACCGTTGCATTTCCGGCGCGCGCAACGCCATGCAACCCCTCATTCCACCAGTTGTATTCAGGAATGCCGAGCCGCGGAACCGCATCCGCCGTGTGGCCAAGCTGAGAAATCTTTTCCTCGAGCGTCATGCGGGAAACAAGATCGTTCACGCGCTCGTCGAAGGGCAATTGCGGATTCTTGTACGCAGGCTGATCGGGCGAAGAACTTCCATCGGCATGAGACGCGGCCGTCGACAGCCGCGAGGGATCAACGATTCCCCAATACGCCGGCTTGGCCTGCAACCGCTCGTCGAACGGCAGAGGCAAATCAAGCCGCGTGATCGGATAACTCTTGAGCCAGGTGTGGTCATCCGCCTGCCCCCAGAATGTAACGGAACTGATCTTGCTCTTGAGTTGCCGGAATGCCTGGAAGTAGTCACGATAGCGGTGCGCTTGCTCAAGCAACACTGCGTCCGGTATGGCCGCGTAGCTGCTCTTTGAATCTCCGTAAACACTGATGTCGAGTTCGGTAATCTGATTGTCTACCCCGAGCGCGGAAAACAGATTGATGGTTTCAATAATCTCCGCGGCGGAAGGAGAATTAATCTTGCTGTGCATCTGGTGGCCGACGCCATCGATGGGAATCCCTCGCTTGCGCAGATCGCGCACCAGCTTGTAAAGAAACTCCCTCTTGGGACTCTCTGTGGTGTCGTATTCATTAATGTAAAGCTTGGCGTTGGGCGCGACCTCGTGCGCCACGCGGAACGCTGTGTCGATGAAGTCGGCACCGGTAATTCGAAACCAGGCGCTACGGCGAAAACCATCCGGCTGTTTGGGATCGATCACCTCGTTGACTACGTCCCAGGCGTAAACGTCATCTTTGTAATGTGAGACCACGGCCCGAATATGATTTTCCAATCGCCGCAGCAATAATGCCTTGTTCTCAGGCGTGGGCTGCATGTCATTGCAGTTCGCGTCCTTGAACAGCCAGCGCGGATTCTGCTCGTGCCACGCAAGATTGTGGCCCCTGACCAGCATGTGATTAGCTTTAGCAAACGCCACCAGAGTATCGGGCGATGCAAAGTTGAAGTTGCCTTCCGTGGGCTCAATCAGCCCCCACTTCATCAGGTTCTCTACCGTAACGCTGTTGAAATGCTTTCTTAACAGCTCGCTGTGCGCTCCTTTGATGTCTCCCGGCCAGATTGCCGCGCCAATAGAAAAATAACTGGAGTAAGTCTGGTAAATGGATGGCAAGTCAGCCTGAATATGAAGTGCAGGAGATGGGCTCGGTTGGATCGCCGCCTGGGCCAGACAGCGGCTTAGTCCAGCCAAAACAATCAAGCCGACAGCAAACTGTTTCTTGTACGCCACGATCATCGCGCCCCGAGTAGAAGGTCCACGGTGAGCTGGTCCAGCCGCTCGTAAGGCAGACGCTTCTTCAGTACCGCATCGAGATCAAAGTTATATGCCAATAGACCCGCGGCCCCCTTCTTGGAGTATCGCCCCACAGGCTGAGTACCGTTCGTTGTACCGGAAACCTCTTTGAGAATCGCCTGGATCTCCTTGTCCGCGTTCCATAGTGCGGCTTTTTCTTTGAGCATCAGGTAGGTGCGCATGCAACCGCGAGCAAAGTCCTTCACGCCACAGCAATCCTCCGTGCGATACGCATGGGCGTCGAAATGCCGTGGACCATCGTAAGCAACGTCTTCCAGAAACTTCACCAGCCAGAATGCTGATTTAATATTTGCCGACCCGAAGCGCAGGTCCTGATCATAGCGTCCGGGCATCTGGTCATTGAGATCAATGTGGAACAGCTTGCCTGCTTCCCATGCCTGGGCCACGCCATGCATAAAATTCAGCCCGGCCATCTGCTCGTGCGCCACTTCAGGATTCACGCCCACCATCTCCGGATGGTCCAGGGTGGGAATGAAGCCCAGGTAGTGGCCGGTGGTGGACATATATATGTCCCCACGAGGCTCGTTGGGCTTGGCTTCCAACGCGAATTTTAAACCATAGCCGCGTTCAATGTTGTATTCGCACAAATAGTTGATCGCCTCGCGCAGGCGCTGGATGGCTTCATCGGCACGGCGGCAGGCATCGGTTTCCACGCCTTCGCGACCGCCCCACAGGACAAAGATTTTAGCTCCCAGTTCCGCGCCCAGGTCCATGGCGCGCATGGTTTTCTGCAAGGCAAAAGCGCGGACCTCGGGATCGTTGGCGGTGAATGCGCCATCGCGGAAGACGGGGTGGAAAAATAAGGACACCGTCGCCATCGGTACCACGATGCCGTATCTCTTGCAGGCCCGTTTGAACTCGCGCACAATCTGGTTTCGGTCGGCGAGAGTCGCATCCATGGGCACCAAATCGTTATCATGCAGGTTCACGCCCCATGCGCCTAATTCGCCGAGCATGGCAACAATGTCCACGGGTGAAATTGCCGGTCGGACGAAGTCACCGAACGGGTCGCGGCCACGATTGCCGACTGTCCATAACCCAAAAGAAAACTTGTGCTCCGGTTTTGGCTGGTATGGAAGATAGTAGGCCATATAGGTTTCCTCAGACACGCAATTAATTTTTAAACCCATGACGAGCTTGAAACAACGAAAATCCCCTTACCGTGTACGTTAACGACGGCCTCACATGGTAATCGTGCGATTTGGCCATTGCAAGTTGCTCTTTTCATCGAGTAACCGCCGGGCTCACTTCCCGCTCGGGCTCTCCGGCGTTCGCGCTGATTTCCAGTTGATGACGTGATAGGTTGCCAGCGCCGAGCCCACGTTTCTCAGGCTGTGCAGTTGGTTCGATGCGTTAAAGATTACAGACCCCGGCCCGGTTCTCTTCCACTCTCCGTTGACCAGGGCCTCAACCGTGCCTTCCTTGATAATCACCAACTCTTCATTCGGATGCTGGTGCGGCGGATGCGACATGACTCCCGGTTTCAAAGTTGTGACGTGAAGCTCGAGCTCTTCCAGGGTCGCTGTGGGGGCTTTGAAGAACGAGCGCACCTCTCCGGCCGGTGTTGGTTTGGCCGCGATCGACGTCCAGTCAAAAACCGCGGACTGCTGTATGACCGGCTTTGACTGTTGGCTTTGCCATGCGAGCGCACCGCAGGTCGCGCCGGCTGCACTGGCTGCGATGACTGCCACAATTACATCTCTGCCCGTGATCATGACGCCTGCTCCCTCAACGCTGCTGGCGCAACCGCATGCGCGCTTTCATTCATCGTGTAAGGCCACCGTTGCGGACGAGCGAGCAAAGCATTGGCTTCATCGTCATTTTTGAATCGCTCGCGCTTCGGGTCCCAATGCAGCTTGCGTTTCAGTTTCATGACCATGTGATGAATCAGGCAGGCGGAACAGGACCTGTGTCCGACTTCCACCGGAGCAATCGGTTGTTGGCGCGTGCGGATGCAGTCCAGCCAGTTGCCGTGATGGTCTTTGCTCTCGTAAAGATGGACCTCGTCCGGCCCAATCACCGATGTAATGATTCTGGGATCACTGGCCGCGAGCGCCTGGTTGTCTTTCAGTTTGGCGACGGGGTCGCTGTCCGTCACAGCTTGATTGCCGCGCGAAACAAAAATCCATCCCTCCGTCCCTCCGAACTTAATCCCGTTTGGCAAATCGTTGCTGACAATCATGACCACGCCGTTGGCATACACGGCTTCTGTCCGGAACTTGCCGTGCACGTCCCATAGTCCCTTGGCTGGAAATTCAGCGGTACCGGAAACTTCCACGGGCCCGGTGTATTCGGTGTCCATGGCCCAGTGGGCCGAATCAACATGATGGGACCCCCATCCCGTGATCATGCCGGCGCCAAACTGCTCACAGCGCAGCCAACCCGGACGATCGTAGCCTGTCTGTGGATGCACGCGTTTCTCGGTGTAATAAACGTTGGGTGTGGACCCGAGCCACATGTCGTAGTTCAGATTCTTGGGTACCGGCATTTCCGGCTCTTCGTCGCCGGAGGGATCGCCAGGAAGTCCGACGTACACGGTTTTCAACGTGCCAATGCGCCCGTTGCGGACCAACTCAGCCGCGTAACGAAACTGCGGCGACGATCGCTGCTGGCTGCCAAGCTGAAAGATCCGGCCGCTGCGATAGACCGCACTGCTCAGCGCTCTTCCCTCCGCGATCGTCAGCGAAGCGGGCTTTTGCAGATACACGTCTTTGCCAGCTTCAGCTGCGGCAGAACCAATGATCGCGTGCCAATGATCGGGCGTGCTGACCAGCACGGCGTCCACGTCTTTATTCTTCAGTAACTCACGATAGTCAGTGTACCCAGTGACGCCGTCGTAGGTCTTGCCGGTCTTTTTGGCATAATAGTCGTTCACCAGTTTTTTGGCGTCTTCCACTCTGTTGCGGTCAAGATCGCACACAGCCATGATGCGCGCCTGATCGAACTTCCAGGTGCCGGGCAGATCGTGAACGCGCGAGATCCGTCCATTACCGATAGCGCCGATGTTGATGCGGTTGCTGGGCGCCGTCTTTCCAAATACCGACGCCGGCACGATCGCCGGAAAATCGGAGAGCGCAACGGAAGAGACCACAGCCCCTTTGCCGGCCATTTCAATGAATTCTCTGCGCGACATTTCTCTCTTCCTGCGCTTATGTTTCATGAAACGCTCCTCGATGAGACGCCATTAACAGTTTCAAGACTTGAAGCTCAGTCGCTGCGCCTGCTTTTGCGCCTTCAACACCAACTCCATGGCCAGGAAGCAGTGCACCTGCGCCATGGCCGTTTCTGTACGGTTTAGAACGTCCGCCGCCAGTTGTTCGCCGTACGGCAGCGCATGGTCCGCGGAATCGATGTACCGGGTCTCTTTCTGGTCCACCAGAAAAAGGTGACTGCCTCCCGCTCTTCCCGCGATGTCAACGTTCTTGCGGACTTCAATAAATCCGTCCGTGCCCAATATGGTCAAGCGGCCGTCGCCCCAGGTGGACAGACCATCCGGAGTAAACCAGTCCACGCGGATATATCCTGCGCCTCCGTTGCCTCGCAATACCAGGTCACCAAAATCCTCGAACTCCGGATACTGCTGGTTGTGCACATTGCCCACTTGCGACGTAACGATCTCAGCTTCGGTCGAGCCGGTGAAAAATAAAAATTGATCGGCCTGGTGCGATGCGATATCGCACAGGATTCCGCCATACCGCTTGCGATCAAAAAACCACGGTGGGCGCTGCTTGGGACTCATACGATGCGGCCCCATTCCAATGGTTTGCACTACGCGGCCGATCGCGCCGGCTTTCACCAGCTCCCCAGCCATGACGGTGGCGCGATTCTCAAATCGCTCGCTGTACATGATGGAATAAATCCGCCGCGTTTGCGCCTGCACTTTGCGGACCTCGGCAAGTTGCTCCAGGCTAGTGATTCCCGGCTTGTCCGACATGTAGTCCTTGCCATGTTGCATTACCCGAATGCCCAACGGCGCGCGTTCATCAGGAATGGCGGCGCTCAGAACGAGCTGGATTTTCTGGTCCTCCAGAATCTCGTCCTCGCCGCGGGCCGGTTTTGCGCCGGGAAAGCGTTTGCCGAACTCAGCGGCAAGTTCAGGCTCTTTCGCAAAAAATGACACCAGCTCCCCGCCGCCACGAATCGCTGCTTCCACCTGGCTATAAATATGAGCATGGTTCGGGCCAATCACGGCGAACTTGATCTTATTGGCAGAGCTTTGCGGTAGCGCGGTTCTTTCCGGGCTCTCGCTGCGAACGGAGTTACCGCCGCCAGCCGACAGTCCGAAGACCTGGTGCGGCAGCGCGGAAATGGCCGCCACGCCGGCCGCACCTTTAATAAATTCGCGTCTGTCCACTCGACCTGCTTTCATGTCTAGCTCCAGTCAAAACAGCCGGCCGCCTCTTGCTGAGACTTTCCTCATTGGACCGTAGGCCCCCATTTCCCCACTGTGAATCAGGCGGGAATGGATAGACGGAACGCTGCGATAACTCTCAGGCGGTCCCAGGTAGCTCGGCCTTTCTCCGCCCATATTGACAACGATTTTCTGTAGCACCATTCCCGGATCAACCATGCAAACCTTGAGCGTGTGAACACCGGACGCCGACAAAGTATGGCCGGATTCGGTCTTACGCACGCTGTCCTTCACGGTGGTCGCCCAATCGCGCGTAGAGTTTTGCGCCAGCGCGTCAATGGTCTGTAGCGGCAGGTCGTCAAACGCGATCGCGTACCGCAATCCTCTGCCGGGCACGAAATTCTGCGTCGGACTGCTGATGACTTCAACCTTCGCGGCGCCAGAATCAAACAGATACATCTTGTACTCCAGGCAAGCGGAACGCTCCGGCGGCGTCACGCTTCTGGCCGTGGACGGAAACACCATCATGGACGAAAGAGTTCGGCCATAGTCTTCTACTTTTTCCCAGCGGCCCCCTGCTGTATCTGTTTTCCGCGTGTAGTGCTCCGCCTCAATGGAGACATAGCCATCGGCTTCCACAAAGCCGTTCACGAAGTTCCGTGCGGGTTCATGCGGATTGATCGCCCTGACTTTTACGACAACATCTTCCTGGCCTGGAGTCGTGATTTTTACCGAACCATCCGCCGCACCTTGGGGCACAGTCTTCCAGTCAATGCTGACCCAAAGCCGCTGCTCTTTCTCGATTCTTCCCTCCGACGAACTCAGAACAAGCCAGGGCGCACTTGTGCTCGTGGAAAATGTGAATGGCACGCTTCCTTTATTAAAAACGTCAATGTAGCGACGCTGCCGGTTGAAAGCATCGAACCCAGGAAGCACTGGTACGCCTTCAGAACCAGGCCATGCAGACTCCGAACCTTCAACCGCGACTCCCATCTGCGCAGCAGCTGGAATCTCAATCTCCGCCACCTTCGGCATGGAATTGGTCTTAGGATCATTCCAGGCCGTATAGCCGATGTGCGTTTGGTCCATCATGTGGTCCCATTTGCCCTGCGCCATCGTGTGGTTGTACTCAGCGGCCAAATCGGCATCGGCTTGAAACAGTGCACGCGACTGTGCCGCAAGATCGTTTGCCGACGCCCGTCCCTGACTCGCATACATACGGTTCTTCCCCACCGTGACGTAAAGTTCGGTCACGATGGACGACGCCTTCGCCGGATAGAGGACAAGCTGGAAAAAAGCATCACGCTGGTTTTCCGGCAAGCTGCGGTAGATTCCCTCTGCCTTGATGGCAAGAGCATGGAAGTCAGCCGCGACCTTCTCCGATTCCTGATAATCCACCTGACTGAATGTGGTTGGCTCCAGAAGTTCAGGTTTTCGGCGTCCGTTATATTTGGTGTATTTAGAAATGATGTCCGCAATTTCCTGCGCGTGCGCCGGCCCAAACTCGCGCTCGGCCCAAAGCCGCGTGTATTCTCCAATTTTTTCTTTCGGCCACTGGTCCGGGGCCCACGCCAGGTTCAGAAAAAACTCAATCGGGAACTCCATCGGCTTCAGGTCGCCGACGTTGACAATCCATATCCGGTCCGCGCCGTAGCGATACGCCATGTCCATCTGTTCCCAGACTTTGGTGGTGGGCATAGTGTTGAGCCATTTGTAGGAGCGGGGATCGCCGACGTAGTCAAAGTGGTAGTAGATTCCCGCACCGCCACTGCGCTTACGTTCTTCTTCGGTTGGCAGCCGCCGAATGTTGCCCCAGTTGTCGTCGCACCAGAGCAGCGTCACGTCGTCGGGCACACGCATTCCTTTTTCGTAATATTCCTGGACTTCCTTATAGAGCGCCCAGTCCTGCGGTACCCTGGTTACGTCGCTGTTGACGCGGCTGGCAATGATCTTTCGCTGGTCAGCTACGATTCTCTCCAGCAACTCGATGTTGCTTTCCCGCGACATGGGCATGTCTCCATCGCCGCGCATACCCAGCGTGGTGACGCTCTCGTACTTCTTATTGCGGTCAACGCCTTCGTTCCAGAAAGACCGCAGCACGTCACCATTTTTGGAATAATCCCAGGGGCCTGTGCCGTGACGTTTCCATTCCTGTTGCGCGCGCAGCATGGGCTCATGGTGCGATGTGCCCATCACAATCCCATATTCGTCGGCGAGTTTGGGATTCAGCGGATCGTCTTCGTTAAATGCGTTGTTCCACATTGCCGGCCAGAGATAGTTCCCTTTCAGCCGCAGCAGGAGTTCGAAAACTTTCTCGTAGAATTCATGGTTGTAGTTTCCATATTTCTCTTTTACCCAGCCGGTCAGCGCGGGCGCTTCGTCATTCAAGAAGATGCCCCGGTACTTCACCGCGGGCGGCCCTTGTGTGTACTTGCCCGGCTTCACAAAAAGTTCGTCTTTGTGTTGCACCGGAACGTCAGCCCACCAGTACCATGGCGAGACGCCCATCTGTTCGGAAAGATCGTAGATGCCGTAGATGGTCCCACGTTTGTCGCTTCCCGCGATGACCAACGCATGATCCACGCCAGGCCATGGCGACGGCACTACCTGAATCACAAAGGACTCCCATTTCCCCATGATGGACGACACGTCAATCTTGCCTTCGCCGACCAGACGGTCAATGGTCTCGCTCTTTCCGATCGTGCCAATCACGATCGTATTCGAACCAAGACCCTTTCTTTGGGGGACGATATTGGGAGCCACACCGGTCACACGCTCAACGTCCAGCCGGAGGTCACCCGCGGCGCGGACGACACCGGGATATTCGTTGCCGGCCACGACGACTGTTGCCGCGATTTTGTTTTGCACAATGGGAAAATCGCCGTTGTGGTGGGCGTTCTCTACGTAACGCGTTCGTCCGATGGCGTTGACCGTGGGCACGAGAATAAAAAAACTCAGCCCCATGACGGAGAGGGCGAACGTCCGGACGATAACGGAGCGTGGATTCTTCATGGAATCAGATCGCATTAAAACAACACAAAAACCCTTACCGTGTACGTTAACGGCGGCTCCATAGTAATCACATACCGGAATGGATTGCAAGTCTCTTTTGGAAAATCTGCTTGAAACCGCAGCTGCTGTCGCTCCGATTTGCTTCTACTGCGGAACCGGATGCGACAGCAAGACGACGAAGATCTCCCGGGACTTGCTACCAGTTATGCATGGTCCCATCCAGTTTTCGGTTCACCGGAAGATAGGCGCGGTGGTATGGATATTTCGCTGCAAGCTTTTCATCAATGTCCACGCCAAGGCCCGGAGCTTCCCCGGGATGCATGAACCCGTCCTTGAAGGAGTAGGAGTGTGGAAACACACGGTTGGTTTCGTCGGTGTGCTGCATATATTCCTGGATGCCAAAGTTGTGTACGCTCAAATCAAAATGCAGAGCCGCCCCCATGCACACCGGACTCAGGTCCGTGGCACCGTGCGAACCGGTCCGGACCTGGTACATTTCGGCAAGATTGGCGATCCGTCGCAGATGCGTAATCCCACCGGCGTGCACCACCGTGGTGCGAATGTAGTCAATTAACTGCTCCTGGATAAGTTGCTGGCAGTCGAAAATCGTGTTGAAAATTTCGCCCACAGCCAGGGGGGTGGTAGTGTGGCGGCGTATCAGCCTGAAGCTCTCCTGCAACTCTGCCGGCGTGGGATCTTCCAGCCAGAACAGGTGATAGGGTTCCAGGCTCTTTCCCAGCTTCGCTGCTTCAATAGGAGTGAGGCGGTGATGCACGTCGTGCAGCAGATGAACGTCCGGCCCAACGTGCTTCCGCAGCTCTTCAAACAGCGTGGGGGCAAAACGCAGATATTGTTCGGTGGACCAGAGGTTTTCCGGCGGCGCGTCTTTTTCCGCGGGCTCGTAATACATGGCGCCACGACCGACTCCGTATGTGCTCTTCAATCCCGGAATACCGGACTGCGCCCGGATGGCTTTGTAGCCGAGCTTCAGGTAATGCTCCACAGCATCAACAGTCTGAGGAATGTCGCCGCCGCTGGCGTGGCCGTAGACCAGGACCGCGTCGCGTGATGCTCCGCCCAGCAACTGGTACAAAGGCGTGTTCAGGGACTTGGCCTTGATGTCCCAAAGCGCGGTGTCTACAGCGGCAATCGCCGACATGGTGACTGGGCCGCGGCGCCAGTACGCTCCCTTGTACAGGTATTGCCAGATGTCTTCGATCCGCCGCGCGTCTCTGCTGATCAGCAGCGGCATAACGTGGTCGGTAAGATAACTGGCCACGGAGAGTTCGCGGCCGTTCAGCGTCGCGTCCCCCAGGCCGTAAATGCCATCTTCCGTTGTGATCTTAAGGGTTACAAAATTCCGCCCAGGACAGCAGACGATGACCTTGGCATCGGTGATTTTCAAATAAGCCTCTTTTCCATCATGCGATAAAATCCCTTATCGTGTACGTTAACGGCGATGGTATAGTACCACCTGCCTGCCCGAGGGCAAGGCGGCTTCCCTGGAGGGTTACGACCATGATTGTCGATTTCCGAAACAGAAGTGCCATCACCGGTTTAGTCGTGTTTATTTTACTCTCTGCCGCCTGGGGACAGGACCTGCCGTACCGGAATGCGAATCTTCCCGTGGAGCAACGCGTCGCTGACCTGCTTGCCCGCATGACCCTGGAAGAGAAAGTCGCCCAGATGGGAGGCGCGTGGGAAAACAAACAGTTCCATCCCGACGCCAAAGATCTTTTTGTCGATGACAAAGGTGCGTTTCTCCCCGACCATGCGGACGTTCTCCTCAAGAACGGCGTAGGAGAGATGTCCCGCCCCAGTGAAAACCGCGGCCCGAGCGCCATGGCTGAATTCACCAACACCATGCAGCGCTGGCTGAAAGAGCACACGCGCCTGGGAATTCCGGTTCTCTATCACGAAGAATGTCTGCATGGCCACGCGGCGCCGAAGGGCACGTCGTATCCATCGCCGATCGGCTTGGCGTCCACCTGGGACCCATCTCTGGTCTTCGACATTTTCACAGCTACTGCCAAAGAAGTCCGGGCGCGCGGCGCGCAACAGTGCCTGACGCCGGTGCTTGATCTGGCCCGCGATCCGCGCTGGGGACGCACCGAAGAAACTTATGGCGAAGACCCGTATCTGGTCTCTCGCCTGGGTGTGGCGGCCATTCGGGGATTTCAAGGCACCGGGCCATTCATCGACGGATCGCACGTGCTGGCTACGGCAAAACATTTCGCGGTCCATGGCCAGCCGGAAGGCGGAACCAACGTTGCCCCCGGAAATTATTCTGAACGGGTCGTGCGCGAGTACTTCCTCAAGCCGTTTGAAGCCGCGGTAAAGGAAGGCCATGTGGAATCGGTCATGGCTTCGTATAACGAGATTGATGGAATTCCCTCGCACAGCAACAAACACCTCCTCCACGACATTTTGCGCCAGGAATGGGGCTTTAAAGGTGTCCTGGTGTCGGATTACTTCGGAATAGCTGAACTTGTGCGCGTGCATCATGTCGCCGCATCGAATGAGGCTGCCGCGAAAATCGCACTGGAGTCAGGCGTTGATCTCGAACTGCCGTTTGTGGAAGGTTACGCCACCCTGGCTGACCAGGTGAAGCAGGGAAAGATCTCCGAGGCTTATCTTGATCGAGCGGTGGCACGCATTCTGCGCGTGAAATTCCTTGCCGGGCTCTTCGACAATCCTTACGTTGATCCCGGCTACGCGGAAAAAATCACCAACAGTCCTGAACACCAGAAACTTGCGCTCAAAGCCGCGCATGAAGCCATTGTCCTCCTCAAAAATCAAAGCAACCTGCTGCCGCTGGACAAAACGAAATACAAAACAATTGCGGTCATCGGCCCCAATGCAGCAGACGTTCATCTTGGCGGTTACAGCGGCACTCCCGGCCGCGGTGTGAGCGTGCTGCAAGGCATCAAAACCAAAGCTGGGACGGCGGCTGAGGTTCTCTACTCGGAAGGCTGCAAGATCACGGAAACTTTTCCTGACTGGGACGCGGACAAAGTTGTTCTGGGTGATCCGGCCCTCAACGCAAAGAGAATACAGGACGCCGTCAAGATCGCGGAAAAGGCCGATCTGGTCATTCTGGCGCTCGGCGGCAATGAGCAGACTTCCCGCGAGGCTTGGGCGCCAAACCACCAGGGCGATCGTGACAACCTTGATCTGCTCGGCAATCAGGACGAACTGGTGAAAGCCATCCTGGCGACGGGCAAGACCACCGTTGTGTTTTTGCAGCATGGCCGGCCGAACTCCATCAACTATATTGCCGAGAAGGTCCCGGCAATCGTTGAGGGCTGGTACCTTGGACAAGAGGGCGGCACGGCCATCGCCGACGTTCTCTTCGGAGATTACAATCCCGGCGGCAAGCTTCCGATTACTGTTCCTCGCTCCACGGGCCAGCTGCCGGACTACTACTACCAGAAGCCATCGGCAAAACGTGAATATCTGGGCAGCACCACACAACCGTTGTATCCTTTCGGCTGGGGATTGAGCTATTCCACCTTTAAGTATGCCAATGTCCGCGCAAATCCCGATTCCATCGGCACCGAGGGTAAGGCAAAAGTTTCTGTTGACGTCACCAACACCGGGCACATGGCGGGTGATGAAGTTGTACAGCTCTATATTCGTGACGAAATCAGTTCCGTCACGCGGCCGGTGAAGGAGCTGCGCGGGTTCCATCGCGTAACGCTCGCGCCGGGCGAGACCAGAACGGTGGAGTTCACACTTGGTTTCGCGGACCTGTCTTTCCTGAATCGCGACATGCACCGGGTCGTGGAACCAGGTAATTTTAAGATTATGGTCGGCGGAAATTCGGTGGACTTGATCGAAACGCAGTTGCACGTTGTGGAGAAGTAAGAGTATGAAGCGTGCCGGTGTTCATAAGATCGCGGAAATCGCAAAGGTGTCCATTGGCACGGTGGACCGCGCCTTGCATGGACGGACGGGAATCAGCGAGGCCACACGCAAGAAAGTTTTGGAGATCGCCAAGAAGCTTGACTACTCACCGCATCCGGCAGCGCGCACGCTTTCCGTCGGCGGCTCGGAATTCAAGATCGGAGTATGCATCCCGAAGGAGATCCGGCTGTTCTACGATCAGATGCGCGCCGGTATTTTCGACGAGGCCCGCCGGGTAAGGGGGTTCGGGGTTGAAGTTCTCTACACGCCAGCCCCTGCGTTGGCCAAGGGAGAAGGACAGCGTGCCGCTGCGTTGCTGGACCGCGGCGTCAACGCTCTGATCCTTACACCCGGAGACCCGGAGGCCATCACGCCTCTGATCAACCACGCGGAAGAACGCAGCGTGCGCGTCATCTGCATCACCACGGATGCTCCACAAAGCAATCGCTCCAGCGTGGTGTGCGTTGACCCCGAACTCAATGGCCAGCTCGCGGCCGAGCTCATGGCCAAGTTCGTGGGACCCGGTTCAGAAGTGGCGATGATCACCGGCATGCTTTCCGCGGAAGAGCATCGCTTGAAGGCCGAGGGATTTTGCGCAGGGTTCACCGACGACTGCGCCAATGGAAGAGTTGCCGCAGTCATTGAAGCCCACGAGTCAGAAGAAGAAAGCCATCGTAAGACCTGTGAGCTGCTGGCGGAGCATCCCCGTCTGCGCGGAATTTACGTCAGCACGGTCAACTGCCTGCCGGTATGCCGCGCGCTTCAGGACTGTGGACGCGCGGACCAGGTGCAGCTCATCACCACGGACCTCTTTCCAGAAATGGTCCCGCATTTGCGCAAGGGCACGATCCGTGCGGCGATTTATCAGAACCCGTACCTGCAGGGCCAGATTGCTGTCCGCTTGCTGGTGGACCATCTCCTTAACGGGTTGCCGATCCCGGACGCGAGTTATCTGAATCCGGGTATCGTTCTGAGAACCAACCTGCAATTGTTCCGCGAAGTGCAGGACAACGAAGTGAACAAAAGAAAGTCTATGCTTCGCCAGAAATCCGTCTAGGTGGGATGCATACATGGTCGACATTGGGCTGGTTGGGTTCGGTTTTGCCGGGCGGGTATTTCACGCTCCGATTGTCTCTGCTGTTCCTGGGCTGCGGCTGCGCGCCATTCTTCAGCGTAGCGGCGATGATGCTGCAACTCTCTATCCCGACGCCCAGGTTGTGAAGTCGATGGACCAGTTGCTGGACATCAGCGAAATCAAGGCCGTCGTCATCGCCACACCGAACGTTTCCCACTATCCACTTGCCAAGCAGTGTCTCCTTGCGGGACGAGATGTAGTCGTGGACAAACCCTTCACCACGACCTATACGGAAGCAGCCGAGCTTGTGAATCTGGCAAAGGAGCGTGGCCGGCTACTGACTGTGTACCAGAACTTGCGATTCAATGGAGACTTTCGCACCATCCGCAATCTTGTCGAGTCGGGGAGTCTGGGACGCATTGCCCTGTATGAAGCACACTTCGACCGCTATCGGTTGGAACTCCGTCCCGGGGCATGGCGCGAAACAGCCGAAGCCGGGAGCGGAGTCTTCTTTGATCTTGGTGTGCATCTGATTGACCAGGCCATGGTGCTCTTTGGAGTACCCGAGGCGGTCACCGCCGATATTCGCATCGAACGCAGCGGGGCGGTCGTGGATGATGCCTTCGATGTGGTCCTGAAATACCCACAAACTCGCGCACTGCTGCGCGCCAGCATGCTTGCCATCGCGCCCGACCTGCGTTACCTCGTTCGCGGTGAGCAGGCGGCGTTTGTTAAAAATGGGATCGATCCACAAGAAGCGGCGCTTAAACGCGGCGAGTTTCCACAGGACGATACCTGGGGCAGAGAGCCAACGGACAAGTGGGGCATCTTTTACACACCAACCACGGGCACAGTGGTTGACAGGCCCATTCCCACGACTCCCGGAGACTACCGTCTCTTTTATGCCAATCTTCGCGATGCGATTCTCAGGAAAACTACAATCGAAGTCACTCCGGAGCAGATTTTGAACGTAATGAAGATTCTGGAATTGGCGCAGGAGAGCAGCCGAAACCAGCGCACGGTGGATTGGCGTTAGCTGGGCGCGCCACGCTACCGGCAAATAGAATCGAGTTTAGCGGCAAAATCCGTTCGCGGCGGTAATGGCAAATGGCGCGCCCTCATTGCCTCCTCGAGTGTTTCGACGCCGGGTGGAAGATTCAGATCGGTTGCACTGCGATAGAACTCGTCGCGCTCGGCTTCCGGAAGAGTGATGAATTCGAAACCCTTGCCGCGATAGAGCTCCAGCAAACGGGGCAGCATCTCAGCGCTAAATGCCCCTGCGTGCATGAGAAGGACGTAAGGAATCTCGCGCTGATACAGAGTCTGCGAAATGCTCCGATAGTAATCGACACTCTCACTGGCCGCCGCCAGATAGCTGTCTTCCAGTATTTTTATTGCGGCCGTATCGCCCTTTGCTTTGCATCGGGCGTAGGGCTCGGTCCATAGGTAGTCACCGAAGCCGGTGGTGACAGCGGCGATTTTGTAGCCGTGTTCTCGAAGAAATTTACGAAAGGCGATTTTTTTCTCCGGCGTATCTCCTTCCGCCAGGAACGGATACCGGAACCAGTGCCGGCCCTCTTCTTTCATCTTTTCCTCTTTCGCCAAGGCGCTGAGCACTGGCTCGTTGCGAACTACGTCCTGCTCGAAGTCCGCCAGGGAATGCTGGTTGAGGTTCATGTGCGACCAGGCATGGTTCCCGAGAGGGTTTCCCGCTGCGTGCCATGCCTGCAACACGGCAGCATCAGCCGGTTGTTCCTCAAGGCGTACTCCGTTGACGAAACCATACGTCGGGGGCACATGGGCGTTTCGCAACGCCGAAATGATCTTTGCGGTCACTTCCATCCGTGTCACTCCCGGTGGCAGAGAACCGTGCGCCGGCAGATCATCGAACGTAAACGCAATCTTCGCGGCCGGTTCCGCAGAGGGAGCAAATAGCGAGAGTGGTACACCCTCTGCCATAGCGCTGTAGCCCGCAGGCGATGGATGAAGGTGATCGCCGGAATCAAACGCGGGGAGCAGACGCTCAGGATACGCCGGATCGCGGGTGATGCGGTCAAAATCAATCACCGCATCGAAGCGTCCGGGAACCCGGATCCATTCATTCACCGCCTGCCGGTCTGCTTCATTTGCCGGCACGGGATGATAGTAGTCCGATCCGACAAAAGGCATGATGGTGGCGCCGATGATCTTGATGCCGCGAGTGTGTGCGCGCGCGATGATCTGCTCATAAGCCGCAAGGATCCGCCGAACCAGCGTTTCGTGCTCCGCGCGGGGGGCCTCGCCGGCGCGCGCCAGCAAGCCAATATCATTGATTCCTTCCAGAACAATCAGGTAGCGGACCGCTGGCTGGGCAATCACATCATGGTCAAAGCGGGACAATGCATTCGGCCCCAGGCCATCGGTGAGCAAATGGTTCCCGCCTATTCCCTGGTTGAGAACGGCCAGGTTGCGTGTGCCTGGCTGTGATTGCAGGCGGCGGGCCAGAGTGTCTGGCCACCGATCATTCCCGTTGGTTGTGGCGCCATGCCCGTCGGTGATCGAGTCACCAAGGATTACTACAGCACTCGCCTGGGGCGGAGCGGCCACGTCAATTCCAGCAATGAAGTACCAGTGCTCAGCGGTCTTAGCGCCCGGAAGTTCAGGTGCGGAAACCAAATCTCCGTGCGTAAAGTAAGAGGTAGTGCGCGAACCAGGATGGCCGGTTTGTTCTGCTGGAGCTGCATCGACGTGGAGCGTGATCGCCAGATCGGAGAGCGCATTTACCGCAAACGAGATCGGGTCAGAAAGATAGTCGGCGTGCGCAGGAATTGTGACATCCGTTGTGCCGGAAAATGTGAGCGCCTTGTCGCTGGCCAATTCGACCTTGTCGGAGCCAGGAGATACGGTCTTGGCGACGTGCACTGCTATCAGATGCAGTGGCGTCCTTCCAAAGCGATTCGAAAGCCGCAGCCGGATTTCTCTCCCGCCGATAGACACATGCACGGTCTGGCGCAGCGTCGCATCGCTGAGGTCGTCTGCCTTAAGCGCATTGCCCGGCTCAACCAGTTGTTGCGACGTAGCCCACGAACCCACCCAGTGGGCTTCAGTTGCATTGCCATCAATGCAATATGCCTCGGTGGTGAGCCAGAGAAGAGCGGCGAGTAACAGCATCGGGCCAGCGCGGAAGATACGGGGAAAACGTGTAGTGGACAAGAACACAGGGTTAGTGCTCCCTTTCTCGAGTGATGGAGTACAACCGCACACGGTATAGATGTGGCTGGTGCGGGTCAAGCGATAACTGGCGGCCCTGGTTCGTTTGATCGCCATTCAGTCGCCGCTCCGTCGTCCATCGTCCGGAAACGCGCGAGACCAGCTCAACGCTTTCAATGCCGGCGATCCCCGTTTCGACCTCGGGATCGCGAGCAATACTCACGGTCAAACCGTTTCCGAGAACATAAAACTCGCCCGGGGATGTTTGCAAAATCAGCATGGCGCCATCGTTAGCAACGATGGTCCTGGCCGGCCAGGAGCGCGAGAGCGTGGCTTCGAACAAATACCCTCCCAGGGCAACCGTCTGCGTAGGACGCGGGCTCGTCACGTGCAAAACCAGGCCGCGAGTCAATCCAGCCGCCTGGGCTGCCGGCAAGATGTCCCGCACACTGTCCAGCAAATCGTAAACCCGCATCATCTCCGGCTTGGGCTCGTCGGCTTTCGCCGAAGATCTCAGGCTATCAATGCCAAACGGGCAAAACCCGAACGCGCGCGCCTGGCCATAGGCATAGAGCGCATTGTAGGGAGCACTCTCAATCCGCGCTTCCGGGATGAAGATTGCATTCCCCGAAACCTGGTACCGCTGTACCCAATATTCGAAGTTGGGCCAGTAGATATCGGGCGAGTAGAAATCGATGCTGGAGGCGGCTGCGCGCCAGACCTCCAGATAGTACGGATGCGGTCCTCCACCGGGATATTCGCCGGATCGCTCCTGCGGCGCGGGAAGCTGAGCGTTGACGTACATTGGGAGCGCATACTCGCTCTTGCCGGCATGAGCAACAGCCTCAATGTACGTTGCGTAGTTCCATGCCATGAACACTTCGTCCGCGGCATCTGCAAACACTTCTTTCCAGGTGTGGCCGAGTTCGTTGAAGTGCGCGGCCAGTTCTGGCGCGAGCTGAAGACGCCTGGCCAGGAGAGTACGGACCAATGCCTCTGGTATGGGGCCGCGAAATAGCCGGTTGGCTTCCGCGGAGCGGTCCCGCCCCTGTCCGAGATAACCAACTTCGTTCTCGACCTGAACCATCAGCACGGTATGTTGATCGGAATCCTTCTCGCGAAGGTGGCGCATCAGCGCGGCGAAGGCCCGACTGTCGCATCGCCGATTTTCCGGCGATAACGTAGAAAGAATCTCCAGCGGTCGTCCATCGGCGGATTCGGCCCGCGGGAACCGTGTCGGGGCCGATTTCACCCACGAAGGCGCATAGTTGGAGAAGGCGTTCTTCCAGCTTCCAAACCAGAGGAGCACCAAATGCATGTTGTGTGCTCGGGCGGTTTCAGTCCAGTGGTCCAGGATACTGAAATCAAAGCTGCCTTCCTTCGGTTCAATCTGGTCCCACGAGACCGGCATCAGGACGGTGTTGACGTGCAGGCCCGCAAGCCTGGGCACAATCAGGTCCGCCTCTGCTGCCGTTCCCGCTGAGGAATTGCCCAGTTCGCCGCCTAAAATCAGAAACGGTTGGCCGTTTACGATAAGCTGCCCGGTCCCATTCTCCATTCTGATCTGCGGCAATTCGGCGGCATGGAGCACGAAAGGAGCACAATACAAACCAGCGATGCAAAGAAAGATGGCGCGTAAGGCGATCTTCACAAGTCCTCCAAATAGGAGATTGTCCAACAAGCATTGTCGAGAATACACGCGGACACGACAGGTAAACACAGAAAACGTGACCTGAAAGTCATGCTGGCGAGACTGTCTGCTTCGTCTGGCCGCTCTCGATGACGGGCGCCAAAGGTCAAACTGTCGTCAGCTCTTCGCGTTTCTGCAGAGTGTTTCGACGCAGCGCGCGCTCCTTCATCATCACGAAGAAGACCGGAACAAGGACCAAAACGTGAATGGTAGAAGTGATCATCCCTCCGACAATCGGAGCGGCGATGGGCTTCATCACATCGGAACCGATTCCGCTTTCCCATAGAATCGGAACGAGGCTGGCGAGCACAGCAGCGACGGTCATCAATTTGGGCCGAAGACGTTGCACTGCGCCTTCAATCGCTGCTTCCTCAATCTCATTCCTGGAGACAGGTGCGCCCGAAACGAGCCTTTTATCCAGGGCCTCGTGCAGGTAAATCACCATGACAACCCCCGTTTCAACCGCGATGCCAAACAGTGCTATATACCCGACCCACACAGCCACACTGAAGTTGTAACCCATGAACCATTGCAGCAGCAGCCCACCCGTCATGGCATAAAAGGTAGGGAGAATCAACACCAACGCTTCCGAAGCTGAATGAAAAACCATGTACAGGAGGAAGAAAATGGCCGCGAAGACAATAGGCAAAATGATCTTGAGCCGCTGTTTGGCGCGCAATTCGAACTCGTATTCGCCTGACCAGTGGAAGCTGTATCCTGACTGCAGCTTCAGTCTGTCCTGCAAAAGCCTCGTGGCCTGGTCAACAAAGCCGCCGTAATTCTTCGTATTCAAGTCAATGTATACGTACCCGGTAAGCTGGCCATCCTCGTCGCGTATCATGGCCGGTCCGCGAGAGAAGGAAATCTTTGCCACCTGCTCAATTGGTACTTGAGCCCCGGAAGGTGTGGCCACCAGTACTCTGTTCAATGAGGTCACATCGTCGCGGAAGTCGCGCTCATAGCGAACATTAATGGGATACCGTTCCCGGCCCTCAACATTTTCGGCCACATTCATACCGCCGATACCAGAAGCGACTGCCTGCTGAACATCCGCCACGGTCAGGCCATAACGAGCGGCTTCAGGCCGGTTGACATCCACGTTGACGTAAAAACCCTGGGAGACGCGCTCGGCAAAAACAGAACGCACCTGCGGCAGTGTCGAAAGCATCTGCTGGATCCGGGCGCCCGTTTCCTGAATGCCTTCAAGCGACGGTCCTTGAATTTTCATTCCGACGGGAGTCTTGATTCCTGTTAAAGCCATGTCGAGACGGTTTTGAACTGGCATCGTCCATGTATTCGACAGACCGGGAAATTGAAGTTTCTGGTCCATCTCCTGAATCAGCTTTTCATAGGTCATACCCGGACGCCATAGGTTCCTTGGCTTGAGCATGATGGTGGTATCGAACATGTCGAGAGGAGCATTGTCGGTCGAGCTATCCGAGCGCCCCACGGACCCGAAAACGGTTTCCACTTCGGGAAAGGAGCGGATCACACGGTCCTGTTCCTGAAGAAGCTGTGTAGCCTGAGAAATGGCAATTCCCGGCAAGGCCGTGGGCATGTACAAAGAAGACCCTTCGTACAGAGCTGGCATAAACTGGCTGCCGAGTTTCCATGCGAGCGGAAACGTGAACACCAGGAACAACAGGTTTAACACAACGGTTATCGTGCGATGACGCAGACAGAACCTTAAGACCGGCAGGTAGAGCGCCTTGGTAAACGTAGCGGCCGGGTTGCGCGATTCCGCATGGAGTTTTCCTCTGATGAACAGGACCATCAGAACCGGGACCAGGGTAATGGCCAGCAAGGAAGAGAATCCCACGGCTAGAGTCTTGGTCCAAGCCAGCGGTCTGAACATGCGGCCTTCCTGGGCCTCGAGCAGAAACACGGGCAAAAACGACACGACAATGATCAGCAGCGAAAAGAAAAGGGCCGGCCCGACCTGCTTGGCAGCGGCAATCAGGATCTTGCGTCGCTCCGGTTCCTGTATCTGGGAACCGTCGGAGACGCGTTCCGATAGGTGTCGATAACCGTTTTCGACCATCACGATTGCCGCGTCGACAAGCACGCCGATGGCCAGCGCCAGCCCACCCAGGGACATGATGTTCGAGCTTACGTGAAGGTAGTACATGGGAATGAATGAGCCGATCACCGCTATTGGCAAGCTGATGATGGGAATCAGCGCGGAGCGGAAGTGAAACAGAAAACCCATGCACACAACGCTCACGATGATCGCTTCAAGCAGGAGATCGCGTTGCAGCGTGCGGATGGAATCCTGAATCAGTCCGGCACGGTCGTAGGCAGAGACGATTTCGACTCCGGGCGGCAATGTGGTCTGAATTTCGGCCAGTTTCCCCTTTACACCATTGATGACGTTGAGGGCGTTAAGGCCGTAACGCATGATCACTATGCCGCCGACGGTTTCACCTTCTCCTTGCCATTCAGCCACACCTTCTCGAATATCGGGACCGAAGGAAACTGTTGCCACATCCTTGATTAATACCGGAGTGCCGTTCTTGGCGGTGAGGGGAACATTCTCCAGATCAGAGAGTGAGCGTAGATAACCAAGGCCGCGAATCATGTAGCGCGTTCCAGAAAGCTCCAGAACACGCCCGCCCACCTCATTGGTGCTGGATTTCACTCTATCGATGACAACGGACAGCGGTATTCCATAGGCCAGTAGTTTGTTAGGATCAAGCTGGACCTGGTACTGGCGGACAAAGCCGCCAATGGTGGCTACCTCGGCAACACCCGGCACGGTCTCCAGGTCATAACGCAGATGCCAGTCCTGCAGGCTGCGCAGATCGGCGAGGCTGTAACGATGCGAATGGTCTACCAAAGCGTATTCGTACACCCATCCTGCGCCGGTAGCATCCGGGCCAAGCATGGGATGGACCGTCTGCGGAAGGCGTCCTCCGATCTGCTGCATATATTCCAATACGCGCGAGCGCGCCCAATACATATCGGTGCCATCCTCGAAGATGGCGAATACGTATGAGTCATTGAACATCGTTTGCCCGCGTACAGCTTTCACGCGGGGAGCGGCCAGGAGCGCAGTCACAATGGGGTACGTGACCTGGTCTTCGATGATGTTCGGCGGTTGCCCTTCCCAATTGGTATGAATGACGACCTGCACGTCCGATATGTCCGGAAGAGCGTCGAGGGGGACGTTATTCAGCGACCAGATTCCCGCCAGCACCACAGCCAGCGTACCGGTAAACACAAGGAAACGATTGTTCGCACACCATTCAATGATTCGAGAGATCATGTGTCACATACCTCCCGCGGCATTGATGGTCAACTGCTTGTTCGCAATGATTCGTCCATTTTGTTGAGCTGACACTGTGACCTGCCACGTCCCTCCCGAGCTCAAATCAATGCTGCCTTCGTATATGCCAGCGCCCTTGTCCGAACAACTGGCGGTCGTTTTCATGGCGCTCATGCCCATTGCGGGCATAGCCGGCATGTAGAAGGTCACCGTCATCTGTGCTCCACTAATCGGGACTCCATTGCTATCGGTCAGTCTTATGCGCAAGGTGTTACTGCCTTTGTGGGGTGGTGATGGCTCGGTCGTAAGATCCACACCGACTGCGGGAGCGTTCATGGCGGCAGAGCCCCCGGCGCCAGGAGGAGGTGGGGTAAACGCTCCGGCGGCAGCCTGCAACTGGCTCTCCGAATCAATCAAGAAATTGGCCGAGATGACGACAGCTTCTCCAGCCATCAGGCCTTTTGCAATGATGGTCTGGTCGCGAACTTGTGGCCCTGTCTGGACTTCTCGCGGCTCAAATTGGCCGTCACCGTGGTTTACAAAAACAAGCTGGCGCGTACCAGAGCGAAAAACGGCTGATGCGGGAACCACGAGCTGCCAGCCCATTGGAGTCCTTATCAGTACGTTGACGTACATGCCGGGACTTAGCTTGAGGCCAGGGTTTGCAAGTACCAGACGCACACGGGCGGTGCGTGTATTCACATCGATTTGCGGCAAAATGGAATCCACCCGTCCTCGAAAAGTCCTGCCTGGGTAAGCATCCACCGTGACTTCAGCGGGACCACCCACTTTGATTTTGACCAAGTCAGTCTGGAACACCTGCGCATACACCCAGACGGTCGAAAGATCGGCGATCGTATAGAGGCGGGTTTCCGGCTGCGCATACATGTTGGGCAATGCATTTTTTTCTGTGATGTGCCCGGCAACGGGTGAGTTAAAGGTGAGATCGGTAATTATCTTGCCGGTATTTTCCAGCTTTTCAATTTCACTGGCAGGTACCTCCCACTGCGCGAGCCGTGCCCGCGCCGCGGAAAGCAGCGTTTGTGCACCGGGGGCCACACCACTCACCGTGCTGGCCTGTAATGACTCGGAGTTGCTTCTCGCAAGCAGGAACTCCTGCTCGGTAGTGACCAGATCAGGGCTGTAGATAGTGAAAAGCGGCTGTCCCTTGCGGACGTACTGATAGGTGGCATCTGCGTAAACCTTGCGAATCCATCCGGAGAACCGCGTTTGCACGTAGGCGATGCGACGCTCATCCGCATCAACTGTGCCAGGCACGCGCAGTTCACCGTTGACCTGCTGGAATTGCACGGCGCCCAGCTTTACGCCGATACTCTGCATTCTCTGTGGCGTCAGTTGCACTGGAACCATCGGCGCCTCCGGCGCAGGTGTGGCGTTGGCGCTTGCGACGGCTTGAGGACTGCTGCTCGTTACGCCCGGCGCTGCCGGATGTTCCTCGGAATTGCCCTGATGAGAGCGCCACCACCATCCTGCTAAGGCGGCCAGCAACACGCAATTCAAGACCAACATCAGCCTGAAAGCATTTCGATAATTACGCTTTTCTTCGGTGTTCATGGCAACGTCACTCCTGTGAGCGCCTCGATGCGGGCCAGAGCCGATTCGTGGTCCGCAAGTTCTCTCTGGTACTGGAGGTCGAGGTCTAAGGCATCAAGAAACGATGCAAGCAAGGTCTGGAAGTCCTGCCTGTTGGACTGATAAGCGGCCAGCGCGGACCTGAAGGTGACCGTAGCCTGAGGGATCAGTCCTTCCTTATAAATCTTCAATTGCTCGGTGGAAGTTTGAGCGAGTACGAACTGCTGCTGTATCTCGGACAATTGCCGCTGAGTTTCAGCGCGCAATTCCTGGACGGCGCGTTCCTGCTTTTCACGCGCTTCCGCCAGTTCGGCCCGGCGGCGCCCCCGGTTGGGAAGGGTGACTCCCAGGGTCAGCATGTAATAGTCGCGAAACTTGCGGTCGGTGTTCTGATACATGTATTGAACGTTGAAGTCCGGAAGAAATTCTTTTTGCGCCAGCGTCACCCGGGATTCTGCCTGCTTGAGCATCGCCTGCTGCGAATGAATCTCCGGGTTCTGTTCCTGCGCAAGTCGCAGGAGCTGTGAGGAGGCATAGGGAAGCGGTCTTTCGGCCAGCGGCTGGGCGATGATGTCGGGCGAATCTTGAGCGCGGTTCAGCAACTGCTTGAGCTGCGCTTGAAGTTGTCCTTCCTCGCGCCGACCCATGGCAACCTCTTGCAGGATTCTGGTGTGCTGGAGCTGGGCCTTGAGCACCTCCTGCTGGTTGCCTTGGCCGACGCGATAGCGAGACTCAGCAATTTGCCGCATCTCTGCGAGGACTTGATCATGATGCTGAAGCAGCAGAATGCTCAGCTGCACATAAGCCATCCGAAAATAAACTGTTTTCACGCGCTCAACAACTTGCCGGCTAATCGAGTCTGCTTGTGCGCGGATTGAATCGGCCTCCCGTCCGGCGACCTCAGCCCGCAGTTTTAGTTTGCCAGGATAAGGGAACTCCTGCGAGGCGCCAATGCCGATGTAGGCGAAGTCACTATTTGTATATCCGGCAAAAGGACGTGGGCTTCCTACGGACAATTGCTGGACCATGAACTGCGTGTTCGGCAGCGCGGCTGCATATTTCGGCCCGCTAAGCGCCGCTTTGTATCCGTGGTTGGCTGCCAGGATCTGTGGATTTTGTGACGTTGCTTCTTCTACAAGATTGACCAGGGATGTGGCCCCTGCAGTAGCGTGTTGCATGGTCTGACGATCGGCCGATTCTGGCTGCTGCGCAATCGCGAACAGCGCCACAAGCAGAGCCGATGCAAACGCACAGGTTCTGAGTACATTCAACGCTTTCATCTCTCCTCCAAAATCAAAAATGTGAATGAGCAGGCACACGAATGCGCCTGCGTTGGAAAAGAAGAAAGCAGACTAGATTCTCAGGACGGAGATGGTTTCAGGAGGCGAGGTGGGCGGCGAATGACCCTGGGCCAGAGAGTCCGCTTGGGTAAGAATCGCGGGCAAAGGAATGTCATTGCTGAGTACAGGAGCGACTGCCGGCTGACTGTGGTCGGGCGCAAATCGCGCATTGATCAGATAAGAATCGACCTCGCGGATGGTGGTCTTGCAACAGGAATGGGATGAAGGCATGTCCATCTGGCCGCATTCACCGGCCATATCCCTACAGCACTCGCGTTCTTCCACCGTAAGCGCAATATCTGGAAGCATGCAGGCCATCACCGGATAGACCCAAAGTGAGATCACCAGTGATAAAACAGCGAATTTGCCGGTCCACTTCAACATAAACAGTCTAGTCCATCGAGACAGTTGCTGCAATTCAATCCAGCCGTCGTCTCACGGCTTTCTCGGCACTTTATTCAAGTTTCCTCTTGTCAAGCAGATCGGGCTGTGACGGTCATCACGTTGGAACAGAAAAAAGTTACGAGTTCGCTGTTGCCAGACAGCCTGTTTCGTGAAGCGGTATCCGGTAAGCAGCGAAAACAACAATACACCGTGAATGCCTGCGGCTACGCTTGAGTCTGAGTTGCCGTCATTATTCCTTTAGGAGGGGGGTACAGCTTCAAAAACTACAATCTTTGCCGCGGGAGCCCCGTTCTCTTCCTGTTCGGGAACATAGAGGCGGTGATTGCTCAGGTCTATAGCCAGACTGTGGATCTTCTTTTGCACTGGCACGTCCCCCAGCTTTCTAACGTGGGTAGGATTGTCTTCCTGAAAGATGGATATCGCGCCGTCATAGCAGGCAACATAGATGCGCTTCAACCCCGGATCGAATGCGATCACGTCCCCGCCTTTCGCCTGAGGGAAATATGCAATGGGCTCATGGGTGTCCAGCCGGAAGACGGTCATGAGATCGTTCTCTTCGCAGGAGAGAAAGGCCAACCGATGTTCGCTGTCGAGTGCCATACCGTGGTTGCCCTTACATTTGCCTACCGGGTACTCGGCAACCTGTTTGTCGGTTGCCGGATCAATCTCCGCGATTACGTTCCTGTCCTGAAGGTTTACAAGAACGTGCTTCGAAACTGGATCGTAACGTGGATTACCGGTCTCACTCTCAAAATGAATGGTCGTGATGATCTCATCTTTGGTCACGTCGACCACGGCTTCCGCCTTGGCACGCTCGTCCGAGACGTAGATCTTGTGGAAAGGCGCAGCATAGGCAATTCCATCGGGCTTGGATTCGGTGGGAATCTTCTTAATGACTGTCATCTTTTCAAGATCGATCACGCCGATTTTGTCTTCTTTCCAGTTCGATGTGTAAACCTTGTTGACGTCGGGAGCGAGTTCGACGCCTTCGATACCTGGCAGGTCTTCAAATGTCTTCACCAGTTTATTTGTTCGCAAATCGATTGCATACAGCAAACCCGCACCCAGGTGGGTGGAAAGGAGCAGATGCCGCGAGGAGTCGATGGTCAAATAATCAAATCGCTTGCCCTTAGGACCCGGCAGGTCAATCGTTGCGATTTGCTTGAGGAGCGAATCCTGGTTTTTGTCGGCGTGGACCGAACTGCTGCTTGTCCATCGCTGCCATAGGCTGGGGCCTTCATCATTGTCCGTAACCGCCAGGAAAGCCGTACCGCCTAGCAGAAGGATCAGGAAACCCATCGCTCTCAGCCGTTTTCTCAAATTTTCTTTGTTCCAGGACATTTTTCGAAACCTCACAGAACTGACAGGCACTCCGAACGTGAAGCGCCCACCAGAACTCGGTTATTTGCTCTTTTGTGAATTGGTTTTGTCGAGGGCGGTGCGCAGTCCCTTGGCCAACTTGACCGCATCATCATTGGCCCAGAAGTGCATAAAGAAGAGCCTCGGTTCTTCGTCCAGCATGTGGCTGTGCAAAGCCGTCACATTGATGCCGTTGCTGCGCAACGCCTGGATCACCGGATTGACCTCCGAACCGAGGAGAACAAAGTCACCTGTGATGGCCGCTTTGCCGCCACCTGTGGGCTGGAAGTTGAGGGCCGTGGACAGTCCCATGGAATTTAGGGTTTTCATTCCTGCTTCAGTAATCGATTCGGCCCTCGGCACCCCTACCTGAAAAACGCCGCCGTTTACCTTGCCTGGATGACCCAATGCCTGCTCGATCCCCGCTGTATCGATTCCAATATCCACCGGCGCGCTTGCTGCCGGTTTTGGAGCGGGAATCTTTGTGAGCGCGACTGCGTCTTTGACAGCGGTTGCCAACTTGACTGCATCGCCATGTCCACCGATGTGCATGTACATGATGCGGGGAGACTCATGCAGCACGTGGTTGTGGAGGGCCGTGACCCGAATGCCGCTGCTTTCAAGCGAGGACATCACCGGGGTGACCTCGTCCTCAACCAGCACCAAATCTCCCATGATCATGGAACCTGCGCCGGGGTTGCTGAATGCTACCCATCCGCCGAGCGCCAAGGCCGGTTTTAGCTCTACGCCGTCGACAGTCACCTTCAGGTCACTGCGTGGAAACCCGACTTTGTACGCGCCGTCTGCCTGAACCTGACCGGCGCGCCCAATGGCCTGCTCAACCGCCTGCCACTCTCCGGGTTTGTCGCTACCGGCCTGGGCGAAGACTTGCAATGCCGAGATGAAGATAAACAAAACTGCACTTACTGTAGCGAGCTGCTTCTTTCTGTTCATATGCATTCTCCTAAGAAGTTTCGAGTCCTTTAGCGGAAGCAAAGATCTGTCCCTCCGATGTGGCAGATCGTGCTTCTGTGTTCGTCAGCCGCGGTATTTCGAACCGGAAGGTACTTCCGTGTCCTTCTGTACTTTGAACATTTACGCAACCACCATGAGCCGCGCCAATCGATTTCACGATGGAGAGGCCCAGACCTGTTCCTCCCATCTGACGCGACCTCGCCTTATCCGTCCGGTAAAACCGCTCAAAAATGTGCGCCTGCCCTTCCTCCGAGATACCGATGCCTGTATCGGTGACCGTCAAGACCGCTTTGTCTGTTTCGGCACGAACGCTGACGCTGACTGATCCGCCTTCCGGCGTGTACTTGATGGCATTATCAAGGAGGTTCACAACCACCTGCTGTAACCGCGATGGATCACCTTCCACTTGGACCGGCGCCGCAGTCTCAACTTTCAACACGAGTTTTTTCTCGTCGGCCAGAAGTCGCATGTACTCAACCGTTGTTCTAACCAGTTCCGAGAAGTCAAAGCGGCCCATCTCAAGAAACGCCTCGCCCGCATCCAGCCGGGACATGGCAAGCAGCTGATCGACGATCTTGGAGAGCCGCACCGTCTCCTCCAGCACGGTTCCCAGGGCCTCCCGGGCTTCGGGATCGATCTTGGAATTCTGAACAGCAGCTTCGAGCTCCCCGCGCATGATCGTCAGCGGGGTACGAAGTTCGTGCGACGCGTCAGCGGAAAAGCGACTAATGTGGTGGAATGCTTCTTCCAGCCTCTCAATCATGCGGTTCAAGGAGATAGACAGCTGCTGCAGTTCATCCCCGGTGTTGGAAATTGGCATTCGTTCATGCAGACTGCGGGAAGTAATCTCCTGGGCCCGAGCAGCCATGCTGTCCAGCGGCACTAGCGATGACCGAATCAGAAAGAACCCACCAGTCACTGCAATCGCGGTTGCCAGAAGCAGAGCAAGAGTCAGAACGCCCAATAAATCCCGGAGAATTTCATTCGCCGGAGCGAGGGAAGCCGAGACCTGAATGAAATACCTCTTGCCGGAATCGGCTTGCACTGTTTCGGTTCGAACAAGCACCTCTTGTCCACCCGCCGGGCGGTACGTCCAATCAGGTGGTTGGTCGCCGCGCGGGGGGCCATTCCAGGCGGGAAACATCTCGACCAGGCCAGACAAGTAGACTTGGCTGCCGTCTTGTCCCAATACACGGACCGCCCGATCGTTGCTTTCAGGAGAGAAGTGCTCGCCAACTTCTCGTCCAATGACGCTTTCGTCTCGCTCGTTTGCATTTTCCCGAACAATCGAGCCAACATCATGCGCGTCCTTTACGACGGACTCATGCAAATTGCGCCTGAGATAGTGGTTCAGCCCGGCATAGACCGCAACGGAAAACAAAACCAGAATACCGGCAAGCACGCCGGCGTACCAGGCGGTCAGTCGAAAACGGATGGAGCCCGGATTCATCATTGTCTCTCGTCGCTGATGGAGTATCCTACTCCGCGAACGGTGCGGATGAGGTTGCCGTCGCGACCTTCATCCACTTTGTCCCGCAGATGCCGGATGTAAACGTCCACAATGTTCGTCGCCCCGTCGAAGCTCTGGTCCCACACGTGCTCGATAATCATGGTGCGGGAAAGCACCCGCCCTGCGTTTGCCATCAGGTATTCAAGCAGGCTGTATTCCTTACTTGTGAGTTCGATTCGCCTGCTGCCCCGCCGAACCTGTTGTGACAGACGATCCAGTTCGACATCGGCAATTCGCAGGACCGTCTCCTGCCGGGTTGCGCCACGCCGAAGCAGAGCCTTGATCCGGACCAGAAGTTCGGCGAACGCAAATGGCTTGGTCAAGTAATCGTCCGCCCCAGCCTCAAAATGGGCGACTTTGTCCTGCACCGCGTCACGCGCGGTGAGGATCAAAATTGGGACCTGAGGATTGCCCCGTCGTATTTTTCGGAGCACTTCGGTTCCGTCCAGGGCCGGTAGCAACAGGTCCAAGATGATGAGACCGTAGTCGTAGCTCGTGGCCAGATCCAATCCCTCCAGGCCGTCTCGAGCAATATCCACCGCAAAGCGCTCGGCGGTGAGTCCGCGCTGGACAAAACTGATGACCTTCTCTTCATCTTCAACCAGGAGTAAACGCATCTGCATCCGTTGCTATTTTAGCTGTCCGCGGTGAACAGCACCTGAATCATCCATGAAAATCCGTTCAGAATTGTTCTGAAGGTCTTTTCATACCGGGTTCAGGCTCCCTTCATCTTGCCTTGGTACCTTCTGATCACTGAAAGAAAAAAACCAAACATGATTTCGAATAGGAGCCTCATTATGATTAAGAGAGTTTCGGCATTCGCGCTGGTAATGTGTCTGGCCAACTCGCCCGTTCTCATCGCCGGCCAAAGCAATTCTGCGCAGTCTACTGGCGACGCACAGCCGACGGCTATCCAGGAGACAGTACGCCATAAAGCTAACGACAACGAAAGTGATAACGCTGGCTTCACCAACCATACGAGGAAGGACAAGAAGAAACCCAAGCACGATGAGAAGCCGACTCCTTCTAAAGAGGAACAGGAGTTTGAGAAAGTATTGCGGGGCATCTACGGCTGATCGAAACTTTTCTGGGTCCCGAGCCGGGATCGCCCGCTCGGGATTCCTCATGGACCCTGAGGGTCTCCGCGACCATATAAAACATCTCGTTATGCAAATTTAGAACCGCTCGGGCCTGACGGAGCAGAAGTCCGAAGGTGAAATGCTTCGACGGAGACATTCTGAACGGTTTTTCACCCTGAGTTCACGCTGTTTTCATGGTGCAATGTTAGACTCTCACACTTGCAAAGGAGTTTCCGTATGCCCTCAAGACTAAACAAGCGCTGTGCTTTACTGAAAGTCTTTTTCCTAGCCGTTGTGCTTGTTGGGCTGATAAGTCTCCTGGCCTGCAGGGACAATGATGAGGGTGAGAAGGCAAATGACCAATCCGCGTCAGCAGCAGCGGGGCAGCCAACTCAGCAAAAACCTGACCAGAAAGATGCCGACGAAGGCGAAGAAAGCGCACCCACATCTGGGATGGCCGCGGTCGAAAGGCCAGCACCGGCGCAAGCTGCAGGACAACAACTAGCTTACAACTTCGATAGTGACTCAGTTGGGCAATTGCCCAACAAGTTTCACTCCGCCCGAACGGGGCAGGGTTCGGAGAGCAAATGGGCGATCCTGGCCGATCCGACGGCTCCTTCCAAGCCAAATGTCGTCGCCCAGACTTCGATTGACAAGACCGACTATCGCTTTCCGTTACTGATCGCCGACGAAGGGTCGTTTCACGATCTGGACATCAGCGTGAAGTTCAAAGCGGTTTCTGGGCGTGTCGATCAGGCAGGGGGGCTGATCTTCCGTGTAAAGGATGCGAACAATTATTACATCGTTCGCGCCAACGCTCTGGAAGATAACTACCGCCTCTACCATGTCGTAAACGGCAATCGCGTGCAGTTCGCTGGCGCCAATTTCAAGGTCAGTTCCGGAGCCTGGCATGAGCTTCGCGTGGAAGCAGCAGGAAATAAATTCACCTGTTACTTTGACGGCGCCAAGAAGATCGAGGCTATGGACGACACCTTCAAGGACGCAGGGAAAGTAGGTCTTTGGACCAAGGCAGATTCAGTGACGTACTTCGATGATCTAAGGGTCACCGCCAAGTAATTGGCCAACACGCCCGGAATTCCGCGGGCGGATCGGCAATTGACCAGCACAGCGGGGATGCTATTTCCGCCATTTTGGACGGTTTGCCGTTAGTGCGCAATACGTTTCCGGTCTGGATGTTTGCCACGCATGAAGATTCGGAGCATGGTGTACTGCTGCGAATATCTAGGGAAAGAGTTAAATGCGACCGCTTCGTGCGGCCCATTGCTCATCCAGTTTTTCATTCAGTTCATATTACTGCAAGCTATTGAAAAGAGGAGGGATTGGTTGCGGGGGGAGGATTTGAACCTCCGACCTTTGGGTTATGAGCCCAACGAGCTACCAGGCTGCTCCACCCCGCAGATCAATCATACAGGGGGTTTTGCGAAGCGGTCAAACTGCGCGCGGTTTCAATGTCGGGAATGACCGCAGGCATCCTGCGCAGTTGTGATTTCTTGTATCCTGAGAACAAGCGGCAATTACAAACCCAAATAGGCTGCGCGCACCATTTCATTGTGGAGAAGATTGGTGGCGGAATCTTCGAGCACTACAGCGCCATTCTGCACCACGTACCCGCGATCGGCGAAGCTCAGACCGCTGACCACGTTCTGTTCCACAATCAACATCGTCACGCCTGTGCGCCGCACTTGCTGGATCTTCTCAAATACTTCTTCCACGATTTTCGGTGCCAGCCCAAGGGATGGCTCATCCAGGAGAAGAAGCTTGGGCTGCGCCATCAAACCGCGCGCGATGGCTACCATCTGCTGTTCGCCGCCGGAAAGAGTGCCGGCCAGCTGGTCCAGCCTCTGAGCGAGCCTGGGAAACAACACGAGTTGTTCTTCCATCAATCGGCGCACATGCGCATGCGCGCGCGGCGTGTAAGCACCAAGAGAAAGATTTTCTTTCACCGTCATGAAGGGAAACACCTGCCGACCTTCAGGAACATGACTTACTCCCAGGGCAACCATCGTGTGCGCGGGGACGCGGGAGATGTCCTGGCCGGAAAGACGCAGCCAGCCTCCGGCCAGCTGCTTGATTCCCGAAATCACACGAAGGATGGTTGTCTTCCCTGCCCCGTTGGCGCCGATAAGCGTCACAATCTCACCTGCATTCACACGCAACGTGATGCCAAACAGCGCCTGCAGATCGCCGTAAAAGGCCGTGAGATTGGAGACCTCAAGCAGAGGCGTATCTGGAGGGCGGTTGACAGGGCCAGCTGTACTGAGAGCGGTCATTGCGTAAGCTCCTTGTACTTCGGGCCCAGATAAGCTTCAATGACAACCGGCAGTTTCACTACTTCCACCGGCTTGCCTTCAGCGATTTTTGCGCCGTAATCGAGCACGACAATTCTGTCGGAAATTTTCATCACTACCTGCATCACATGCTCTACGCCGCCAACCACGCTTACTCCCCACTCCGGCAGGCGTTTCACCAGGTCCGCCAGGGCCAGGGCTTCGCTGGTGGTGAGCCCGGAAACAACTTCATCCAGCAGGATCAGTTTGGGCTTCGTAGCCAGTGCGCGCGCAATCTCCAGGCGTTTCAGCGCGGCCAGCGGCAGCCCCCGGGCGGAAAAACTACTCAGGTGTGACATTTGCAGGAAAGCAAGAATCCGGGCCGCTTCCTGCTCTGCTTTAGAAACGTGGCCGGTATGCATGAAAGCACCAAGCATCACGTTTTGCAGGACGGTCAGATTCGGCAATGGCTTTACGATCTGAAATGTGCGTCCGATCCCAAGCCGCGCAGCACGATGCGGCGCCAGCCGGGAAATATCTTTGCCCTGAAAAAGAATGCTCCCTTCATTAGGACGGAAAAATCCACTGATCAAATTGAAGACCGTGGTCTTACCCGCGCCGTTCGGTCCGATGATGAAAAGGATTTCTCCCTCGTTCATCGCGAACGAGACGTTCTTCACCGCGACCAGCCCACCGAAGCGCTTGGTAACATTTTGCAGTTCAAGAATCGGCGTCACTGGACAGCTCCGTCGAGCGCTGTATGCGGGTTGGATCCCGCTGGAGGCTTGGCCCGTCTACGGAACCGGTGTTGCAGCCCACCGACGATGCCTTCTGGCAGGAAGAGCACGACCACGACAATCAGGATTCCATAAATCAGCAGATGACTTTCCTTGAACTGGTTCTTGAACGCCTCTGAGGCAGTGAGCAGCAGCACCGCGCCTAGGACCGGGCCAAGGAGGGTCCCTGCCCCGCCGAGCATGGTGATGATTGCGATCTGGACGGAGATATCGAGAGTAAAGATGCTGTCAGGAACAATGAACTGGAACGCGCTGCCATAGAGCGCGCCAGCCAGAGCAGTCAGAAAGGCGCTGAGCAGCAGTGCTTGCAGTTTGCATCGCGCGGTATTGATGCCCACGGTGCTGGCGGTTTCTTCATCTTCACGAATGGCCATGAGGTTGTAGCCAAACCGCGAACGCGAAACCCATACGTTCACCAGAAAAGTGATGACGGCCAATGCAACCGCAGCAAGATAGAACGAACGCCAGAACGTTCTCCCGGTAAAAAGCGAAGGCATGGTCAGTCCGATGGCGCCACCGGTCACGTTCAGGTTGGTGGCCACCAGACGCAACACCTCGCCAAACGCAATGGTTGCCAGCGTGAAATAAGGGCCTCGCAGCCGGAAAACGATGACTCCGATCACAGCCGCAAACAGGGTTGCGACGAGCGCAGCCAGAAATACCGCGATCCATACAGGAATGTGAAGTTCGGCAAACAGCGCCAGCCCATAAGCACCGACACCGAAGAAAGCCACGTGTCCCAGAGAGAGCTGTCCGGCATAGCCGCCCACCAGGTTCCATGCCAGTCCGAGGGCCGCGAACAAAGTGATGCGAAACAGGACTTGCAACTGGTAGTTGTTTTTAACCTGCCACGGTACACGCGCCAATACGACGACCACGCCTAGCAGCACCCAGAATTTCCAATTCTTTAAACTGCTCACGCGCGCTGCCTCCCGAAGATGCCGCTTGGCTTGAGCGACAGCACCAGCAGGAAAAGGATGAAGTCCACAACCAGGGCCCACTGGTTGCCGATATATTGGCTGGTAAGGTTTTCCGCGAGACCAAGTACTAGCCCACCCAGGGCCGCTCCTTCAATCGAGCCCATCCCACCAAGCACCACCATGACAAATGCCTTGGTGGTGTAGTCCTCACCTACGCTGGGGAAAAGATAGAGCCGCGGCAGCAGAAGACCACCGGCAATCCCGGCAAGCGCAATCCCCAGCGCGAAACTAAAACCCTGAATGCGCGTAACGTTAATACCCATCAGCGGCGCTACTTCTGGGTTCTGGGCAATCGCACGCAAGGCCTGGCCGGTCAAGCTTCGGGTCACGAACAAATGCAATCCAAGCACAAGAATAACGGCAATCGCAAAAGAAAGGACCTCGGCGGCGTTGGCTTTAAAAGGGCCAAGATGCAGATTGTGATTGATTAACTCGATGTTGGTTTGCCGATAGTCAGCCTTGAAGATGAGTTGCGCACCGTCCGTCAGGATGAGACCGATGCCGGTCGTCATCAGGATCTGCATAAAGTGGGACTGGTTGCGCACCGGCTTGATCAAAAACTGGTAACCCGCATAACCAAAAACAAAAAGCAGCAGTCCGGCGGGAATAAACCCCAGGTAAGGATTGATCTTCAACCAGTCCAACAGGACATACGTGGCATACATGCCCACCATGAGAAACGCGCCATGCGCGAAATTAACGATGCGCATGACCCCGAAGATCAGGGCCAGGCCCATGCCGATCAGCGCATAGAGTGCGCCGGTTAGCAGACCATTGGCGCACGCTTGCAGGAAAGGGACCAATCTGCGACCTCCGGCTTGGGCATCACTGTATCAGGTTTGAGAAAACGCTTTTTCCATTCCACGCTCGGCTTGCATGCTTGCTTCTAGCGCGTTGACCATGCCGGCACGGGGATGACGGGTTTGGCTACCGCGGCGTCCGGCGGGAAGACCACGCGAAATTGTCCACCCTGAACCTGTGTAATCAGGACAGGATGTTGATTTTGGCCGTTCGCATCAAACTTAATGGCGCCAAACGCTGTGACCGGAAGATTGATATTCTTGATGGCATCGCGGATCTTGGCGGTGTCCAGAGATTTCGCATTGTTGATGGCCTGCGCAGCCACCAGCAACGACGCATACGCCTGCATGGCATGGTACTGCGGATGGGAGTTAAAGCGCTTGAAATACTCGGCGTCAAATTCCTTGGACCCGGGCCACTTGGCCTCGGACACCCACTGCGAAACGGTGAACGTGTATTCGGCATTTTTCCCGGCGCCATTGGGCGTGGGAAATTCAGCAACAGCAAACCCGGTGCCAGCGGAGGTGTAATACCTGGGATTCAATTCGACTTCCCGGGCCTGGCGCATCAGAGTCGCGGCGTCGAGCAAGTAAGAACAGAAATAAACCACCTCTGGGTTCGCCTGTTTCACTCTCTGCAAAACCGCCTTGTAGTCCGGGGACTTGGCTTCATACGATTCAACCGCCACCAAGTTAATGCCAGCTTCTTTCGCTGCCGCCGTCATGGCTTTCATGTTCGACTGCCCGAAGTTGGTGTTTTCGTACACAATGGCCATGGTCTTGGGCGCACCGTTGCTCTTCAGGAACTTAATCGTGGTGATGGCATAGTCGTTGGCCCCGGCGCAGATGCGAAAAATCCAGGGCGATTTTGAATCCATTACATTGTCAGCCGTGGCCGTGGGAATGATCAGCGGAGTCTCTCTTTGCGTTACCGCGGCGATGATGGCTTTGGTGCTCTCGCTCGAATACGCGCCCAGCAGCATGGGGACGCCGTCCTGGTCCACCAGCTTGGAAACGCCCTGTACCGCCTGGTCCGGTTTGCTTTGATCGTCATAAAAATCGAGTTCGATCTTCTTCCCCAGCACACCGCCTTTGGCGTTGATCTCATCCAGGGCGATCGAATAGCCGTTCTTGTGCGCCGATCCAAAAGCCGCCAGACTGCCGGTTAAAGAAGTGATCACACCGATCTTAGTGGTGCCCTGGCTGCTTTGCCCTTTGGCCGGGACCTTGAGTGCGCAGATGGAAATCAGCGCGCACGCTGCAAATATCTTTGAACGTATAACCCAGGAACGCATAACCCCTCACATTCTCCTACGAACTGATTGCCGCGAATTATACAACGTAACTCATGGACAACTTCGCGTGTTTCACGAGATCGGCTTCGCGAAATCGCAGTTGCTTAACTGCGCATCAGCAGCCCGACAATCGACGCCGACATCAGGTTGGCCATGGTGCCAGCAATCATGGCGCGGAACCCGAGCTTGGCCAGTTCGTCGCGCTTGTTCGGCGCTAGCGCTCCGATGCCGCCGATTTGGATCCCGATGGAACTCAAATTAGCGAACCCGCACAGAGCGAAAGTCGCAATAGTGAACGAGCGCGGATCGAGTGTCAGCTTTTGCGCGCCGAGCAGCGTGTAAGCATAAAGCTCATTAATCACCATGCGCGTGCCGAGCAGGTTGCCAACCGTCGAACAGTCTTTCCACGGAACACCAATCAGCCATGCCACCGGACGAAAGACAAACCCCAGCACCACAGTAATGCTCTCCGGAAACCAGCGGAAGTTTATGCCCAATATCGTGAGATTGTGAATGCCGCCCATGATTCCGTTGAGCAACGCGATCAGCGCGATAAACGATATGAGCATGATGCCCACATTAAAGGCCAGTTTGCCTCCGTCGATGGTGCCGCGCGCGATCGCCGCCAGCAAATTGGAATCTTTGTGCAGGTCCTCATCCGCAATCTGGACTGTGCCGGCGGTCTTGGGTTGCTCCGTTTCCGGCACCAGCATTTTTGCCATCAGGATGGTTCCCGGCGCAGTCATGATGACAGCGGCCAGAAGATGCCGCGCCTCAATTCCATAAAGAATGTACGCTGCCATGATGCCGCCGGAGACGTGGGCCATACCCGCGGTCATGATGGTCATTAATTCTGATCTTGTGCACTCCGGCAGCAGAGGACGGATACTAAGCGGCGCCTCGGTTTGCCCCATGAAGATTGACGCAGCCACGTCCAGCGATTCAGCCCCGCTAACAGCCATCACCCGCGACATCACCCACGCCATGCCTTTAATGATGATCTGCATGATGCCAACGTAATAGAGCACGGCAAAAAGCGCCGAAATGAAGATGATGGTCGGCAACACCTGGAACGCGAAGAAAAAACCGAGATGCGAATTGCTGGCGCCCAGGTCGCCAAAAACAAATTGCGAACCCGCAAAAGCATAGGACAGCAACTTGGTAACTTTGGCTCCAATATAAGCCATCACCAATTGGCCTTTGTTGGAGTAAATCACCAGGAAGGCAAACACAAACTGTAATCCCAGGCCCCAAAGAACTGTCTTTACCCGGATGGCGCGCCGGTTGGTGGAAAACAGATAGGCGAGCGACAAAAACACAATAATGCCCAGCAAACCGGCGTATCGCGACATTGAGTCCTTCTTAGCGGCTTCTTTCTCTATGAAAAGAACGCTTATGGATTTGAGGAACTGACCTGGGAAATCCCGTCCATTGTATCTGGAATGTCAAGTTAGGCTGTTTAGGCGACAACGAGACGCCCTACGCCCTCCGACATGCGCATCTCTCCTGATGGAGAACCAAACCAAGCTACTTGGCTGGACGAGGTTTTTCACCGTACCAATACCATGTTGGTTCGGCACGGCTGCCATGCTGCTCCAACCATGCGTTCACACGAGCATTTACCGGCACATGACGCTCGGGTATCTTCGCACCGGCTGCAAGCAGCAATTCAAGAATCGTGATGTAAACATCGGGATCGCCACCATGCGCTGCCGACCATAGCGTCTGCCCCAGCACCGTACCGCCGTACATGTTCACTAACTCAAGCGGAGGGTTGTAAGGCAGTAAGAGTTTAACGGTGTCCGGATGTCCGCCAATAGAGGCCCAATGCAATCCGGTCTGGCCGTCTCCGCGATGCGCGGCCAGGTCCACGCTATTCTTCTCCAGCAGAAGCTCAACAACGCTGTTGCGACCATAGCCACACGCGTACAAAAACCCTTCCAGCAGTTGTTCCTGCGTAGCGTTCGGTTTCAAGCTGCCGTCTTCCACGAAGAAACTTTTGACGGCGTCGAGCTGTCCGAGCGCCGCAGCTCCTGCCAGGTCAAGGGGCGCACCGCAGCTGACGAGAAACTCGGCGGCTTTAGGTTGCCCATTGGCCAGGCACGCGCTCACCAGCGAGTGTCGGTTGCCGGCGATTGGAGGTCCATCAAGCCGAGCACCGTGGTCCACCAGTACTTGAAGCAGCGCCTCCTGCACGCCAGCGACTTCGGGATGGACGCTGGTTGCGGCCAGTCCCAGGGTCGTACATCCGCCACCATAGACGTTTGCGGTTGCCTCGATCTCGGCGCCGGCGTTCAGCAGTGTTGCGGTGATCTCGACGATGTTCTTTGGCGTCCTCTGCCGGTGTCCTTCAACACCGTTCGCGGAAACGTAATGCAGCAACGTGGCACCATGTTCGCGCGTGGAGGTCACGCGGACCAGCTTTGGATCTTCACGCAATAATCGCTTCAGCGTACGGAGGTCACCGGTGACGATGGCATCGGCGGCCGCCTCAAATCTCGAGGTTGGCGAACTCTTCCGCGCGAGCCCCTCGATGTGCTTGGCAAATTTCGGCCAACTCTCAAATCCATCTGCTCGTGCAATCACGAACTGGGCATCGGCAAGAGCGCATTTTCGGCTGGCTGGTTCGCTCCCGAGCAACTTGCGTCTGGCAAAAGCCTCAACATCATTGGCCTGCCGGACAATTTGTGCCAGGCGCGTGCTCTTCCGTTTCGTCAGTTTTGCCAGCGTGCGGACCCACTGCTCAGCCCACACTCCGATGGCCTCATCGTCACCCGATTTACAGGCTTCGACCAGTTCTTTAGCAAGTTTCTTGTAGCGCTCCAGGCTCGGACGCAAAGGAAGTGGAAGGGCGTCTTGCGGATTGGGAAACATACGAATCTCCTTTCAATGCACGCCTGGAGTCCGCACAAATCAGGCTGAAAGAAGGCCCGTAACCTTCAGTTGATTTTTAGTGGGTGGGCAGTGCCCTTTCCGCGGACTGGATGCGCCCCTAGCGCTGAAACCTAGAATAAACATCGCCACCCGTCCCAGTCAACGGTTTGTCAAATTCGAGCAGTAGTCAAGGATGTCGATGCCAGACGTGGAAGTCTTTGTTTTTGGTTGCTGATTTGAAATCAGCAGTTGAAGGTTTCGATCCCTTTCCCTGCGGCCATCTGCTTATTGCAGTCCGTCCCACACCATCCGGTGGAACAGGTCGTCCATCGCCTTGGGCGGTTCTTTCGCGTCGCGATCGAGCCACCATTTCAGAAGTGACAGCAGGTTCCCGGCGAGACCCTGGGAGCGAGCCTCCAGTTCACAGGGAACCAGGGTCGCCGGACCTATTTCCCTGAGACGGCGGGCGATCCCGCGCGCGAAGTACCCCTGTGCGAGGTCGAAGAACGCCTGGATACGACCGGAGTCGACCAGAGCGCGATAGAACTTCCGCGCACTGGCGGCGTGGGCAAAGAATTCCTCCACTGGCACAACACGACGGGATTTTTCCTGCTTCTTGCTGAGAACAGTGCTCCACATTTCCAGACCGTCTTCCATCTGGCAGAGAAACAGGTCGTCCTTGTCGCGATAATGAAGATAGAACGTGGAGCGGCCCACGCTGGCGCGATCCAGCACTTCCTTCACCGTGACTTCGTCGATCGGCTTGTCCTGGATCAACTCGATCAACGCATTTCCCAGCTGGCTGCGCGTTCGCCGGATGCGCCGGTCAGGCTTGCGTCGTTGCTTGTCGTTCCTTTTCTGCCCGGCAGGCCCTTTGGGCAATGTGGTTCGCTCATTTTTGGACATCGACCGCCTCTTTGTTCAACAACTCGGCTTTTTTGCGCATGGTTCTCGACTGCAATGCGCTTCTCGGTTACATTGAGCGAGTATCGCGGTTCCGGGGAATGATAGCAAGAGATGACGAGAGGAAAAAATATGAAACAAATTCGAATATTGACAATTGTAATCGCGTTGCTGTTTGCCACAAGTGCGTTTGCACAATCGGGTCAGGATCATGACGACAGCAAGCATCAGGGCAGCGGGCAGGCATTGTCCACGGTCGAGGTGCAACTGAAAGTGCTGACCGAGAAACTTAGCCTCACCGGCGATCAGCAGGCCAAAGTCAAACCCATCCTGCAGGACTTACATGAGGCTACGCTGAAGCTCGTGCACGATGAAAGATTGTCGTACAACGAGCGCCTGGACAAGGTAAGACCCTTGCGCTTGAATGCCGACAAGAAGATCCGTGAAATTCTGAATGACGACCAGAAGAACAAGCTCGACCAGTACGAGCAGGGACCGCATTCTGAAATGCACGGCGACCTGCACTAAACGCCAACGTAGGCACCGCCACCACAGCTTTGAAGAGCTCGCCGTGAATGCGCGTGAACGCCGCCAGCCGTGCTCGGATGCGTCACTTCGGTTCACGGCGATATATTGCCTGTGGTTCGACCTGAGTAGTCATTCACCCTCCTCTTACGTTTGGCCATTTTTCTGTTTCAAATTCAGAACCGGCTTTCAAATTGCACAAACGCCTTCTCCAGGGTCCACTCCTGGCGGGCCTTCTCACTCACAGCCAGAAGTTTGTCGCAGCCGGAAGATGTTTTCACGGACTTAGCATTGTCACTCGCGCAAGCTTGCGCTCGTACACCTTTGGCGGGATCTTTCCAGAGGCTTTCCCCCGGAAGAAAGCTGTAAGCCAGGCTTGCCCGCACCATCTTCTTCAGGTCTGCATAATTGAGGTGATACGTTTCCGTTGCGCGTTGGTATTCCGCGGTAATGTCAGAACGGGAAACACCTGCATCGTCCGTGGCCAGCGTCACCGGCACACCGAAGCGGAGATACATGGGTAAGGGATGTCGATTGCCGGTAACATTTAGAATCACGTCATTGCTGGTTAAACAGATTTCGATCAGGACATTCTTCCGCGCCATTTCGCGTAGAAGCGCCTCAGGATTCGATTCCCGCATCACGTCCACGCCGTGTCCAATGCGCTCTGCGTGGCCTTTCTCAACCGAAGCCCGGATGTGAAACAGCTCCTCCGGAGGAACCAGATCCGGAGTGAGTTCTCCGGCATGCAGCGTGACATGGACCTTGGGATAAAGCGAGTGCAGAAAATCCAGGACCTGCATGTGCAGATTGAAATCATGAATAGGCACATACCAGTCTTCCGCCATGACCAGATTCAACCCGACCACGCGCGGGTCCCGTAACGCCATCTCAAAGCCAGCCAGGATCTGCGCGAAGACTACCTCTTTCGACAGTCCGCGAGAAACCTGATAAAGATACCGTGCCTGAACACTACAGCCAGGAGCAGCCTGTGGCCGTCCGCACTGCATCTCTTGTTGCTCTTTCTTTTCGGTGTCGTCCAGGAACTTGCTGGCCTGGGCCAGGATTTGCGGAAACCCTCCCGCCAAAAGCCGGTCGCGCATTTTGCCGAGATCATCATTCCAGCCGAGGCGCGCGCCAAGTTTGCCCGCTTCGCCTCCGTCAGGATTAAACATCAACTCCATGTATTGCAGATGGTCGGTCGCCGCGCGGGACTTGGCCTCAGCCAGCATCTCGGCGGTATGAGCGCCCGAGGCAGCGCCAAATTTGCCGAACGTCGCAAAGAAATGGTCATGCCCTGACTCAGGCCCGGGATGAAATTGGCGCATAGAAAATGCATCGAGCATGCGGCCATAGAGCCCGACGTCCTGATAGGCAACAGACGCTGCGGGCTTGCCTTTCTCGGAATCGCACGGCGGCGACAGCAAAACCAGGGCGTTACGATCCACGCACAGGCCGTCCTGCACGGCAAACTTGATAAAACTTTCCGCGTAGATTGCTCCGGAGAGGTGGTTATGCAGATCTCCACCCTTGGGCATCTCGGCCAGAAACGCATGCAACAGAGAAGGCTGGTTACGAACGGATTCGAGATGGCGCGCGGTCTTTTGCTCGGGCGATCCTGCCGCCGCAGGCTTGTCCTGGCCCCAGACTGGCTGCGCCACAACAACGGCTAAAACGACAAAAACAGAGAAGCGGACCATCTTTAATTCAAGCTTGGATTCATGAAGGGCTAACATAGATCGAAACTATAGCATTACAATTTGACTTCCGCACAACGCGCTAGCGCAGTGTTCGGAAAAACAAAGGATACCCAATCAGGTGACCATGAGCGCAAGCGACCAATTCACGCAAGCGGAAGAAGCGGCCAAGTTCATCGCATCGAAAAGCCCGATCAAGCCTTTGGTTGCCATCGTGCTTGGATCGGGGCTCGGCGGCTTTGCCGACGAGATGACCGACGCGGTCCGCATCAGCTACAGCCAGATTCCGCACTTCGCCAGTTCCACCGCTGTTGGCCATGCCGGGCAACTGGTGCTGGGAAACATCGGTGCCTGGCCCGTGGTAATCATGCAGGGCCGGTTCCACCTCTATGAAGGATACCCGGTGCAGACCGTGGTCTTTCCTATGCGTGTATTTGCCCGCATGGGTGTCCGCGCTGCGGTTCTCACCAATGCCGCTGGTGGAATCAACCTTGCCTACGGACAAGGCCGCCTGGTGGTGATCAAAGACCACATCAATCTTCAGGGGCAGAATCCGCTCGTCGGTCCGGAAGACCCGCGGCTTGGATTGCGCTTCATTGACATGTCAGAGGCTTATTGCAAAAGCTATCGCCAGATGGCACAGGAGACAGGCAAGCGATTGAAAATTGAACTGACCGAAGGCGTCTACGTTGCTGTGCTTGGTCCCAGTTATGAGACTCCGGCAGAGATACGCGGCTTTCGCACCATGGGGGCCGATCTGGTCGGCATGTCGACTGTTCCTGAAGTGATTGTCGCGCGCCAGATAGGAATCAAAGTGCTGGCCATCTCCTGCGTGACCAACATGGCCGCCGGGATTCTTGACCAGCCCATTCATCATGAAGAAGTTCTGGAGACAGGACGAAAGATCGCGGACCAGTTCAAAGCGCTGGTGCGAGAAATGGTGCCGCAGATCGCCACAGAGGTAACTAAAGGTTAGCGACAGCTCACCGGCTGTTGCCCTCACTCACTGGCCGTCGCCTATGATGCGATGAATCAATGGCCTGCCCTGCGTTGGCGCAGAGGCCTCGATCCTGTAACTTTGCGCGATCAAAGGCAGCGCGCGCTCCAGTCGCTCGGCCGCATTGTAGTGGACCGTGCACAGGGCCTCGCCGGCGGAGACTTTGTCGCCAACTTTCTTGTGGATGATGATTCCCACGGCGGGATCAACAGAGTCTTCTTTCTTTTCCCGTCCACCACCAAGCAGCACACCGGCTGTGCCAATTTGCTCGCACATAAAACCGGCGATAAAGCCGGAGGCCGGACTGACCACGTCCGCGCGATGTTTGGCTTGTGGTAATAGACCAGGATCATCCATCACCGCTTCATTGCCCCCCTGCAGACGGATCATCTCTCGGAACTTTTCCCGTGCTTTTCCACTGGCAATCATCTTTTCCGCCAGTTCCCTGCCCTCGTCGACGCTACGTACGCTCTTGCCCAGCAGAAACATCCACGCAGATAACACCAGGCAGAGTTCGCGCAGATCGTCAGGGCCGCGGCCGTTCAGCACTTCGATGCACTCGGCCGCTTCCAATGCATTGCCAACAGCGCGCCCCAGGGGCTGGTCCATATCTGTAATCAGCGCGGTCATACGTTTGCCCAAGCGCTGTCCGGTTTCTACCATCAACTCGGCCAGGAAAGCTGCGTCTTTCTCCGACTTCATAAAAGCGCCGCTGCCGGTCTTTACGTCGAGCACTAGAGCGTCAACGCCTTCGGCAAGTTTCTTGCTCATGATGGAGGCGCAAATCAGATTAGGGCTCTCAACCGTGCCCGTGACATCGCGCAGGGCATAAATCTTCTTGTCAGCGGGAGCGATTTCAGCGGTCTGCCCGATCAACGCCGCTCCGCATTGAGCCAGCACACGTCGGAATTCGCTCACAGAAAGATTAACGTTGAAACCGGGGATCGATTCCAGCTTGTCCAGTGTTCCGCCAGTGTGCCCCAGCCCGCGACCGCTGATCATAGGCACAAACAAGCCGCCTGCGGCAGCTATCGGAGCTATGACCAAGGATGTTTTGTCACCGACACCGCCGGTAGAATGTTTGTCGACTTTGGCTGCAGGAAGCTCGGACAAATCCAGCACCTGGCCGGAGTTGAGCATGGCCTCAGTCAGCGCAGCCAGTTCGGCGCGAGTCATTCCGCGCAGCACCACGGCCATCAGCCATGCCGACATCTGGTAGTCGGGGATCGCATCGCGCGTGTAGGCGTCAATCAGGAACTCGATTTCGTTTCGCTGAAGCTCAACGCCGTCGCGTTTTCTGCGGATCAGGTCAGTGACATGCATGTGTGAGGATCAGAATAAACGGAAAGTTTCCGGCAGTAAATCTGTAATCGGCATTTCCAGATAACTATGCTGGCCCTTGAAAATCACGCTGGCGTTCTCTCCGAACTCAGAGATCACCTGCCGGCAGGCCCCGCAGGGGGAACACGGTACCTCGTTTCCATTCACGACAGCAACAGCGCGTATCACAAGCTTGGCTCCAGCGGTTGCGTGTACGGCTGTGAAGATTGCCGACCGCTCGGCGCAAATCGTCAACCCGTAAGAGGCGTTCTCGACATTGCATCCGGAAAAAACTTCACCCTGTTCGGTTAAGATCGCAGCACCGACCCTGAAATTAGAGTACCGAGCATAGGCCCGTTGCAAAGCTTTGCGGGCTGCATCCAGAAGCATGTCGCGCTCCTGGGGCGACAATTGTGTTGCTGCCATCTTCACTCTCCAATGCGAAACAGATACAGTACCATCTTTGCGCCGTCAGGGCCGCAAAGAGAAATCTTGTCGATACGCCGGACTGCTCAAAACCGAACTACGGACCCGCCATTTGCACCAGAGCATTTTGCAATAACGTAAGTGCGATGGCCCATCGCGGGCGCGTCTCGCCTTGACTGTCGGCGAAACCTGAGACGTAAGCAGTAATACAGAAGCCGCTGGTTGATTCGTCGGGATCATTTTGATTGCCGTGGTAGTAGCATCGGCGGACCACGAAGGCAATTGTAGCGGCGATCTCCGGAGCGCGCTGCAATAACTGGCAGAGCCCTTGAGCAAGCTCTTCATGCTTTTCGAACGATGCTCGGTCCTCGTTCGCCGTGAAAACCAGGTCAACGTAAGAAGCCAATTTGCATGCGACGCCAAAAATCTCTTCTTCCGCCGATATTTCCCGGCTATACCAGACGTCGCATTTCGCGCTCTGGAGCGGAAACTCCGGGGCATTCACCCGCCTCAGGAACGCGCCCATTTCAGGAAACGCCTCCGCCTCCGCGATTTGCAATACAAGCTCAGGATGACCCTTCACGTCGTAATAGCGAACCGCGCCGTCTTCCGATCTCCAGGGTAGCTCCAACGCCGGATCTTCCCGCCCCAGTTCGACGTCATACTCAACCTGCACTCAGACCATCCCTGGATGTTGAAGAATCTGCTCCTGAAAAATGATGCTGAAAGAAACTAACGATCTGCCGTTCGGCCCAGCGTCCGTCATAGCCATTCGCGTGTGCAAGAAAGGCGCAGTGGCCGCCGTGGTCGGGTTCCAACAACTTAATGTATGGATTGGCCACCATCTTTTTCCGCGTTCCCGGAAGCAGCCGAATGAACGGATCGTCCGTGGCATGGACCACCAGCGTTGGCCGCGCGATCTTGTCAACCACCCTGGACGCCGACGCCCGGTCGTAGTAATCCTGCGCGCTCAAAAATCCGCAATGGGGCGCTGTGATCACGTCGTCGAACTCGCGGATGCTCGTGGGCCAGCGCGAAACCTTCCCATAGATTTTCGGAAATAACACACGCTTTCGTTCGTATCGGCGCATCAGGCTGAGCAGAAATTTCCACTCGTAGATTTTGTTGCCGCCTACATGCATAGCGTCGGCGGAAGCGGCCAGATCCGCCGCCGGAGAAACTGCGGCAATAACCTGCAGTTCGGCAGGAGCGTTGGCCCCCCATTCGCCAGCCAGCTTCAAAACCAGGTTGCCACCCATGGAGTAGCCCACCAGCCCAATGCGTTGCAGCTTCTTCTGCTCAACCAGCGTACGGAAAACTGCGCCTACATCGCTGGAGAGCCCGGAATGGTACAGCGTCGAGGTCAGCCCATCCGTTCCGCCGCAGGTGCGCATGTTCATGCGAACAATGTTCATGCCGGTGGCCCAGGCCTTGGAACCTGTGCCGATAACGTATTGAGAAAGGCTCGACCCCTCAAGTCCATGGACAATCAATAACGTTGGGCGACGTTCCGGCTCCGGTTGCCAGTGGCAGTGACACAGAATCTTTACTCCATCTTCGATCTGGAAGTATTGCTCCTCTGCAGCAGGAAGAATGTTCTTGCGCGGCAGAAAGTTGCCCGCCAGAGTCTGTGCGTGCCGATTGCGAAGAAATCTCCGGGGCACAAACGGCTCAAACGCGGGATTGTGATCTTCAACCATTTAAATTCTGCTCACCTTTTTATCGCACAATTTGTTCATATCACGTTTCAGGCTGGAACCTTTTCAGGCCGGAAACGTTTCAGACTGGAACCTGGCTGCAAGCCTTATAATAAGGTGTTGTAGAAATTCTAACTGAGCAACCGTTTATGCCGATATTTGAATACGTCTGCCGGGAATGCGACCACCACTTTGAGACCATTGTCCTTGGACAGCAGAAGCCAGCGTGTCCTAAATGTGAGAGTAAACAACTGGAGCAGCAGCTTTCAACTTTCGCCGTGGGCGGCGAAAAGCCGCGTCAAACCAGCGCTCCAGGCGGGTCCTGCGGCAGTTGCGGCGACCCTCGCGGTCCCGGTTCATGCTCCATGAACTGAGAATCGTGTAAAATGGAATCTCGCCTCATGGTGGGTATAGTTCAGTGGCAGAACGCCAGACTGTGGCTCTGGATGTCGTGGGTTCGACCCCCACTACCCACCCCAATTTATCAATGACTTAGCGGCGTTACATGCCGTTTTACATGCCGTTAGTCCGGATCAGGGCGAGGCGGGCGACTTTTCCACTCGCTTGTTGCATTTCATCAGTAACGACGTCTCCGTAGGTATTCATCGTTGTTCTGATGTCGGCGTGGCGCATCATCTTCTGCTGAACAGCCACGCCCGTCCCTACGGCATCAAGCCAAGCTCTGTAGGTGTGCCGCATCGTGTGCGTCCCGATCACACCGATTCCCGCACGTTTCGCTGCTTGCTGGAACACGTGCAGAACTCCGGTGTACGAATACGGTAACCGGCCAATTTTAACCGGCGACGCAAAAACCCAATCCTCCCGGGCGGAAAACTGAGTCATTTGTTTCCACTCCTTAAGCACAGCCAGCACTTCAGGAGCAATGCTCATTGTGCTATCAGAGTTATCTGTTTTGACCTCATCCACGATCTGGCAGACGATGCCGCGCTCGACGCGCAGCCTCCGATTCAACCAATCGACATCAGGCCATTTCAGCGCAAGTGCCTCCGATATGCGTAATCCAAAAGCCACGCATACCAGAGCGACACTCCGGAACGGCTCATGCAACTCCGCGATGAATTTATGGAACTCTTCAACCGTGAGGCTACGGGGTTTTCTCTTGCGTTTCGTTGCTCCCTTCACAGTAACGAGTTCGATGGGATTACGTTCGTTGGGTACGTCACCGCGCCACATCGCGTAATTCCAAAGCGTGCTGAGCAAACTGCGAATATGACTCTTACTTTTCGGTGACAAATCCAAGGATTTAAGCCACATATCCACAGGACGCGCTTGGACAGCCACCAACGGGCCATCCCCCCACTTAGGAATGATGTGATTCTTAAGCCACATCTCGTAAGAGCGGCGAGTATCGGAGCGCGGCGGCATCTTTTCAATGCGGTAATGCATGATCAAGTCTTTTACGAATATTGTTTTTGCGTTCTTGTTTATTGTTTTGCTCTCCACGGCATCTCGAAGAGGCTTAGCAGCTCGCCATGCTGCCATCTTGGTTGGGAACTTGCCAATCTGTTGACAACGACGTTTGCCATTTTCCCAGTAAAAGAAATTCCAAACGTTACTGCGGCTGTCCAACACTATGGAACCGCCTTTGTTTCTCTGGCTCACTGAATCCTCCCAGTCAGCTCACCAGACGGCATCGCCAGCATAGCATCCAAATCCGACTGGAGAAAGCGCCACGTGATCCGCTGATGGCCTGAGAGCCTGTGACCTTTGACCTTTCCCTCCCTTGCCCATCGGATAACCGTGCGAGGCGAAACCTTCAGGTAACGCCCAGCTTCATTCGCAGTCAACCAAGGAGAGTTCGGAAACACTCCAAGTATTGACTCCGGATCAGTCCCTGGTTCTCGAAGCATCCTCCGTGTCTGTCTAACAGCGACTTTGCTTTGCATGGGCTAACCTCTATGACCTCTCTTCTAGTTCGGATCGGTTGCCCGGTCAACGCAGCCTGCTTTTTGAGGGCCTAGTTACCCGTTTAACAAGTCCTCTCGATTTCAATCTGACGCAAACAAATATTGGCGGTAAGTGCCGCTTAGAGTGAAGCCTCGAGCCGGGAAAATGCACCTAGAGGTAGGAACGGAGCCTTCCTGATTCCGTTGATGAGGTTCAAGTTGGCGCTCCGAGCATGAGCCTGCCGCGAACAGGGCTCGTTCGCACTTAACACTCCTCCGCGGTCGTAGAAACTTATTTTTGTCGAGAGTTTGTCTGGTGTGCGCCCGGACTTCTCGTCAGCGCAAATAGGGCGATACGCAAAACGCAAACACTGCGTATCAACGAAAAACCTTCACTTTTTGGCGATACGCAAAACCCAAACGTGGTCCCGAGTGCTTTCTGTCGAGGAATCTGAACGCTCCTGAATGTCGTGGAAAATATTGAAACCACGATACTTCATGTCGCAACGCTACGCAGTTGCATTGCTCCCATCTGCTTCCAGTCTCACAATTTTGACACGAGCTGGTTGGAGGCTAATTTGCCTTTTTTTGAGGTTGACCCTTTTGCGCGAGATTCGGGTAGCGCCTAGGCTATTTCTTGTCCCGAGCGGTCTGACACGACCGCAGTTGCGGAGGGCAAGGAGCGAAATCTGATGTCTTTAGTCCATGAAATCTTGAGCGTGGTCCAAGAGTATGCCCGTCCGAGGATGCAACGGCATGTCAAGCTGCCGGCAAGCTTCCCTTTCCCTTACATCGACTACAACGCCAGAGTTGGGGTCTGCTGGCTCCGACTCTACCGTTCAGTGGATGACCAGAGATTCATCGCAGTCACTACCGACCTGGCATGCCGGCTTCACTCCGCAGCGACCCTTACGAATGCCGTTGAACTGGTCGCGACCGAGATTGCAGCCCGCTTCGATTACATGCCCTGGGAATTCCAGGTCATTGAGCACTACGACTGGAGAGGAACAGCATCGGCTGCCGCTAGGGGGGACTTGGCCGAGCACTTTCACCTGGTCGAGTTCGAATGGGATGAGAAGCAGAAAGAGTTTCACGCGCCGCGCTGGAAAATGATTGCGAAAGAAGCAGTCGCACGACAGATCCACGGAACCCTTCATGATGAGCGCCTTGAATGCATTCTTCGCGCCAACTGGGAGGGTGTGCCGAGCGATCCAGTTCCAGTCGAGAGCGGCCGTTGCGGCTAGCGATCATCGGCAGAAGCTCAATTGTTCTGGTGGGAGATCGAATTGTTTGCATCGGTTGAGGAGGCAAAGGCAGCGCTGATGAGTAGTGGCTACATCGCCGATGAGGTCACGGCCACGGTTGTCTATCTAGCGGGCGAACTCCAGAAACCGCTATTACTCGAAGGTCCACCCGGCTCCGGAAAGACCGAGCTTGCCTACGCCGTCGCCAAGGCCAATGACGCGGCATTTGAGCGCCTGCAATGCTTCGAAGGAATTAGCGAGGACAAAGCCATCGGGAAGTTTGACGAAGCCCTCCAGAAACTTGCCGTGGATTTGCTATCTAAGTCGGCTTCTGTCGATTGGGAGGCGATCAAGGAACAACTGCACAGCCAGAAATTTTTCACGGCCGGGCCTTTGCTGAGAGCGTTGCAATATTCGGGGCCGTGCGTGCTGTTGATTGATGAGCTCGACAAAGTGGACCAGGCGTTTGAAGCCATGCTATTGGAGCTGCTGAGCGTATGGCAGCTCACCATTCCTAAACTCGGGCTGGTGAAAGCAGCGAGTATTCCGTTTGTCGTCCTGACCTCCAATGAAGAGAGGCGGATCGGCGACCCCCTGCGACGGCGAAGCTTCTACTTGCGCGTGGAGCACCCTACACCGGAACGTGAAGCCATGATCCTTCAACTCCGCATGCCTAAACAGAGTACTGAGTTTCATCGAGGCATGGCTGGTCTAGCCAAGGCGCTGCGCGGCTGGAGCCTGGAGAAGCCGCCCTCTATTGCTGAAATGCTTGACCTAGCCCGGGCGCTAGAAGCCCTGAACAAGGTTGAGATCACAGCCGAGATGCGCGACGTTTTGCTGCCGCTTCTGGCCAAAACGGAGGCTGATCGAAAGAAGCTTCTGCTGCGGGACGGGTTCGCCAGTTTGGTGTACGACGCACGCCGATACAGCGAGGAGGCCGCCGAGCCATGAGGTTAAGGGATTGGATTTTGGTGCTCTTGGCCAGCGCCACCTGCCTCGCGCAGTCCTCGACGACTGCCAGGCAAGAGGCCGAATATTACGCCGCGGCGTATGCCAACCATTATCGCCTTCCCGTCGAATTTGTACGGGCCGTGATTGCCCAAGAATCAGGATGGAAGACATGCGTTACGTCGGCAAGAGGCGCCGTCGGAATCATGCAGTTGATGCCCCGCACGGCCTCGGTGCTTGGAGTCCAGAACCGATGCAATGTGAAGCAGAACATTTCGGGGGGAGTCCGATATCTCGCTTGGTTGAATGAGCGATACCGCGGGGATTTGCGGCTTACAGCAGCGGCCTATTACGCCGGTGAGCATGCCGTTGACCGCCGCGGTCTTCTTTATTCCAACCGAGACGTCGTGGCCTATGTGGCAAATATCCGAGCACGAACAGAGTGGGAAAGCCGGATTCAAAACGCGCGATATAGCGCTTCAGGGAGAAATCGATGAGGGCACATTTTTTGTTAATTGTTACCTTGTGGGCGACATATGGACTTACCCAGGATGTGGACAAAAAAGCGACTCCGCAAGTGAAGTACGTCACCATCGAGGAAGGCGCAGTCACCCCAGTGCATTTGAGGCCCGGTTACACAACATCAATCAGGCTTCCCGAGGAAGTCAACTCCGTCGTGGTTGGAAATCCCCTTGCATTCAAGGCTGAACATTCCGAATCGGAGCCGCGACTGGTTTTCATCAAACCGATTACAAGCAAATCCGCAGAAAGCAACGCGCTGATCACGACAAAAAGCGGTCAGGAAACGAACTTGCACCTGATCAGTGGCGGGCTCGCCGAACCTTCGCCCCACGTCGATTTCCTTGTTGAGTTCAGGAAACCGCAGACCCTACTCGTAGGCAAGACGCCAACGTCGAGTCTGTTGGTGCCAGAGACCAAATCGATTGGATCGCAACCATCACCACAAAGTCAGCAGATAAGTTCCTCAGCAGACTCCATCGCGACTAGCTTGGCTGCACAGAAAGCAATCGCAGCACCCTCTTGGCAAGGCACCACCCTACAAGTCGGCCTTGGCAAGTCGTCTGAGGCTGATCATCAGATGCTTCTGGGCTTCTCCGTACTCAACCATTCGCGGCAAGCCATTGAATTGTTGCCGCCTCAGATCGTCCTAAGTGGGCGGTCCGCAAGCGGCAAAAACAAGAAGATCAAGGCCGAACCCATCGCAATTGCGGACTACAGGGTGACAAAGAAGCGCCTTGAACCCGGGGAACGTGCCGACGGTGTTGTTGTGTTTGAACGCCCGACATTCAAAGAGTCCGCGGAGAAGATCGAATTGCAGGTGACCGAGTCGGGAAAGGTGGATCGTCCGCTCAGAATCCCAGTCCCATTCGTCTCGACCACTGCCGGAGGAAACAATGAATCAAAGTAGCGAAACTGATGTCCCAAAAAACGGCGCCGCTGATGCACGATCAGCTGAACCATCGCCCTTTGGCCCGCCCATTGGGGCACCCAGGCCCAATGGCAAACAGCCTTTTGTGCCACAGACGGAGAACGCAGCACTCGCGATTAAGAAGAAGCCGGGAGTCATGCTAACTGGCGCGGCAGTCATCGTGGTTGCCGTTCTGCTTATCCTCGCCAAAATCCCCCACCCGTCCGTTCCCGCGAATACGGGGACGCTATCGAATGGTAATCACCAAGCGCAACCAACGCCTCCGTCGAAACCACCTGGCCCGAACGATAGTCTGCCCATCGGCAATGTTGAGGTTCCCCATCAGGAACAACCAGATGAGAAAGAACCAGTGGGTCCCAACGACATTGCGCGCACCGCTCAGCCACGGCCTCAAGAGCAATCAGTTCCCGCAAATGTAGGCGGAGTAACTCCCTTCAGTAAGCAAGCTCCTTGGGAGGCTCCCGACTTTCCGACCAATGGCCAAGCCGCCGATTCTGAGCTTGCGTTGGGAGCAGCGGAAGCGCGAACCGAACACGACGCCCTGGACAAGCCGTCGCTAGTGTTCGTGAAAAACGCGCAGACGGTCTCTGCCGGGACTAAGACTGAATGGAAGGCACAACCGATTGAACTCGGGATCGGGCTCCCGCCAGGTACCCGGCTGCGGGCGCGATTAGAATCGGCCGTGAACACGGCAGTTCGTACGCCGGTTGTTGCTGTTGTTGAGTACAACTACGAGTCGCATGGCGAGATCGTGGTTCCGGCTGGAACCAAAGTGTCCGGACATCTCGAAGCGGCCGATAGCTCGGGCTTTGTCGGCGTACGCTTCGATTCGATGGCTCTACCCGATGGATCATCCGTGGATCTTGAAGCTGCGGCAACCGATCTTCAGTTTCGAGCGTTGCGAGGCAAGGTCGAAGGCAGGCACCGCGGGAAAAACATACTAGTGCGGTCGGTTTCTGGTGTTGGACAGATTGCAGCCACGCTCGCGGGCAGGGGCGGCCTCAACCAGCCATTGAGCGGGGGCGATCTTTTGCGGGAACGTGTTAGCGACAACATCGCCCAAGCTTCAGATCAGGAGGTCAACAAGCTCGCTGTAACCGAACATCTGGTGGTCACCGTCCCCGCTGATACGGAGATCTACGTCGTGCTTCAGAGGCCGGCCAAAACCCAGCCAATCAGATCGGAGGCAGCCGTTGCCGCGCCTAGCTCATCGATCTCGGGGCAGACTACCGATCAGCTGCGTCAGTTGCTGCAGTTGCAGAAAGAGTTGAATGAGGAGACCAATCCGGCCAAGTTCTAAAGTCCTCAGAGCACTCTTCCAGCCCATAGTCTGCTGCCCCACTAGGGGAAGTAAATCCCCCTTCGGTTGTATACCAGACGAGCCAGCAGATAACAGCTTCCTATCGCGTTAATGGCGGCGCTTGGTTGTCCGGGGTCATGGTGCCGCTCTGACGCTCCTCGGGAATCTCACGGTCTAGGAGCGGAACTGGTGAACTGACATACGGCAACGTTTCTCGCAACAGAAGGGGCTCTGCCTGATTCGACCCTGGGGCCTGAACAACACACAGAGCAAGTCTGGGCGCGGCGCGAGCGCCCGGAATTTTTTTATCCCCAAGAGAATGCTTGAATTCTAATAAATCTCTATGTTCATGCGCCTGTAGAGTCAAAACATGTTCGCTGACAGTCCGTTCCTTTTGTCATTCTGCCTTCTTCCATAACTTTCTCAACTTTTCTTTAGAACCGTGAAACGATTGGCTGTTTTTCTGCACTACCTGTTTGGGGAGTTTTCTCTGGAGAGTTGCGAATGAGCCCTGAGCTGAGGGCTATTGATTCCCAAAAGGGAAACACGGAAAACGGACGCCGACTGTTTCAATGGGAATGAGGTTCTGATAGGCGACCTCAATCAAGAGCAATTCTGAATTTATCAACCTCTTTTGCCGAAGAAGTCGGCCCGCGACGATTAATTTGACCCAACGGCAGTTTTTAGAACAACAGCAAATAGTCCAGAAAAGGCAGCAGGGGCGAACTGCTACTAATATAGCCTCTGCTGCCTTTGATCCAGGCATTACTCTCAGGGACGCACCGCAGGCTGTCTATCCGCGCGGCCTTGAGTTTTCATGGATGCTTCTTTCGGTTTCGGAAAGCTACTCGCATTGAAACTCAATTCGCCATTTCTGTGCTGTTATTGGCATTGGTGCGTTCAACGGCTCTTTCTCCGGGGATAAGGTCGCTGACGACAACGTGCACGTTCACGGCCCCGCCACGGCGAATGGCTGACAGTGATAAGAGGGCGCCCGCATTGGCGATGGGATTCTCCACCAGATATAACCGTTTGCTTGAACGGTCATAACTCGTGTAATAAACCCGGCCGGTTTTTTCGTCCTGGTAATGCTTGCTCAAGTGGAAAAGCGTGGCTGCCGCAGCTTCGCCCGTGGGCAAGTCAAAAATGACGTGTTCAAGACATGTGTAGCGTTCCTCGGAACCCCATCGGTTATCCTCTGCTCCCAGCAGGACCAGCCTGTGCTTTCCATCGTGTTCGTCGAAGAAAGCAACTGCGCCACGAGGGGCATCGGGCGGAATACCGGAGCCATTTCCGCCAATCTCGACTGTCGCCTCAGTGAGAGATGCGTTTTGCCGCATCGCTTTTTCTATACGGGAACTGTCGATCTTGCCGCTGGCATTGCCTTTCCTCAATCTCTCTAATGCAGCCGACTGCTCGGCCAGGCGACCCTCTTGCTTCACCATGTAAGGAGCGTGGAAGTTATCGACTTGTTCCTTAGTCAGCCCCGCTATTCCCTTGTTACTGTGCAAAACCGAAGCAAAGTAGCCGTCGGGATTGATTAGGAACTGGTCGAAGATCTTGTCCTCCCTCGAGGATGATTGCTGCCCTATCCTCAGACGCGGCTCGATGACGACATAGCCTATTCCGGCGTTTCTCAGCTCTTCAGTAATCCCCCAGGTATGGTAGCTGCCTATAAATGCTAATGGCAGCCGTTCTGAGGTACGAGCGGCCTCTTGTTTGATAAATGTGAGCATTGTTTTATTGCGTTCCAATGCTCTCTCAGACTGTTTTGCTTGATTCTCCGCGCTCTGGGTAAATCTATTTACAACCTGAATCGAGGAAGATAGGTCGTTTGTGGCATTCTTTTCGGCAATGGACAAGAAAGTCATAGCATTGGATGCTATTTCGCGCTGCACCCCAAGCCCTTGAAGGTCCGATATCTGCTGTACATCTGCGTTCCTGAGTATATTAATCCATCCAACCGCATGACGAGCCTCTTGGTAAGAATCGCCGCTAAGATGGTTGAGTATCGTCTTAATAGCATTATTCATTTCTTCTGGATCACCTTCATCCATGTCAACTTCATGGAGATATCGGTTATCATCAATCGCGAACGCGGGAATAGCATCACTCCTGTGGTAGAGAATGCGATAAGCGAGCGGAGTGTCGATCAAGTAGGTGCTCAACATGCTATAAATCAGTTGCGAACGGATGCTCTCGTTCATTTCTGCCACACGCTGCGCCAGACCACCATCACTCAGAGCGCGGGATGAGAGTAGTCGATAGTCCACACCACTGGTTTCCGGGAATGCCCCTTCCACCAGAAATTCGACCGGGCGCTTTGCATTAGCGCCGAGAAGCGTGTTCAGACCCTGCATAAGGGCAAAGCGCCCTTTGACCGATTGATGTGGGTCGTGGATAAGCACGACAAATCCATTGCGGCCGGAAACAGGTTTGTATTCCGTCGAAACGCGCATTACCCGGTAGAAATCCTTTGACAGCACGAGTGATTGCGATCCATATCGGATTGCCGGGGGACCATCGAAATCAAATGCCAGTTCTGCTCTTCGACCTTCGCCGGAGTTGGACACCTTGAAATCTGAGAGCCCATTCTCAATGGCCATTCTGGCGAATGCGTCCCAAAGGCTATTGGGGTACGTCCCGACGACTTCCAAAGTCCGTTTCGACCAAATGCTGCCGTGGAAATCCTTGTTAACATTCATTGCCTGCTCGATCCAGACCCCAGGCGAGACTTGGAGACACATGAGTTCCTGTGTCCGTGTGAATCGGACGGCTGGCGCTACGGGTTTGACGTTTTGCAGTTCGGCCTTCGCTTCAGCTTCGGTCAGAGGCTCCTCCGCCGATTTCAGAACCGTAAAATTGTCAGTGCCCAAGTCAATCCTGAAGCGCTGAAGATCTCCTATGCGCAGTTGTTGGATCAATGAAGCAACATTCTCCAGGCCGGGCTCCGGGGACTTTTGGTCCTGACCTGCCACACTGAGTTGGCTGAATGCCAATACCGTTAAGAGCAAAACGCAAGATAACACCTTCATATCTCCTCCTTATTACGAAACTGAAATGGAGTCGAAGCCACGCGCCCTGAGCAGCTTATTGCAGCGAGCAACGGCTCCAGTAAAACCGAAAGATGGGTCTGAGAGACTCGCACTTTTCAAGACGAAGTAGAGACTCGTGCTGAAGAGCAATTGAATGACAGAATAGAAGAATTCAAAAAAGCTCTCTGTTGTAATTCCACCTTCCACGATTTGCGCTCCACTTTCCAAGAGCTGGCGCACGGTCGTGTCAGGGGCAGCGGGTTGGGCGCCGTCGTCGGGTGCATTGTCGCTTAACTGATCGAAAACAAATGCAGAGTTGCAATGAAAAATTCTTAGTAGTTGAACGTGCTGCAACTTGTCTTTGAGCAGACTGAAATCGACGGCCCCCAATGGAATTTCAGGAGGATCGCCGCGCTCGCGATAATCGCCAAGTTGCCATTTACCAGCGACAGTGTGGAAGTCCGCGAATACAAACCGCGTTGTTTTATCTAGCAATAACTCCATGATCTCGTGAGCGACAGGATCGATCACGAAGCGAAGCGTGTACTGCTCCTGCTTAACTTGCACGTCCTTAAGCCGACCCAGGAAAAGGCGCAAAATTTCGACGGCTTCAATGACCTGTGGCCCGAATATGCTCTTGATGTGGTGTGCATAGCGGTTCACGATGATCACTGTTCCTCGCAAGAGCGTGGCAAGATCTCCGAGGCCCTTCCGCAGCTGGTCGCGGCTGTAGACGACTTCGCTGAAAGAACGGTCGGTCACGATCCAATTGATATTTATAAAGTTGGTAAACTCGCCAAGTTGAAATCTGATATAGGACGTAAGCGGAAAGCGCATAAACCATAGAGCACTGGGATCGAGTTTGACAAACAGCATCGTGCCAGGGGCCGCATGGGGAAGAAGAACGCCCAGCCATTGGGAAAAGACTGCGAAGTTTTGTTTGGTAGCGGCTGATTGATCGTTGGAGGCAAACAAAAAGTCGGTTGGGATCATTTTCGGCATTGGCAAGCAACGTATGGCGATCTTTCCGGGCTGTGCAAATATTGAGCTCGCTGCAAGCAAGACCCGATCCTCTTCGCGTTGAACCAGCACTAGGCCAGAAGACTCCTGGGTGGCGATAGCGCCAGCCGTGCAAAAATCCAGGAGATTGGGGAGCAGGCGCGATACCGCCTGCGCATCGACTTGATTACAAGAGACGTCCCAGCGCAGTCCGTCGCAAGAAAGAGTTATCGTGGAGTGATCGGCTACCGGAAGCGCTTCGATCTGGAAATGCTCTTGTGTACCTCTTAAACTAAGAATGTAGCGCCCATAGAGATTGCTGGCTCCATTCGCTTTTCTTTGCACTTCTAGACGACCTATGGACGCGCATATCACAGCCGCACACTCTCCTTTGCTTATATTTCCATTGAGGCAAGAGGCCGCTCCTACCTGTGGAGCGATTGCGTCTAAGCAATTCCCTGCAACCACTTGAATTCTCGCCGCAATATTTAAAGCGGAAATGAATAAAAATCTCCGCCATGATTTTGTTTTTGAAGAGGAACTCAGGAACCAGCCGGGCAAGACTTACGCCAGCTTGAATACTCCGTGCTTTTCCGAATAGGGTTCAGGAAGGTGATCAACCGCTTGGAACCGCCGCGTATTCATTCCAGCGGCCCTAGACGCCCCGCTTGCCCTCGAGACCGCTACCGGCAAATGACGAAGATTGCCAATCCGGCTCAGGCAATCGCAGCGGCATCAGAAACTGCCAGCTTTACCGCAGGATCTCCAATGATGGCATAGCTGCGAGCATCGTTGTTGGCCGTCCACAGGCCGCACAATCCGAATTCGTCAACAGGTTCTCCGAATTTGATGTTTTCCAGCTCTGTACTCAGATCGGAAGAGATTGCTGCATAGCGCTGATTGAAGTACTCAAGCGCTGAGCCTACAGTATGCCCTTCCATCAGTCGCTTGGCCGCGCTTTCAAACGTCGCCAATTGGGGACCGGCTCCGGTCCAGGCAAAGGAGTAACCCCAAGCCCGTTCAACATGTCCGATCACGGCTAATGCGCCGCCTTTTGGATGAGCAAGCATACGTTGCGGAAGCCGAGCCACAAAGGCATTCCGCGCGATAGGTTCTCGCGCAGTGGGATTGGCATGGGCAAAATCGTCCAGGCGGGGGGTACCGGCTCCATAGCACGCAAAATGAAAGGTAACCATTCCATGAATGCGGGCATTCTTTCCGACATCTTCACAAGAAAAATAAAAATCTTCCGGAATAGGCTGCTTCCATTTCTTAGGTCCAGGCCAGTCCTGGCAGAGCAAAGCGCCCTGGTGCGCCATCTGGGCCGGATGGCCGCAACTGAAACCCATTCCGTGGCTGGCCGTAAATAGAAACGCGGGCGATTCACCGCCCCCCAACAGACGTGCGAGTCTTTCCTTCTTTGCATCATACTGGAGAACAGTCTCAACATCCCAGCTTACCTGGTCATTCTTCATTGCTTCAGCCAAAGGCTTCACCAGATAATCAGCGCTCAGCGCAGTGGCGCGATCTTCCTCGTTCCTTACCCCAAAGAAAGTGGCGCGACGTGGCAGGATAATCTTTCCGGTCTCAGCCGCAACCACGCTATGGGCGTACCGAGCGTACTCTTCGAGAGTGTCAAAATAAATCCTGCCAACGGCATACTGCACATCAAGTTGAAATTGAAACCGGAATGGGATCGATTCAGGAGAGCCGACAATCAACAGATAATAAGGTACATTTTCCGGAGTCGGCGGGCCCGGCCCGGCTCCATGGCGAGCAAGAAACCTTCCTTTGGATTCCCCCGGTCGATAGCCGCGTATTCCAGAATACTCCTGGTAGTATTTTTCCTTACAAGCGGTTGCTTGCCTCTGCCGGTGCGCCAAAAGCTCGCTCAACGCCCCTCGAATGGCCGGATCCGCGTCATGAGCAAAAATGACGCCCCAGCCTGTTTCAGCCAGCTTCTTTGAGTCAATTCCTTCTTTTGGACCAAGATAATCTTCCATGTCGAGCTGGTGTTTGACTCTTAGCTCATTGAGATGCTGCTGGTCCGGACGCTCACCTAAAATCAGTTGAGACAGACTATCCGGTGAAATGGGGCGTGTTAAGTATTCTCCTGTAGTTCCGTTGATACCGTTAAAAACTAAGAGATCAGTATTCATGGCTCTTAATTTCTAAAGCGGAAATAGACGGAAAACAACGCCAGTATTTTGTTGTTTTGGGTATCTGGCATACCGAGCAAGCGTTAGAGAACTCTAATTTGTCTTTCTAGCATGAGTCCAACTCATTGCAAAAAAAGGAAATGGGCCCCTGAGCCCACGTTTATCAGGAAGATTTAATTTGGCTGAGCTGTAATAAAAGGAATCGCACTATACTGTCGCAATTCATATAATACTTCCTCAAAGCGAGCTGCTCATGACCTCTGCCGAAAGGACTGAAATTACACATCTGCTTCAGCGCTGGCGCGCTGGCGACCAGAGCTGTGAGGAGCGAATTTTTAAACTTCTGCTGCCGCAGTTGCGCGCTATAGCAGGCCATCTCTTACGAAATGAGCGCCCCGGCCATAGTCTTCAACCAACGGCGCTGGTAAATGAAGCCTTTCTTCGCCTCGTGGCTGCCAGAGACATTGACTGGAAAGACCGCGGCCACTTTCTGGCATTAACAGCAAGAATTATGCGCCGTTATCTTGTCGATCACGCCCGCGCACGTTTTAAAGGCGAGCTCGTCTCGTGGGACGGTTTTCCGGCGGATCTCCTGAGCAATCATTCAAAGCTCGATCTCATTGTTGCGGTCGATAGAGTTCTTGATGAGCTTGAAAAGAAAGCGCCGCGACAGCGCGCCGTTGTTGAACTGAAGTTCTTCCTGGGATTAACAGACCTTGAGACCGCTCAGGCCCTTAATCTCACGTTACGAACCTTTCAGCGCGAATGGCATGTGACGCGCGCGTGGTTGTTCAAGAGACTCGACGAAAAGAATGAAATCAGACGCTAAATATGACGAGCGATTGATGGAGCTTGTCTCGATGGCGATGAAGCAGCCGCCGGCAGATCGAGAGTCTTTCCTTATCCGGGCTTGTAATGATCCTGATTTGCGTCAAACAGCTTACAGCATAATATGCACCGAACAGCAAATGGGTAGCTTTCTGCTTCAGCCGGTCAGTACCCTGAAAGAAGCCGTACGCCCTTTTGAGCCTGGGCAGGTGATTGAAGAGCGCTTTCAGATCATTCGCGAGATCGGAGAGGGCGGCATGGGAATCGTTTATGAGGCGTTCGATCAAAAGCGCCAGATCCGCATTGCCATCAAAGCGGCAAAGGCGGGGTTCCAACAGCTACTATCCCCTGAACTTGAAGGCGCCATTAAAGTTTCCCATCCAAATGTCTGCCGCGTCCATGAGATTCATACAACGAGCACCAGCCAGGGGAAAGCTGATTTTCTGACAATGGAGCTTCTTCAAGGTCAAACCCTTGCTGCTTACCTCGATGCCCATGGCAAGCTCGCCCATGATGAAGCGGTTGAAATTACAAGACAACTTTGCGCTGGCTTGGAAGCTGCTCATCACTGCAATATCATTCATCGCGACCTCAAGAGCTCGAACGTCATGTTATGCCGGAATGAAGCCGCTGGCTTTCGTGTTGTGATTACTGATTTCGGGCTGGCCGGAGATAACACCAAGTCTTATGAATGGGGCGGCACTCCCCGGTATATTGCGCCTGAGATTTGGGAAGGAGGGAAAGCGTCCAGGGCCTCGGACATTTACGCTCTCGGCGTAATCCTGCTGGATATGCTCAATGATTCTACGGGCAGCCAGGCTAACTCCGGTTCAGTAATGGTCTTTCAGGTAAAAGCGGCCAGGCAGTTGCCTGTGCATTGGAAGCGGATCGTCCTGACTTGTCTTGAACGGAATCCCTGCGATCGTCCCTCCAGCGCCATGGCAGTGCTTAAACGATTGGAAAGGAGACGCAGATGGAGAGTGTATGTAGTAAGTCTTTTGCTTACGCTCGCTCTCGCTCTACTTCTGCCGCAGACACGCTGGTGGATGCATGATTCTGTCTGGCCGCCAGTTCCGAATATCCGGCTAGCGATTCTGCCGGTTTACGGGGCAGAGGCTGCGAAATCGTCCCCGGGCATTTTACAGGATGCTGCTGATCGCATATCTCATTTACAAAGTCCATCGCGGACAATTGCTGTCTTTTTACCTGGCAAAGTAGCGGATATGCAGATACACACTCCGCTTGACGCCCGAAATATTTTGCACGCAACTCACGCTTTGCAAACCACAATGCGTCGCGAAGGGGAGTCCTTGGCTGTGAGCGTATCGTTGATCGACCTAGAGACCCAGGTGCATATCCGGGAAGTTTCCTATCGCTATACCCCCGCTACCGTGGGGGCTCTTCCCAGCGCCCTTGCAGGAGAGGTATCCGCCGGCCTCGGATTACCCAACGCTAGCACCAAGGAAACTCTATCGCCGGCCGCAACCACGCTCTATGACCAGGGCTTGTATCTTTTGCTCGATGGCCGAAGTACTGATGAATCCATACGTCTCTTTAGCGAGTCATCCCGTCTGGATCCCAGTTCGCTCATTCCTCTCACCGCTCTAGTAGAGGCCGAGATCAAGAAGTTTGAAAGCTCAAAAGACCCGGCTAATCTCACACAAGCTCAAGAATACTTGCAAATGGCCGAAAGCCTGAATCCTGACTCAGTCAAAGTACATCTGGCGGAGGGAAAGTTAGCGGAAGCGACGGGGAAGTTCGAAAAAGCACTGGAGGACTATCTTCGGGTCAAGGAACTGGAGCCGCATAATGTAGATGCGTTTGTGCGTGTTGCTGGAGTGTATGACAAGCTTGACATGTCGGAAAAGGCAATCCAAGAATATCGCAAGGCTATACAATTGGACCCTGACTTTTACGAATCTTATCAATATTTTGGTGTATTTTACTATTTTCGAGGTAAGTATTCAGATGCCGCTGAGCAGTTCAGAAAGGTGATCGAAAGGGCGCCGCGAATGTATCGCGCCTATATGAACCTTGACGCTTCGCTCGAAGCCCTTGGTCGCTATGAAGAGGCTGAACAGGTTCTGCGTATGTCGCTTAGTCTTGGTCCCACAGCGGGAGCCCTGAACAACATGGGAGCTCTTTTGGCTTCCCAGAACCGTGACGGCGAGGCGGTTGTATATTCCCGACAGGCTGTAGAGTTAAGCCCGAGCGACTATCTATACCGGCTTAATTTAGGAGACTCCTATCGTCGCCTTGGGCGCACAGGAGAGGCGCAAGTAGAATACCGGAAGGCGCTTGATTCCGCGCGCTCTGAGCTAAAACAAAATCCCAAGAGTGGCTATGTTAGAGCTTTTGTCGCCTATTTTTCTGCACGCCTTGGTGACCGTCGTCGGGCTGAGGATGAGATTGTCCAAGCCCTGCAATCATCGCCCGGAAATGCTCGCGTGACCCTACGAGCGGTTCTTACCTACGACCTCCTTGGACGGCGACAAGAAGCCGTGTCCACCCTCTCCTCAGCCCCTGCAGAGTTACTGCGTGAAATTGATCGCGATCCTGATTTGGCGGACTTTACTCGAGATTTACGCTTTAAGAGATTAGTAGCGGGAATCTCCCGTTGAGGGTGATAGACATGAATACATCAAAGAGCAAAAGCACAGGCGCTGAAGAGCATGGAGAGAACAATACGGGCTATTCTAGTGCCCACAATGACTCCATAGAACCTGGAACGCCGTTTCCGGAGCCTGAGGTTAAACCCGCAATAGTTTCTCAGACACCGGTCGGTAGTCAGGTTGGTGTTGTCGGGGAAAGCGGAATCGCCGATGGTTCTATGAAGGGCAACACGCCTACTTCCTGATCTCTCTTAAGTGGAAAACACAACGGGAAACTCCTAACTTCTGGCCAGGCAAGAACCCCAAAGTGGGGGGTTGCCGCTGTTCGGAAGCGGGAATAGTGCAGTGTTTTCCAGATGAGAAACCCTTCGCAAACTCCGGCAGTTGGAGATTACGTAATTTTCTTTGCCTCTATCTCCATCAAAGGGATGGAGATGTCGAACTTGAGGGAATCATCGAGGTGAATCATGCGCGTTGGTTCAACAATAAGAAGCGGGGTAGGCCTCTTAGTATTGTTCTTCGTTCTGTCCACAAACTCAGTTTCTCAAACGAGCACGCACGGGCCGAGTGGACATTGCCATGTCACCGACGGCGCATTTACAGTCTGCCCTGATGGCAGCCCGGAGTGGTCGGATGTTCCTGCGATCGCATTTCCTGATACGAATGCATTCCTCTATGCTGACCAAGCTCATTTGGATACAACTTCCCCGAGTGCTTCGCCAGATACTTTCATGCTGTTATATGACGAGTGTGCGCGAACAATTTCCTTAGGTCCGAGTGAGTATGTGCTGGTAAATTTCAAGACTGTGGACAGTGAAATCGGGCTCGAGCGGCTCCGCAACTATGCGGTGCATATTTTTTCTGATGGAACGATTGTGTTCACTGAAGACGGGTTTATTAAACCACCAGGACGCGCGAAGCAAGTCGAAGGACAGAGTGGAACGGTTGGATTCGGCCGCTCTCCCAATTGCCCGTTTGACCATGTCATTGCGGAATTTCAAATCAAGCTGGATGTCGCAGGCGGGCACGGATATTCTTCCGATCCACTTTTCTGGTCCAGTTCTGTTCCAACGCCTCCGCCACCTCTGCCCACGCCAACTCCGCCCGCCGGCCCGCAAATCAAGGGTAGCGCGATTATTAAGACAAGCGTCGGGGCCATCGAAGAGGGCTCTTTCTATAACCTGAACGTTGTGGTTGCCGAGGACAACCCCGGGATCCTGACGACAGTGACAGCAGATGAGCAATTTCTCCCAACACCTCCGCCTCAGACTCAATTTCTGGGCGACTCAGTTCTGAGCGCGTCTGGCCCGCTAGCCGGTTTGGTCACGCATGTGGAAGACCTCAGCCCCAGTGGCACCGCCGGCAAGGTAATTGGATTTCCCAACGCGCCTTTCTCTTATCAACATTCGTGGAAATGGATGGGAAAGATAGATGAAGGGTGTTTGCCGACGGCTCGCGACATCGTTTTTAAGGGAGCAGCGACTGCCGGCGACCTAATCATTGCGCACGTGGTTTTTGAAGGTCTGGCCGGAGAGCTTTTGGCGGGAATCATCATAACTCCGCTTGAGGCAGCGAAAGAACTGAGAACGGAGTTCCTGCAGAAACAACTCTTGGTCCCGGATGGCTTCTACAAATACCATATCGTTGCCACGGATAACGTGCTCCAGGATTCCGCAGACCTTGGCTCCGTTGCCAGCCCCATTGTGGTGACCATTCCCGAATACAAACGAGACTCTTTGGATACCTTCTTTACCGCCACATTTATTGCGGCCATCAGCAGTGGGATCGGTCTTCCTATCGCAGGCACTCCGATTGGTGGTGGCCTCTTGGCGGTGGAAGGTATTTCGCTGGCTCTGGGATGTGCCAACTACACGATAGCCACAGACCCGGATCCGAATTTTACCGAGGTGACTGCGTTGCAGCCGATCACCCTGCCTGAGGTGGACGCGCTTCCCGATTCTCCAAGCAAGGTTGCGGCCCAGAACTGGCTGAAGGTTTTGGCCGATGAACGAGCGATGGCGACCAGTCTCGGCCGCTACGAAGGCGCAAAGGCTGCCAATAACAACGATACGATGTTGCTTCAACTGAAAGCGGCGCAGAGTTTTCAAGAGGCTGCCATGGTTGATCTGACGGCCACGCGGGCAGCGATGGACGCTCTCATACGAGCCTTGCAGGTGCAGGGATTCACATTGACTCAGGCCGATCTGACTGCGGCTGAGTCGCAGTTACTGCAATCCGGATTGCCGCAAATCGAGCAAAACATCCTGACCGAACTGGGTTTCACCACCAACGATATTGCTGCGGCGTCCCAACTTACCGCCGGCCTCCTCCAGGCGTCAACCACGAACTGGCAAGACACGCTACGGTCAGGGACGAACGGCGTGATGATTTTGATCGCCGACATTGGCGATAGGATCAACGGTCGGATAACCGAATTGACGCCCGTAGCCAACTTAAGCAACAGCACTTCCGGGCTCCATTTCTTGCAAAGCATCACCACCGACGGCGTCAATCTCTATGCTCCTGATTGCGGTTCCACCTGCCGCATCATTTCCATACCCGTGCAAGGTGGACCGATCACCACTCTTTACACGAATGCCGACGTGCATATGCCCAGCCCCTTGAGCCTGGCAGTGATCGGCAACGATCTGTTCTGGATCGATCCCAATTCCGGGCCGGTGACTGACACGCAGATATTCCGCGCGCCCAAGGCCGGCGGTGGCCCGGTGACCGCGATCTACACCGGCGTTTTCGTGGGCCAGCCGATCGTCGACGGCAGTGGTCTTACGACGGATGGAGTGAAGCTCTATACAGCCGACGAAGTGCAAGGAAGGATTGACAGCCTCAGCATCGACGGCAGCGGCTTGGTGCAACTGGCCAGCCGGTATGGAGGATTCTTCAACACGGAGCATCTCAACACCATCACCTCGAGCGACGGCATCCTGTACATCGCCGACTCGGGTGGACCCTTTGTTCCGCAGATCGCCAGCATGAGCGCAAGCGGCGGCCCGGTGACCACTCTTTTCGCGGGACCGCCCCTGAAGCAACCGCGCGCCATTGTCGTAGGCAACGGCACGATTTTCGTGGCGGATGCCGGAGCCAATACGATTTGGAAGATGCCCATCACTGGCGGCCAACCAACCGCCTTGCTTGCCGGGGGGCCGTTTACTCTCCTAAATGGACTGGCGTTCTTCAATGGCACATTGTTTATTGCCGATGCCGGAGGAGGCAAGATTTTTACTTTGCCGGTGAACGGCTCATCTTCCAAGCCTGGTTCCGACTCTGATGGAGATGGAATACCAGACGCATTCGACAACTGTCCCCTGGTTCCCAACAGTGACCAGAAAGACAGTAACCTCAACGGAATTGGCGATGCCTGTGAGACACCCACGTTCCAACACAACACTGCTGCCTTCCTGCAGGCTCGCCTGGACGGCTCCACGGAAAGCGAACCAACCGCTCTGACGATTGCAGCCGAGCCATCACTGACTGATCAGCTTGGACGAATCCTCAACTTCCGCATTGCCAATGGCATGAGCCAATCCGCTGCACAACTGACTTCAACCCTGGTAGAGAGCTTGGTTGACGTGGGACTCGTCTCCCCCTTGGAGGCAAATCAAGTTACCAACGCAAGCTTGCATGTCGCCGGCAGCCTTCCTGGCCTTAACATTGACATCACTCCACCCATTACTACGGCCAAGCTTCACGGCACTTCAAGAAACGGTTGGTTTGTCAGTCGGGTAGTGGCCACTCTTACTGCAACCGATTCAGATAGCCCAGTCGCCGAAACCTTCTTCAATCTAGATGGAAAAGGCTTCTCCAAATATGTTGGCCCCTTTCTGATTTCTGGCGATGGCATACACCAGTTCGCTGACTTCAGTATTGATCCCTCAGATAATCAAGAAAGACCTACCGGGTTCACTGTTGCAAAAGTTGACCGAACACCTCCGACCGTCACAGTGAATGCTAAAGTCGGATCTCGGAGTGGCAAGGTCGTTCCTGTCACAGTAACGGGCAAGATTTCGGATGCTACCTCTGGAGTGGATGCCAATAGCGGGTTCTTCATTGTTAAGAATGGCCAACATGAGGACAACGAGGTTTTTATGAGAGGAAATGTTGCCGTCGGAGCCGATGGGACTTATTCCTTTACTATAGAGCTTAAAACGCCTCAAGATGACAAGGAGCAAGGAGACAGTGGCGATCGAAAGAGGTTTAGCATCCTTGTAGAGGCCAAAGATAACGCCCAAAATCGTGGTTCGGCCGAGACAGTTGTAGTAATTTCTCATCGTGATGACCATGGAAATGATCGTGACCAGCTTGAACATGACTGAGCTTATCAATGACCCGTTGATCAAGAAACTCATCTGCGGGTGAGGGAGTGTTGTAGCTCAGAATTTGCAACCGGTTTTGGGCGACGTAATGAGCCAAGCGCAACCTGCGAGTTCCATATTTTTAAGGATAGGTTTTTCAATGTGGAGTGACCTGTGCTCCGCAAAAACCTCATACTGCACATTCAAGAGTGCAAATTCAAGATAGATTCACCTGTGGGCTGTCGGTTCATTGTCTTAGTTAATGGCGGGACGTACTCAATGAGCGCCTAGCCAGATTAGAAAGATTAAAGCCTTTGGTTCGGTTACATTGTTCTTTGGATCTCAAGGAACTAAGATTTGCACCATTTGCATTGCAGTGTAAGGTTTTTGCGGAGCACAACCTCAATTCCGGATATGGCCAGGGCCAAGTATAAACTTCCTTGTCTCTCGCCAAACCGGAGCAAGTTCTTCGTCACTACTCTGCACCGACTGTAAGGAGGCGTGGCCCGCCCATGCAGATTGAACCCCGTGGTAACAGCGTGCTCGTGTAAATACTTGGCTCTTGGGCGAGATTCCCTTGCTATTCAACCGCGGGATCGACCATGAGTCAATTCCTTAAGATGGAAATTGGACTGATTTGTGAACACATCGTCCTTAGAATCTCAGCAACTGTAAAACGGACAAGCATCATAGTTTGCGTTCTATAGGAGTGGATGTGGTTTTTGTGGGATTGGACAAGAACCAATCCTTCTTAAGCATCTTCTATTGTCCCCGAGGGACCCGGTTGGATGGCCCGAAGGCAAGCAGCATGGTGGAGTGACTGGCGAAATTTTCTCTGGCGCTTCAAATGCTTTGCTAAACAGTCGGGAGAGCGCCAAACTAAGGAGTCTGTTATGCCTGAATGCATGGAGCTAAATGCAGCTATTGCAGCCGTGCGCAAGTGTTTGAAAGAGATCATTGGAAGCGCGGGTGAGACTTTGGTGTTGTCCACAGCCATAGGCGACGCGCTACCGGGTGGTGACGACACAGGATTGCGGAGGCTGCTCTCCTGCATCAAGAACGCCACGGGCTTCGATCTGGATTCCGGCAACTTTGCCGGCAAAACATTTCAAGACATCGTAAACAAACTGGCCTGTCTGGGGTAAACATGAAAAGTCTGTTTTTGCTGCTTCTGTTCGCAAGTCCCGCACTGGCGGATGACATCGGCATTCTAAATGTTGCCCATGGCAGCACCCAGTCAGCCGACGAGTTCACTATCCAATTGACCTCTCCAGCCCCGGAAGAATCGCTGGCTCTGCAGCGGGAACACTGGGTCGCCTGGTGTTTTGTGGATGAAAATACACCGCCCCTCACCCTGGAGGTACGCAGCGCTACCTTCACAGGAATCGGTAAGTTTGAGAACGATCCTACGGTCACCTTGAAATTCGATGTCGCGGCAGCCAATCAATGCAAAACCGTCCAAGTCACTTTCCTGACGAAAGGATTCCCGTCGCAACGGTGGACTAACAAAACGGCAGCGGCGACGCCCAGCAAGAAGTCTAGCACCGCCGTCTTTGGGCTGTTTGCGCCCATAGCGGGAGGCGACAAGCAGGGCGCCGACTATTCGCTTTCCGGAACGCTAGTCCCCGCGGTAGGCGCCAAACCTTTGTACAGCATTGACGGATCCATCCAACATAGGTTCATCCGCGGCAATCCCACATCGCTGGCTTTCACCGCAGTCGCAAAAACCAACAGCAGCGCCAAACCCGACCCCAATAGCTTTGGCACCGCGGTGACTCTGCTCTACGTTCCCGAGACTCCATTCAGCGTGAAGGCCAATCTCTTTGGCCTGGAGTTTGATAAGCGTGGCAACGTAATGAACGGAGTTTCTTCGGGTTCCGTCATCTGGACACACTTCCATGACACGGTTGACAGCAAGGGACATCTTACTTCCGCCATAGGGATCAGTCTGCGTGGCGGAGTTGAACTCGGTGACAACTTCAAGAACCAATTCACCATTGCCAACCGGCCCGGGCAGCGCGGATATGGATTCATTTTTCGCGGTGTCCCAGGCGCGCGATTGGACATGGTTTTTCCTGTCCCTAATTCGAAAAAGGCGGTCCGGTTCAATTCGAGTTATACGATTCGCTTGCCGGCAAGAGACGAGATTTTCCTGGAGACGCGCTTGCACACGCAAAAACCAGTTCCGCTGCTGGAATCCAATCCGCGGCATTACCTGGAGAACAATCTGTCTTTTCCCATTACGGATTTCTTTTCTTTCACCTTTCAGCATTCGTACGGCTCGCTGCCTCCGTCTTTCCAGTTCACAAACCACCGGGGATCAGTAGGTATCTTGTTCCAGGCTAAACAGCCGTGATAGCCGTATGCTAAGAAAGGAGTAAGGAGGACTGTAGGCAAAAATGAGACTGTCAAAGCCTCCAATTTCAATAGAGAACAACAGAGTTCGACTAACGACGTGCAACGGGTTCAATATCAATCACTTATGGACAACAGATTTCAATAAGTTTCCATCACTCTTGGCATCTGGTTCGGGACCAGGTGGTCGACCACCTGGGTCTGCGATGCCAATGATCAGGTCTTCGGGCAGTTTTGCGGGAAAGTGGGGGGGAATTGGTCAAAGACGAAAAGCCCCTCGGCCACGCCCGGAGCCGGCTCTTATGAAGATAATTCAAACGGTGAAACTCGGAACGTACGTTATGGAATTTCGAGCGTGCTAGACTTTCGGGCAAGTGCTACAGCGTGCACGGAAAGGAATCATCGCTATGCCTGATGTCGTCACAATCGTGGTGTCAGCAGCGACAGGAACTCTAGGCGCTTATCTTGGAGCACTGTGGGGCAGCAGTCAGCAGGCGCGTCGAACAATATATGAACGCGTCCACGAGACTCGGATGCGGCTGTATAAAGATGCTTGGAAGAAGACTGGTGTCCTGCCCAGGCGACCGAAAGGGGACGCCATGTCATATGGCAGAGCTATTGAACTCTGTGTTGAGCTTCAAGAGTGGTACTACGAGGAAGGCGGGATATATCTGTCAGGCGGGTCGCGTCGAGCATACAGCGAACTTCAGGATCGCATTGAAGCGATCAGACGGCGAGGCGTAGCGGCAGAAAAGGCAATGGACGACTCGGATTACGAATTGATTCGTTCCGGTGCCAGCGACTTCCGGACAGCTCTTACGAGAGATCTGCTGTCGCGGAGTCGGCCACCAACAGGGAAAAAGTGGACACCATAACCGAGGGGAGCTGCAAATGAACCATGGGCCGTGTGTCGCACATTTCACTAACTGGAAAACTGCAGATAAGCAGTAGGCGGCAAACGGCGCATCTTCAACTTTCTTTGAATTCGATGGGATCAAAGCTTGCGACTCCTGATTGCTATAATGCCGACCTAACGTTATGTTTTTGAGTGTTACCAAGGGAATTTGGTTCACGTCTAAAGGCATTGTCCTCTTAGTCCTTTGCCTTATGGGCTTCGGGTGGCTTTGGGGCATAGAATCGGCTGAGAAGTATCATCGGCGACGAGCATTATTGACGTACAGCGCACATCGGAGAAATGTCTTTCACATCATCGGTGACATTGTGGACCGCTTCTTTAAGAACTAAAGCTAAAGCCCCAAGGCCACGAGAATGCCAGGTGCTAAGATGCAGGCGGAATCGCCAGGCGGCAAACGGGCGCATCTTCAAATTCCCTTGAATCTGCGCCAAAAAGGCTTCTGCAAGCCTTTGAAAACAGAAGTCTTCCCCTCTCACTTTCCCCAAGACTTTCAAAACTTCCCCTGACCTGGTTCGGGACCAGGTGGTCGACCACCTGGGTCTGCCATGCGGAATCATCAGGTCTACGGACAGTTTTGCGGGAAGTGGAGGGGAATTGGGCAAGACCAAAGCCCTCGGTCAGCAGGTTGGCTTGAAGTTTACCAGCCGACCTCCCGCTAAGTCCGGAGTCTTATGAGAGCACAAAAAAACATGTCAGCAAATGAAACGTTTCCGATTATTTCGCACCATTCTGAAGCGGGGTCCGTGTTATGGAACTCCACCATACTCTTCTGGGGACCGAGATAAGCAAAGATTCTCTCCGCCATTCGGCATTGTGAGTGCCAGGAGGGAGCTGTAGGAGGTTATTCGCGAGATTTGAAGGATGAGCTATTCAGGGCGGACTCGCAACATCGCAAGCCTGCGATATGCCAATGAGATCGACGGCCTCGAGGAATATCGTCGTCTGGTAAGCGCCGCAGAAGAGTTCGGTGCCGCTTAAGGACTGCTGTTCAAGAGAGAATGCGTCGGAATCAGGAGGGAGAACCACTGCCTCGAAGCAAGGTGCCCAATTGCTTGGAAGCATCGCTTCCGTATCTTGGCGACGTCTCGCCAATCTTCCGTGTCTCCCCGGCGATTCGAAGATGAGTGACGGTCCTGGGTTGGATCGACGCGATGCATTCAATGCACCATCATTTCCGGAAGGACCAGTACACCCCTCTCGCCGAGGCTACCTCTTCCAAACCGTACCGTTCGCTGGGTGGGTCAGACTTTCTCACCAACCGGAAAATATCACCCAGTAGTTTCCAGTCTTGGCAAAAATAGGAGTGCGCCAGAAAATCGGTGTCGACATTGCTGGCGTCTATCGTGTCTATGTCAGGGACGATTACGATGTTGTCTCCGCTTTCCCCGGCTCGCGGGTATTGATGGACGATGCGGGACGCAGCAAGCGCCCTGTCCTGGGACGAGGCGTACAACGTCACCCGGTTGGAAACACTGCGTATCTGGTTGGCGATCTGGAGAAACTCACCGCGGTCGATATCGGGCGCCGCCAGCAAGACCTGATTGAACTGGATGCCAGGCCGGGCAACGCCCAGGTCGCGTAAAGCGCGGGCGACGGCACGATTGCCCATGCTGTGTGCGATTACATGCAGCGTCTTGATGCCTCCCTGGCTTCCCGCAGCCTGTAAGAAGTCGCGCAGGTGAGGGATGGTCCAGTCGATGGTCGCTTCGTCAGCGGGATAGCCAGCCGCCTTCGCCCGGGACGGCCAACTAAACATCATGGGCGCGCCCCTGAATTGAAGATCAAATGCGATTTGCGCAGTCCGGCGCGCGGCATCCTCGAAAGAGACGTTATATCCATGTACAAAAACGAACGCCGCCCCGGATTTTGCAGCGCGCTTCAAGTCTGTGTAAAAGTCGGTCTCGCTGCGTTTTTCCATGCTAAGAAGGGTCACGTGTTCGTCGGGATTCCAGCGGAGTTGCCAATGCCAGATCGAGGGCTTTTCCAACCTGCCCGTCTCGTGACTTGCGGGAATGCTGACGTGGCAGGTGCCGAGTTCGATCCCGTCAGGCTCGTTCCGGGCTGCGGAATAGGCCAGCTTTCCATCCTCGTGAACCGGTTGCCGGTCGGTTCCATAAAAAACACGCACGACGCGATGTCTCCCGATCGACGGGAACGACATTTCCTCGACCGTCCGGCGCAGACGATCGACCGGCCCGCGCCTCGCCTTCTTTGGACGCTCACGTCCAGCTAGGTTGATCTTGCGACGGAGGCGCCTTTTCAGCACTGGCAGCTCTTTAAGCTCACCATCCATCCGGGTCCATTCGTAGGAAACAGATCTTTCTCTCATCCGGCCAAACCTCCTCAGTAGAAACAACACCGCAAGCGTTGTCAGGAGACCGGCCACGATCGTTCCTCGGTGGGTCAGGAGGAAGTGTGAGAAACGATGAAGCGCTAATTCGATCCGTTCCATACGAGAGGCATGTCGCAAATGACAGGTTGGAGTTCTTGCCCTTTAGGTCTTATCCAGAACTTCCATTTTGACTTCGAAAACTGCAAAGATTGTACACTGAGGTCCCCCACGAACCAGCGGAAAAGCAGGCTGTACTCCAACTGCTCCATCAGCAGTCGGCTCGCTGCGGATGGAATGGAACGCGTGCAACAGTAAGGCCCGCAGCAAACGCTACGGCGGGATCGACGGTCGTCCCACCTTCGCATACAGCCGACTCGACAGGCTCTTCAACGGGGTTAATGGATATCGACAAAGCCCTGCTCAAACGATTGACGGACTGTCTCCGGGGGCCATCAAAAGCGCTGCCTTAGATGCGTTAGGAAAACCAAATAAAACTAAGGCTGGAACGCCTGTCCGAGACTGGTTTTGGTATCAGCAGGGTTGTATGAGAACTTGATTCATCTAGGCAATGAAGGACCATATCCGGTGCTCACGTTCAGCGGGACCAAGAACAAATTGGAGGTCGGTGCTCCGAGCGAGGCGTACGTGAAAATAGTTGCTTCAGGAATAAAGAAGCTACCATATATCCGCGTTGCGTGAGCCTAGATGCAACTAGGAATTCGCCGGCAAGCCGACTCAGATTCTTTCTTTCGTTCGTAACCTTCGGCATGCACACCACTGAGATCCGGATTATGACAGTTGTAGAAGGATTTCAGAGTATACGCAAGATCGTAGGAGAAGCGGTAGGAGGCAAACGGCGCATCTTCAATTTCCTTGAATCTGCGCCGATAAGGCTCTTCCGAGCCTTTGAAAACAGAAAACTTCCCCCTCTCACTTTCCCCAAGACTTTCAAAACTTCCCGTGACCTGGTTCGGGACCAGGGGGTCGGAAGTTCAAATCCTCTCTCCCCGATGGGAGAAAGCAGGCCGGTCAACCCAGGCAACGGTTAGAGAAGACTTCTGGTGTTAGCGGCCCAGCCCGGATCTCCTGAGGCGAAGCAAGATGCGCCCATGATGCCAATTGTATTTTGGGGCTAGACTCTCCGCTATTCGAATCGGTGCCTAATTCGCTGCCACACCGGGGAGATACGCAAAAGCCAAACAATGCGTATCGCCTTAAACCGCCCACTTTATGGCGATACGCAAGACCCGAACAAACACAGATTTAGCCAAAAATATCGGCAAGGGGATTTTGCGCAAAACACCGTAACTCCAAACCACCCAAGAAGTTAAACAAAAACTACGCCTGCCCGCCGATACCAGCTTTTCCCTAAGCAGCCTCATCGATGATCGACACCTGCCGGACGCGTGAAACCTATATTTTTGCCATTTTTGACCCTCGACCGCGTTGCTCGAACTTTTGCATGGGCCTAACTTCAAGATCACAACACGGCCCAAAACAGCGGAATGAGCCGGTTGGGGAGTTTGGCAATGAAGGTCATGAATTCAGGAATTAGAGGACGGCGGGCACTCCTGCTGGTTTTCTGTACGTTGGTTTTCGTTGAGCTGACGTTCGCCGCCGCAATGGCGCAAAACCTAGGCAGCCAACCGGCGGTGAACAAGGCGGTCCAGGGCCAGACGGCGGCCCAGCCCGAGGGGGCATTCTTGAACCTGGTGAACTGGGTTGGAAATGTGATCGCGCCGGTAGGCGCCGCGCTTTGCATTGTGATGGCCATTGTGAGCTACACGCACGGGCGTGGCGTGGCCCGCTGGGTGGTGGCCGCTGCCGGCCTTCTCTTGGTTTCGGGTTTAACGCGGCTGATCGAGTTCTGGATTTCGCAAGGCCAGAGTGGAGTGCAGTAGAGGCGAACGGGGCAATGACGATTCCAACCATCATTTCCGACCTTTTGGCGTTGCTGTTTGACCTGGCTGTGCCGGCAGCAACCTGCACGCTGGTACTAGCGGGCCTGGCGTTGCGCTCGGAAAGCGGCGTCAACTTCGAGGCAGGCGGCAGGTTTCAGCGCTGGATGGTTTGGACGGTAATCCTTTTGACTCTGCCGCAGTTGTTGTCCTGGTTCGCAGCGCAGGGCATCCAGTTGCCTCCGCAGAATGGGGCGGCATCAAGTCCATGGCTCAGCGCCATGGAGACGAGCTTCAAGGGTTTCGTGACAGACATCGTCGTTGCAAGACTCGTGCCCGTGGCTGCCGCGTTCTTTGTTCTGAAAGCGGCGTTGGATGGCGCTCAAGGCCACAGCCCGCTCGGCTCGATCGTGACCGCCATATTCCTGTTGGCAGTGTCATCGACGGTGGGGCTGATCCAAGGCTTCAACAGCGGAACGACGTTTGCGACCGTCGATACGTTGACCGGGATCTGGAACTACCTTTCGGGAACGATCTTGCCCGAGGCGGCGGGACTGGCCGTCGCTGGAGCAGTCATCAACTTCGCCCGGCACAAGCCGTTCATGCCGCTCATTTACTCAGCGCTGGCTTTTTTAAGCGTCACTGGAATTTGGAAGCTAGTTCGGGCAATGACCACGAACTGAATTGGAGACAGGGATGTTTGAGCATGGATTGCTAAATCTGACGAACTGGGTCGCCAACGTGATCCTGCCCACCGTCGCAGGACTGTTCGCAGCCGCGGCGATCTATACGTTCAGCAAGGCCCGGCCGTATTCACACTTCTCTTATGCGGGCTTTGCGGCGCTGATGTGCTCAGGACTGCTGAGGACGCTTGAGAGCTTCGCCTCGCAGTCGGGCGCAAGCGATCCAGACCGCTATTGGATTTCAATTCTGACACTCACGAACTGGGTAGGCAATGTGATGCTGCCGCTTTACGGGGCGCTCCAGGTCGTGATGGCCGTGGTGCATTACGCGGGGTTGCTCGAACGGATGACGATCGGCGAGGCCTGGGTGCGGAACGTGGTCACGGCCATGATGTGTTTCGGGCTCTCCGGAATCCTGCGGCTGGCCGAGTTCTGGATCGCCAACGGCACAGCAGGAGTGAAATGAAAATGGCCCTTGATGTAACACCGGTCAATCGGAACCTGCACACCAGGGTGACGCTCATGGGGCTTGAGTTTGAAGACCTGTTTGTCGTTTTGGCGCTGGCCGCTGTGATGAACGTGGTCAGCCGGTTTGGGAGCGGCGCGACCAGCGCGGTCATGCAATACGGAGTTCCGCTTGGCGTAGTGCCGGTGCTGATTGCATTCAAGTACGGAAAGCCCAGGGGCTATCTGCGGGACTTGCTTACATGGCATACAAAGCCACGCGCATATTGCGCTCTGGCCCACGACCGGCAAATCACAGTCACTTACTTCGAGGAGGAATAAGCGTGCCCGAGACTATGGCCCAACACGAAAGGTCACTTATTGATCCGGCCGTTGCGGAGCTTCTTCCCGTCCGCGACTACCTCGACAAAGTCATGGTGCAGACCAACGGCTCTCTGGTTGCCGGCTATACCTTACGCGGCCTGAACTCCTACTTCGCGAGCGACGAGGAGCGCGACCGTAACAAGATGATGCTTGGAGCGCTGCTCAAATCAATTCCCGAGCAAAGCATGATGGTGCAGGTTCGCTATGAGGTGGGCGAGGACAGAGGGGGAGTGGTCGAAGAGTATCGGGCGCGCACACGTCTTAACAATGATGCGGTAGCGGCCCTCGACGAGGCGAGATTTGAGGCGTGGCAGGCCAAATGCAGGAGTGGCCACTACTTGAAGCGCGGGCTCCATGTCTATTTTATCTGGGACCCGAAGATTCACCATCGTGTGGCCGGCAAACCTGACAGGCAATCACTGAAGCTCGGCTTTTCTGCCCTGTCAGTGAAGGCGGCGATTCAGCGCAAGCGCGAGGACCATGAGCGGCTGGTGGCGGAATTTGACAGCCTGCTGGTGGGCATCGAGGCGACGATGGAAGCGGCTGGCCTCGGCGCGCGCCGCATGGATGAGCAGGAATTATTTGTTGAAGCCAAGCGCGCATTAAATCCGCTAGAGCCGGACCTGCGGCTGCACCTGCCGGGCGAGGAATACTTTCAATACCGCAGCGCGCGCGAACAGATCGCGGACGTAAGCATCCTGAATGAAACGGAAACCCACATTAACATTGGCGGGCTTCTCCATTCTGTCGTTACTCTCAAAGACCTGCCTGATACCACTTTCCCTGGCATCCTGCGCGAGCTGTCGGCGCTAGATTTTCCGCTCGTCGTCAACGCCCAGTTGGTCATTCCTGACCAGGCAAAGATGCTCAAAGGCTTTAAGAGCCGCTTCAAGAAGATGCAGGCGGCGCAGCGCGACACGCACGGCGGATTCCGCGTCAACGTTGAAGCGCAGGTTGCCGAGAGACAGTTATTTCAGATGCAGGAAGAGATCATTTCGTCGTCGCTTAAGACGGCGAAGCTGAGTCTGACCATAGTTACGCGAACGTCGACACAGGCAACAACGCGCAGCGAGTACGAAGAAGCGGAAAGGCTGATTACCAACCGCCGCCAACAGATTGTCTACGCGATGGCGCGCATGAACGGCGCGAAGGCTGTTGCGGAAACGATGGCCAAACGGCGGCTGTACATAAGCTCACTTCCGGGAATGGCTGGACAGGACCGGCGCGAGCATGACATGCTCACGCCGAACGCAGCCGACCTACTGCCGGTCGAGATGCCGTGGGAAGGAACGCCGCGCTCGCCGCTACTGTTGCTCGAAACGCCCTACCGGCAGCTCATTCCTTTTTCGCCGTTCGATCCGTCGCTGAGCGACGGCAACATCCTGGCCATGGCCACCATCGGCGGCGGAAAGACGATGATGGTCCAGATGCTGCTGTCGATGGCCGCCCGCGCCAATCCTATCGTCTCGATCATCGAGCGCGGCGACTCCTACCAGCCTTTGGTGGAACTGATGGGTGGCCAGATGGTTGCGATGTCGCTCGATTCCGATCAGACGATCAATGCCTGGGATCTGCCGAAGGGCGAACGCGAACCCGGCAAGGATCAGATTGCGTTTCTACGCAACCTGGCGCGGCACATGATGGGCGAAGGCGGCGCTGAAGACACGGATCTACTCGATAACCTGCTTACCGACGCCATCCAGCGGACCTACCGGAGGGCCGCAATCCGGCAGTCGAGTCCCATCCCAACGTTTGGCGACTTGCGTGATGAGCTCGCCGCCTGGCGGGACGAGGACAAAAATCCCCGCGTGATGGACGAAGCCCATCTGGCGGCGATCAAGCTCAGGAGTTGGACGGGAGAAAAGGGGCCTTATGCGAAGCTGTTTGACCGGCTGACAACAATCTCGCTCTCCAATTCCTGGCTCTACTTCAACATCGAGAAGCTCGATGACGACGCGCGTCTAAAAGGAGCGATGAGTCTGGTGATTGCCCGCGCCATGTCGTTGCGCAGCTCGGGCGTCGCATCGCGGCCAGCAATCGTCATCATGGATGAATTCTCCTTCATTCTTGATTCGCCGGTCCTGGCCCCGGAAGCGGTACAGCTTTTCCGCACGGCACGCAAACGCGGCGTGATTGTTTGTGGAATCTCGCAGACGGTTGAGGACTACGTGGGCACCAAAGACAAGCCCCGTGTGCATGGACCGGGTATCGTCAAAAACTCAAGTATCAAGATCATTGGCCGGCAGCCGGGCGACACCACGCCGCTTATCGATCACATGCATCTCTCGGGCACCAGCGTCCATGCCATCAAGCAGTTCAGCGGTCCGCGCAAGGGACGCTACGCCGATGCCCTGATCGCCATCGGCGAAAAGGCCGAAACCACGCATGCGATCCGCATGGCGCCGACGCCGCTTGAGTACTGGATTATGACAACTTACCCGAGGGAGCGCCTCTATCGGGCCTGGTTCTTGCGCGAGCATGGCGATCGGCCTTTGCTCGCGCGGTACCAGATGCTCGCGGAGAAATTCCCACAAGGTCTTGCCGAGCTTGATCCGCTGCCGGAGGAGACTGCCGGACTCGGTTCAGATGGAGGATTGAAGTGACCAAAAGAATTCTTACTTGCACACTTGTTTTCAGCGTTCTGCTGTTGCCCGTCGCGGCCCATGCAGGCGTTGGCGACATCATCCAGCTGCTGGTGACCATCACCGACACCTTGAAAAACGGTGTTGGACAAGTCCTTAGCGGCATCCAGAGGGTGAACACGATCAGGCAGAACCTCCAGCAACAGGTCGCCTGGCCAGTGACGGCGATCAACCAGGCCAGGACCGAGGTGGCACAGGCGCGGAGCCAGTTCACGAGCCTCGCCAACCAGGTGCGCCAGATCGAAGTTTCAAGCGCAACGCTCGCCGGCCCGAAGCAGTTAGAGCAAATATTGCGCGGCGGCACCCAGGTTGGCGTCGGTCAGGTCCAGCCGGCGTTCGTGAAGGTCTTTGGCGCGGTCCCGGCGGCAGCCGATGCTACACCCAACGACCGCAACCTTGTCGACGCAGATGACGCGATGGCGTCGGCGTCGCTCAAGACCGCGCGCCTTGCCGACACTCGAACGGAACAAATGCTCATCGTCGCCGACTCGCTCGAAAGGCAGGCGGCGTCTACAGCTCCGGGCGCTGCGCCTTTTGTGACCGCCCAGGCCCAGATTGCGAATTTAGAAAACCAAGCCTACCTGCAAAAGCTGCTTGCGGCCGAACTGCGGGAGGAAGCAACACGGCTCGCTCACGGAAACGCGCTGGTCAAGCGAAGCGCGGAGGCCAATCGCCTCCTTCGCGACCACATGTTGCAGATTTTATCGAGGTGAAGTCATGTCGAATCAAGCTGTAAAACGCTTCTTTGCGCGGCTGCGGGCGCACAGAACCAGGCTGGCCGTTGTGTCCACCCTCCTCTTAGCAACGTTGCTCCTAATCAACGTCAAGGCCAACGGCCAGCTTGGACTCGATCCCTGCTGCGCCATCATCTCGGCTGGTTTGCAGTCGATTTCGGGTTTGCTCAAAAGCGTAGTTGCCAAGCCGCTCGGGGATATCCAGTCGATTGAGCAGCAGGCAGCGACCTTTGAACAGCAGGTTGTCTATCCCGCCAAGGCCATCGCGGATGCCCGGGGAATGGTTGGCCAGACGCAAGGCGATCTGCGACAGCTGGTCCTGATTTCGCGGCAGCCCGTAAACAGCGCGACCCTGCCCGGACCCCGCCAGCTTGAGCAACTGCTGCTTTCGCATAACCCGCAATCGATTTCACAGATCGGCCCGAGCTATACCGCTCTCTATGGAAGCGTGATGCCGCCGAATGATGCGCCGCAGCCGGTACGCAACATGGTCGATGCCACGGATGCCGAGGCCCAGGCCGCACTTAAGAAAGCTACCGAGATCGACGCCCTGGCCGACATCGAGCTTGCAGCCGCCGACAAGATCAACCAGCAGCTTCAGTCTGCGGCGCCGGGCAGCGCTCCCATTTTGGAAGCGCAGGCCGCGGCCTGGAACGTGCGGGCCAATGCCTACACGCAATCGGCGATGGCCGAGTTGATGCGGGTGCGCTCGATTGATCTTGCCAACCGCAGCGCCAACATCAAGCTGAGCGCAACGGCCAACTCCGTCCTGCGCAATTCAACCGACCGCGTGCTGGGCGGCAGTGCCCCACAGAGGTAGAAACGTGTTTTACTTTGAGACATTACTGAACCAGGGGCTGGCCGGGATCGACCGGACGGCGATGCTCACTACCATCACCGGCATTGCCTATGCGATCCTCGTGATCGGCTTCCTGGCCGGGCTCTATCAGGCCGCCATGCGCGGCGGCGATCTCCAGGCGCTTGGCGTTACAGCCATCAAATACGTTGTCATCGCCGTCCTCGTAGCCAACTGGTCCACGGTGTTTCGCGAGGTCAACTCATCATCCAGCCAGGTGGCGCATGCGATTTATTCAAGCTCAACTGCCGGGGACGTTTTCTTAAGCTGGCTCGACCAGTTGAAGCAGCAGTTTGAAGCCGATGGGACAACGTCGTTCCTGAACCTGGTCTCAAACACCAATTCCGCGTTGATTACGGTGTTGTTGGTCTTTGTCGCCTACGTACTTTACGTGCTGGCGATTGTAGTCTTCGGTTTCTTCTATACCTTGTATGGCTGCGTTTTGTATGTGCTTGGGCCGCTGGTTCTGGCGCTGTTGCCCATGCCCGGTGTTGGACAATTGGCCAAGAGCTTTGCCACCAACATCTTCATCTGGAGCGGTTGGGGCATCCTCTACGCGATCTTTGCCGCGCTGATCACGGCGATACAGGCCAGGCTGCCTCTCGAAGAGCAGGCGGCGCGCATCCGCGAGATCAACCAGAAGCTAATGCAACGGATCAATGATGCTGGAGCTGTAAAGGATGTTGGCGCATACTGCGGCTTCGTTTCGTTTAGTGGCGAGCCTCTCGAATGGATAAGTCGCTGCAAGCCATTGGCTCCGAACGGTCTGCATGCGACCGTCGTCGCTCCAGCCTTTGTCCGCATTCACGCATTTCGGGACCAGCAAACCTTTGCCCTTCTCATCACCCTGCATGAACTCGTCGCCCAAGTAGCGCGGAGACGGCCAGCGCTTTACAGCACGATACTCTTTCATGGCGCCGGCGGTACTCTGCCCGGCCTTCCACAGCAATCACTGGCACGGGAAATTCTGCCAGAGTTTCGTATGCGGTCAGGCGATCCCATGCCGGTCCCGGCGACATACTTGGAAGCAGCGAGGACCGCCGTAGCGGGAACACGTTGTCTTGGCTGCCGTTCTCCACATTTGCTCGTGGCGCCAGGCAGCAACGGGGACCTAAGCAACTCAGAGGATGAACATGCCACTTGACCAGACCCTCGTTCCCAACATCGCGCGTCCCGAGCGCCGCCGGCTTCCCGACGAACGGCGGGCTGTTACCCACCACTTTTCGGTAGGCGGCCAAGAGGGCTATGTGACGGTTGGCTTGTACGCGGACGACCAGCCGGGAGAACTCTTCATCAAGATGGCCAAAGAGGGATCGACGGTCTCGGGTCTGATGGATGCGTTTGCAACTGCTGTATCCCTGGCGCTTCAGTACGGCGTGCCGCTTCAGGTCCTGTGCGACAAGTTCAGCCACATGCGCTTCGAGCCGAGCGGCTGGTCCGGCAACGCCCGCATCGGCTATGCCAAGTCTGTGATGGACTATCTCTTCCGCTGGCTCCGGATGCGCTTTCTGGAAGTGGAATCAGGAAATCTCTTTGCCACGCCGTCTGTGCCGTCTGGGCCAATGCCGAGTGCTGATCCGGTCAAGGCCCTCGCCGAGGTCGTACAACTCGAAGATGCTCCGCCGTGTTCGAACTGCGGATCGTTGATGGTCCGAAACGGGTCATGTTACCGCTGCCTGACTTGCGGCAGTACGAGCGGGTGTTCCTAACGGAATGATCAGCCCATTTTCGGGCAGGCAAGTTCCCACGGAGGACAGACATGAGCAGGCCCAACGGACATGCGAACCCTGAAGCGGGTCACCAGAACAAGGAATCGGGCGAGCCCCCCGTGCCGCTAGGCCAAAGGCCGGCATCGCGATTAACTGCGAAGAAGGTTCGACAGCTTGTCGCCGAATTGGAAGTGCCGTTCGATCCGTCCACGATTGAATGGCGGGCAGTTCAAACCACGAGAACGAGCGGCATGTTGCGCGGGCAGGTGATGCCTTATGCAGACCAACGCGCTTATACCGACCGGCTCAATGCCCTGGTCACGCCAGCCGGCTGGACGCGGCGCTACACCGTGCACTCCACCGCCAATTTTCGGCGCGGAAGGGACCAAAAGATTGTGGCCAAGGTCTTCGTAACCTGCGACCTCACCATCTTTGGACTTGGCTCGCATTCGGCAACAGGTGAGGAATGGGCCGATGACGACAATGCAGCTACGTCGGCGGAAGCTCAAAGTTTTAAACGGGCATGCGCTTGTGTGGGTCTGGGAAGGTACCTCTACAACTTCACCGGCATATGGGTAGATCTCGACGAGCGCAAGCGCCCCAAGACTCCGCCAAAACTTCCTGACTGGGCAACGCCCGAAGGCTGGCGGCAGGGCTTGCGGCCACAGCCACAACAGCCGCCGGAAGATCAAGGATCTCAGAATTCCAAACAAGCCGGCTGTGACGGCGAGACCGACGGCTCAATCTCGGAGCGTTCCGTGCTCATCCGCGAAATCGAATCCATGTTTCGCCCTCTCGGAAACCGTCTCTATCGCGGAGTGCTCAAGACCGTCGCCCGAGCCTGGCAGCCGAGTCAAGTCCCTGACACCACGGTTCTCCGCAAAGTGCTGGATGCCATGCGAACGGCAGACCAATGGGTGAACCGATTGTCATCCGTCCTGCAACAGACCGGTCCCGAGCCTCTCGCCGGAACTCTCCGCTCGTTGCAGGTAAAGTCTCTTGAACACGTCGAGACGATCGAGATGTTGGAAAAGATTGTTCGCGCTCTCGAAGCCCAACAAGTCGCGCAGCCTTGAGGTAATCGAATGCCTGTCTCCATTCCCGAAACATGGGAGTGCGTCAATTGCAATGTCCGCGGCCCTCTAACTGTTAACGGGCGTTGTTCCACCTGTGGATCAGAGTCGGTTGTTCCCATCGCTGACCGCGACAACAAACCCTAAGTCGATTCACACGCTCCTGTGCTGGTTACGTTCGGAGTCTAAAAGAAATGTCTGGAACAGAGCGGACGAAAGAAAGTCGAGCAACTGCGCTGCGCGTTGAATAGCTTCACTAGAAGCCATCTCATAAATAGGCAAAACTTACATGGCTCGTTGCCGACCCCCGCGGATTTGGCGGCGTTTGAAAGCCAAAACCAAGGCCAGGGGTATTTATGAGATGAGTTCTAGAAAACGTTCCTTTCGCTCCAGGAGTCATGGTCTCTCCTGGACAGTTCGAATACGTTGAGGAAATTTATGAAAGCTTCCGCCGTGCTGAAAGCACTTCATTCTTTGGTTAAGTCCCGCCAACCCGTGTTTCTCTGGGGCGGTCCTGGCCTGGGCAAGTCTAGCGTTATCCGCCAGCTTGCGGCTTCGTCAAAGTTGCCTCTGCAGGACGTGCGAGCGCTCTTGCTCGATCCAGTCGATCTCCGTGGTCTGCCATTTCTAGGTAACGATGGAAGATCGCAGTGGGCTCCGCCCGACTTTCTGCCTAAAGATGGTTCGGGAATCCTGTTTCTTGATGAATTGAACGCGGCTCCCGCGATGGTCCAGGCAGCATGCTACCAGTTGGTCCTGGATCGTAAGCTGGGCGAATACACCCTGCCCGATGGCTGGGCCATTGTCGCAGCCGGGAACCGCGATTCCGACCGTGCTGCCACAACGCGTATGCCCACGCCCCTGCGGAACCGATTTGTTCATCTTGATTTTGAAGTCGATTTGCAGGAGTGGTGCGAGTGGGCCATTCCCAACGGCATCCAGCCGGAGATTATCGCCTTTCTGCGCTTTCGGCCCGAATTACTTAGCGCCTTCGACCGCGACCAAAACGCTTTCCCCTCGCCGCGCTCCTGGGAGTTTGTTTCGCGCATCCTGGATTCCTCGCCCGATAAGACAGTTGAGCACGAGTTGTTTGCGGGAGCGATTGGAGCCGGCGCGGCCACCGAGTTCACAGGGTTCCTGCGCATGTTCCGCGACCTACCGAACATTGACGCCATTCTCATGAACCCGCACCGGGAACCCGTTCCCGACGCCCCCGCAGCCCAGTATGCCGTGGCATCCGCCTTGGCGCATTGCGTGTCCGATGTCAACTTTGAGCGGGTGTGCACGTATCTCGAACGGATGCCAACCGAGTTCAATGTCCTCTGCGTGCGTGACGCATCGTTGCGCGAGCCCGCCATTCGCCATACGCCAAGCTACACGAAATGGGCCATCGCCAATCATTCGGTGCTCGCCTAGGCGCGTTGAAGCTCACCACCAAGCCCTCCATGCGTCGCATTAAGGTTCACGCCCGTTGGAAATGTGAAACCAAAGTATTTCATCCTGTCCTGTCCGTCCAGAGGACAAGTTTCGACAATATGACCACTCTGAACACCCCATGAATGTGGATACCACAGTCCATCAGTCCCGAGAGCGAATCCGTGGGCAATTCGGTAGTCCGGGTGCTTAATCAGGTCAGGTTTCCACCAGTGTGTTGGATTTTCATGCAAGAGCCCTTTAGGGATATGTTTCTATTTGTGGCGTGAGCGCATATTCAACCATCATTTCGTTTGCGAGCCTTCGCCTGTAAAAGCTTGTGCAAACTCTTCACAACAACGATGGAAGTGGGGTTGTACTGTAAGCTTACGGCCATGGACGGCGATGAACATCTAGCTGCTAAAAAAACGTCTCAGGATCATCTCAGCTGTTCTTCAACATACCTGATACCGTTGAGGGCGTGCGGATTCCCTGGTTCGAGCGTCGCTGCCTTGCGGTAGTGGTCCAGTGCCGCTCGCAGGTCGCCTGCACTGTAAAGGAATGTTCCCATATTGAGGTGGACTAACACATTGTTCGGCGTGATCTCCAGCAGAGTTTGTAACTCTTTGATCGCGCCACGCACGTCGCCCTGCTTGTACATCAGTGCGGCCATGCCGTTTCGGGCCTCCGCCAGCCTGGGATTGAGTCGCAGCGCAATCTTGTACTCTCTCATCGCTTCTTCGAATTCGCCCAACTCACTCAGTGTATTGGCGAGATTTCCGTGTGCGTCGGCATGGCTGGGATCGAGGTCGACGGCGGTGCGGTATTCGGTCAGGGCGTTCTGCAGATCTCCTTGCCGCTTGAGCATAAAGCCGAGGTTGAAATGCGCTTTGGCCTGGGTGGTCTCGATTTGGATCGCGGTGCGGAATTCCGCGATGGCACGCGTCGCGTCGCCTTGGTCTCTAAAAACCAGACCGAGATTATTATGAGCCACGACGCTGTTGGGATTGAGGCGTAATACCGCCTGGAATTCTTCCATGGCACCCTGCAAACTGCCTTGGGCGTAGAACGCGTTGCCCAGTTCTTCGTGCGCTGCCACGTCGTCATTGTTAATCTGCAATGCCGAGCGCCAAGCAGCAATCGCGCCTTCCAGATCGCCGCTGTCCCTAAGCAAGCAGCCCAGTATTGTGTGTGCATTCGCATCATTCGGATTCAGTCGCACCGCAGTCTGCAGTTCATCGATTCCCTTCTTAACATCTCCTTGTATCAACAGCGCCATCGCAAGCTTGTAGTGGGCCGCAGCATCGTCGGGATTGCGCTGCAAAGCGCGTTGCTGCCGGTCGATCGCAGAGTGCACACTAACGTCGTGCCTGAGCGCCTGCTCAAAGCACTCGCGTATGGCGGCAAAATTAGGATTGATGCGTAGTGCCGTCTCCCACTCGGCGATCGCGCCGTCCCAGTCTCCATCGGCACCGAGCGCACTCCCCAGATTGCCGTGCGTCAAAGCATCATCCGGCCTGACTTGCAGGGCGAGCCGGAATTCCGCAATCGCTCCTTTAAAATCGTCGATGGCAAACAGGCAGGTGCCCAGGTTATTGTGGGCATCAGCGTAATCCGGCTTTAGCTTCACCGAAATGCGGTGCTCGCTAATAGCCTCCGTCAGGTTGCCTTTTGTCTTCAGTGCATTGGCCAGGTTGTAGTGCGTCACCGGCTCATTGGGCATCAGTGCCAGTACCGCACGGTACTCCGCGATCCCGCCGTCTACATCTCCTTTGGCGCACAGAGCATTGCCCAGATTGCCCCGCGCGTCACAATAGTTTGGGTCCATCCGGAGTGCAACCCGATACTCCTCGATTGCTTGCTCCAACTCGCCTACACTCTCGAATGCCCGAGCGCGGTTGAAGTGCTCAACCGCATGCCGGCTGTCTCGGGCTGAGGTGTTTGAGATCCGTAGGGTAATGCGCTCGATGCTTGCTCCAGTCTCTTGATCATTGGGCCGCAATTGCAACGCTTGGCGATAGTATGCAAGAGCTGAGATTAACTCTCCTTTGGCTTCGAGCACTCTTCCTAGTAGTTCGTGGGCTTCTGCAAACTTAGGATTGAACTGCAGGGCAGCGCGCAACTCGGTTTCAGATTGCGACAAATCTCTCTTGCCGTAGAGCGCGAGCCCGAGCATAGAATGTGCCCACACGTTTTCAGGATCGAGACGCAGCGCTGTCCGATATTCCACAATCGCTTCGTCCGTCCGTCCCAAGGCATTGAAAACCGTACCCAGCCCGTTATGCGCGTCTACGTGACTGGGGTCTAGCCGCAGGGTCGTGCCCCATTCATGCATCGCTCCTTGCATGTCGCCCTTGATGTGGAGCGTTAATCCGAGATTGTAGTGGGTCTGGGCTCGGTTTGGATTGAGGCGCAAGGCAGCACGATGCTCGCCAATCGCCTCTTCCACCTCCCCTTTTTCCCCCAATACCACACCAAGCTGATCGTGCGCTTCCGCCATATCACCATTGAGCTGCAGCGTGATCCGGTATTCCGCAATCGCGCCCTCCAGATCACCCATACTCTTGAACGCGATCGCCATGTTGTAGTGCGCCTCGGCATAGTCAGGGCGCAACCTCACAGCCGTGCTGTATTCACGGACGGCGGTGTGAAATTCATGCCTGGCGTAAAACGCGTTTCCGAAGTTATTGTGTATCGTGGCAGAATCAGGATCGATCCGCAGCGCAGCTTCCAGCTCGGCCTTTGCGCCCTCCGTGTCCCCGTTTTTCAGCAGCGCAACGCCAAGGTCGTTGTGCGCCTTCGCGTCGTCGTTGCGTGCGTTTTGCACGAAAGAACGGAACTCTGCCATCAAACTCTCAAAGTTGCTCCGCGTTTGCGGGTCATGCGGGTTGATCCGTAACGCGACCCGGTATGCGTTCAGGGCTTCATTCCAGTCTCCCTTTCTCCCAAGCGCTGCACCCAGATTGTTATGTCCCCGCGCATCATATGGGTTGAGCTGGATGGCGGTGCGATAGGCGCTGATTGCCTCGTCCAACTCCCCCATGGCCTTCAGCGTATTGCCCAAGCTGCCATGTGCTGGCGCACTCGTCGGGTTCAGCCGGAGCGCAGTCCGGCATTCAGCCAGGGCGCCGATTAGATCCCCTGTAGCTTCAAGACCGTTTCCGAGATTGGTGTGCGCGGCGTCAAACTCAGGGTTGAGGCTGAGCGCGCGCCGGAATTCCGCTATCGCTGCTTCGATCTCACCTTTGTCAAACAAGGCGCAGCCCAGATTGTTGTATCCCGCAGGATCGTTGGGACTCAGCCTCAGCACCGTCCGGTACGCAGCAATCGCTCCATCAAGGTCGCCTTTTTTCTGAAGGGCAGTGCCCAGATTGAGATGGGCATGAACCATGCCCGGAGATAGATGGATCGCATGGCGGTACTCGGCAATCGCTTGATCCAGATCGCCGATGACTTCAAGCACCTTACCAAGGTTGCAATGTCCTGCGGCGTTGTTTGGTTCTAATTGCAGTGCAGTACGGTATTCCAGCAGTGCAGCCTGCCATTCCCCTCGTTCCTGGAGTAGACATGCGCGTTCAAGATGGTTCGACCCTGTGCGGCATTGGCCTGCTGCCTCTTGCATGGCCCACAGTATACCTTTGTCTGCGCCACATGCAGCTAGCGCCATGAACGAACTTTTCAGATTCGGAACAGTTCGGTGTCGGCCGCATTGCAGCGCATCTGGAATACGTAGGCGGCTACAGGAAAGGAGCGGTCAATTCCGGCGCTGCAATGCAACAAGATCGGTTTCGGCAGGCCGTCGAAGGCTTCGAGCGCCGCGACTCGAGCTCTCTCCAATTCCATCGCGTATGTGGCGCGCTGCAAATCCGGTGGATCAGCAGGGTCATCCCATTCGATGTGGCGAAATTGAAAGCCCATCTTCCTGTATAGGTCGAAGAGATCCTTAGACCCAAGATCGAGCTTCGCGTAGTGCTTTAGCTCCTTGATTTTGGATGAAATTGCATGGCTGGTGTTTTCTGGCAGGAAATGTCGCTCACATTCCAATGACAGCTTTGGCTCGCAAGCCTGTGGATTACAAGCCCTGTTTTACTGAACTCCTCACCGTACTGGCGTAGATGCTCGATTACGCGATCATCCGTGAAATTGGGATGCATTTCGGAGCTGATGCCTGTCCCGCCACGTGGCAACATGATTTCTTCAAGTGCCTGCGAAGCCTGGTCGTATGTCACTTCGCTAAGTCCTAAAATCCCTTTTGTTCATTCTACTGTTGGCTTGTTTCTCATTGACGAGCATCTTCACGATAGTCCGCAATCTCGCAAATACAGCCGATTCGATCTTCAAACGCGTTCCCTCTTCTCAATTTCTCACCAATTCGTTCGCAAATTCCCCAATAGGAGATTCCCCGAAGATGAGTTCCATTGCCATTGCCGAACCCGCTTTGTCTTCGCGGGCCATGTTGGCGTCGCTTTCGATCAGCATGTGGTCCGCAAGAAAACACGATCCGGAAGCGTCGGAGGAGATCGCCATGCGCCATGGCGCCCAAACCGATGTCGGACGGTACAACAAAGTTCTGCTGCCGAAGAAAGCCTTGGCCGATCTGCAAAAGGTCGTCAGCGAGGCCCGCGACGCGCATTATTTCATCACGCTTCCGTGGGACGACAATGGTTATCGGGTGCTACCTGGCGCAGTCTATATGGATCACCGGGAGAAGATGCGCGCTCTTTCCCGCCGCTTCCACGCTGCCGCCGACCATCTCTACGATCAATTCGAGGATTTGGTGAATCAGGCCAGAAACCGTCTAGGCGGATTGTTCCGGCAAGAGGACTATCCCACCCTGGAGGAGCTTCGCAGCAAGTACTCCTTCGACACCAAGATCATGCCCTTGCCCGATGCCGGCGATTTCCGCGTGACCCTGGGCAATGAAGAGAAGGCGCGCATCAAGCACCAGATCACCCTGGATGTGGAAGCATCTCTGCGTGTCGGATCGCGAGAGCTTTGGCACCGGCTTTATGAAGCCGTGGAGCATATGGCAACCCGTCTGGCGGCCTATAAGGTGACCGAAGAGGGGGTTGAACACCCGTTCCGCGATACCGTGGTCACGAACCTGATCAAACTCATCGATGTTCTTCCCAAGTTGAACGTGACTCACGAACCGGAACTGGACCGGCTCGCTGACCAAGTAAGAACATCGCTGCTCGTAGATCCCAAGGAACTGCGCGACTCTGATTCGGTGCGCACCGAGACGGCCAGAAGAGCCGCTGAAATTGCCAGCAAGATGGCCGGGTACATGGCGGCCACATCTGTCCCAGCCTTCGCTGTGGCCAGTCACGCCTAGGTCGCGCGAATCGACGGTATCCATACACATAATCTTGACGTCCCGATTCCAAACGGCGTACTATTTGAATACGTACAAGAAGAGGAGCTGCGCCATGCCGAGGGTAGCCGTGGAAGAAAATGAGCGGATGTCCATGCGGGTCCGGGCCGAGGAAAAGGCGACCCTGCTGCGGGCAGCGGCGCTCGAAAATACCGACCTCACGGATTTCGTCCTACAGCACGCGCTCCGGAGCGCTAAGGCGGTGATCGAGCGGGCCGAACATATCCACCTTTCTGCAAGAGACAGCCTGCGCGTTCTGAATCTCCTGGAACATCCGCCCAGCCCGAACGCGAGATTGCGGGCTGCTGCGCGTGCGCTGCCGAAGAAGAAGCCGTGAGCCTCCCGGCATGGCACGAGGAGCCGATCAGCAAAAGACATGATCGTGAAGCCTTTGACTGCGGCGAGCCGGCGCTGAACGAATTCTTGCAGCGCCATGCGCGAAAGAGTCACGATCTAGGCGGCGCCAAGACCTTTCTTGCCATCGACGACGGCGACAACAAGACCATTCTTGGTTTCTATAGCCTGAGTCCGGCCTCGGTTGAATACGCGCGGGCACCCGAAATTGTGCGACGCGGACTGGCGCGCTACGACGTGCCGGCGTTCCGTCTGGCGCGCTTGGCCGTTGATCGTAAAGTGCAAGGACAAGGGCTGGGCGGGCAGCTCCTGCTCGCGGCGGGGAGACGGTGTTTGCTCGCTGCCGCGGAAGTGGGCGGTGTTGCTCTCCTGATCGACGCCAAGAACGAAAAGGTAGCCAGTTGGTACACCAGCTACGGCGCCGTACCATTGGCGGATACGCGTCTCACCTTGCTGTTGCCGCTGGCTACGGTCGATGCGGCTCTAAAATCAGGCCGAAAACACTGATGTGTCCGCCTTATCAGCCGTAGTGCAGTTTTGATCGCAACCTACCCATCCATTTAGTCCCCAGAAATCCCTCATCGCCAATCAAGGCAATTCCATGAGTGTTCCTCTGTACGCCGTCCAGCATGTCCGCCGGATGCGCGGCGGATCCCAGGCCCATCTTCTGCGAGCATCCGACGGCGCATACTGGGTCACAAAATTCCAGAATTCTCCGCAAGGAGTCAGGATTCTGGCGAATGAAATGTTCGCCACATCCCTTGGCCTTTGGCTTGGCCTGCCCATGCCGCAGGTAGCGGCGATTGAGGTATCCGATTGGCTGATCGACAACACGCCGGAGTTGCGTATCCAACTCGGCGACCGCCAGGTGCCATGCAGCAGTGGACTGCAAATTGGATCGCGCTATCCCTGCGATCCAGCCAATGATCCCATGGTCGTATTCGACTACCTTCCGGAAAGCCTTATGGCTCAAGTCAATCAAGGCTTGTCCTTCGCGCGGGTTTTGGTGCTCGACAAGTGGCTTTGCAACGCGGACGGCCGCCAAGCTATCTTCCTGCGAAAACGCCGGTGCCGTAGCTTCCAAGCACTCTTCATCGATCACGGATATTGTCTGAACGCAAACGAATGGTCGTTTCCCGATGCGCCGTTGCGCGGTGTGTATGCCCGAAACTGCGTCTATGAAGGCGTTACCGGATGGGATTCATTTGAGCCGGTGCTCACCAGGGCTGAAGAAGCAGACATCGTTGATATCTGGCGCTGTGCTGAAAAGATTGTTCCGGAATGGTATGAGTATGACCGTGCGGCTCTGGAGCGTATCGTCGAGACCGTATATCTGCGCCGCCAGAGCATACGCAGTCTGATCGATGCATTCCGCCTATCCAGTCGCGCTCCGTTTCCTAACTGGAAGGGAAAGGCAACGACCCAAGTGGCATCGATCATCCCTTGACGGATGGGCTGGAAATTGCGTTCACGCGGCATCATCGCTTGCGAACTTGGGCTAGAAATCAAGATTCCACAGGATCGCCTGGAAATGTGTTCAAGCTGAGAGCGTCTTGGTCCGCTCCTTAGCGCCGAGGAGATGGTTGGCGTGAATTCCAAATTATGAAAATCACATCCTCTAGCAATATCGAACACAAGCTGAGCCAGGCCAAAGTACACCTCCTACTGGGCCAACCGTTCTTTGGCAGCCTATGTGTACGTCTCAAGCTTGCTCCCGGACCGGTTCCAACCATGGCCACCAATGGCAGGCAGATTATCTATAACCCTGAATTCGTGAAATCCCTAGCGCCCGCAGAGATTGAAGGCGTTCTCGCGCATGAAGTCATGCATGTCGCACTCGCGCACCACTGCCGTCGCGGTGACAGAGAGCGTCGAACCTGGAACGAGGCGGCGGACTATGCGATTAATCCAATCCTCATTGGTAATGGCTTCACGCTGCCATCGGATGTCCTGATTGATCCATCATTCGCCGATCTAAGCGCGGAGGAGATCTACTCGCGTCTCATTCGGCGAAAAGGCGGCGCCGTCAATGCTCCCCAGGAGTCGCCGCAACCGGCCCATGGTCCTGGCAGTTCTGGCCCGCAGAAAGGCGCTGGATCACTTTCAACCGCGCAGCCGGCGAAATCAGGCGGTACGCAATCAGAGGAACAATTTGCCGCGTCTGCGGGCGATAACGATACTGAAAACGCAACCCGTCCCGGCGGCTTTGGCGAGGTGCTCGATGCCGTTGACGACGATGGCAACGTCGCCTCCGAAGCGGAGAGAAGCCAGCAACAGCATGAATGGGCTATCGCAGCTGAGCAAGCGCTGGGTGCGGCCAAGATGTGCGGTCATGAACCGGCCCACATCTCCCGGCCTCTAAAGCAAAACCGGGAATCGAAACAGGATTGGCGCGCGATTCTGCGCGACTTCATCTCTCAAACGACTCCATCTGATTACCGCTGGACCCCGCCCAACCGGCGATATGTGGCATCCGGCTTGTACCTGCCATCCGTTCAGCGAACAGGGCTGGGGCCGATTGTCATCGCCGTGGATACATCCGGTTCCATTGGCAGCCGGGAACTGGAACAATTCGCGGGGGAAATCTCGGCCATTGCCAGCGATGCCAAGCCAGAGTCGATTCAAGTCGTCTATTGTGATGCGGCCGTTCAGTCCTCGCAGGAGTTTACCTCCGGCGAGGATGTGCGCCTTGAACCAAAGGGCGGCGGGGGAACGGATTTCAAACCGGTATTCAACTGGGTCCAAGAGCAAGGCATTCTTCCAGACTGCCTGATCTACCTGACCGATCTATGCTGCCAATCGTTTCCTGATGTATTGGAATACCCGGTCCTTTGGGTCACCGATTCCCGCCGCGTTGCCCCTGTGGGCGAGACCGTTCGGATCGCCATCGACTGACATCGAAACCCTCACCGCCGGCAGCGCTTTATGGAGATGACGTGACCCGACAGTATTATGCGCAACGATTCAAATCCAGTTTCCCGCCCGCTCCCGCCGATGCCACCCAGCCGGGAAAGCCGCGCTGCGCTCTCAAGGACAGACGAATCGGCACCATTCCAGTGGGAACGATCCTGTATATCCAAGACGGTGTAAGACCTTTCCATGGTCTAACAAGAGAGATTGTGTGCCGTGAACCATGGATCGTTGAGGCCTGGCTACCCCGAGAATATGCAAGGAAGAGCCCGTCAACAGGACGATTCGAGATTACCTGCGTTGCCGGCGGCCATCTCGCGCTCGTACGCAGCTTGCGTGACCGCAGGCGCGTCAAGAAGGTAGCGGACTGGATTCTTCTTGCTTGTCTGGATGCAGGCTTAGAAAAGGTTGGGTTGATCGCCTAGACACCATGAAACACGATTTCGAAATTGAGATTCGCGCAGCCGAAGGCCAGGAAATTTGCGATTTTTGCAGTTCTCCTTCACTTGAAAAGACTTACGATTGTCCCGACTTTGAGGCTGACTTCCATCGCAGCGAAGCAGCGCAGCCTGATGTCTTGGTTGGGCTCACCATCCGCTCCGTCTGCAAGGGTGGATGGGCGGCATGCAAGGTATGCGCGAGTCTGATTGATAGGGACAAGTGGGCTGAACTTACAGATCGTAGCCTCCAAACCCTCCTGACCCACGAACCTCAATTATTGCCCGTTGCCGCAGCGGTCCGCTCGACGTTAGTGCGGATGCATCACCAGTTCCGAAGGCTTAAGAAGCTCCCCAACTAAAGTCCGGGGATCCCCTGCGTTCCCGTCGCCCAAATTTCATGATCCTGACTCTGAGTGCTCCTTCGGGTTGCTGCATCAGCCTTGACTTACGAGAACATCTTGGAGAAACGGTCGAGATCGAGTGCTTTCAATTCGTGACCTCTCCAGTTGAGTTTCGTCTGATGCGAGGTAACCGGCCTTGGCAGGATTGGCAAACCGGTAATGATGAGATTTACGACCTGCAACATCCGCCTTCCGTTCAGGAGTAGTGGCGTGACGGCCATCGGTTCATCAACGACCTTGAGCACCGAAGTGACGTGCTGACGAGCGGCGTCTTGTCCCGCGATTTGCTGCTGGAGACGCGAGGGCTCGGATTTCGATTTGTTTTGCTGGTCTGGCCGCGCGAGGGCACTTGGCGAGCACCGCTGGCAAACACATTCATCCATTTCCCCAGGCAGACTTAGCGACTCGCAAGCGATTTCTTTCTCGCTGTTGTTTGACGATCTAAAAAAATGCAACCAATTAGGAGGAACAACCTCATGGCAAGATCTTCCGGCCCAAAGATAAAGCCGGCGACCTCAACACCGACCTGCGGCGGCAGCGACAAGGCCCCGCACAAAGTCTGGAGCGGCACTCTTTCTTTCGGCCTGATCTCGATGCCGGTGTCCCTGCTTACAGCGGCCACCGAAGAGCGGATTAGCTTTAACCAACTTCACGCCAAGTGCAACGGACGCATCAAGCAACAGTTGATGTGCCCTACGTGCGAAACCGTGGTCGCGAAGACCGATCTCATCAAGGGCTACGAAACAGCCAAAGACAAGTATGTGACCATCACCGAGGCGGATCTCGAAGCTGCCGAACCGGCGTGCGCCAAAGTAGTAGAGCTATCCGAGTTCGTTCCGTCGAGCGAAGTTGACGCCGTGTTCTTCGAGTCGAGCTACTATCTCGCTCCTCAGGATGGCGGGCAGAAGCCTTACGCCCTGGTGCGGGAGGCCATGCTACGCAGAAACGTCGTCGGCGTCGCCCGTATTGTGCGCAGCGGCAAAGAACATATCGCCATCCTACGGCCCTATCAACAGGGCATGATTCTGCAGACCTTGTTCTGGCACGACGAGGTCCGGTCTATGGCCTTCCCATCACTGCCTGAAATCAGCCAAGCGGAAACTGCAATCGCCGAACAGTTGATCGAGGCGCTTGAGGGTTCCTGGGATGCAGCCAAGTTCACGGACAGCTACCGGCAGAACGTCCTTAAGCTCATCGAGGCCAAGGGCGCCGGACAGGAAGTGCCTGCCATTGCCGGGAAATCCCAGCATAAGAGTGAGGTCATCGACATCGGGCAGGCTCTCAAGGCCTCCCTGGCGGCGGCCAAGGCGAAGAAGGGAGTTGCGTAGGCTGTGCTTCCCGAGCTGCTTACCCCGATTGGCCCGGAGCAGGCTGCCCAGTACATTCTGGATAGCCGGTTCTGGGTGCAGGAAAAGCGAGATGGCGTGCGCTTGATTGTCCGCAAGCGCCACAACCAAATTGATGGATGGAACAGGCAGGGACAGCCCGTGGCTGTCGCCCGCATTCTTGCGTCTGCTTTGCTTGCGATCAACGTCCCATCATTCGTTCTAGATGGAGAGCTTGAACAGAACGGTGGCTATCACTGTTGGGACCTGCTTGAAGCCAATGATTTTGCCTTGCTCGATCAGCCTTACGCCGTACGCTACCGGGCACTCGAAGCATTTTACGGCTGCTCCATGATTCATGTTCTCCCGTCATGGACGACACATACTGACAAAGAGACGATGGCCTTTGCGCTTCAGCGAAAACGTGCCGAAGGACTGGTCTTTAAGAACGCGGAGGCTCCGTATCGACCGGGGCGAGCCGGCCAGCACTACAAGCTGAAATTTGAAAAGCACGCGACCGTCAGGGTACGTGACGTCGATCCGGTTCGGAATCGCGTCAGCATCGAGATGATGGATGGCAACACGTGGCATGAGGTATGCGGCCTCAAGGTAACCCACGGCACGGTAAGGCCAGGGGACTTTGTCGAGGTCAAATATCTCTACGGGACGCCTGGCAGGCGTCTCGTGCAGCCGCGGTTCCTGTGCGTGCGCACTGACGTTTCTGACGCAGATTGCAGGTTCTCCCAGGTGGAGTTAGGCGGCAAATGGCAAAGATAGCAACTTCCAAGCGCCCCTCGTTTGATTCATAAGGCTCTTCATTTCTCGGGCCGCCTTTGATCCGTGGCCTCAACCTGCCCACGCGACCGAATGTTCGCCCAAACCTTCAACTCTCATTCACTCAGGCGGCACCATGACCCAGATAGTACGCATTACCACCCGCGCCGATCTTGTCGAGGTTCGCAAGCAGCAATATATCCAAGCCGGGTACCACATTGACGATGAACAGCCTGCGCTCCGGGGGATGTGCTCGTTTCGGGCTGTGCGCCGGGTACCTGAAGACGAGTTAAGCAATCTCAAAGATCTGATTTGGGCGCAGGCGGCAACAGGCAAGCAACGCTTGCGCCGAATGCAAAACCGTCCGAATGGCAGGTCGCGTAAGTGAGTGCACAAAGCTTTGCGGATTCTTCCACTCCAACAGTTGACCGCGTGCCGACGCATCGGCAGTTGGTTGTAGCCGCCAACAGCAATCAATCGGTGCTGGAATACCGCACGCACCCTTCCTGGTCAGAGTGCTGGAGCGAACTGTCGATTGCAACCAGGCCGCCCCTCCGAGTCGAGTTTGAGCACGCCATTGTGTTTGCAACGCTAACCGAGGCGCTCTCTTTGCGAAAGAGCAAATCAGGCTGGGGATCGCTAATCAGGATCGAGCCGCTGCGTCCGGACGACTTTCTGCACCCATCTCGAGTCGTGTACCAGTTGAAACCTTCCAGCAAGATTTTGCAGCGCTGGAAGGCGAGGGACTCACTGCGTCAGATTCTCGGCAAGTATCGAAGTCTGGTCAGCGACGCGATGCGCTGGACCAAGAGGGAGTTTCTGGAACTGCTGCAAGAAGACAGTAAACGGATCATTCGTGAATGGCTGGAGCTTGAACCGGGCGAGTTTTGGAGGATGGTGCGCCGTGGAGAGAGCTTAGGGAACGGCGGCATCGAAGCCTTTCTTCAAAGGCAGCGAGAACGCACCGAGGGTTATATGTTCGATTTCGAGCGGGGTTAGAACCCGGCAGCATAGTCACACGCCAGGGGAGCAAATCAGGATGGTGGCCTGTGGAAGAAGAGAAAACTGAAGCGCCGAGGGAATGTATCACGCTCGTATGCTGTGGAAAGACATATCTCACGGACGGCAAAATCGGCCTGGTCTTCCGCGAAATTGTTGACGGCGAGTTGGGCGCAGAGCGAATTTACCGCTTCAAAAGCCTTGAGCATGTTCGAGTGGGCGCAGTCTACGAAGTCGAGAACCTACTCAGACCGGACAAGCGGTCATCGATCTCCAGGACGACCGGAAACATCCCGACTACCGCGTCGTTTACGCTTCCGCGACCGGCGCAACCGATGTGCGCAACATGGCCTACATGACCAGGCTCGGCTTGTGGGGACCAGGAACCAGCTTCCCCAACGGTTTCGAGGAGTTTCTCTCCGAGATCGAAAGCGGTGGTGTCGGAGCGATGGAAATGGTGAGCCGCGATATGAAGTCGCTGGGCATGTACGGCTCCGGCTCCATCTCCTTCGGCCTCGATCCCCAGAGCAACAAATGTGTTGAGTACCGCGAGCGAGTCCACCGATTAACGCCGGCGCAAAGAAAAATGTATAACGGCGCCGCTCTGGCCTGGCGCGTCATCCTGCAAAATATCGATCGGGCCCTGGCCATCACCAATGCCAGCCGTCGCGCACGCGGCATTGCGATGAACAAGTTCTGGGGGGACCATCAGAGGTTCTTCCGGCAACTCATCTGCGCTTTCAAGGTGCCAAGCGTCGTCGCCGAAACAGAAGAAGCTTTGCAGGCAGATAAGTCGGCCGTGATATCCCTGGTAGGCACAGGTGAGGCCAAGACGAAGGAGCAGATCGCCCGGATTGCCGAAGAAGGCGGAAGTCTCGAAGACCTGGACTTCTCGCCACGCGAGATCATCGCTGCCATGGTTGAGCGTGGCTTTCCCACCCAGCTCTACCGCGATGAAACCGATCCGGTAAGCGGACGCACCATTCAGGTGTTGGCGACCGATGATGCTGGCAATCCCATTCAGAGCCGTGAAGCTCTGAAGATGAAGCAGGCCCTGCTCGATAAGCTGTCAGCCGTGCATCTACCCGAAAACCCGCTGGACCAGGTAGTGAATCATTTCGGCGAATCGAGCGTGGCTGAGATTACCGGACGCACCCGACGTCTGGTCCGCGATCCGCGCACCGGCAAAGTCGAATACAAGAAGCGCGCCGAGGAAGGCGTGGCCATGACCCGCGCTAATGTTCACTCCATGGAGCGGTTTCAAGCGGGCCGCTGCCGGGTGGCCATCATCAGCGATGCCGGCTCACTCGGCATCTCCCTTCATGCCTCCAATCGCGCCGCCAATCGCCAGCGCCGGGTTCACATCACACTTGAACTCGGGTGGAGCGCCGACAAGCAGATGCAATGCTTCGGACGGACTCATCGCAGCGACCAGGCTATGCCGCCCGAATACGTTCTGTTGAGCACGGAGTTGGGCGGCGAGAAGCGCTTCAGCTCAACCATCGCCCGCAGGCTTTCAAGTCTCGGGGCGCTGACCAAAGGCGACCGCGGCGCAGTCGATAACGGCGACTGGGCCCGCTATAACTTTGAGACACAGGAGGGCAAGTCCGCGCTCGGTCTTCTATATAAACGTATTTTGGCTGGTGAGACGGTTCCCGGATTAGACGATCCCCGCCAAGCCCTCCGTGACATTGGTTTGCTTGTCTGGACTGATGGAACTGAAAAAATTCGCAAGGAAGATGAGCGCAACGTTCCGCGCTTCCTCAATCGCATCTTGGCCCTGGAAGTGGAACCGCAGAATGCCTTATTCAATTACTTCGCTGATCTGTTCGATCAGACCGTTCGCTATGCCAAGGCAACCGGCACATTCGATGAAGGAGTCACGGACATCAAAGCACTGGCGATTCGCGTGGCCAAGCCGCCTTCCGTTGTCCACCGCGACCGAGTCACCGGGGCTGAAACCATCCTTTATGCGCTAGAGGTGGACCAGCGCAGCGACAAAGTATCGTTTGAGAGGGCCGACCGCTTGCGTCAGTCCAATCACGGAGCCTTCCTTCAACATCAGTCGCGAGGAACGTTCGTCCTGGCGCTTCCGTCCGGCAGCCATACCGACGCCACGGAAGGCAAGACCTTCCGGACATTTTCGATCTGGAAGCCCGGAACACCGCGCAGTTCCTATGTCCATGAGGATGAGCTGAATAGCAAATACGTTCCGGTGAAGCCGGAAACCGCCCGGAAGTGGTGGGATATCGAGTACGCGAGTGTGCCGGAAATCGAGACCCGCGAGGCGCAAATCATAGCTGGCGCCATCATTCCCTTGTGGCAAAGACTTAAGACGAAAGAGGACGCCAGGCTGCGCGTCGTCCGCGTCTCCACCACGGACGGCCAGCGCATTGTGGGGGTCGAGATACCACGCTCCCAGGTTGGCCGCGTTCTGCGTTCGCTTGGACTTGACGGTCCTGCCCTCGATCCGCAGCAGGTCTTTGCTGAGCTGACGGATGCCGGTGCAAGCTTCAATCTTGCCGCTGCTCTCAAGCTCAAGCGGTCGTCACTCCAAGGTGAGCCAGCCATTGAACTGGTATGTCACGATCCCGACCGCTTCTCCGAGTTGCGGAGCTTGGGTCTCGTTAACGAACAGATCCGCTATAAGCAGCATTTCTTTATCCCGGCTGATCGAGCATTAGGCGTACCAATGCTTGGCGCGCTCCTTGCCCGCTATCCGATTGTTCATGAAGGCAAAGAAACGTCAGGCTCGCGGCAAGAGAGCGTTTCGGTTGAGGTCCCGGCTAGCGACGCCCTGGTGGTAGACCTTGAACAGTGGATTTGTTCACCGGAAAAACCGGATGATGGCGACAGCATAAACATCCCCTCACTCCCACCCGCACCATCGCCGTCGCGGGCATCTCAAGGCGCGTCCCTGATGGCTCTTCTAGAGCAACGGGACAGCGCTCCTGTGCGCTTACGATCACGGCCCCGGCAAGCTATTGATGAGCAGGGCGTCCTGTTCAGCCTCAACGAGTAGCGGATCATTAATCTCTCCCCAGCATTCCCATCCCCAATCGCTACACCCTCAAGTTTCGGCTCTGAAAAATGAGCCCAAAGAAAGGAACCACAAACATGGCTACACCAACCCTGGCAGTCGCAGAGCAGATATTGCATGTGCCGCTTGCCAGCATCCGGCTGTCAAAACACAACCCGCGTAAGAGCTTCGACCCCACTAGACTCGCTGAACTCGCCGACGATATCAAGCGTCGCGGTGTGCAGGAGCCGGCCCTGCTTCGTCCCATAGCAGGATCGGAAGGCACGTTCGAGATTGTCTTTGGTGAAAGGCGTTTTCGGGCCTCCGAGAAAGCCGAACAGGAAACGTTGCCGGCAGTTGTGCGCGAAATGTCCGATGACGAAGCGTACGAGCTTCGCATCATTGAAAATCTTCAGCGCGAGGACCTGCATCCGCTTGATGAGGCCGATGCATTCCATCGCCTCTACAGGAAAGCCTTCAAAGAGAAGAAAAGTCACGATGAGTCTTTGACTCTTGTGTCCGCGCAGGTGGCCAAGGCGCCCGAGATGATCGCACAGCGCATGAAGCTTCGCGATCTGACCGAAGACGCCAAGGAAGCCTTCAGAAAAGGCAAAATGCTGCTTGGGCATGCTTTTCACTTGGCCCGCTTGCGCGAAGACGAGCAGAAGAAAACCTTGCAATGGATGCTGTCACGTGGCCAGGAAGTGCAGACCACAAAAGGCTGGAGGCGCGTTCACCTGATGCCTGGCATTCCGGAACTCAAGCTTTGGATTCAACAGCACGTCTTTCTCGATCTCACCAGGGCCCCGTTTGATACTGCCGACAAAACCCTCAACCCCAAGATGGGAGCGTGCACCGATTGTCAGTTCCGTACCGGCAATCAGCCGAAGCTGTTTGGGGATGTCCGGGAGGGTTCGACGTGTACCGTGCGCGAGTGTTGGTTGGGCAAACGCAATGCCAGCCTGGTCAACCTTGCTGGCTCAATCGCCAAGGAGCTTGGCGTCAAATCGGTCTTGAAGGTCGGAATCGGTTATTCGGGCAGCAATGAGTCCAAAGTGCCTGTTGACGCCTATGTAGACTACAACTCCGAGGCACGGATCGTAAAAAAGGGGAACGAATGCAAGGACACAAAGCCCGGGGTCATTACGTGGATCAGGCAAGCTAATGAAGGCGGAGGGATGAAAGTAGGCGACAGCGTGGCGGTCTGCACGAAAGCCCAGGACTGTGCGGTTCACAATAAGATTGATTCCCGGCCACCACGGCCGAGGAAGTCCTTCGAACAGATGGCCGATACCCGCATCGCCAACCTGCGTCACGATTATCCGCAGAAAGTGCGAGCTGCCTTGATCCGGGCCGTCATCGAGGGCGCTCTCAAGGAATCTCGCAAACTCACGCCGGCCGACAAGATCAAATTTGAGCTGATCGCCGACCAGATGCATAGCGATCTCTATTTTGACCGCCACCGCGACTTATGCAAGCTCTTAGGGGTCGACCCGGCAAAGAACAAGCCCGGCGACACCAAGGATTGGCGGGGCGCCAGCTCCGCGATCTTTGACGGTAATCCTTTCGCCATGACGATTGCTATGACCTTGATGCACCGCTATCACCTTGGCTTTGCTTCAGGCGACCTCGACGACCCGCTCAAGCCCCTCATGACCGTCTACAAGATTGACGCCAAGGCCATTGCAAAGACGATCAAGGCTGAGGTGGACGCCAAGATCGCGTCCATTGAAACCACTTTAAAGAAGAGAAAAGTCAAGGCTAATGCAAAGGCCGCATAGCAGGAAATGCTGCTGCGAAGACTTCCATTCAGCAGTCCCTCCAGCACGAGGCATCGAATAAGAGCAGACTTCTCATCCTGCGCTCAGAGAATGGAGGAATCTCACGGTGCTAACGGTCTATCCGATGGGCACGCCCGGGCCGTGCCCACAAAATATTCATTGATTCTTCAATAACTTAGAGCCAAAGGCAGCCTTTCGGATTGACACCTGGCGTTAACAAGCCGACCAATGACGCAGTCAACATGTGGACATCCACAACTTTCCCTGCTGACTGGGCCGACTATCGGTTGCGATGGGAAATTGGGCATGCAATGGCGGCAGTGGTCGCGTTGATTGGTGCAGTGGCCACGATACGATGCTTCAGGGTCGACGAATGGCACAGCGGCAAAGCCAAAGAATAGAGCAGTAAGACCGTAAGCCACCCACAGTTGCAAACAGCGTCGACAACGGCATCAACCCTTCCAATCGTCCGGCTCGTTGGGAATTGTATATCCATCTGGGGGTCAGGCGTCGATTGACAGCCCTGACAGAACCAATCTTCATCAAGGAGCACGTATGGTACGCCACCACAACTTTCTATTTTCACCCTCTATTCATTGCCAAGAGATCGATTCAAACAATCCTGCCCTAGAGCACTACAGCCTCGATTTAGAAACAGCTCGTGCGTTCGGTGTATGCTCAGAAGTCGGAGCGGGATTGCTAAATGGCAGCCTGTGGCTAACCTGTCATTCGAGCGAGGGTCGTAATCAACTTTTGTCGATCGCCTCCTTGGATCGCGTGGGCCCGCACCAAATCGCGGGCTTCTTTTGTCCATTTATAGGACCGCCGCTTATGAGTGACTCTGGAGACATGGTTTTCTGTTGCAGGCCCAGGCGCGGACGAGGCAGCCGGCAGCGTGCCTCTCCCAAGTCGCAGAGTTGGATCATCGGGACTTTGACGTCGCCCCTTGTTGAAATCTCCGTGCAGGCGCTGGCCGCTGTTCGGCCAACGACTAAATCCGTTCCCCGGCATGCCCATAACACACTGGCATGGAAGCTAAACGTGCTTGAATCGAAGATTGGATTCACCAGGACAGATCATGTACCGTCTGCACGGCGATACTCCGCCCTCGGCCCGGCAGAACGTCGTGCCCTTAGAGCCAGATGCACACACTACTGCATAACCCTCCAAACGGCTCTAGCATCAAAGTCGCATGGAGTGCGGATGAACCCAATCTTCGTGAACCTACAGAATTCTTATACCTGGGCTACCCAAAGTGATGGCGCATCGGGTGTTGCTAACTGACTCTGAGGTCCTACTTCCAGAATTTTTCTCCCTTCTACCTATATAACGCTTCGAGATTGAAATGTGTACTAGACAATAATCAATAAGTTGCATTTCTCCGCAAATTTTTGAAACTATCCCGTTCTTGAGTACGTCTATATATTCCAGCCAAGTCGATCATTCTGGCCCGGGCCTAGTCGCTCGTTTGGATAGCAAGGCCTTGCCAGCGGACGGTAATATGGCTACCAATCGGGAATACGGTCCCCTATGGTGGGACCGTGAAGTTGATGATTCTGGCAAGCAGATTCGTGACGATGTACGGCGGGCCGCACACGAGCTATGGCCCACCTGCTGCACTCATGTCGCAACGACTCTGGGCGATCCCGCGGACGCTCCGGAGCTCATGGAATCCGCTGTGGCCCATATCTCGCGCTATCTGACGCGACACAACGCAGCGCCTTTCTACCCCCAAGCCAGATCTCTGCTCAGTCTCCATTTTTGCCAGGAGCTGAAGCGTCAGGCCGGACGCAGAAGCCGCGTCCAATCTGTTGGGCTTACCATAGAGCTAGAAGCTCTCGTCCCTGCTGCCTCGGCTTGTTCATCCTGGGTAGAGGAGCTTGACATTTGGCTTGACCTTGAGAAGCTTCACAACCAAATAAGCGATCGCAGCTGGATCATTTTTGCCATGCGTTATCTTGGTCACGATTGGCCGGAGATTGCCGAGAAGTCGGGGATCGCGGTTTCAACCGCAAAGAACCATTTCCACGATGATTTCAAACAGGCCTGGGCCGAACTCCATAGCGCGATTAAATCCGTTCGCTGCCAAGGCAGCCGTACTCGCAAGGGGAACAGACTATGACTTCAGACAAGACCAAGACGCAATTCACTGGCGAAGATTACTTTCCGCCAGACATGACTCCAGGTGAGTTGGAACTTCTCGTTGCCTTCGACATTTGGATACACGAGAAGTATCCGAATCCGGAACGAAAGGGCTGCCCGGGGAGAGACCGCCTTGAAGCTGTGGTTCGGGCTAAAACGCGCGTGGAAGACGAATACACACTAAAGCACATGAGTCTGTGCGCGGCTTGCCTTGATGAGATGAGGGCCATCCGGCGCGAGCTTGCGAAAGCGTTGCCGGCAAAATGAGTGCGTTTGGGGGAGTCCAGTCTCTTCAATGGGGAAACATTTTAAAGGCACAGAAGCTGAGGAACGAGCCTTAGGGGCCTACGTCAAACTGGCGCGTGCGGCTAGGGCAGCGATGGCCTACGCACGCGTGGGCCTTGAGGAAGCGGGCTTAACGTTAGGACAATTTGCTGTGCTCGAAGCGCTTTATCATGTTGGGCCGCTCCCGCATGGCGAGTTGGCGCGCCGCATTTTGACGAGCGCGGGAAATCTGACCACGGTAATTGACAATCTCGAACTGCAAGGCTTGGCCAAGCGTCTAAAAAACCCGGATGACAAACGGTTTGCATTTGCCTCCATCACCCCGACAGGGCGAAGACTCATGGCTCGTATCTTTCCTGCCCATGTTCGCCGAATCACCGATGTGATGGGTCGCCTTAAACCCGAAGATCAGGAATTCCTTGGCGAGCTCTGCCGCCGTCTCGGCACTGGAAAATGATTGACCAGGAGATGGTTCTCCTATGACCCCAGCACACCAAATTATCAGGCTCTGAGAGACAGGCCAGCTGCCACCGATTCAGAATCAGGAATCAGGGAGAGCTAGACGGTCGCCCCGACATCGGCATTCGTTGGCATAAGTCTGACGCCGGGAATGTTCCGACGACAGGATGGCTTCGTTCTCGTCGAGTACCAGGGGAGCGTCAGCAACCGGCATGCTACTAGAAATACCGAACGGCTTCAAATCCCCATCTCACACTCAAGACAAGAGCTGAGGATGAAACAAAGGGATGGAATGCGTTTGGGCGAATTTCGGCCGTCAGGGTACACCTGCGACCATTGAGAGCTGGCGCTGGTAGAGTTCCGCGTAGATGCCCGATTGAGCCAAGAGCTCTGTGTGCGTGCCGCGCTGCGCGATAATTCCATTCTGCACAACCAGAATCTGATCAGCCTTCACGACTGTTGATAAGCGGTGCGCTATGACGATGGAAGTGCGCCCGGCAAAAGCTCCTTCGAGCACCTGCTGAATGGCGCCTTCAGATTCGGAATCCAGGTGTGCCGTGGCTTCGTCGAGAATGACGATGTCCGGTGCCTTGAGCAGGAGGCGCGCAATGGCGAGCCGCTGTTTCTCGCCGCCGGAGAAACGATAGCCTCTCTCCCCCACAAGCGTATCCAGCCCGTCAGGTAGCGATTCAACAAGTCTGAGAAGCTGAGCATCACGCAATGCTATCTTCATCTGTTCGTCAGAGGCATCGGGTCTTGCGTACAACAGGTTGGCGCGAATGGTGTCATGAAATAAATGCGCGTCCTGGGTGACCACGCCGATTCGCTGGTGCAGAGAGTCAAGCCTGGCATCGCGGACATCAACGCCGTTGATAGTGATCGATCCGCTTTGAACATCATAGAGTCGGGGTATGAGGTGGGTAATGGTCGTCTTGCCTGCGCCGGAGGGCCCCACGAGGGCCACAAGCTGGCCCGGCTCGACGCTAAAGGTTATATTCTTAAGCACGGTCAGTTGCTGCCGGTTATCGGGCACGGCAATAGATTCCAACGACGCCAGCGACACCTCTGAAGCCGATGGATAGCGAAACGAAACCTGGTTGCAGCAGATTTTTGCTGGTCCATTCGGAATGGCAACCGCACCCGGCTTTTGCTGGATCATCGGTGGAAGGTCAAGAACTTCAAAGACACGTTCAAAAGACACCAACGCCGTCATCACGCTGACCTGAATGTTGGAGAGCCCGAGCAGCGGCGCGTATAGGCGCCCCAGGTAGGAGACCAGCGCAACCACCGTGCCGACGTCAAGAACATGTTTGACGGCAAGGACACCACCCCATCCAAAGGCGAGCGCAGAGGCAAACGAAGCCATGAGAAGCAGAGCGGCAAGGAAGAGGCGTCCGTACATGACCTGTTTGACGCCTATGTCCGACACGCGTGCAGCTTTGCTCTCAAATGATTTGCGATCGTACTGGCTGTGCCCGAAGAGCTTGGCGAGAAGCGCACCTGCGACGTTGAAGCGCTCAACCATCAGGTTGTTCATAGCCGCAGTCAGATCATAACTTTCGCGCGCGATCGATTGGAGCTTGCGCCCCCAGAATCTCGCAGGCAGAACGAACAGTGGAAGCAAAATCAGGCCCGCCAGACTGATGCGCCAGGAAAGCACGAACATGGCGGTCAACGTCAATGCCACTGTGATCACATTCCCAACGACGTTCGAAAAAATATCGGTAAAGGCTGTGCCGGCACCGCCAACATCGTTATTGAGTCTGCTGACCAGACCACCTGTTTGCGTTCGCGTAAAGAACGCCAGGGGCATGTGCTGGATATGCTCGAACAATCTTACCCGCAGGGAAAGCACGATTCCGGCACCGATTTTCGACGATAGATACGCTTGCGCCATGCCCAATATTCCGTCGGTAAAGCCCAGTGCTGCCACCAGTACGGCGAGTCGAATGATGAGAGATGAGTTGCCTTTCAGTATGCCGTTGTCGATGATTTCGCGATAAATCAAGGGATTGGCGGTCCCGATCGCTGCATTGATAATTACAACGAGCAGGGACAGTGAGAGAAGTCCGCTATAAGGGCTGGCAAATGCCAAAGTACGCTTCGCGGTTCCCCGTTTGACCTTGTGCTTCAGAACAGACGAATCCTGCCCAAAGGAGCGTAATGTCCCAATCATGCTACCCATGTAACCTGTTCTCCTATTCCAATCCTATGACAGCAGAATTCTACTTTAGACAAAAGACTTTGCATACGAGCGGCACTAAAGCGGGAATACCAAAAAGATGGCATTCCACTTCCAGGTGGCCGTCCTGTTGGCAGGGCCGAGAAAAGCCATTTGCGACCTGAGCCGCGGAGGACCGCAGGTTAGACGCTCGGCTGTGCATGCAGTATAGTTCAATCGCCAAGGCAAAGCACAGAATGGCTTCCTTAAGTTCCAGAACATTTACAACTGAAGTTGCTGGTCGATTTAGTATTGCTCAACGGCTGTGAAACCGGATTGAGAGAAAACGTTGGCGGAGAAGGTTTGATCGGACTCAAGCGGAGCTTTATGTGCGCAGGCGCGAGTTGTATCGTGGCAGCTTGTGGAGTGTTAGCGATATAGCAACCGCTGACTTGATGGCCCGTTTTTACACAGCGATGGAACACTAGGGCATGAAGCCCGCCGCAGCATTGCGGACTCCTCAAATCGAGCTCTGACAGCAAAAGCAGTGGAGGTCACCCGATTATTGGGCTGTATTTCAAATACAGGACAAATGGCAGTAGCAGTAGGAAGATTCAAGGTTCATCAGTTGGGTATCGTGTAAAATGACTTGACTTCAATTGAACGTAATGTATTCTTGCATCCCGTGCGAAGCGGCTTCATTGTTTCATCCAGTGGCGCGCGGTACTCTAGGGCGCGCCATTAACGGCGAACTAGCCGCCCTCTTCGGCTGCCGAAGGATCAGACTGGTAGTTTATTAAAGTTCAATGAATAGTTGCCGGCAGATAGAGATGAGTGGGGCTACCTGTTCCAATTTTTCACGAAGCCGATCACCGCTCGGTCGACGTTATTCCCTAGGCTTATGCAACGCGAAGGGTTTCGTGGGGTTGGCAGCGACAATATTCGAGCCTTGTTTGACGCGGTCGAGCGCGAGCAAGCCATGCGAAGCAATCTTTAGCCGTTTCACAACAAGACTGAACAGAAACCGGGAGTTGCCGGCAGCGTGACCGTAGCTTCAATCGGAAGGGTCGGAGCTTCTTGAAAGTGTGTCTAGTAAGGTGTCTGATGAACCCTAAATTGAGTTATACCAGCCCCGGCTCGACCAAATTGGCGTTGGCACTGGTGTCCTGCCATTTAGGTGGCCAGAAAAGTCAGGCTTGATGATGAGGGCATCCCATTGACTATCAGCCGTGCTATTAACAACCCTTTCTCGACAAACTTGGGCAGCACGTTTGCAGGTATTTCGGCGAGCAAGATCACGAGTGCGGAGCGCGATGAGCGGCTGGCCTTGTCGTTTGCCCAGCAGCGGCTGTGGTTTCTGGCGCAGATGAAGGGAGTCAGCCAGGCCTATCACATTCCCTTCGGCCTGCGCTTAACCGGTCCACTGGATCGTGCGGCTCTGCGCCGGGCGCTGG
>WNGQ01000040.1_pt1 | contig 171199 bp, 116 predicted proteins | sample 5407661 | NCBI WGS metagenome assembly WNGQ01 (sample SAMN13153382, study PRJNA577476) | soil metagenome | isolation source: 60 cm soil or saprolite under Garry oak tree replicate 2 | place: USA:California | collected 2016-06-15 | reverse complement strand
AGCCTGGCTTCAGCCGCGGCATCAAATGACTTGGTGACGCGCAACTGCGTCCTACCCTGAAAAAGATAAGTCATGGTCGAAACATCGGTTCCATTGTCGATTCTGGCGGTCCGGTCACTGAGCGCCACTTTTCCATAGAGTTCGAGGTTCCGGGTTGCTTGCAGATATCCATCGGTGGAGAGCAATCCAACATTGTCGTTTTGAGAGTTTGGTGCTCCGGCAATTTGCATTTGACGAAGCGTGTAGCTAAAGAGCAGCCCAGCGCGGTCCGATTTTAGCGGCCGGAACGCAAGGGCAGCCGTGCCCTGCGTGGTATTGTTCAGATTGTATGGGGTCGTGTTGCCGGTGAACGAAGCATACGAGTGCTGAAACTGCCCCAGCACGGTGATGCTATCGGTGATCTTGCCGGCGCTACCCAGGGAGAAGATCTGTCCGAGACCACCTTGGTCCCGCAACTCGTAGCGCGCGCTTGCACGGTATCTATCATTGGGCATCCATGCGAGGCCAAATCGGCCGCTGTCATAACTGTTGCCGGTTCCCGCGAGGTGCTCGCCGCGTTCCATTCCAAGGTCGGTGGCGAAGTGCTGGCTTATGGGGATACGGGTCACAACTCCGAAGGCCGCGAAGCTATCGGTACCATTCATGCCGTTTTCGATTTGATACCGGGATGTCAGGCTGGTGTTTTGCCGCCAGCGAGTCTCAACGCCAAGGCTGGTTTCCTGGGTACTGTTCAGCGAAGTAAACCCACTGTGACTGAGATCGCCAATCGGAATGATTGGAGCAGATGCAAACCGCTGCGTGAGGAAGAGTCTGGTTGCCGTATTAATTTGATATCGAGCAGACAAGAGGGTCTGGCTCGGGTAAGTTGGATCGGAGTCCGTCAGATTTTGTTCGCGCCGGACGCTCGCTTGCAGACGGCTGGTAATGCGCCAGTCCACGCCGGCACTTGCCAGATCGGATGTGATCTGACGCGGGTTAAGTGCATCCTTGAAGTTTCTGAAATCGTAGCCCGCCGTCAAGTCAATCTTTTCACCCACGGGCTGTTTCCATTGCACGGAGGCTGTCTGGCGCTGGTTATCAACCAGACTCGTACTGTTTCGTTCATCGGTGAATCCAAGCTGCAATTTGGCGGAACCCACTGGTGTCAGTTCAACGGAGCCTCTTGCGATTTGTGAGCCAGGCAGCGTAGTGGCACCGAATGGATTTGAGAATCCTTCATCCGTTCTGGAAAAGCTGAAGTGAGCGGTGCCGCTCCGGAATACGAAGGGTTGGTCGAGTGTCGCCCGGACTGCCATGCCGTCTGCGTTCGATGATCCGTCAGATGATCCAAAGAAGGAGCCAGCCGTCATGACGGTGCCATGCGTTACCGGCAGTTCAAAATGGAACCGTCCGTGTCTGGGAAGTGTTTGATCGAATGCGAGGCTGCTGAGGTAGAAAGCGCCGATGCCACCGTCTCGCTGGGTAAGGAAGGAAGCGCCCACGCTCATCCCAATCGACTCAAACCGCTTGCTGCCCTGGGCTGAATACACAGCCGAGGTCAGTCCAGTGTTCTGATACTCGTAGGTGATTATTAATTGAATCAAGTTAAGCGACTGGTCAAGTGACGACATCGATCTCAGGAACAGTACGCTGCCAGTGTTCCAGTCCAATGTGTAATCGACCGAGCGGGCCAGAGATTCCCGTGTGACCAGCACTTCAGGGTTCCGGCGATCGCGAACTTCGAGCGTGACCGTTTCCGATCCCGGAAGGACTTCCATGTGGGAAAGATGAATCAGACCAAATGTGTTTCCAGCAAAAACGTCGCGAGCAAACGCGGTCTGCGGACGCGCACCCTCTAACGTGAACTGATCTTTATTACTGCGCTCCCAATGAGCTTTTAGTCCCGTCAGGTTGCGGTCAAAATCAGAAATGTTCGTGCTGTCGAGATGGGCCCTATCACCGTGAAGATCTCCGAAAAGCAAGTAGGATTTTCCATGGTCGAGCCGCCCATAGACCCGCGAGTTCGCCTGAGCCGCTGCAAAACGCAAGGACGAGTCACCGAAAACAGGATAGACGCGGTCCAAAGGATCGAGCTGGAACATGCCGTTGACGCCGGTCGCGCTGTTCACGGAAGATTCACTTGTATAACCAAGGGTCAGCAGGTTATCCGCAAAGACTGATTTGCGGAAGAAGAAATCAGCGCGGCGCGAGAAATTTCCCGATTGGTTGGTAAAGGAAAAATCCGGAGCAGCACGGCCAATTGCTACCTCACCGACGACTACCAGAATGGCGCTCCTTTGCTCAGGGGAGAAATAGAGTTCGGCGTGACCGATTGCCGGGTTTTGTGAATCGTCTGTTTCAGCTTCGAGTTTCACGGTGCCCGGAGTGCTGCTGGAGAAGAGCCGAACGGTCGCTATATCGTTGCTTGCAGGAACAAGGGTTTCACGAGATGGTGCGGACGCTGGGCCGGTTGTTGTCGTTATTCTAGACTCGTTGCTTGTTGCCAGCGATGTGGTTGCGTCAAGCTGCGCGAGCATTGCATTAGAGCCGGGCGATGTGAAATGAGAAATGAAGCTGCTGCTCTGGCTGTTGTTCTTCGCCTCCAAAGCGGCGGACTGCGCAGCGTCGAGGACGAACTGGCCATCCGACGTGCGAATTCTGACACGCTCAAGCCTGAGCGGTTTTCCATGCTCATCGAGCACGCGAATATGAATCAGCGTAGAGCTGCGGCTATCGGCGGGGATCGTGTTGCGATCTACGGAGAGTTCAATACGACGTTTGTCCGCAGCGCTACCAGTGCTTGGGACGGTCTCGGAGCTATGAGTCGTAATGTCCGTTTCCACAGGCGACGTGATGCCCATTGCACTTTGTATTGATGCACGCGTGTCCGAATCTTGACTCACATCGTTCTGCTGAGAACTAGGAACAGATTGTGTAGAGTCGCTGTGAGGAGCACCAGGTAATTTTTGCAAAGCAAAGTTCTGCCTCAGCAGGGCGCCTCCACCGATTGGAGTCCGCAGGAGCCGCGTCCAGCTTTCTCCGTCTCTGCGGCCTGCGCTTCTGAGCCCATAGCCCACAGGCAGGGTAACAGGATCGAGCGAGAGCACCACGGAGCCTTGACGTAACGAAGGAATGTTGTACAACCCAGCCGAATCCGTGATGACGGATTGTCCATTGGACAAGTAAATCCGCACGCCCGCGATAGGCCGGTCCCCTTGGTCGAAGAGGCCGTTTCCGTTTACATCTTCAAAGACCCGCCCAACGATGACCTGCCGGGGCGACATCAAGCCAGCTCCAACATTCACAACAGCCCGGGCTTGCGCTGAGGTGACTGTCACACCAGACGACAGGGCGGTAAGAACCGCAGTGTTCGCGTTCGCTCCTACGCTGGCATTCGCCGCAATCCTGACGCGGTAGGTCAAAAGAACGTTGGCGTTCGCTGCCAGATGACCAATGGTAAATACCAGGTCATTGCCGGTAACAGCCGGATTGATGGGCTGAGACTCGCCAGCGTTGGAAGTCATCCGCGCGCTGCCAGGAATGAACTGGAAACCGTTAGGCAGGTGGTCCAGAATTTGCGCATTTTCTACGGCCACGCTGGCGGTATTCGTGACTTGTATGCTGTAGAACGGAACATCGCCTGTATCGAGGAAAGTCCGGTCTACGCTCTTCTTTACCAGTAACTGGTCCGGCCGAACGACGATGGAAACCACCAGAGACGCGCTTGCTGAATCGTTGGCAATGTTCGTTTCTCCCCCGCCTGACACCACCGCATTGTTAACGACAGAGCCGGCAAGGCTCTTTGCCGCCGATATTGTCACCGTGATCGACGGGTAGCTGGCTCCGGCTGACAATACATCGGTCCGCGTGCAGGTTACGCTTTGGCCGCTGATGTTACAGGTCCATCCCGGGGCCGAAACGCTTTGAGGGGTTAAGCCGACAGGAAACGTATCCGTTACCGTGACCAAACCGGTCGTGGGAGCATTTCCGATATTCGATGCGAGCAGGGTGAATGAACCTGTCCCGCCTGGAGCAAGGTTTGCCGGCTGGTTTTGCGTCAGTGTTAAGTCCGGAACTTGCTGAATGACCGTTGTTGCGTCGCTTGCCGAATCATTGCTGGTGTTGGTCTCGCCTCCGCCCGCAACCGCCGCCGTGTTGCTTACAGAAGATGCAGCATTGCTGGCGACGTTCACAGTCAGCGTAATTACCGGATAGCTGTTGCCGGCGGCTAGAACGTCTGAGCGAGTACAGGTTAACGTGACAAGCGTGCAACTCCATCCTGTGCCGCTGATGGCTGTAGCCGTCAGGCCAGTGGGCAAGGTATCAGTGACCGTGACAGTGCCGCTGGTCGAGCCAGCGCCGCTATTACGGGCGGTGATGGTGTAGACGGCGCCAGTTTGTCCTTGCGTAAAGTTTCCACTGTGGGTTTTGGTGATGGTTAGGTCTGGAAGCAAAGCGGCGATGACAGTCGTAACATCACTGGCTACATCATTCCCCGTGTTAACTTCTCCGCCACCGGACACTGCCACTGTATTCGTAACAGAAGCGGCAGCGTTGCTAGCGACGTTTACAGTTAACGCGATGGCCGGATAGCTATTGCCGGCACCCAGGGCATCGGATCGGGTGCAGACCAGCGTGGCCAGTGTACAACTCCATCCGGCGCCGCTGATCGCCGTTGCAGTCATGCCGGTAGGCAAGGTATCAGTAACAGTGGCGGTCCCGTTGGTTGGGCCATTTCCGCTGTTGGTAACAGTGATGGTGTAAACGGCCCCGCTCTGTCCTTGCGTAAAGTTGCCGTTATGCGTCTTGCTGATGGTCAGATCGGGAAGCAGTGCAGGGGCGATTGTCGTGGCGTCGCTTGCAGAATCATTACTTGTGTTGGTCTCACTACCACCGGAAACGGCAACGGTGTTCGCAACCGAAGCGGCAGCATTATTGGCTACGTTTACTGTGAGCGTGATCGCCGGATAGCTGGCGCTCGCGGACAATACGTCGGAGCGTGTGCAGGTCAGTGTGGCCAGCGTGCAGATCCATCCAGCGCCACTGATCGCCGAGGCGGTCAGGCCCCCCGGCAAAGTATCCGCGACGGTGACTGTTCCGTTGGTCGGCCCAGCTCCGCTGTTGGTCACGACGATGGTATAAACCGCGCCGGTCTGACCTTGAGTGAAATTGCCGGTGTGAGTTTTGGTAATCGTCAGATCGGGAAGCTGAGTAATGGTCGTAGCGTCCGAAGCCGAGTCATTGCCGGTGTTTGTTTCTCCACCGCCTGAAACAGCCGCCGTGTTGGTTACAGAAGATGCAGCATTGCTGGCGACATTCACAGTCAGCGTAATTGCCGGATGGCTGTTGCCTGCGACCAGAACGTCTGAGCGCGTGCAGGTCAGCGTGGCCAGCGTACAACTCCATCCGGCGCCGCTGATGGCCGTAGCAGTCAGGCCGCTCGGCAGAGTATCCGTAACGGTAACTGTTCCGCTGCTTGAACCGCCTCCGCTGTTGGTGACCGTGATCGTGTAGGCCGCTCCAGTTTGTCCCTGCGTAAAGTTGCCACTGTGTGTTTTGGAAATTGTTAAGTCAGGGGTAAGGGCCGCATTGACCGTGGTGGCATCGCTCGCACTGTCATTCCCGGTGTTGGCCTCGCCGCCGCCGGAGACAGCAACGGTGTTGGTAACAGATGCGCCTGCATTGCCGGCTACATTCACAGTTAAAGTAATGACGGGATAGCTGCTACTTGCAGGCAAAACGTCGGAGCGCGTGCAGGTCAGAGTACCCAGTGTGCAACTCCATCCCGTGCCGCTGATTGTCGTGGCGGTAAGGCCAATGGGGAGCGTATCGGTGACAGTCACGGACCCGCTGCTGGGACCGCTTCCATTGTTGGTGACAGAGATGGTGTAGACGGCCCCGGTCTGGCCCTGCGTGAAGCTGCCGCTGTGAGTTTTGGAAATCGTCAGATCGGGAAGCTGGACAATTGTCGTCGCGTCACTCGCGGAATCGTTGCTTGCATTGGTCTCGCCACCGCCGGAGACAGCCACGGTATTGGTAACAGATGCCGCAGCGTTGCCAGCTACGTTCACAGTCAAAGTAATGACGGGGTAGCTGCTGCTTGCAGATAAAACATCGGAGCGCGTGCATGTTAGAGAGCCCAAGGTGCAACTCCATCCCGTGCCGTTGATTGCCGTAGCAGTCAGACCCGCGGGCAGAGTATCGGTAACCGTCACGATGCCAACCGTTGCAGCCGTTCCGCTGTTTGTTACCGCAATCGTGTAGCTTGCTCCGGTCTGTCCTTGCGTGAAGTTGCCGCTGTGGGTCTTAGTGATGGTCAAGTCAGGTGTGGTAGCCGCACTGATCGTGGTTACGTCGTTCGCGGAATCGTTCGCTGTATTGGTTTCGCCGCCGCCGGAGACCGCAACGGTGTTCGTGACCGATGCCGCAGCGTTGCTGGCAACATTCACCGTCAGCGTAATTGCCGGATAGCTGCTACTTCCCGCCAGCACATCCGAACGCGTACACGTCAGAGTACCCAGCGTGCAGCTCCATCCTGTTCCACTGATCGCGGTAGCCGTAAGGCCAGTGGGTAGGGTATCTGTGACGGTGACGGTTCCGCTGGTTGGTCCGCTTCCGCTGTTGGTGACCGTGATCGTGTAGGCTGCACCTGTTTGGCCTTGAGTGAAGTTGCCGCTATGAGCCTTGGTAATCGTCAGATCGGGAAGCTGAGTAATGGTCGTAACGTCGGAAGCTGAATCGTTCGCTGTATTGGTCTCTCCACCGCCGGAAACAGCAACGTTGTTCGTAGCCGATGCCGCAGCGTTATTGGCCACGTTCACCGTCAACGTGATCGCCGGATAGTTGCTGCTTGCGGCGAGAGCGTCAGAACGCGTGCAGGTCAGAGTGGCCACCGTGCAAGTCCATCCCGTACCGCTAATCGCAGTTGCGGTCAGCCCGCTGGGCAGTGTGTCCACAACAGTCACAATTCCACTGGTCGGCCCCGTTCCGCTGTTGGACACAGTGATGGTGTAGGTTGCTCCGGTTTGCCCCTGGGTGAAATTGCCGCTATGCGTTTTCGCGATGATCAGATCGGGAAGCTGTGTAATGGTCGTGGCGTCAGAAGCCGAATCATTGCTGGTATTGGTTTCGCCGCCACCGGAAACAGAAGCGGCGTTGGTAACAGACGGCGCAGCGTTGCCGGCCACGTTTACCGTCAGCGTGATGGCCGGATAACTGCTGCTTGCCCCAAGAGCATCAGAGCGCGAGCAGGTCAGTGTTGGCAAGGTGCAGGCCCATCCTGTACCGTTAATCGCCGAAGCGGTCAGACCCGCCGGCAGAGTATCCGTTACGGTTACCGTTCCACTGGTTGGTCCGCTTCCCCCATTCGTTACTGTTATGGTATAAGCCGCTCCGGTCTGGCCTTGCGTAAAACTGCCGCTGTGAGTTTTTGCAATAGTCAGGTCCGGAAGTTGCGTGATGGACGTCGCGTCGGAGGCAGAGTCATTACTTGTATTAATTTCCCCGCCGCCGGAGACAGTAACATTATTCGTAACCGACACCGCGGCGTTGCTGGCCACATTCACCGTCAATGTAATTGCCGGATAGCTGCTGCTTACCGCCAGAGCGTCGGAACGCGTACACGTCAGCGTGCCTAGAGTGCAACTCCACCCGGTGCCGCTCATAGCGGTCGCAGTCAAGCCAGTGGGCAAAGTATCGGTAACCGTCACGGTCCCGGCAGTTGCTGCCGTTCCGTTATTCGTTACCGTAATCGTATAGTTTGCTCCGGTCTGGCCTTGCGTAAAGCTGCCGCTGTGGGTCTTGGTGATGGTCAGGTCCGGCGGCTGAATGATAGTTGTCGCGTCGGTCGCCGTATCGTTGCCGGTGTTGGTTTCTCCACCACCAGAGACGGAAGCGCTGTTCGTGATAGAAGCCGCGGCATTGCTTGCGACGTTCACCGTCAGTGTAATTGCCGGATAGCTGGTGCTTACCGCCAGGGCGTCAGAACGCGTGCAGGTCAGTGTTACCAGGGTGCAGGCCCATCCCGAACCGCTAATCGCAGTGGCGGTCAGCCCGCTGGGCAGCGTGTCCGTAACGGTCACTGTGCCACTGGTTGCAATTGTGCCGACGTTGTTCGCGGTAATCGTGTAAATTGCGCCGGTTTGGCCTTGTGTGAAGTTGCCGCTATGCGCCTTGGTAATCGTAAGGTCGGAAGTACCCACGTTCAAGCTGACTGTCGCCGGGGAATTGTCGGTCGTGAGCAGCGTCGTGTCGATTTGTGTGGTCCCTGTGTGCGCGATACCGGAATTCGTGTACGTTCCGGCTGTATTTGGTACGGTTGCCTGAAACGTAAGATCCGAAGTTCCATTCGAGGCAACCGAGAAGGTGTTCGTCCAAGTGAGGCTGCTGCCCGAGGCTACCGGATCTGGAATTGTACTTCCATTAAACTTCGAACTGCCCGCAATGTACGAAACGCTTGCCGGAGAACTGGGCAGCGTATCCACGAAATTGTCCAGCGTGGTGGCGGAAGACCCTGTATTGGTTGCCCGCAAGGTATATGTGGTGGTTCCCCCGGTCGGGAGCACCGACGCGCTCGTCAGTTTCGTCAGTGTAGTGGTATTGCTGGTCGGCGGAATCGGACTAAATGTCGTGTACGTGTTGTTACCTGTATCCGTATGCTTGATCTGGGTTCCGCTGCTGATGAACGACACGGGGCTGACGGTGGTCGGTGTCGATATGGACCCAACTACCAGAAGCGTGGCGACGATCGTGTAGTCCGTGGCGCTCGAAGAAGGAAATGCGGAAGTTGGCACCAGGAGTTGGTTTGTATAGGTGCCTATATTGCCACCGCTGAATGTGATGCTCATGCTGTAGAGCCGGAAACTGCTGGCGGGCCACGTTATGAAAGTTGCCGGGCTGTGGTAGAAAACATTCGCGCTTCCAATCGTGCCCGTGTTGCCGGTGATCGTGAGCGTGATGATGCTGCCCAGGATCGGGCTCGTCGACGAGGCAACAACGGTATTGACCTTGTTGGCCAGGGCCGCGGTAGTGTCCTGTACCGTAACCGAAAATGTCTGTGCTCCGAGAAGGTTCGTTGCCGGTGGCCCGGAATAAAGGTTTACTGTAAAGTTTTGGGCCGTTGAGATATTGCACTTGCCGGACTGAAAGCTGGAACAGTCCACGGTCAGATAAAAATAGACGGTTCTGGTAGCTCCTGCTGCCATTGGCCCGAGGTGCACAATGCCGTTCTCAAGCGGGGCCAGGGACACGAAACCACCTGTAAAATTTCCGAGCGTCACCCATGCGTCCGTAATTGCCGCTCCGGTGTCGTTGGTGACGTTGTAGCTAACGTAGTTGGCCAGGAGATTTGGCGACACGTTGCCGGCCGTATCGAGGTAAATTACGCTTCCCCACGTAGAGGTAATGGACGTGGCTCGGCAGATCTGCACGCTGACAATGAGCAGCAAAAATACCCCGAGTACAACAGACCGACGGAAATATTTAACCGAATTGATTGGCACCGGGTGCCCTCCTGTCGTGCGTCCAGGCCTGCATTTCTCGTAAACTAAAATCGCAGCCTTGGGGCTATGGAGGGACCTGCAACTTAACCCCGGATGTCTTTTTCGAACGGGCGTCTAAGGTGGTAATGCCCCGAGAACCCATTCTCATTCGGGACAATCATCGGTGGAAGAAGCGCGTTACAATTGTACTTATCTCTTTCCACAGGAACGTCCGAATCCATAGCTACGTGGAATTTCGGCAAGACGGTACAAATCTTTATATTTTGCACGTACAGCACATCACAAAGGTTTTTTTGGACTGGGACTATAAATCCTCAAGCACACTCAACATACCGTTCCTGCGTTCGGCGTGGAACACAGCATACAGTCGGGCACGTGGATGATGAGCTGGGGTTTCATTGCTGCCCATGGCAGGGATCCGGAGAGCGTTGCTGAACTCGCATCGTTTGTAGCCGGGCCACGGTACCGCAAGCCAGCGCAGAAGAGCGAAATCTGATATTTTTTTCAACACTCTTTCCCTCACTTTCCCCCAAAACTCCGAAGACCTAGCAACCTCGTATGGCAGACGCAGATAGTCGAGCACCTGGTCCTGAACCAGATGCCCAGATCTTATTGAAACCTGTTGAATCTCTTGCTCTTAAGTAATTGATATTGAACATGTTGCTGGCCGTTCCTGGAAAGCTGTTGTTCTTTATTGAAATTGGAGGCTTCAACTCTCAAAATTACCTACATCCACGCAGAATTTTGCTTCTCCTTAAATATAGGAATATATAAGGCTACGATGAGGCCCTTGGGAATGCCCCATCGAGCACAGGTACTTTTTGCCTCGATTCCGGCGCGTCGGCCTTCCGCCTAACTTGCATTAGCTCTGAACCAGCAAAATCATGGCTTCTCCACGCGTTTGAATTTCTTGACCCTACGAGGTTCAATACTCATGAAATCCAAAAATAGCGATCAGATGAAGTTTTTGATAGGGACAGCTTCATTGGCTGTCATCTGATATCGGTCGTGCCACGCTTCTCGTTTTTAATCGCAAAACGAGATCGTAGTAAAGCTCAACGTGAAGAGACGTTTGGTTGAGCTGCCGCTCCGGGCAAGGTCAACGTGCCTTTCAGTTCAATCCGCTTAACGGATCGCCCTACCAGAACTTCGAACTGACCCGGCTCCGCCCGCCATTGTTTCGAGCCCACGTCATAGTGGGAGAGGGCTCGTTCATCCAGAGTTAACATAACTCGCTGCTTCTCTCCCGCCCGCAAACTCACTCTGGCAAACCCTTTCAATTCCTTGAGCGGATGCGGCACGATGGTATGTTGGTCGGCAACATAGACCTGCGGAACTTCAGCTCCATCGCGTTCTCCAGTATTAGCGACGTCGAAGCTGATCCGAAAGCTATGGCCTGGACTCGTGCCGCCGCTCATCGTCGACTCGACTATCGACAGGTTGCTATATGCGAAGCTAGTGTAAGACAGTCCGTAGCCGAACGGAAAGAGTGGCTCTGTACCATTATGTTCATATCCCCGATAGCCTACGAAGATACCTTCTTTATAGACGACCCGCTTGCCATCAGGCCCAGGGTAATAGCTATCGTAAGCAGGGTTATCGCCTTCGCGCCGCTCAAAGGAAACCGGAAGACGCCCTGACGGGTTGACCTCACCAAACGCAATCTCCGCGAGGGCCGTCCCGCCTTCCTGTCCCGGATACCAGGACTGCAGGACTGTTGATACACGATCGATCCATGGCATCATATCGACCGCTCCTCCTGATGTAACTACTACTATAATGTTCTTGTTGACCGCTGCTATCTGCTGGATAAGTTCTTCCTGGCCTAGGGGCAGACGAAAGGTACGGTCGGCGCCTTCGCTCTCGGTCTCCTGATCAAACCCCACAGCGAGCACTACCGCGTCCGCTCTGGCCGCCAGCTCTTTGGCGGTATCGTCGACCAGGGCGTCTTGGCCGACAATTCCCAATTGAAGCCTTCTTCCCAGCCATCCCGATCGTCCATGGTGCTCCAGTACGATCTTGTGCGGCACGGCTTCGAGTGAGAGACTTTTCCAATTCGCCAGGGTCTTAGCCGACTTCCAGTTGTCAAACACCAAATTCCCATCTAAGTAAAGGCGATAATAGCCGCCATCCTCTCCCGTCGAAGCTACGAAAATATCATATACGTTTGTGTTCTGAGCGACATAGTAACCTGTCCAGCGTTCGGCAACCCCGCCCATTGGCAAAGCGGCGCGAGACTGCTGGCTGAAATTGATGTGCAAATCTGTTCCAGTTGTGATCGGTGTTCCCTGGAGATCTGGGTCGCTAAAATACTCGACACGTAACCCAGGCTGTCCGTTGACAAGAGCGGTAGAAAAATTTGTGGCCTCCGCCAGCTCGCTTAAACTGGGCAATCCCCGTCCGTAGTATGTTTGAGCGCCGGTGCCTAAATACTTACTGAAGCCCTCCATGACGCTAACGGCGGCGAAAGGCTGCACCCTCGCACTACCTCCACCAACGGGAACTGCGGGGTAAGCATCGGGACCGATGACAGCAACTGACTTAATTCGCTCTTTTCTTAGCGGCAACAAGGCAGCTTCATTTCTTAGCAGCACGATGCTCTCACGTGCTGCCTGTAAAGCAACTTGACTGCCTTGCTGGTTAGAACGCGAAATAGAAAGATCCGTCTGGTCGTGATCGAGCCATCCGAATTCGACCGCTTTGCGCAGAATTCGTCTCACCTTGTCGTCGATGGTTGCCGTCGAAACCTGGCCCTGTTCGACCGCCCGGAGCAATGTCTGCCTGTTCATGAACTTACCTGAAGGCATCTCCAGATCCAATCCACTATTAGCGGCTTCCACACCGTCGTAGGTTGACGTCCAATCAGACATAAGAATGCCGTCGAACCCCCATTCTTCCTTAAGAACATCTGTATTGAGATACTTGTTCTGCGTCATGTGGACGCCGTTCGTAAGGTTATAGGAATCCATCACGGCGCCAACATGTGCTTCTTTAACAGCGGCTTCGAATACCGGAAGATATATCTCACGCATGGTGCGTTCATCAATCACTGAATCGGCGTTGTGGCGATCGAACTCCGAGTTGTTTCCCATATAGTGTTTGATCGTAGCGCTTACGCCCTGGCTCTGAACGCCTTCAATGTAGCTCACGGCAATGCGGGAAGCGAGGAATGGATCTTCGCCGAGATACTCAAAATTTCTTCCGTTCATCGGCGCTCGATAGATGTTCACGCCTGGTCCAAGCAGAAAATGCACTCCCTTGGCTCGCGCGTCTCGGCCGATTTCCTTGCCCACACGCTGGGCCAGATCAGAATCCCATGTGGCAGCCAACCCGATTCCCGCTGCCATGGCTGTCGCCGGGCCAAAATTGCGTACACCCATCGGCCCATCGGCCATCTTCAATCGAGGCAATCCCAGTCGAGGAAAGTCTCGAACAAAGAAGCCATCGACACCGCCCAGCATGTCGATCTTCTCCTCCAGAGTCATCCGGTTAAGAATCGATTCCACACGGCGTTCAATTTCAGCAGATGCATGGGCCATGAGAGAAGAAGCTTGCGTAATGAAACAGAAAATAATAAATGCAGAGCCAAGCCTGCGGACGATAGAGTTTACTATAGGGTTAATAATAGACGAACATGCATTCATTTCCGTGAGCTCCTTGGACAGTATTGTGACGGGGACAGTATTGTGACGGCCAGATCTGGCAATATAGACTCTGGAGTGCTATCTTGACTTACGGTTTTGCGAATGCATAACCCTCGTCTACCTTACACTGTCGCCCTGTCGCCATCATTGCTCCTTGCGCAACATCAGAGCAATAAGGAGCGCACGATTATAGGCATGGGGCATAAATGTGAGTCAAGACGAATATTAAAAGAGAAGTCTTGGCATACAATGGATATACTTTTAAATAATACTACTGTATAGGTTGCGACGAAAAATGGATCTATAGTTCAACAGCCATGCGTGAGTAACGTCGTCTGATGGTGCCTTGCGTCGAATAAATTCCGGCCTCGGTGCGCTCATCTGCTCCGGCAGCATCTCCATTTGAATACAAAGTATCGCCCCTTGTACACTCCGCCCTGCATTTCACATCACTCTAGTCGCGTGATAAGCCCGGCTATCTTCCCAAAATGGAACCGAAGTTTATCTATACAATCGTATTACTTCCTTCCACGCCTATCAGGTAGCAGATTTTTAGATACTTCTTTCATACAATGCATCGCCGAACTTTGTTGTTCTGCTATGTAACGATCCCTGCATTGCGGCCAGAGGGGTTGGGGAGAAGAAGGCTCTTGCTCTTGTTAGCAAGGGAACAGAGAAAGCGTGCCACTCATTGTCGAGGGAAAGGATGTCGAAATGAATCTGTTAAAGGTTCTGATAGTTGCGTTGGTTCTGCTTGCATTACTTACGTTCGCCTGTGTGGGGAGCGCTGAGACTACCACAGCCTCTTTGTCTGGAAGCGTAATCGATCCTCAACACGCAGTCCTACCGGGAGCGGTGGTGACGGCTACGGAACAGAGCAAAAACATCCGTCTTGTTACCAAAGCCGACAATTCCGGCAGATTTGTTTTTCCACAAGTTCCTCCGGGTATCTATACCGTGACGATCGAAAATATGGGGTTCAAAACATTTGAGCAACTGGGCGTAACACTCCATGCCAATGACAAGCTCTCGATCGGCGAGGTAACCATGGCCATCGGAGACGTTTCTCAGGTTGTGGAAGTGACGTCTACGGCTGTCGCGATGCAACTGGAAAGCGCTGAGCGTTCCGATGCATTGGTAGGGCGACAATTGCAAAATCTCGCTGTGAACAGTCGCAGCTATTTAGACTTGGTCAAACTAGTCCCTGGCGTGGTAAGTACCGTGAACTTGCAGACTGCCGGAACCACTGGGCTGGGCAGCATAGCGGCCAATGGTGCCCGTGCCAATCAGAACCAGTTGACCATCAACGGCATCGGAGATGTTGATACCGGAAGTAACACCACCCAAAATATTACCCTGAGCCTTGATTCTGTCCAGGAATTCAAGATTTTGACGAGCGCATACCAGGCAGAATACGGGCGGTCCTCGGGAGCGCAGATCTCGGTGGTTACCAAGAGCGGCAGCTCGGACTTTCACGGAACGGGGTACTGGTTCCATCGCAATGAAGGCTTGAACGCCAATAACTGGATGAACAACTTCAAAGACCTGCCGCGGCAGCTGTTTCGATTCAACGATGCCGGCTATACGCTCGGTGGCCCGGTGTATATACCAAAATCAAAAATCCTGGAAAGCAAGAATAAATTATTTTTCTTCTGGAGCGAGGAGTTCCAGGAGCAGCTTCGACCACAGGGCGCACGCCATGTCACGGTGCCCACCGCACTGGAGCGTCAAGGAGATTTTTCCCAGAGCGTGGACCAAAACGGCAATCTGTTCAACCGAATCAGGGACCCGCTATCCGGGTTGCCTTGCACCGCCACTAACACCACTGGCTGCTTCGCCGACGGAGGCGTGTTGGGCCGAATTCCGCAGAACCGGTTGTATGGACCGGGAATGGCGCTCCTGAATATGTTGCCGATGCCGAATGCTCCGGGCAACAAGGGTTTTAACTTTCAGTCGCAGATATCGGACAGCTATCCACGACGCGAGGACCTGTTGCGGCTGGACTACAACATGTCAGACAAATCCCGTTTTTTCATGCACCGGATCATTAACAGCAATACTTTCACCTCGCAGTATGGCTCCTTTGTGCTTGGATCCAATACGCCCGTTACGCCTGTATCCGTCGCCAACCCTGGATACAGCTGGGCCTTCGGAAATACCTATAGTTTTAGCGCTACGTTGGCCAACGAACTGACTCTAGGCTGGAGCAACAACAGCTTCCTGATCGCGCCGACGACCAACTCCTACACTCGAACAGCTACCGGCGTCAACTTGCCCCTGCTCTTTCCTGATGCGGTGCAACTAGATCTTGTCCCCAACGTGTCCTTTGGCGGCACTCGCATTGGCAACAGCCCCAATTTCAATATTGGCTCTGCGCCCTTCGCCAACTACAACACAACCATCGATTTGACCGACAATCTCAGCAAAGTCCTGCACAGCCACATCCTTAAAACGGGCGCGTATCTGCAGCGCAGCCGTAAAAACCAGAGTTCCTTTGCCGATAACAATGCGAATTACGACTTTGGCGACAATGCCTCCAATCCGTTCGATACCGGGTTTGGTTTTTCCAATGCGGCCATTGGAGTCTTCAACAGGTTCGACCAGGCCGCTCGCTATGTCGTGGGACAGTATCGCTATTGGAATATAGAGGGCTACGTCCAGGACACATGGAAGCTCAATCGGCGGTTGACTCTGGATTACGGCATACGACTGGCATGGTATCAACCGCAGTACGATTCGTCGCTTCAGGGTTCCACCTTCCTGGCCAGCGCTTACAATCCGGCTCAAGCCCAGCAGTTGTTCGCATCGGGGCCGAATAAGGGCAAAGTCATCCCCGGCAGCGGCAACCCGCTGGACGGCATTGTGCAAGGCAGCAATGGCTTTTCTAAATACCTGACCAAGAACCGCGGACCCCAGTGGGGGCCTCGCGTTGGACTAGCCTGGGACGTTACCGGCAAGCAGCAAGTGGTGTTTCATGCTGGAGCCGGAGTCTACTATGATCGCACGCAGGGCAACAACGCCACCTTTTTCGAGCTCCAAAATCCACCGGTAGCAAGCCAGCCCGCGATTAACTTCGGCTTCGCCAACACTATCAATCCCAGCGGTATCGCTCTTGCCGGACCGCCAGGATTGCAGGCCATCGATCAAAATGGAAAAATTCCAACTACCTACAACTACACCGCAGGCATACAGGTCAACCTGCCGTACAAATTCCTTTTGGATACGGCATATGTCGGATCAATATCCAACCATCAGCCGGATCAGCGCAACCTGAACGCGATTCCTTACGGAGCAACATTTCTTCCGCAGAATTGGGATCCGTCTTTGCTCAATAGCAGCGGACAACCGACGTGTCCTCTGCCGGGATGTGCCGCGAAAGGCGTGGATTTCCTGAGACCCTTCCCAGGGTTCGGGGATATTATCCTCCACGAGAACTCGGCTACAGCGAACTACAATGCCCTGCAGGTCTCCCTGAACCGGCGCATTACACGAGGGCTTTCCATGGGCGCGAACTACACCTGGAGCAAGGCCCTGGGGACAGCCACCGCGGATGGCAACTTCCTCCGAATTGATGGATTAACCCGTTTTGCCGACTATGGACCAACCGGCAATGATCGCCGACAGAATTTTGTGCTGAATTATGTCTATGAAGTTGCCGGACTTCATTCGGGCAACTTCCTTCTCCGCAACCTCACCAATGGCTGGCAAGTCTCCGGATTTGTACAGTTCCAGTCTGGCAGCCCGTTCTCACCTGGGTTCTCAATCTCCGGCGAAGGAAACCAAAACCTGACCGGCTCTTACACCGAGCTTGCGCGGCTTGTCCTGGTAGGCAATCCTCACACCGGCAGCAGCAACCCTTTCCAGCGCCTCAATCCGGCAGCGTTCGCCGCGCCTGTGGCGGGCAGCATAGGCCTGGAGGCCCCAAACAATTACTTGAACAACCCTGGTATCAACAACTCTGACCTGTCTGTACAAAAGAGCTTCGGCTGGTTTGGCGAACGAGGAGTCCGCTTGCGGCTGCGCCTAGACGCATTCAATGTCTTCAATCACACGCAATTTAGCGGCATCAACAGCACCCTGAACTTCAATCAGGCTGGAGTACCCCAAAACCTTGCATACGATTCCACGGGCAAGCTAGTGAACCCATCCGGCTTTGGCACTGTGAATGGAGCGCGAGATCCGCGGATCCTCCAAACTGTGCTGCGTCTGGAATTCTGAGTGATCAGGCGCAGCCAAAGACTAGGCCGATAATCGTCGAAGAGTCAAAAAACTCATCCACGATTTCACGCCACTTGGTTTTCACAGTACTTCAGTAGGCGTGTGGTCAAATAATTCGAATGCAATCATGCAGCCGCTTCTTAGCTAATGCATGTGGCTCGTCACCCCCCATCAGGAGAGAACTATGACTCACATTTTTGGACATACCGGCCTTTCGGTTGAACAGTCAGGTCGAAAGCACTCGTATCGTCGACTCTTTGTAGCACTTGGTGCGGTTGCTCTCGTGCCGCTCACCCTGTATGCTCTCAATCCGAAGGTGCCCCCGGGCAGCAACTTCAATATGACATATTGGGAACTCCAGCTTCCCATCGGTTCCACCGGGAACCCCACCATCGAGTCAAGCTCAGCGCTCCAGAATGGCTATCAGAACTTCTCTTACTTTTTCACAGAGAGCGGTGATGGAGCGATGGTAATGAAGGACCCCGGCGTAAACTGTGTCACTACGCCAAACTCTGCGCACTGCCGCACCGAACTCCGCGAGGTAAATCCCGGCAACGGTCAGGCCGCCAGTTGGAGTCCTAACAACGCACTCAATCGCCTTAAGGCAACCGTAAAAGTTACCAATGCAGGCGATGAGACTGTCATTGGTCAGATCCACATCGACGACAGCGTTTCTTCCAAGCCCGTCTGCGAACTCTTCTACAACTCCAATGGCGACATCCATATCGGCGTCGAACAGACACGCTCTGGGGGCAATGAAGTCCGCACGTTTCTCACTAACATCCCGGTTGGCACGCAGTTTACCTATGAGATCGAGTACAACGCCAACGTGTTGAAGGTCGCCATCAATGGTAGCTTCCAGACCCTCAGCACTTTTTCGCTCGATGCGCCCAAGAGTTATTTTAAGGCTGGGAACTACGGCCAGCATCCCATAGCATCGGACGTCCACTTCCTTGCATTGACCATTGAACACTAGTATTTCTGACCAGTTAAGGAAGTATATAAAGTTGACACTGGCCCGTGTAGGAGGACATCGAAAGTCCTTCGGCAGGACGCAGATCAGCAAAAACATGCGAGAGTTGATTTTCCGCATGGTAGTTGAGAATCCTAGTTGGGGCGCTCCACGCATTCATGCGGAGTTGCTCAAGCTTGGGCCCGAAATTGCGGAGCGAACGGTTTCGCGTTGGGTTCGGAGGGCGCCGAAGAATCCAGAACCAGCCCGGCGCTGGCGAGTCTTCTTACCGAATCATCGCGAGGCCATAGCTGCAATGGATTTCTTCACTGTGCCGAGCCTGGCTTTTCGGAGTCCTCTACTGCTTCTTTGTCATTGCCCACGATCGCAGGCGCATTTTGCACTGCAACGTAACTCGGCATCCGACTGGTCTATGCATCACGCAACACCTGTGCGAAGCCCTTCCCTATGACTCACAGCACAAGTACTTGATCCTGGATCGCGATGCCAGGTTCGGAGCAACGGTAAGCGAGGCATTGGAAGCATTGGAGCTGAGGGCCGTCAGAACTTCCTTCCGAAGCCCGTGGCAGAACGGAGTTGCAGAGCGCTGGGTGGGAAGCTGCCGGCGCGACTTGCTGGATCATGTGATTCCTCTCAACGAGCGTCATCTGAAACGCCTGCTGTCAGAATATGTTCGCTACTACCATCTTGACCGGACTCACCTGGGATTGGAGAAGACACGCCGCATCGAAGGCCAGCGGAAAAATCGACTCAGCCGCCTCCAAATTCTTCTAACGTGTCTACAATGTGCCCTGAGAACAGTGCGCTTTTCATTTTGGCGAGGGACAACCATTCAAATCCCGTAGATTGCGCTGCGCCAGCAGCTTCCTTCAAGTCGCTGTATCGAAAGCGCCCCACACGGCGAAATCATCCCAGCCTTTTCACCTCGGGGCGTTTCCGATACAGCCCGGAGACTTGTAGCCCGGATTCCGTGTGGCCAATATCTCGGACCTAGCAATTACCCGCATTTGCGTTCAGCTTTCGACTTTGGAGCCTCACCGGCTCGAAATTGGGCTGTCCCGGTACTTCTGCGGGGCGTATTCCGCTAACTCGAAGTGTTGATAGGTTTTTACTGCCGATTGCGCTCCTCGATTTTGAACCCAATTTACTTTATGGGATCCGCTCCTTTCCAACCCTGGATTGAGAAAAAAAATGAGAAAAAATTGAAGAAAAATTGAGGCTTCCTTGAAGACTTCGCTCTGGCCTGTCATCTATTGTCGACCCGTTTCCCGGCAGGGCCAGAGTTTGTGGTTGCCCAAAAAAGCTCCCTGCGGGGATGGGTTCGTTGAGAGCACGCCGTCTCACACAAGCCGTATCGGGCATTCATAAGCGCTGTTGTTCAAGTTTTTGCAGAGCACTCATTAATTATTTTGTTCGCTTAGGAGCTATCCCATGATCCGTTCTCGTTTCTTGCTGGCTGTTCCATTGATCGCCTTGGCATTCTTCACCAGCCTTGCTCGCGCCCAGGCGTCACTTTGCGGCGATAGCTGTAATGGCGGGACGCAAACTGCCGGGACTGGAGGTGGCCCTATCCTGACTGAGGCTTCCATCAGCAACCAGCGCGGTATCGGCGGATCGGGTTTAGCAGTTGCGCAGCCGGTCGGCAGGTCAACTAATATCGAGGGCAGTCAAAGCTATACCTACCCTGTGCCTCTATTCTCCATTCCCGGGCGAGGGCTAAATCTGAACCTGGCTCTCTACTACAATAGCTTGGTATGGCAGTTTAATAGTGATGGCAATGCTATGCGCTTTGGAGCTGACTTTGACACGCCGGCTCCCGGGTTTAGAGTGGGATACGGGCTCGTGGATTTTTCCTCCGACCACTCGGTAGGAATTCTTACCGAACCAACCGGCGCCAAGCATCTCTTGGTTCAGAATGGTTTTCCGAGTTTTCAAACCACAGATTCGACCTATATTCAAGTGCAGTATCCCACAGTTGCTGGTGGTCCCGTAATCGCCACGTTCAAAGATGGCACTAAGACCTTTTATCAGCCGTTCACGGTGCCCGCAAACAATCACACCCTCTATCGTCCCTATCAGATTGAAGACACCAATGGAAACTTCATCTCGATTACATACGCAAATGCCACCGATCTTAATATCAATACAATCACAGATACAGTAGGCCGGGTCATCCAGTTCACTTACGATGCGAACGGAAAGCTGCAGTCGATCCGGCAGCTTGACAGCAGCGGGCTGGTGTTCCGCCAATATACATTCAGTTGGGAAACGCGACCGCTCAACTTTAGCTTCACTCGTCTGGTTACGTCAGGCCCCGGTCCGATCCAACAGACCATCATGACCAGCGGCCAGATTCAGGTGAGCCTGCTTGACAAGGTGACCAGGCCGGATGGAACGAGCGTTGCTTTTGACTATGGCTTCGGGACCGGCGGCAACCCGGACTGGGGCATCGCCAAGACAATCACGGAACTCAGCTCCAACGGTACTGTCCGGTATTCCACCAGCTACGTCTTTCCTCCAGCCAGCGCGGGCGCGTTGGTGACCAATCCCACATACACCCAGCAGGTCGTCAACGATGGAGTCAACACAAAGACCTGGAGTTATCAGGCGATCAAAACTGGCACGTTGGTTACTTCGTTCGTGACCACTGATCCGTGCGGCAATACCTTGACTACAACTTTTTCTTCTGCTGGAGATGCGATCGACGGGATGCCGATCAAGGATGAGATGGCGAACACGCAGCTGGCTCCTGCGGGGTGTCCAACAAACGCGGCGCAGGTCTGGCGCACGATGAACCGGGCCTGGACGACGGATGATGATGGGAGCAATCCCAGGCTCCAGACCGCCACTGCGGTATTGGAAGACGGCACGACCCAGTCTCAGGTGAAATACAGCACATACGACGCATTTGGCCAGGTAACCGATCTGTTGCAATATGACCTTGGAACGAATGCTCCAGGCCCGCTGCTCAAGGAGATGGTTACTGCCTTTGCGTCGTTAGGAAATGGTATTGTCAACCGTCCTTCTCAAGTCACGCTCAAAGACGGCGCCGGGCACATCGTTTCGCGCACAGACTACAACTACGATGACTATAGCCTAACTGCAATCACCGGCATCTCGCCCGATCCCGCCGGGCATGATGCGGCCTTCAGTGCTTCCAACACGGTTCGTGGTAACCTGACAAGTACCACCACCTACGTCAACGCAGCAGCCTCCTCCGGAGGAATTACTACCAGCTACACCTATGACTCAGCTGGAAATCGGTTGACCTCGAAGCTCGGCTGCTGCACATTTTCGCAACAAAATTTCTCTCCGGCCACGCAATATGCTTATCCGGACTCGGCCGTAACCGGACCATCCGGAAACGCGCTTTCTCTCACCACCACCTTCACCTACAATCTGCTGACCGGAACATTAGCTTCCACCACGGCCACCGGCCAGATTACAAGGTACGCCTACGATATTGACGACCGCCCGATCACGAAAACATTTCCTGACAACAGCACCACTTCCCAGTCCTATGATGATGCTGCCGCAAGTCCCTCGACCACCGTGTCGAACAGCTTCAACAGCCGGGTGGAAGTCACGACCGTAGCCGGTCCGACGGTTACCCAGCAGATCAAGAACGGCGCTACTTTGGTCAGCACCAAGACCGTGACCAATGATCTCTTGGGGCGTCCGATTTCCATGAGCAATCCCTTCGGCCCAAGTGACACAACCGTGTACACAACATATACATATGATCCGCTCGGCAGGGTCACGCAAGTCACGCCTCCCAGTACTGGAAGCGGTAACGCTCCGACTCCGATTTGCCTGGCATGTCCCCCGCAGGCAAGCTATCAGACGAGCTATGGAATCGAGAGCACAGCCATCGATCCCACGGTTCATATGGTCCAGACCGTTACCACCACAGATCCTGCAGGCAAGAAACGCAAACAGTACACGGATGGTCAGGGGCTGCGTCAAGTTGATGAGCCTGGCCCAACCGGCGGGCAGGCGGGAGCAGGGTCAGCTTCAATCACCGGGACGGAACAGAGCGCCTCAGTTCCGAATGGCGGCGGCGCTACGGCTGGAACCGGCACTGTAACCTTGAGCGGCACGGAGCGCTCCACTGTTGTGGTCACTCATGCTGCGACCCCCGCCAGCGTGGTGGTAACCATCGGCGGTTCGGATGGCACGATCACGCACGTTAGCACGATCTGTCCTCCACGAGGAACATGCCATACCATCACCAGTCACGTGGCGGACAGCGGCACCATACAGTTCAGCGTTAGCGCTGGCGGCATAGACATCGGCCCCATATCCACGAGTTACAACAACAGTTCAACGTCAGCTACTCTGGCCGCGGCCCTGGCCGGCAGTTTTCCGTCCAACGCAGCCGTCACCATCAGCTACGCCAGCGGTTCGTCCAGCTTTACTCTGACTACCACCGCACAAAGCGCAGCAGCTAACAGCAGCACTCTCTCAGATTCCCTCGCCAGCAGTTGCGTGCCCTTCGATGGCGACAACACCGCGACGATTTGTTCTCAAGGCTGGACGATCACTCCCACACAGAATTTCACCGGCGGCACGGACACCGTCAATACCACCTTCTATGACACCGGCACCGCCACAGTCAATGTAACGATTAACGGAACCGTTTATTCCAAGTCTTCCCCCTATGGACAGAACACCACCAGTGCGAGCATTGCCAGTGATCTGGCCAGCAGGATTAACTCTGACACCACCTTGGACCAGCTCTTGGTGGCAAGTTCATCCGGCGGCGTATTAAGCCTCACCACCACCGCCACTGGGGCAAACACAGCGGATCCGCTCTCGGTTTCATCCGCTACCAATTCCCAGTATTTCACCGCGGGCTCAACATCATTCCCGGCCACTCCTTCGGGGGCCACGTTAACACCGGGGCAAAACGGAGTTGTCTTTGATGCGGGCACTGTCAAAGTTACCATCACGGGATTTACTGCGGCTCCTTACGCAAAAACCGTCAATTACAGCCAAGGGAGCACGCCCACCAGCATCGCATCCGGTCTTGCTGCCGCGTTTAACGGAGATCCACTTTCCCCAGTGAACGCCAGCGCTTCCACTGGTGTGATCAACTTGACGGCGCGGACTCTGGGCGCCGACACCAATTACGGTGTGGCAGTGACTGCAACCACCACGCAGCCTGCATATTTCACCCAGCCTTCCTTCGGTGGATCGGCCTCTTCTCTGAGCGGAGGACAGGACCCATCTGCTTCACTGCAGACGCCGCTTTCCACCTATTACTTCTACGACGCACTGGGACGGCTGCTTCTAGTCAATCAGGGCGTGCAACAGCGCGTTTACACGTATGACGATCTCGGTCATTTGACATCATCCAAGGTGCCCGAGACGTTAAACCAGGCCACGACCTTCACCTACAAAGATTTTGGAGCGGTATATCAGAAAACCGATCCGCGTGGGATTGTTGCCACCAGTACGTACGATGCATTGGACCGGCTCAGCCAGGTCACCTTTAGCGACGGTACTCCGACGGTCACTTACACTTACGGCGCAGCTGGCGCCCCCAATTTCGGCGCAGGACGCGTTACCCAAATCGTGGATGGCAGCGGCACCACGACGTTCCAGTATGATCTGATGGGCCGGTCGACCCAGGTTTCAAGGGCCATTGGCTCCCAGACATACACCACGCGTCATGGGTACGCGAGTGAGCAACTCTCCACCCTCACTTATCCGTCGGGCCGGACTGTCAATATGACGCCTGACGCCATGGGTCGTCCGAACCAGATCGGCAGCAACGGCGCCAATCTCTTAACAATCAATTCTTATAACGCTGCCAGCCAGATTCTGGGGCAGACCTATGGCAACGGTATGGCAGCCAGCTATACCTACAATAGCCAGATGCAGTTGGCCACGCTGGTCTCCGGCAGCGCGACTACGCCTGTCCTTAATCTCACGCAGAACTACGGCGCGTATGACAACGGGCAGATTCAGAGCATCACCGATGGCATCACCGCATCGCAGAGCGTCAGCTACGTCTATGACGAACTGCGCAGGCTGAAGAGCGCGCAGACCAATGACTTGACTTCGGCCAACACCTGGAAGCTGAAGTTCTCCTATGACCGCTACGGCAACCGTCTGAGCGAAATCCCCATGGGTGGCACAGCCAGCATGCCCTTCAGTGAGATTTCAGTCGATCCTGCCAGCAACCGCATTGCCGGCGTGCTCTATGACGCTGCAGGCAATGTGCTCAATGATGGGCTGCACAATTACACGCTCAATGCGAACAACCAGATTACTCAGGTAGATGGCGCCGGCAATTACGCCTACGATGCCAGCGGCCACCGCGTCAAAAAGAACGGCACGGTTTATATCTATGAGGGCAGTCAGGTGATTGCCGAATATCCCAACGGCGCCGAGCCCAGCTCGCCTGGCGTGGAGTATGTGGGCAAACTGGCCAGCTTTGCCGGCGGCGTCACTACGTACTACTACTCGGACCATCTGTCCATCCGGGCGTTAGCCAATGTGTCCGGCATGGTGACAGGAACCCAGACGCAATATCCTTTTGGCGAGGTGGCGGCAGGGATTCAGACGGGCATTGTTACCAAGTGGCAGTTCACCAGCTACGAACGCGACTTGGCAACCGGTGATTCCGGCCTGGACTATGCTCAGGCACGTTTCTATGCGAGCCGTTTTGGACGCTTCACCTCGCTTGATCCGCTCTCCGGCAGCAATGTGAACCCGCAGTCCTTAAACAAGTACGCTTATGTAAACAACGATCCAATCAACTCCACCGATCCCACCGGCATGATGACGGGCAACTTTTTCTGCTTGCTTGATGTTCATGGAGACTGTGTCGGAGGCAACGGCTACGCTCCAGGAGGCGGCAGCGCGGATCTCTTTGGGCGCGCAGGTTGCAGTGCGGATGGAATGATGACCGAGTGCAGCATGGTTCAGGCTCTCTTGAAGATGGGTGGCGGCGTCGAATGCCCCAACAACGACTGCAGTCCGCAATGGAATGATAAGTACAAAGAGTTCTTCTTCTTCCGCGCATCGACCAATGGAGTCGGAGCTTACTTTCCCTCACAGGGGCCGGGAACGACGTTTTCGACCCTGCAAGCGGCGCTGGTCGCCGGCGCCTTGTGGGCCATGGCAGAAACGGCTGACAACGGGATAGAAAACTGCGGCATGACTTACAAATCAGGCGGACAATACTCGTTCACTGGCTCAGTCGAAGGACATCTCGCAAGTTGCCAGCCAAAGGGCGCGGACTCATTTGTTCCATCAGGTTCGACTGCCGATGGAGGCTACCATTCTCACCCGAATGATCCCGGCTACTATCACGAGAGGCTCTCGGGACAACCGGGTAGTGGTGGAGGCGACGTAATATGGGCGAATTACTACCACTATCCGATTTCCTTAGGATCGCCCGAAGGCCGCATAATCGTTTATTATCCATCGCTTGGTTGTCAGGTGTTTGTGTATGGCGACCCGGCAGGGACGGGAACTACAGTTCCTGTATGTTTCTAGCTATGTTTCAAAAAAGGAGAATCGTATGAGACGCAGTTCGGTGATTGCGGCGATGATTTGTTGGGCGGGTCTGTTCAGCCTGGCGCCCGGGCAATCACCGAACGCTCCTGAGAGAGCAACCAACGTCAGCTTGATTCGTTTGATAGCCAACCCGCAAGCTCTTAATGGTCGGCGTGTCAGAGTCGCGGGCTATCTTAGCAATAACGGACTTGATAAAGCGGTTGGAGTTTATGTAACTGAGCTCGATGGGCGCAATTTCATCATGGCGAACTCGGTTGACCTTGACATTGAAGAGTCGACGATCAATAAACTGGTTGGTAAGTATGTAATTCTGGACGCTACTTACCACGCCCCTACTGGTCCTTTGGCAGGCTATATGAATGGACGCCTAGATCATGTTTCTGGCATTAAGCTTTTGAATCGGGACGGGCCTCCAAAATAGCCGGGCCGCGCCAAAAACCAGATTTCGTTTCAGTTCCGAATCGCCGTCCCAGCACCGCCTGCCCGGCGTTTCTGTTGCTATAGTGGTTTGGGTTCAACATTGATGCTGTTCTCCCCGACTTGATGTCCGCAGAGGAACTTCCCACGCCAATCCTTGTTGATCAGGTTGAAGCTTTTGCTGTGTTTGGCCAGCACCGGCGATAACACGCCCGTGACAATCTCGGCGGATTCCGGACTCCGTGAAAATTCAAAGTCCTCCAGGCTCTGCGCTAGAAGCGTTTCATCCTTCGTATCCTTCAAAAATTACCGGAATTTCTTGCACGTCGAAACGATAAGCTGCGTTTCGATTGCGGGGCGTCACTTGATACTTTCGGTCTCGAAGGTTCCAGGTGAGTAGGCATGTTGGAAGCAGACGCCGCCGAAAATCGGCAGGTCATTGTGAACGGCTCTGAATGAAGGTAGAAGTCAAAGAGAGTCGATCTGGCGGCTCTGTCAGGGTCTCCGACGCGGATCGAGATGGAGCGTTGGACACTCTTTGTCCAGCAGTCGCGTCATTCTCAAAATGATACTCTTCTAATGTGTGGAACCAGATTTATTTCTTGCAAATCGTAGAATCCTGACTAGAATGCTGAAAAACCCCTGGCAAAGAAAGTTGGAATGTCATGTCTTCCCATTCCCCGGGTGTACGTGTCGCATATGTTCGCTCCCTTATCCGCACGAGAGCGTTTCTGGTTCTCTTCCTACTTGTTGTAGCTCCTGTCGATCTCTGTCTTGGCTCCGGACTAAGATCGTGGAAAACGCACATTTATTTTCTACCGGCAGGCCGCTCAGCTAATTTAGCCGGCTCTTCCGCTCCGGACGACAAACCCGCGGGCGAGACTACTTCCCCAACCATCACAGGCACGTCAGCACAGGGCCCTAGAAATGCGCCGGTAACGATCATCGAGTTCTCAGACTTCGAGTGCCCTTACAGTGGCAAGGTGCAAGGTAATGTTCAGGAGCTGATTCGAACGAATCCGGGAAAGATCAGGCTTTTTTTTAAACACAATCCACTACCGTTCCACACGCGCTCCATGCAGGCCCACGAAGCTGCCATGGCCGCCGGCGCTCAGGGCAAGTTTTGGCAGATGCACGACCTGCTTTTTGCGAACCAGGGACGTCTGGGAAAAGATGATCTCCTTCAATATGCGAAACAACTCAACCTCGACGTTGAGTTGTTCCAGCACGCGCTAGACACCCATCTCTACCGGCCCATCGTGGATGCAAATATTGAAGAGGCACAGGGGCTGGGTGTAATTGGCACACCGACTTTTTTCATCAATGGGAAAAAAATTGTCGGCGCACAGAACCTGGAGACGCTGACGGCCGCTGTCGACGAAGCACTGCAGCATCCTCCTGGCCCGGGAGCGGTCAGCCCGCCCAACGGAAACACTGCCGGCAGAGCGGCCGAGGCGCTTCCGGCACTCGTTGAAAGAGTGGAGATCCGCGGTTCGCACATACGAGGCGCAATCGAAGCGCCGGTAACTGTTGTCGAGTTTTCCGATTTCCAGTGCCCTTTCTGTGGCCGCGCGGCGCCCACCGTGCAGGAACTGCTGCGCCAGTATCCGAAGGGTGTCAGGTGGGTTTTCAAAAACTTCCCCCTGGACTTTCATCCGGGCTCGTTACTGGCCCATAAGGCGGCGCTGGCGGCGGGGGAGCAGGGAAAATTCTGGGAGATGCACGACTTGATCTTCGCCAACCCGAATGCCATTAAGCGTGATGATCTTATCCAGCGGTCCAGCCAGCTTGGCCTGGATATGAAGCGGTTCATCGCCGACCTGGATGGCAATAGGTACCAGGCGATCATTGACGCGGAGAAAGCTGAAGGGCTGCGGCTGGGCGTAACCGGCACCCCGACTTTCTTCATCAATGGCAAGCGGATGGTAGGTGCATGGCCGCTGGCCGAATACAGCAAGCTGGTGGACGCCGAGCTGAAGCCCGCACATGATCAACGGGTCGCGGCCGAACCTCCGCTGCTGGTTGTTTCCTCCAGTGAAGCCAGGCAGCCCGCGAGTCGCCCCTCGTCCGCAAAGCGCCTCTTGAAAGACGGCGTTGCCACCAGGGGACCGGAAACCGCCCCCATCACCATCACGTGGTATTGCGATCTTGAAAGTCCGCTGAGTCTCCAGGCGGCCCAGGTTGTTTCACGGCTTGAGGCCAGCTATCCGGAAAAAATCAGAGTGGAGTTCAGGAACCTGCCGCTGGAGTTTCATTCTCATGCTGCTATTGCGCACCAAGCCATGCTGGCCGCCGGCGCACAGGGAAAGTTCTGGCAGATGCAGTACTTGATTCTTGCCGACCAGAGCAAGATGACCAGAGACGACTTGCTTGCGTATGCCCAAACGCTCGGACTGGACCGGACCAGATTTATTGCCGCTCTCGACGGGCGGCTCTTTCAGCCGGTGATTGACGAAGACACCGCCGAAGCGCATCGCCAGGGCGTCTACGGTGTCCCGGTCTTCTTTGTCAACGGCAAACGAATGGACGGGGTTCAGCCTTTGGCCATGTTCAAGGAAATTATCGACGCAGAATTGGCCAGAGCACAAACATCAGCATCAGGACAGTAGCACGTGAAAAGGAAACCTCTGCGCGCTCAAATCGGATGGCTGGCGGCAGTGCTGCTTGGTTCCTGCTGGGCCTTCGCCGGCACGTTCACGGCATTCGGCCCGCAAACCTATGTGCGGGGCAAAGGCAACCCCGTTGCGGTCAGCAGTAGTTTCTCTATTCTGAACCCCAACACGCAATACACCTTGCGAGTCGAAGCCCCAAGGATGGATGAAGATCACGACCAGGATTCCGATGACGGTGATCCACGCGCGCGTGCCCGCATTTTCCTGAACGGCAAGGAAGTCGTAAATCTTAAGGATTTCACTGAACGCGATGACGACAAGAACAGACACGACCCGGTCTTAATAATCCAAAAGAACGTTCAGCTGCTGCAATCCGACACCATCTCAGTCGAGGTCAGGGGAAAACGAGGCACATCGGTGACCGTGTCGATCACCGGGGTTGACAATGATCCTCCCCTTATTTCCGCTTCGGCTAATCCTGCCGCCGATGTATTCGGTTGGAACAATGCCAATGTAGTTGTCACTTTCACGTGCTCCGACAAAACTTCAGGTGTGGCATCCTGCCCGGCGCCGGTAACGGTGAGCACAGAAGGCGCAAACCAAGTGATCAGAGGGACCGCCGCCGATAAGGCCGGCAACGCGGCCTCCACGTCGGTCACTATCAATCTCGATAAGAAAGCGCCCACGATTTCAGCCAGTCCTGCGCCCCCGGCCAATGCTTTCGGCTGGAACAACGCTGCCGTGACCGTGAACTTCAACTGCCTGGATATTCTTTCCGGCATTGCCACCTGCACGGCGCCCGCAACCCTGAATGCTGAGGGCGCAAAGCAGATCGCGGCCGGTACCGCGGTGGATAGAGCCGGGAACATGGCTTCGGCCAGCGCCTCCATCAGCATTGACCGGACGCCGCCCACAATCGTCACCACCGCTACTCCGGCTGCGAACCCCGCTGGATGGAACAACACCACCGTCGACGTTGTCTTCACCTGCGCTGACACGCTCTCGGGCGTGGCGTCGTGTCCGACGGCGACCGCGGTGAGAACAGAAGGGTCCGGTCAGAACATCTCCGGGACCGCAACCGACAAGGCCGGCAACAGGTCCACCACCGCGGTCCTGCTGAACATTGACAAGACCCCGCCGCTGATTACCGCCAACCTGGTTCCGGCGGCCAATTCCTTCGCATGGAACAACAGCAGCGTCACCGTGAACTTCGTTTGCTCCGATACTCTCTCAGGCGTCGCACAATGCGCTGCGCCCGTGCCCCTGACGCAGGAGGGCGCCGGCCAGACGGCGAAGGGCAGCGCTACTGATGTGGCTGGCAATGCGGCCAGTTCTTCCGCCACCGTCAATATCGATGAGACGCCACCCACGATTACCGCTTCGGCTGCGCCCGCCCCTAATCTGAATGGCTGGAACAACACCGATGTAACCATCAGCTTTACCTGCAGTGATCTGGGTTCTGGAATCGCCAGCTGTCCGCCGCTGCAGACCGTCGGCGCCGAGGGAGCCAATCAAACAATCAGCGGGACAGCGACTGACAAGGCAGGCAATACTGCCAGCGCCAAAGCCATCCTGAACATTGACAAGACCCCGCCCGCGGTCACCGCGAACGTTTCACCAGCAGCCAACGCCGCTGGCTGGAACAACAGCAATGTGACCGTCAACTTCAACTGCACCGACGCGCTCAGCGGAGTAGATTTATGTCCTGCGCAGGTCATCGCATCGACGGAAGGCGCAAACCAGGCGTTCTTAGGGACCGCGCGGGACCGCGCCGGGAATACTGCGGATGCATCAGCAACCCTCAACATAGATAAAACCCCGCCAAACGTCAAAATCATTACACCGTTGAACGGCGCGCTGGTCATCGTGCCTACGGTCACGATCGGGGCCACGGTGACGGATACGCTCTCGGGCATCGCAGGGGTCACCTGCAACGGAATACCGGCCCAGGTCAGCGGCGCTAGTGTCACCTGCGGGGTTCCGCTCACCGCCGGCTCCAACGCGATCAGTATTGTCGCGACCGATGTCGCCGGTAATAGTACAACGTCGGCTCTCACGGTCAACTTTTCGGCGACTCCAACCATTACCATCATCTCGCCGATCAATCTGAGCGTGGTCAATACCACGTCTGTCACTGTCACCGGAACGGTGAATGATCCAGCGGCCCAGGTGAATGTGAACGGTATTGCTGCACCGTTGGTCTCCGGCGGCTTCTCGGTTCCGGTCTCTTTGAAAGAGGGCGGCAACACCATCACTGCAGTCGCGCAGAGTGCAGGAGGAACGCCGGGAACAGCCACCATCACGATCTCGCTCGACACCACACCGCCCCATGTCACCATCGACTCGCCGCCAGATGGCACGGTCACCACCGCCTCCTCCATCGCGGTGTCTGGAATGATCAATGACATTGTTGCGGGCACGGTGAACATCCAGCAGGCTAGCGTCACCGTGAATGGGATTTCCGCCCAGGTGCTGAACCGCAACTACCTGTTGCGGGCCGTACCATTATCACCCGGCCTCAATACACTAACGGCCATCGGCACCGATCTCGCCGGGAACTCGTCATCGGTGAGGATCACGGTGGTTCAGAAAGCGGCTGTTGGCCAGCCCTTCATCAGCCTGGTCTCGGGAGATAGCCAGACTGCCACCATCGGAACGCCGTTGCCGACCCCGCTTGGGGTCCAGCTCAAAGACGCAGTCGGCAAGCCGGTTGCTGGGCAGCCGGTTGTCTTCAAAGTTACAGGCAGCAACGGGACACTCTCTGGAAATCCCATTGCCGGTGCCAACGGCGGCCCAACCCTGGTGGTCAGCAGCGACGCCAATGGACAGGCGCAGGTTACCTGGACGCTGGGGATGCGCGCCGGCGCTGGCAACAACACCGTCAAGGCCACCGCCGCGAACTTCGCCGGCGAAGTAAACTTCGGCGCCATCAGCCTGCCCGCTTCGCCCGGCTTGATCAGTGTCGATTCAGGTGGCAATCAGACCGGGGCTGTCGGACAGCCACTGCCGCATCCGTTTGTAGTTGTAGTCACCGATCCGGGACACAACCGCCTGCCCAACATTCCAGTGACCTTCACGGTGCAGCAAGGCGGCGGCTTCTTCACCGGACAAGGCAGCCAGGTTCCTCTGCCCGGTCAGACCAACTTCACCAGCATCATCGTCAAGACTGACAGCGACGGCCGCGCCATGGCCATCCTCACGCTGGGCCAGCAGGAAGGCATTCACAACAATCTGGTGGAAGCCAGCTTCGCGGGCAACCAGGAATTCCCGGCAGCCTTTACCACATCGGGCCGCGTGGCCGGCGATCCAGCAGCCACCAGCATCAGTGGTGTGGCGCTCGACAACACCAACATTCCCATTGCCGGAGTAACCCTTCAGGTTGACGGCACGGGGCTAACGACCCAGTCGGACCAGCAAGGCCAGTTCCTTCTGACTGGCGTTCCTGTTGGACGAGTCAAGTTGATCGCCGATGGCGCCACCGCCGCGCGTCCCGGAACATGGCCCAAGTTGGAATACGAACTGGTGACTGTTTCCGGGCAGAACAACACTCTGGGCATGCCCGTTTACCTGCTGCCGCTGGACACTCCCCATGGGCTACCTGTCGATGAAACTCATGGCGGAATGCTGACCTTGGCCGATGTTCCTGGGTTTTCTTTGACCATTGCGCCCGGATCAGTGACGTTCCCTGACGGCGGCAAGAGTGGCTTGGTTTCCGTCACGCTGGTCCACGCCGACAAAGTGCCGATGACGCCTAACTTCGGCCAGCAGCCGCGCTTCATCGTTTCTATCCAGCCCGCGGGAGCTCACTTCAATCCGCCTGCTCCCATGACGCTTCCAAATGTCGATGGCTTGACGCCCGGCGAAGTTACCGAGATGTACTCCTTTGATCACGACCTGGGCAGCTTTGTTGCCATCGGCACTGGAACGGTGAGCAAAGATGGCAGCGTGATTAAGTCTGATCCGGGTGTGGGCATCGTAAAGGGCGGATGGCATTGTGGGGGGAACCCGCAGTTGGTCGGAACCACCGCTGATTGTGCGGAGTGCCAGATCTGCCAAATCAACGGATGTGCACCGGATCCAGGCCAAAACGGCAAGCAATGCGGTTCCAGCTCCGTAGGCGCCAACAGCTGCAAAGATCCTGGCGTTTGCGCCGGAGGCGTGTGCGGAGGGGTAACCAACAAGCCCGACGGTTCGACCTGTGATGACGGTCTCTTTTGCACAACCGATGATACGTGCACAAGCGGTGCCTGCAAGGGCACACCAATCGAACCCGGGCACGAAGTCAAGACCTCTTACAGCTTGAATCAATTGAGTAAATTCATCGAGAGAGTTTCAGAGTTTATAGCTATCCTTGGCCTTGGTGATGAAATCTCGTTGCCGGAATTCGGAGGCTCACTCGAGTTCTCGAGTCAGGATAAGTGCTGCGAAGAGCTCAAGAGCATGGGTGCCAAGAAGGGCGTACAGGGGACTCTGGAGACAACATTCGTCACGGCTAAACCGTTCCGTCCACAGTTTCCACCCTGGACGGCTAGTATTGGTCACAGGATATTCGGCACAGACGTCAGGATAGCCTACGGTGTAGAGTTTACTGGTAGTCTTGGTGCATCAGTCTCAGTCGCGACGGAAGTAGAGTGCGGCGGCCCGGTATGCTGGAAGATTGGTGGAAAAGGCAGCGCCAAGCTTAACGCCAATCTGTTCGGTGAGCTTACCAATCCACTGATTCCACCGAAGTGTGGTCCCTCTAAAACCAAGACCTGTACACTGGCAAAAATTACAGCCGGGTTTTCAACGTCGTTTGATCTCAATTTTACTCCCGAGTGCAAGTCCATCAAGTTCAATCCCGTGCAATGGGGTGGCATCACCGTGGGGTATACACTGCAACTCCTGGAAGGTACATTCCTGGATTACTCGTTCTCTAAACAACTGGTTTTGGTCGAGCCGAAAACAATAGGCGATCCAATCGAGGTCCCACTTCCGAGCTCCTTATGAGAAATAGAGCCATACTGATTTCGATCACGGTCTTATTATTTCTGACAATAAGGCTGTTATGGGCAGCTCCTGGTCAGGAGGGGCTGACCCCGGCATATCCGGCGCAAGCCAGCGAACAGCACACAGTCACGCTCAAGTATAGCTATACCTACGAAGAGCGCCAGTTTACACCTTCATATCCAATCGGGCCGTTGCCCAGGAATCAATGGGCGTTTACATCTCCGGAATCAGCCATGATCACGCGCGGGGCGGCAATGAAGCAACTGGACTACGAAGGCTGGCTCGGAACGTGGGACGATTTGTCAAAATCAACAATGGAACAACGGGCCAAGGAACATAACCAGGAATTAAAGGCTGTAGTCGATCAATGGAGGGGGATTCTGGAAGTCGGCAGAATGACCATGGTGCGCCGCATTCAGTCAGGTCAATACGTAATTCTGACCTACCGCATTGTAGATGAGACAGGCAGAGACATAGGTCAGATGGAACTGCCCTCAGTATTCCACCAGGTGGACGGCCGCTGGCAGGGAACACAAGATCTGTCCAGTGACATTCTTCTATTGGAATCTCCGTGGGTTACCCGAGAACAGCACGTTGAAAGGACTTTGCAATGAAGTCGCTGATTTCGCTGATAACTGGAATTCTGATGCTTTGGATACCGACAGGATTCTCTGCTCCCCAGGCACAGATATTTCAGTCTGCTTCGGTGACTCGCAGGTTCACTGCAACAATGCATTACGTCTACCATTCACGAGAATATCGACCGGCAGTCTCACTTGTTTATGTTGATCGTCGCCCAACAGCAAACACCACCCCGGAAGCAGCATTGATCTCGCAGCTTTCAGCGCTGCACAAGGGCGATTACGACTGGTGGATAGGGACGTGGGACCCGCGGTCCCGTGACAAGTTACGGCTTAAGCAAGAGCAAAGCGAGCAGGCGCGGGATCTGTGGTTGAAGTCCGCCCGGGCACAGTACGGAAGCGGTAACTGCAGCCTCGCGACGTGGATCTTAAGGAGAGAGTACGTAATTCTCCGGTACGCGTGCGCCGGCAACTCCAAAAACAGCGTTGCACGCGCAGGCGATCATGCTCTTGCCTTCAAAATGCAGGATGGGAAATTTGTTGCGACTCTCGATCTCGAAAAGGACCCAATATTCAAATATGCCAACGGGACAAATATAGAACTGGAAATAAAGCCTAGGGACTGACCGCCAATCCCGCGACGAATGTGATGTCGATGCCAGACAAGAGTAACCCAAATACATCCGCTGTGGTTACACTCGACCGAAGAAATGGTTGGATTCTTCGGCTTGCCGCGCTCAGCCTGATTAGTCTGTGTGCGATCTCGTCACTTCACGCCCAGCTGGATGAAAGCTGTGTAGTCAGTGTTTTGAACCGCGGTGTTCAGGCAAACACGGATGGCAGTTGGGTCATTCCGGGGGTACCGGCCAATATCGGGCAAGTCCGGGCCCGTGCTACATGCGTTCGAAACGGAGTCACAACGTCGGGCCAATCGGATTTTTTTGCACCTCAGGCAAATGGAGTCGTGCAATCAATCAAGATCAGGTTTGGCACAGTGGCGGCGGTTCCTGGAATCTTGACGGTCACAACCCCCAATACAACGCTATCTTCCGTCGGAGCTACTGCTCCGCTCATCGTCACTTCTACTTTCCCAGACGGAAACCAGGGTGACGTGACGGCCGCAACTTCCGGCACCAACTACACGACCAGCAATCCCGGCGTCGCAACTGTGAGCCTCGACGGCCTGGTGACAGCCAAATCCAGCGGTACCGCAGTGATCTCCGCCATGAATGAAGGCGCTCTGGGCGTGATCGCGATCAACATCGTGCTCAGCGGCGCTTCGCACGGTGGGATCCCCGACGACTGGGCCATTGCTCGCGGCCTCGATCCCAATGATCCGGCCATGCCCTTTGAAGATCCAGACCATGACGGTCTGACCAACCTTCAGGAGTTCCAGCACGGCACCGATCCCCACAATCCCGATACCGACGGCGACAGTATTCCCGACGGTCTCGAGCTTGCCGAAGGTACTGATCCTCTGAATCCCAATAGCTTTAGTTTGGCGAAAGCGCTCACGTCGATTCAGGTTTCGCCTCCTGCTTTCACCATTAGTTTCAATACCCTTCTGGGTGAAGGGTCACGCCAGTTGATCGTGACGGGCACGCTCAATGATGCAAACGGAACGCAGATCGACCTGACATCTGCGCGGAGAGGCACCAATTACATCTCCACCGATTTAACCGTCTGCAACTTTGGGGCGGTCGATGGCCAGGTATTCGCCGGCAACAGCGGAACCTGCACCATCACGGTGACCAATAGCGGCTTCACCGCCCGGACTACGGGAATCATCAAGACCTTTTCTCCGGGCCCGCTGTCTTTTGTTTCTATTCCAGGTTTCGCCAATAACGTGAAGGTGAATGGTAATTTCGCCTATGTAGCTGCTGGTTCTGCTGGACTTCAGATTGTGGATGTCACCGACCGTACCAGCCCCCGGATTGTTGCTTCTCTCGCCACGCCCGGAAATGCCAACGATCTGCGCATTGCCGGAAACCGCGTCTATATGGCCGCCGGTTCGGCGGGGCTCTTGATTATAGACGTCACCAACCCGCTCTCTCCCGCACTTCTTGGATCGTTTGTCATTCCGGGTACAGCGTGGGATGTCGCTTTGTCCGGTAACCTGGCCTTCATCGCCGCAGGATCCTCAGGTTTGCAAATCGTCAACATCGGCGATCCCGCGAATCCCGCCTTCATCGGTTCGACTTTGGCGATCCCATCGTGCCCGCTGGGGATTTCCAAGGGCGTGGCCCTCTCCGGCAACTTCGCACTGGTAGCCGCGGGGCCAGGCGGATTGCAAGTCCTGGACATTTCCGATCCAGCCAACCCCCAGACATTGGGCTGCGTGGGAATGCCCAGCGGCGACGCACGAAAAGTCCAGGCCAAGGGGAATACTGCTTTCGTCGCGCCTTATCCGGATAGTCTCCAGATCGTTGATTTCAGCATACCGGAGAGCCCGGTGATCGCAGGAACCACTTCCTTCACACTCGGGGGCCGGTTGCAGGATGTGGCAGTAATCACTGCACTGGGCCAGACGCTCACCTTCGGGGCTGATGTCTTCTTCGTCAACGGTGTTCCCATCACCGACGTTACCGTGCCGAGTAATCCCGTCTCGAGGGCCATCATCGACTTCCGGCAATTCCGAGACGACAACGGACACGGTATTGCGGTGGATAGCGCCTATGTATATATGACCGGCGAAGAAGGGTCGATTTCTGAAATTGGCGTTAGCGGCGATACCCGGCTTTATGTCGGCCAGTATCTCGCACTGGAAGACACCGCGGGAATTCCACCAACTACGAGCATTGTTTCGCCGACCGCTGGCTCAACGGTCATCGAGAGACAAACGATTCCAGTTACAGTGCTGGCCACGGACGATATTGCTGTCGCTTCCGTGAGCCTTACAGTGAACGGCCAGGTGGCGGATACGCAGACCTCGCCTCCCTACCAATTCAGCTTCCAGGTGCCGGTTGGGGTCTCGACCGTCACGTTGAACGCCTTTGCCGTCGACTTGGGTGGTAATGTTGGGAATGCCTTACCGGTCCAGCTTCATGTAATCCCGGATCCCGGTACGACAGTTGTCGGACGAGTGGTAGACGTTAGCGGCAATCCACTTGGAGGCGCCAACGTTTCCACTTTTGGCGGACGCTCCGCACTCACCGACTCAGATGGCTCATTCTCTATCACCCAGGTCCCCACGGTCCTGGGAAATATTGCTGTCACCGCCATTTTCATTCAGCCCGACGGATCGACCCTGAAAGGCATCTCTTTACCCGCTTCGCCGATTCCATTTGGAATCACGCAAGCCGGGACCATCACGGTTGTTCCGGTGCCGGTGATTACAACGTTGAGCCGCAAGTCGGCGCTGGCGGGCTCGCAAGTCACGTTCCATCTGACTGGAACGACTCTCGCTGGCTCGACGTTTTCTTTCCTCCCAGCGTCGTTACCCGCCATTGTGGTGAAGAGCGCTTCGATTGATCCAACCGGAACGTCCGCAACCCTGACGGTATCAGTCTCGAATGGCGTGGCCGGCACTTTCGCGCTCGCCGCTACAAATATTGCGGGCACGTCAAATGCGACCATCACGCCTGCCAATCGCTTCACCGTAGTGAATCCGGTTTCGCGGGCCGACAGCGATGGTGACGGATTCGCGGACGTGGTAGAAGCGTTCTTTGGCACCGATCCGCTCGATCCCAACAGCATTCCCGCGATTCCATCTTTGCTGGGAGAGGCAGAGGGTGCGTCTTTTACTGTCCTGAATAGCGCTCAGCCAGCAGGGCCAGGGAGCTTTGAAGCTGAGAGTCCGGCCTTTACCGTGATCAACGGCAGCCAGCCTGCTACCGCCACTGTTCGTGAAGCTGAAAGCCCGGCCTTCACCGTGGTCAACGGCAGTCCGGCAACAACAGTAACCCTTGAGGCCGACAGTCCCATCTTCTCGCTGCTGAACAACAGTCCTTCGGTGACTCCAGGGAAGAACAATTTCGAGGCGGAGAGCCAGCTGTTCTCTCTGCAAAACGCAGTTCCCAGAACGGAAGCGGAGAGCCTGGCGTTCACCGTCCTGAATCGGGCGCAATCGGCTACACCCATCTTCCACGAAGCCGACAGCATGCCATTCTCGACCAGAAACACGGTTGGTCCGCCGCCTCACGTGGTGAGGAACCTCGAAGCAGAGAGTCTGCCGTTCTCGACTCTCAATACGAATGCGACCACTCCTGGAGCAAAAAGTCTGGAAGCGGATAGCCTTGCGTTCACAGTACGCAATGATAGCCAGCAGGCAACACGCTCTGTTTTCGAGATGGAGAGCTCTTCGTTCTCGGTCTTGAACAGTAATTCGGTGAATCCTGGAGCCAGCACGTTCGAGGCAGAGAGTCCGGAATTCTCGGTTCGAAACACGGTTCCACCCCCTACACCTGGGGCGCAGCGGTTCGAAGCCGAGAGTCTGCCGTTTACCTTGTTGAATCCAAGCCAGCCCGTACAGCCCAAAGCTCAAGAAGCCGGGAGTCTTGCGTTCTCGATCTTGAATAACAGCCCTTCGGTGAATCCGGCGCCCAACTTTGAAGCGGCAAGCCCGACCTTTACCGTGCTCAACGGCAACACAACTGGAGCCGGCACGGCTCGCGAAGCCGACAGCGTCTTCTTCAGTGTAGTCAACGGCAGCCCCGCGCCTGGCGTGATTCTTGAAGCCGATAGCGCGCTCTTCTCACTGCAGAACAACAGCCTTGTCAGTCCAGGCGGAAACAGCTTTGAGGTGGAGAGCCCGATATTCTCTCTACAAAATGCAATCCCCAGGCCGGAGGCCGAGAGCCTGGCTTTCACCGTGCTGAATCGGGCACAGTCGGCTACACACATTTTCCACGAAACCGACAGCCTGCCTTTCTCGACCAAAAACACCGTAAGTCCGCCGCCTCACGTGATGAGCAACTTCGAAGCAGAGAGTCTGCCATTCTCGACTCTGAATGCCAACGCAACCACCCCTGGAGCAAACAGTCTGGAGGCGGAGACTCCAACCTTTACGGTCCGCAATGACAGCCAGATGGCAACGCGCAGTGTTTTCGAAATGGAAAGCCCTTCCTTCTCGATCTTGAATGCGAATTCTGGGAGCACTGGAACAGGCAGTTTTGAGGCAGAGAGTCAGGGATTCTCCGTCAGAAACACGGTCCCGCCTCCGGCTCCAGGAACAAAAAGATTCGAGGCCGAGAGTCTGGCTTTCATGTTGCTGAATAGCAGTCAGCCTTCCGTTGCGGGAACTCATGAAGCCGAAAGCCTTGCGTTCGCGCTTCTGAATACCAGCGCATCAGGCACTCCGGGGCTGATCAACTTCGAAGCCGATAGCAGTCTGTTTTCGTTATTGAATGGCATGCCTGGGTTGACGCGCGTATTTGAAGCGGACAGCCAGCGGTTCACGGTGCGCAACACAATCACGAGCAGCAGCAGCAATATGGTGGTGGCACAAACCGCAAGCAAGAAGCGAGGGAAGCGACTAATCCGCCGGCAAGTCCCGATCGCTGCTCTGCGGAGCACATCTTCAAGGACGACGAGGGCGCATTCTCGGACCGCAAGCCCAGGTCACAGGAAATCAAGCGCAACGAGTCCCTCTCAACCAGATTCCGGAACGGCAGGTTCCGTTTCAGAAAAATCAAGCACTAGTAGTTCAAATGGTTCAAATGAACAGCAAAGGAGTCAACATGTCAGTCCAACTCTTGAAAACCAAAAATAAAATGAAGGCGTGGCTCATGCTTTTCGGGGTCATGATGGCACTTACACTGAACGCCTCTGCCCAGTTCAGCAGCGGCTCAACCGGAGCCGATGGCGCTCTGGATTTTTCCAACGTAACACCGGGCAGCACGGTGATTTTTGATCCAACCAAATTCACTGCCGCACCGCACGTCGCTGGCCAAAACATCTTTAACTTCACGACGATTACCATTCCGCTAAACGTCACGGTGGTGCTTTCCGGGCAAAATCTGAGTGGTCCAGTCTTTTGGCTGGCTCAGGGTGATGTGCGCATTAGCGGCACACTCACGCTAAGCGGACAGTCAGGCGCAACCAGGACGGCCGACACGGCTTTGCGCATACCCGCAATTCCTGGTCCGGGTGGTTATTCGGGAGGCGTTGGGGGCAACAATAGCAGCCCAGCCAATGCAGGAAACGGTCCTGGAGGCGGACGCCCGGGAAATTTCGTTTCTGATAACAGCGCTGTCGGAGGCGGTTTTACTGGCTCGGTCACAGGCCCTCTGGTAGGAGGTTCCGGAGGTGGAGGCGCTGTTTGCAACGATGTAACATTTGGTCCAGGTGGGGGCGCGGGAGGAGGATCTCTACTCATTGCCAGTTCGACCTCCGTCACAGTGACTGGGCTGATCAGCGCGAATGGGGGAACATCTGATAATAGTTGCTCCTGCAGCGGCGGGGGTTCTGGCGGCGAAATCAAGTTGGCTGCTAATTCCATCAGTGGAAACGGAAGCGTAACCGCTGCTGGTGGCATCAACAATTGCCGCAACGGAGGCGGAGGCGTCATTCAATTTGAGGCGTTTCAAATCTCAGGTGTTGGCAGCAATCCGCCTGCGGCCCAGAGTGCTCCGGGCGCCCTTTTCCTGCCCACGGTTCCGGTTTCGATCCAGGTGGTAAGCGTAGCCGGTACGCCGCTTCCCACCACACCGTCCGGGAGCTTTCAGACGCCTGATGTGATCATCAACAGCAGTGCACCTGTACCAGTAGCCCTTCAGGTCAGCGGAATTCCCCCGGGCACCGTGCTGACTCTGTTTGTTTTCGCCGAGGACGGGACATTCCAGACAGTGCAAACCTCGCCGCTGGCGGGTACGCTGCAATCATCCACCGCAACAGCAAGCATCACATTCCTTCCCGATCTGTCGTTGGGGTATGTGAAGGCAACGTGGACGCAATGAGGAGAACTGGGCCTTTATGCAGAAATCGCAACATGTTTCCGTTGCGATGAGTTGAATGACTGAAAAAGCAAAGACTGACCGTTTGACTCTCGAAGGGGGAAGACAATGGCGAAACATCTGCGAATGCGCGGAATCATGTGCCTGTGTCTCTTGTTCACAGCAGTCGTTTGCCTTCGCAACGCGTGGGCGAACACTGGGGCTGATGACAAGGGCATTGGTCGTGAAGTCGCCATCCCCAGGCATATGCAGGATGGAGAAGAATACAAGGTCTCCATCCCGGCTCTCGTTGACTACGGCCGCAAGCTGTTCGATGCTATGTGGACATCCCAGGAAGGCGCTGGCCGTCCTTTAACCAAAGGAACGGGCGCTCCTCTCGCCGATGCTCACGAGCCACTGGTCTTCCCCCGCAATTTCAATCGCATCTCCGGCCCGGACACGAACTCCTGTTCCGGCTGCCACAACAAACCTTATATCGGCGGAGGTGGGGACATCGCTTCGAATGTCTTCGTGCTGGGGCAGAGATTTGATTTTGCCACCTTCAACCAGAGCAACATGGCGGGTACTCAAACCGCGGTGGACGAGATCGGCAACCCTGCCACTCTCCAGACCATCGCGAATTTCCGAAAAACCATCGGGATGTCCGGTTCCGGCTTCATCGAAATGCTGGCCCGCCAAATCACCGCCGATCTTCAGTCCATTCGAGACACCACTCCCCTCGGTGGATCCAGCGTATTGATTTCCAAGGGTATTACATTTGGCGCGATTCGTAGAAATGCTAACGGTACCTGGGATACGTCCCACGTTGTTGGCATCTCCGCTCTCAGCCTGAAGACGACTGGACCCAAAGATCCGCCAACGTTGATCATCCGGCCATTTCACCAGGCGGGCAACGTCGTCTCACTGCGCGAATTCACCAATAGTGCTTTCAATCACCACCATGGCATGCAATCGGAGGAGAGGTTCGGAATCGGGGTGGACGCCGACGGTGATGGCGCCATCAACGAATTGACTCGCGCCGATATCACTGCCGCCTCCGTCTTTCAAGCCACTCTTCCCGTTCCCGGTCGCATGCTCAGCACCGACCCCGAAATTCAAGAAGCGGTAGTCATGGGAGAGAAGAAGTTTCGCGCGCTCGGCTGCGCGAGTTGCCACCTTGAGAGCTTGCCTCTCGAGAATAAAGGATGGATCTACTCGGAACCCGGTCCGTACAACCCGCCTACCAATATTCGCGCCGGTGAGGTTCCAGCCATTAACATCGATTTGACCAGCGACGATCTTCCGCAGCCAAGGCTGAAGGCGACAAACGGAGTGGTGTATGTCCCCGCTTATACCGATTTGAAGCTCCATGATATTACTAGCGGTCCGGGTGATCCCAACCGCGAACCTCTCGACATGAACCAAACGCCGGGCACAGCGGCCTTTTTTGCCGGGAACGGTAAATTTATTACCCGCAAGCTCTGGGGAATCTGCAATCAACATTCGTTTGGGCATCACGGTTTGTACACAACCATGCGGGAAGCGGTGCTCGCCCATGGAGGAGAAGCCGCAGCCTCCGCCACAGCATTTCGTTCTTCTTCCAAATACGATCAGGACTGTATTATCGAATTCCTAAAATCTTTGCAAATCCTGCCGTTATCTGCGAAATCTCTTTGCGTAGACCAAAACGGAAAAGACATCCAGTGCCCTCCGGGTGTACTCCCTTGAAGGTTCTGAGAGATTGGTTACGATAATGCAGACATTTTTAGCCCACCGGCACGAGATCGCTGGATGCCTGGTCAGTGAGGTCGGTAAACGATATCGCTTGCGGATGCGGCGGTCCACAAACGACAATGTGCTTCAGGAATGGTAACCTCTGACTCGGAAGCTGCGTGATTGCGTTGAGCAATGGTTGGCTGACAATTGCTACTCGGGCGCGCGAATCATTCAGGAGGTACTCGTAGTCGCGTGGTTTAAGGAGCGTGTTCACGGGTGCCGGGACTGCGCCGATCTTGATGGAGCCGAAAAAACTGTAAGCGAATTCGGGGACGTCAAGCAGGGAGAAACACGCGCTCCTCCATGCGCACCTCAAGCAAACGCTTGTAGTGCATTGCCCAACTGGTTGACTTTCCTGAGCAGTTGTCCGTAAGTGATTCGCTCGCCTTCACATTCAATAGCGATGCAATCCCCACGACCTTCGTTCGCATGGCGATCCACAAAATAGCTGGCCGCGTTGAATTGGCCACTCGTCCTCATCGCAAGTCGAGTTCTCCTTTCAGCAATACACGACTTCAGCACCTACACCATAGCTCAAAAGACCGTTGCGGGCTAGCTACGGCTCTTGCATCGCCAACCGCCATGACGGAGATGCAGCTATCAATATCATCCCCTCCGTGCATGAGGCCCGTTCTTCCCCTGAAGGCCGCTTCCGCGCTCGGTTCGAAACACGTACCGTACAGTCTTCAAAAATGCCACAGTGCAGGGGAATCTTCGCGCACTCTCCATGCCACCACCACGTCGAGTTCTGCGCGGTGCTCATTGAGTGGAACGACAGCCACCTTCTCCACAAAAAGTGGATGACAGACCGTGGTGCCTGTTCCAGGGGAAGAGCTAACGCCGAGATAAATACCTTTCCCCGAAGCAATCAGCATCGCACCCGCTTCTTCATACGGAAAGCTCGATGTTTGAGTAACTTTGGGATTTACGCCAGCTCTTCTATAAAGGTCCAGAATCGTTTCGTAGAGATTTGTCGAAAAACTGCGATCGTGGATGAGGAGAGGTTCACCAGCCAAATCCGCCAACGTCAACGACTTCCTTCCAGCGAGCGGATGTTTTCAGTGAAGTCGTCACGGTGACAGATCAAGCGCCGTTGGTTGAGACCTCCAAAGCGGAGATCAGCAACGTGATAGCCCACGAGACGATTGAGTCCTTGCCCAACATCGGGCGCAATTTTGTCGACTTCGTGAAGCTCTCCAGCGGCGTGGCTCCGGGTCGTGAGAACACCGGCGGAGGCGCGTTCAAAGAACCGGATGCGGCGTGGGGTCGGCGGCAGCGCCGCGGCTCACCTTCGGCGGGCAATCGGAACTCAACACTAAGGTCCTGGTGGACGGGGCGGACAATGTCCAGACCTTTACCGGGCTCCCACGTACCACTCCTTCGCCTCCACCGACACTGGTCATCCTGCCCTCGGTACCTCGAACGGACAGGGCGGCGCAAATGGCGCACAGGCGGGAGGCGGGTTCGCGCTCAATCCGGGCAATGGCAGACTTAACGAAGGGATCATTGAGGACTTTGCTTCGCGCTCCGAGCACGAAATGACATTGAAGGCCAAGGCAATCATCCTGGCGTATTACGGTAAGTCACCAAAGTTTTCCTACTGGAATGGCTGCTCGACTGGCGGCCGACAGGGATGGATGGAGGCCCAACGTTTTCCGGAGGATTATGACACCCGCTCTTCCACCAGAGCAAACGTCTTCCCATCTTTCTGCGCTACATCGTCGACACCTCTCTCAGCCAGGACGGTCAGGGATCGACGAAGGAGCGGACCGTCGGAGTTGAGGTCTTCGGCCGTAAGCCGGATTATGACAATAATTCGGACCCGACCGTACGGGTGACCGCAACCGAATTGCGCAAGAAACTGGCCCAGTACTATTACGAGGATGGCCACAGCGACGAAATTCGCATTAAATTGCCGCCCGGTTCCTATCTGCCCCGCTTCCGCAGGTCTCTGAAAGAGGATGCCACTGCTGCCGATCAGCCGCCAGAACCGCTTGAGGTCGTCGCCGCAACGGTCGACGTCCCCCCTGACAGCGTTGAAGACAAACCGGGGCCCAAGCGGCACCCACGAACCGCCACACTACACCTTGGCCCTTGATTGTTGGGGTGCTTTGCTTTCTCCTGATCGTGGTAACCGGCCTCCTGATACAACGGATATGGAAGCAACCACTTTCTCCCTTAGATAAGTTCTGGTCGGAACTGGCGGCTCATTCCGACCGAGTCTTCATCGTGATGCCCGTGATTGGGAGCGACAATATCAAGGAAACCGATGCGCCGATGCCAGGATTGGGCGAACACCAAGGCGGCGTACCGATTCCTTTCCCGTGCAGTGATTTCGTTTGAGTACGGCCAGGGCCTGCCTGACGCCCTAGCTGCACTGCGTCCTCCACTCTCGCACGGCCCAGGTGGGGAGGCCCGTCGCTCCATTACTCGCTATTTAACATCGATGGTGGTCACGCTCAGAGCTGGCAACGTAATCTTCAGTGAGGTCCCACTTGCGGTCTGCGTTCCAATCAGAACCGGATGTACTGGGGTTTGTCCCTGGGCGGAAGTTGCCGTGATCTGATAGATCGAAGCCGTACCGGAAAGCGTGATGCCGTTGATGGCGGTGACCAGCGATGACTTGGTGCGATTGATGGCCACAAACACTACACGTCCCGGCGTAGGGCTGTCGGTGCTGGCATACACGGCGACCTTGGAGATATCACTCGAGGTTGTCTGCACCGAAGTATCGCCGAAGTTCGCGGTCGCCCCGTCGAAACTGCGGAAGGCCCGGAAGCCTGCCATCGCGTAGTCAAAAGTGCCGTTGGGAGGCCAGAAGCTGGCTGCAAATAGGCCCTGGTCACCGAAGACGCCGAGCATGTCGGCTTGGGCGATGGTACCTGCAATGTGATTAAAGCCTCCGCCCTCGTACTCTGTTATCGCTATCCCCTTCATGAGGGGGAATTCGGCGTTAACCTTGGCTTGCAGGCGCGGAATAATTTGTACGCCTTTCGTTGGGTCGGCCCCAAGTTCGTTGTAAATAAACGGGTTGCTATTGTTAGGATCATGCCACGTCGGGTCCCACAGATCTCGTGGAGCCTGGACGATCTGCTGGACCTGACTATCGGTGAGAGTAGTACCAGTCATCGAAATGATTCGCGTACTGCTAGCGTCGTAAACCTCGGGATACCAGTGGAAGTCGTAGACATCCACCAGCGGCCTGCCGTAGGTCATTGAAGCGGTGCTGATCGCCTGGAGATATTTATCGGGGAACCAGTCCATGCCATTCGGCGTTGCATTGATTCCAGACTCTCCTTGCCAATTGAAGAGCCCCTGAAATCCGTAATGCACTGGCCCGAAAATCACAACATCGGGGAATTGGTCTTTCAGGGCTTTGGTGAGAGTGATGGTCTTGGCGATGTAGGCGTCAGACGTAACCCTGGTACCGCCCTGGACTTCCTTATGAGTCGAGTTCCAGAGCTCCGGTTCGTTGTCCAAACTTACAAACGTAGGATGCGTTGGGTTGACGCCGAAAATGCCCTGCCCGGAAAACTTCTGGTCCAGCGCCGAGAGAAATTCGTCCATGTACACGTTTGCGTCCGTGGTCGGAGGCGTGAGTGTAAACGGAGTGCTCGTAACGGTGCTTTTCTTGGCCACTACCGTCTTGAAGCGCGTCATGTCGGGAGGGTTTGCGACACTGACGTTGCCATTCGCGTCCGCCGAAACCAGCCCCTGCAGCTGTAACGTCACCAAGCTTGCCAGCCCAGCCGTGCGATCGGCCGCGATGAAGGTGCGCACCGCTTCCGCGGGAATGCTAGTGTTGCACGAAGTGTTGCACAGGAAGGTGTCATTGCTGTACGGGCCAAAATCACTGCCAGCGTTGGAGAAGTTGTTTTCCCAGTTGTAGGCCGTCCAGCGGTTGCCTCCCGCGCGGTCCATGGTGGCGTGAGGAACGTTAGGAATGCCAGAATAGGAATTAATGCCGTATATCCAGGGTGAGATGGGTTTGGTCAAGCCGGGGTTGACAATGACGGTTACATCCGGCGAGGTGGTGGTAGGCGTTGCGCTTACGTGCGTTGAATCCGCGCTCTCTCCCGAGGTGTTCAATGCGGAGACTACATAGAAGTAGGTTGTTCCGTCGGTTAAGCCTGTGTCGTTGAAACTTGTTGTCGTGGGTGCGCCAACCTGGGCATAGGGCCCAGCGCTAGCAGTAGAGCGCTTCACGTGATAACTGGTGGCTGCGTTGCTTGCACTCCAGCTCAGGTTGATCTGGGTGTCCCCCGGGGCCGCATTGATCCCAGTCGGGGTCGGAGGAATAGGGAGTACAGGCTTGGCTGATTTCTCAGTCGAGATCGCACTTTCCCCAGCAACATTGACGGCGGAAACGACGTAAAAATACATGGTTCCGTTGGTCGCGGTTGTATCGTTAAAACTGGCGGTGCTAGGGCTGCCGATAGTTGTGTAGGGCCCTCCGGTCACTGTCCCGCGCTTCACGTTATAGGTTGCTGCACCGGTGACAGCAATCCACGCCAGGCTCACTTGCGCGTTGCCGGGAGTCACTGTCAATCCGGTTGGCGCGGCTGTGACGGTGATTGGCATGACGGAAGCCTGCGCCGAGTTCGCACTCTCACCGGCAGAATTGACCGCCGAAATTACGTAATAGTACGTGGTGAAGTTCGTCAAACCTATATCGTTGAAACTGGCCGCGCTCGGGCTGCTAACGGTGGTATACGGCCCACCAGTCGCAGTTCCGCGCTTGACGTTGTAGGTAGTTGCGCCGGAAACGGCGGTCCACGCGAGTTTCACCTGCGCGTTTGCGGGAGTTGCTGTCACGCCGGAGGGAGTCCCGGGAATGGCTACGCCGACATTTCCCCCACCGCCTGTGCCGCCTCCGCAAGCCAATAACACCAAGACCGGAAAGAAAAATAACGATTTGATAAGGGCCGAACGGGGCATGAGGGAACCTCCCACGGGAACTAAATCCTAACCGAATATGGGGATTTATGGCACGGTGCCATTTTGGACGGAAGGACATGACCAGTTTCCTGTTCTCGCAGAGGGAAGGAGTCTATTGGACACCTGTTTAATTCCTACACTGGAAGCCCTGGCCGTCTCGGAAGTGTTCGGTCTGATGGAACAGCATCCAAGCGCGACGATTATCATTACAACCGACATTGACGCGGACGCCGGTCCGACAGGCTGCTAGAATAGTCGCGGTCGCGCAAGGAAGCACATGGCACTCAAGGCCACAATCTACAAAGCTGAGCTGCAGGTCAGCGACATGGACCGCCAGTATTACGCGACCCATGCGCTAACGTTGGCGCAACACCCATCCGAAACCGAAGAGCGCATGATGATGCGTCTGCTGGCCTTCGCGCTGCACGCCGATGAGTTGCTTGAATTCGGGCGCGGCCTGAGCACCGACGACGAGCCTGACCTGTGGCGCAAGTCACTGACCGGCGAGATCGAGCAGTGGATCGATCTCGGCCAGCCCGACGAACAGCGCATCCGCAAGGCGTGCGGGCGCGCGCGCCAAGTAGTCGTGATCAGCTACGGCGGGCGCGGCGCCGATGTCTGGTGGGACAAGATCGCGGCCGGAGTTGCGCGCTCGAAAAACCTCACTGTGATCGACATTCCAGCAGTTACCGTGCAAGCGCTTGCGAGTCTGGCCGATCGCAACATGCAATTGCAGTGCCTGATCCAAGACGGCCAAGCGCAATTGATGAGCGCGAAGGCGAACGTGTCAGTGGAACCACTGCTGCGGATGGTGCCGACGGCGCAGGTGTATTGACTGATCATGGGCGGCGACGCTAGCCAGGAACTCTTTGAAGTGTAGGTAGTTAGCTTTGAACCACTAAGTAATATCCTTAGATTGTATAGGGTGTGCAATTCTTTCCTCGTGCTTCCCATTTTTACGCATATTCTTGCTTCCTCAATACTGATTCTTGCTTTCAACAAGTCTTGTTTTATTAATTATTGTAGATTCGTTTTTCCTCCATTTTCGCGCGAAGTCTGATTGGCAAGTTGCAGTGCCTTAAATAACTAAACAGCCTGGTATCTCCATCGACTAATCCACGGTTCAGGAATTTCCTAGGCGGATTTATCGGCATCTCGCGGTAATGGCAGGTTTATTGCATTTGTCCACCGCACAACAGAATCCAAACTCTATCGAACAGGGTGCTGATGTTACCTTCTGTCCGCCTGGGAAATCTCTGTGAAAAAACAGGGCTAGCCTGGAAACTTGAACCGCCATAGCATTCTTTCTTATTTGTTGCGCCTCTCTTCACGTGGCCGCAATCACGGCAATCGATACCGCCTGCGCGGAATTGTGTGGAATTTGTGTGCGCGTAGCAGGATCGCTTGGTAAGCCAGCGATTGATCGGTCCCCAGAAACATCGCCGAGGGTTGATCTGGAATCGCGTCACAGCCTCATTATTAAAAGAAAGGTTATATCTGGAGGACTTATTTCTTGAAAACAATCGGACAAGCTAAGACCGTTTACCTTATTACAATTTTAACCTTCCTGGTCTGCACGCAACATGCCTTTTCACAAACTCCATCATCATCATCGGCGATTGCATCCTCAGCCCCCACATGCGGACAGGTCGACGATGGCCGCGTTCATGTTCCGATCAATTACAACAGCTTCACTCCTCCCGCCGAAGGGCAAAGCTATGTTGATCCTCAATACGGCTGCACGCTCACTCGTTTAACAGACGGCGCGCATGACAGTCCGCTTGTTCCCCGGCATCATTATTACTCCACGCTTACGCCCTTTAACGCCAACTCCACCAATATCATGATCTTCCTGGATAACGGCTTCAATGAGATCCGGGACACACACGGCCGAATTATTATCCCAGCTGCGAGCATGCCAAACTCAAACACCGGAGTCGACCCCTGGGATCCGGTCAATCCCGCTGTTTTTTATTATGTGAACGGCAACCAGTTCTTGAAAGGCACAGTTTCTGGCTCGACAGTCGTCACTACGGTTCTACATACGTTTTCATCTTACAATCGCGTCATCATCCCCGATGAAGAAGATCTGACCGACGACGGAACAAAGATTTGGCTCATCGGCAATCCCAGTAATGAATGCGCAGGAACCGGAATCCTCTACGATCGGGCATCAGACACAATCGTCTCCCAATCTCTCGCGCTGAGCAGTTGCCACAAAATCCAGATCTTTCCTTCGGGAAAGATGCTTTGCACCAACTGCAACGGACATAACATCACGATTTATAATACGGACGGCAGCATTTACTGGAACCCTCCTTACACCGCCAGCGCACATACTGAGGTGGGGACCGACTTGCAAAACCGGGAAGTGTTGATCTCCAGCGCCAACGGAGTGGCATCCCTTAATGCCTGCGCAAATCCCTGGAGCAGCCTCACGGTCATCGATATCAACGCCAAGGCCCCGGCGAACTGCTTGATCAACGAAATTCCGCCGTGGCACGTGAGCTATAGAGACAGTTCCACGGGTTGGGTAGCTCTTTCTTTCTTTGACCAAGGAGCATGCCCGGATTACTCGTGTTTTGCTCCGCTGAACCTGGCGCCTAATTGGCAGAGTTCGTGGACGCACTATGCCGAAGAAGTCGTCCTGGTAAAAATAGATGGCTCGCAGGTTCAGAGGCTTGCTCACCATCGTTCGCGCACGGCGGAATACTATTGGGCACAGTCTCACGCAGCGATTAGTCGCGACGGAAAACTTGTCGCGTTTGACAGCAATATGGATATCAGCAATTCAGGCTTCGTTAGTCCCAAACAGTACAGCGACGTCTACTTGATTCCAGCCTTGATTCCAGCCCTGGGCGGCGGTGTGTCAATCTTCCAGCCGGCATCCGGCAGTAAGGTAGGTTCGCCGGCGCGGGTCAACGCTTCAGCATCTGCTCCACCAGGACGCACAATCACCGCAATGCGTATTTATATCGATAACCAGACAGAATTTACGGTTTCAGGCAATAGGGTTTTGGATGACATCGCTTTGCCCTCGGGCAATCACGATCTTGTAGTTGTTGCATGGGACAATACAGGAGCTGCTCAGGTAGGTAGAGCTTCATTTACCGTTGTAGGGGGCGCAGCGCCATGTCTGCCGTCACAGCCAGGATTAAAAATCTGTAGCCCCGCGCCGAATACCAATGTGTCCTCGCCTGTCGAAGTTGCCGCCGGCGCAAAGCCCACCGCACAAGCCATTACTGCTATCCGGGTGTATGTGGACAATGTTGCAGTCTTTACCAGCGGTAACAATAGCTCATCAATCAATGTAGGCATCGCCATGCCTGCGGGGCGGCACCATCTGGTAATTGTCGCGTATCAGAATGACGGATCAGCCTTGACGACAGACGAGACTATCGCCGTTGATTGAGCCTCGATTCGCACGCACGCCCGCGTAGACGGTGAAGTCGAGGCGGTTCGGCGGGATCGGCTGCTACGGAGAAGTCGTCCTTCAACGCGATGGGAGGTGTTCACTCCCTCCCGACCTGCCCCCTCCATCCGTGGCTTCCCACTGCGATGTTCATCTACACTTTCACATAAAATTTGACGTTTTTGCCCGGACAGACCAATTCTCGAACACAAAACCCGCAAATGTTACACGCCTTGCGTAAGGGAGACTTACAACGGCTCGGGAATCGCTTCAATGCGACCAAGCAAGAATACATATGCAACGATGCCGACCGTAAGAAAAGCCGCAGCTGCCCCAAACGCCCAGAAAAATGAGTGCGTGATCTGCACGACATAGCCCGTTACAATCGGCGCGGCAATCGCCGCGAGTTGGCTGCCGAAATTCACGATTCCGCCCAGTGTTCCCACGCTCTCTCGCGGGGCAATCAGTGACGGTATCGACCAGACTACGGGCGCGGCCGCAGATAGCCCGCCAATCGCCAGACTAATCCACACCAGTGCCATAACGGTGCTTTGCGAGTATGCTACTCCCAGCATTCCCAGGCCGAGCGTCGTTCCGCCGATGAGGATTGCCTGCCGGACGAATGACGGGTCGCGGCCACGCTGGACTAGTTTGTCCACGAGCCAGCCGCCCATGAGAATGTCCGTTAATGTTGCAAAGAGCCAAGGCGGGCTGGTGTATAAAACCGAATGCAGCAGATCGATGTGGTGTGTGGCCGAGAGATAAGAAGGTAGCCACGTCAGTAAGAGATAAAAAGTGTAGTTGTAAGAGGCAAAACCCACAACCAGCCCCCACACCTTTTGTTGTCGCAACAAATATCCAAGCGGCGCGCCCTTCGCTGCCCTGGCTTGATCCTCGGGCTGCGCTCCGCCAAGCAGGATAAAATCGCGCTCCGCCGTTGAGAGCGATTGATCCTCGCTGGGATTCCGATAGAACCAGTAAAAGAGGAGAAAATAAAGCAGACTGATCAAACCCGTCGCGGCAAAACTCCATCGCCATCCAAAACGCAGCAGCAGCAACCCCATTGCGGGGACTCCAATGGCGGAGGCGAACTTCGCCGCGGAATCAAAGATCGCAGTTGCCAGGCTGCGTTCTTGTGAGGGGAACCAATAACCAATCGCTTTTGCATTTGCCGGAAACGTGGGAGCTTCGCCTACTCCGAGCAGCAGCCGCGCCCCCAGGAAGCCTGCTAGGCCCGTCGAAATCGCCGCCGCAAATGAAGCGATGCTCCACAACAACGTTCCGATGCGGCCAGCCAGCTTCACTCCGAACCGGTCCAGGATGACGCCCGATGGCAGTTGAAAGGCCGCATAGGTCCAGCTATAGGCGCTCAGCAAGTACCCGAAGGTAATCGCAGAGATACCGAATTCATTGTGCAGCGCTTCTTGCGAGACCGAAAGATTCACCCGGTCGAAGTAATTCACCAAAACACCGAATCCCAGCAGGAAGGCGATGCCCCAGCGCCGGCGCGAGACCGGGCGAGTCCCAATCGTGGCTACCTGCGTCACGGTTTGCACTCAGATTCCGACTGCCTTGGTCTCACGGCAGTTCTCATTCCGGTGACACTCTCGTTGCCGGGCCGAGGCGGAGGCCCGCAACTATCGAGTCCACAATGATTGCGACCGACTGGCTGATGTCGACCACAAGCGCCTCGGAGGCGTTCGGTTCTTCTAACACCGCAAATTGACTTTCCAAAAGCGATCCCGGCATGAAGTGCCCCACCCGACCGCTAAGTCTGCGGTCAACCTCCTCATAGGTTCCCTTGAGGTACACGAAACGCACCGACTCCCGGTCGAGAACCCCTTCGCGCAGCGCATTCCGGTACCACTTACGCAACGCGGAACAAGCCAAGACTACATCGCGCTTCTCTGCAATCCAGGCCAGGACGGCGCTGTTCAGCGCGCGAAGCCAAGGCTCACGGTCTTCATCCGTTAACGCTTCGCCCTTGTGCATTTTTTCAACGCTCCGAGCCGGATGCCAATTGTCGGCATCCTCGAAGAGCCAATTCAAACCCGCCGCGAGCGCCTCTCCGACAGCGGTCTTACCCGAACCGGATACGCCCATAACGATGATGACCATAGATTCTGTACCATATTATCGTCTCCCGCCTTCCCTATCGAACGGCGAATGGGCAACAGGGGAAACAATGAGTGTTCAGAATCTTCAAAGCCAATAAATCCGGATCAAAAATATGGTCACCGCTCAGCTTTAGAAGAAGCCGGATAGGATACTTGAAGTGGCCACGTGGCCGCGGATTGCATGAACGGTCGGGTTGTGATCATGCTCACCGGAATACTCCTGCCAGCATTTAAGTCTCCCAGCGCCATCCACGCCGCTGGCCCAATTGTCTCGGGATCCTGTTCAAGAAGATCGCCATGCTCTATTGTTTCATCGGCCAGTTCCTGTTTCATTTCCAATAAACGATGGTGACGCTTGGCAGCTTGTCGAGCAGCAGATTGTGCCGGATCAGTATCAAGCTCCGATACTAGAGAGTCCGCCCATTCCTTGTTAATGCGGTGAGCAACATAGATAATTTTCCTCTGCACTGAGTCGAATTCAGAATCTTCGCCTTTGCTGACTGCCTTAATCGCTTCCCTCAAAAAAGCCCTGCAAAGTATGGGATTACTCCCGCAACATTCATCCGCTAGCATCTGCAGCCGATCAACCCGATCAAGAAGGCTTGGAATTGAATCGATAGTCGCCTTTGCCTCCGCAAAAAGGGTTTGTTGCTCTAACAAATCAAGCGAGCATTTTGCTAAAAACACTCAGCACCATACCACGATCAGCGGTTCGGAACAGCGCGTCCTTTCTCAACAAGCGCCTTCCATTTATCATTAGAGAGTCGCTTAAGCCGGGCTACTTGAGCCAAACTAATAATCTTGAATCCCTCGTGCTGTTGAACGCTAGAAAAGAGCACGATTTGTACTAAGAAGATCGGGCGAAAACCGCGATTTCTACGATGCTGCGGACTAAAGTGAACTGAAGAGTTTGCGGTGAAATCGGCGTAAGTCCTTTGGAATGATGGTGGCCAGGGACGGCTTTGATCAGCATTACACGCCCTTTGGCATCCCCGCTAATGGCCTTCTATTAAACCCTAAAATGGTTCTAAGCGCCTCTTCTGCAAGCTGTTAGCGACAGCCCCCAAAAAATACTTCCGCTCTGCCCAAGGTCAAACGGAATTGTAAATCGAGCGTGAGTCAAATGAACAACGGGTTTCCGAACAGCATGACGGACAGCGAGTTCGTAAAACACATTCGGGTCATGCCCCGTGAGATCAGCAATAACAAGACTTGAATCACAGCATCATGCGGGCGGCTCAGATGTCAAAGCCAGGAATGATTACCGCGCACGTGGTCCAATGTTTGGTTGAAGGCATCTCCGTAACGTCTTTTTCTCATGGGGTTAGTGGTGTAATATGTTGGTCATCCCTCCAAGGCTCTCGTGCGCTGGCGACGACAGGGATGTTGGAAGGACGCCGTCGAAGGACAGGTGCGAAAGGGCGACCGATTTCGAGCACTTTCGACAAAATGAGGTGCAGGGCAACTCCAGTCTCTTTGGGCTTTTTCCCTAGCCATGCGACGGGGATTTGCGGCCTAGGCACCCGCCGGTCGTCATCTACGCGCAGATCCGCGAGCCAACTGAATTTACGAAACAGCGAGCTATGAAAGTTCAGCCGTTCGATGCCCGCACTGAGATTTGAGGGCCCCTTTGTTTGACGCCAACCGGACGGCGCGTGGCTTCAGCAAGAACGTTGTAGGGCTTGAATGCGCGGTTGAACTCAAGTGAGAGATGATAGGTATGAGAGCGTTTCGAGAGTGGCCCACCGCCGTAGACTTGTTTTCGGGTTGCGGGGCGGTGACCGAGGCGTTGAAACGCCGGCATTTTCGCGTGGTGGCGGCGGTTGACAACGACCCGATCGCCTGTCTTACGTATAGGAAAAACCATCCCGCTGTGCACCTCTACGAGAAAGACATCCGGCGCGTGTCGCCAGCAGCCATCCGGGCTGAACTTCTTGAGGGCCGTGACCTCGATTTTCTTGTGGTGTGCGCCCCCTGTCAGCCTTTTAGCAGCCAGGGACGCAGGGACAGCGCAGACCGCCGTGCCCGACTGATTTTCAGTGCGGTGCGGTTCGCTAGTATTCTGAAGCCCAAACTCATCCTCTTTGAGAACGTGCCAGGCTTGGCTAGTGAACGATTTTCTAAGGTTCTGGACGAATTGCGGCGTCGTCTGAATAAGGCCGCCTATAGTATGGGCGATCCAGAAACAGCTGATGCCGCCGATTATGGCGTTCCCCAAAGACGCCAGCGATGCATCTTGATTGCGGCGCGCGAGGGCGAACCCCCTCGACTGCCGGCACCCACGACGCCAGCCGGAAAGCAGAAAACAGTTCGCAGCGCGATATGGGACCTCCCGCGTCTCCGATCAGGTCAACAGGGCGCGGACGATGCTTTGCACTTCTCACGGAAGCATCATCCGATTACTTTGCGCAGACTTTCTCATATCCCGAAAGACGGAGGAAGCCGATTCTCACTACCAAAGAGACTCGTGCTGGAGTGCCACAGGGACTATTCGGGTCATCCGGATGTATATGGACGGATGTTTTGGAGTCGGGTAGCGCCAACCCTTACTACTGGCTGCACGGATGTTACCCGGGGCAGGTTTGCGCATCCTTCACAAAACCGCGCGATTACCTTGCGAGAAGCCGCCCGACTCCAAACGTTCGATGACAGCTACGAGTTTGAGGGAAGCTTTAGCGACATCGCCACTCAAATAGGAAACGCCGTTCCCGTCAGGTTGATTGAGGAAATCACCCCTGTTCTCCGTTCTTGGATTCGGGGACACGGATGAAGAAGAAGTATACCGACGATCAGGAGCGAGCCATTGCTCATCGCGACGGCAACCTTCTGATTCTTGCTTGCGCAGGAAGCGGCAAAACGGAAGTGATCTCCAGGAGGATTGCCCTTCTGGCTAAGGAAGGAACACCGAAGAGCTCCATTATCGCGTTTACTTTCACGGAGCGAGCGGCCGGAGAGCTTAAGCTCCGGATACGTGAGCATCTGGAGGAAGTGCTGCCCGATGATCCTGCATTGGGTGACATGTACGTCGGGACGATCCACAGTTTCTGTCTCCAGCTGCTCAAGGAAATCGATCCGAGTTACCGCAAGTTTGAGGTGATGGACGAGGCTCGGCAAGCCGCGCTTATCATGACGAACTTCCATCATTTCCCGGACAGCAACAAGCCAGGCCTCGGACTTAATCAACTCAGGCACCGCACGCGCAGCGGCGGATATTGGGATACGGTTTCCGTATTTCTGAATACCTTGAACGTCAAGCATCAAAAACAGATTGATGTTGGTGCGATTGACGATTCCCATCTGAAGACGGCGATTGAACGCTATCACACCATAGCCCATGACTATCCGAACTACTTCTTCGATTTCAATAGAATCATCGACGAGTTGATTTCAAGACTCAACGCTTCTCCGCCGACGCTTCGCGAAGTAAGAAAGAGGTTCACATACCTTGTCGTGGATGAATACCAGGACGTTGACGACCGGCAGGAGGAGCTTATTCGATTGATTTCCAATAGCGGTAACGACGTTCGGGTAACCGCAGTCGGCGACGACGATCAAGCCATCTATGGATGGCGGGGCGCGCGGATCAAGAACATTCTGAGCTTCCAGAAGCGATATCCAACGGTCCAAACCGAGAAGCTGACTTTTAATTTCCGAAGCACGCACGCCATTGTGGAGATAGCCAATACCGCCATTCGGAAACTGCCCTTGGGTAGTCGTTCTGACAAGGAGATGGTGGCGCGGTGCTGGGATCAAACAACGCAATCATGGCCCGAGACTATGGCGGAGCGGCACGACATCCAACGCCGTACTTTTGATGATGAAGAAGCGGAAGCCGCATGGGTCGTGGAACGTATTCGCCAACTGCGGGGTACGTTGATTAACGAGAAAGATGGCGGGCAACGCGGCATCGATTACGCCGACATGGCAATTCTTCTGAGAAGCGTCCGAACTGCCGGCCATGTCATCGCAACAGCATTGCGAAGCGCGGATATCCCAGTCGTCATTAAGGGAACCGGAGGTCTTTTTGAGCACGACGAGGTTCTACTGATTCAGGCGGCCCTCTGTCTGTTGGCTCGATCAGACCTCTACTATCGGGTTGATGGAGAGAATAAAAAGCTGGCCGAACCGGAGATCCGGGAGTTCGTTCGAGAGAGAATCGTGGCGCTCCGAGAAAGCCGGCGGATGCCGACAGCGAAGGAGGAAGGGTTCCTTCGGTGGATCGCGCGAAAGCGCGATGAACTCGACGAACGAAGCTTGGAGAAGGAGCAGCGTAGCCGGCGTCTCGCTCGCAGGATCTACCCTCAAGACATTTTTCAGGAAATGCTGAAAGAGCTTGGCTCGGCCGACGGCTCCGTTCCGTGGCCGCAGGATGTCCTTTTTAATCTTGGCCGACTGAGCGATCTCGTGACCCAGTTTGAAGCGGTGCACCAGTGGGTCACTCCCAAAGGTCTCGGCCCTCTTTGCATGTTTCTTGGGGGGTGGGCAGCGGGGTCTGTTGATGAGGGGCGGCTCGATGAATCGGGCACGCCGAACGCAGTTCAGATATTGACCGTACATGGGGCTAAGGGTCTGGAGTGGCCGGTTGTGTTTCTGCCGCGCGTCTCAAGCGCCAATTTTCCCAGCAGCAAGAGGAATCAAGGACCCGAGACATTCCTGGATGCAGACCTGTTTGACCCGGCTGAATACGCGAGCGGTGACGAGGGCGAACGAAGACTCTGGTACGTGGCCCTGACGCGCTGCCGGAAGTTCTTGCATGTCACAAGCCCCGACCGGCGCGGCAAGAGGCCGACAGAATATTTTAGGGAGATCGAGCACGACTATGTTCAAAAGGCCGGCAAGATAACTGAGAGACCAAAGGGAGAGCCCAAGCCGCCTTTGAATGTTGACCTCCTGCCCACGACCTATACGGATTTGAACTATTTCTGGCGATGCCCGTTCGAGTACCAGCTGCGGGCGCTGATGGGATTCAACCCAGGCGTGACGGAATCCTACGGCTATGGTCAGCAGATTCACAACATACTCACGGAAGTGCACAAGAAGGCACTAGACGGACAATACCTGTCCGCGGGAGAAGTCGCTCAGCTCGCGGATGAAAGATTTCACCTCCGCTACACAAGAGCCAGGCCATTCGAAATTCTTAAGGGTGCCGCCCGGGACTCGTTGACGCGATTCATCGAAAAATACCCGGAGCACGGCCAATACGTCCTTCAAGCAGAAAAGCCGTTCGAGTTCGTCGATCCCGAAAGCGGAGCGCTTATAAACGGGACGATCGATCTCCTGCAGAAGGTCGAAGAGCTGCCATCAGGCGAAAAGGTGCTGCGGCCCGTGGGAGTCGTCGATTTCAAGACGCACGGCTGGAAGAAGGCGACAGATTTCTTCCGAAGCCGGGATGACGCCATCGCCCAACTTCAGCTATACGCAATTGCCGTTAGGGAAGCTCTCCATATGGAGCCCCATTCGGCGCAGGTGCATTTCCTGTGCCCGAAACCTCCGCCTGATGACCTAAAGAAGGAGGGTGTGGCTGAAGATGTTCAGGTTGACATCTCGCCGGAACGTCTCGTGAAGATGCGGTCCCGGGTTCAGGAGACGGTGGCCGACATCAAGAAGTCGATCGAGCAGAAGGAGTTTGACCTAAAAGGCTGCAAAACAGGCCATTGCCCGCGCTGTGATTTCAAGGCCTTCTGCCCAGGCTATCGGAAATGGGACAAGATGGACAAAATCACTCCGAGGCCGCCAGAGGCGGAAGAGGGGCGAGAGCTGGAAATCCGGCTCATTGAAGAGGAAATCGATGCCAGGCCGAAATCTGAGTAACGATGAGCAGCATCTGCTCGGGTTCTGGGGAACTCCGCCCAATAATTTGGTGCGCCCATTGCTGCGCGCAATAGAAATCACCGGAGGCAATGGTCTCAGGACTTTGGGCGGCGTGAGACTCCCATTTAACTATCCGATCACCGCGATATGCGGAAAGAATGGCACCGGAAAGTCAACAGCGCTGGCCTTGGCGGCGCTAGCGTTTCATACGCCGGCAAATTGGTATGTACCCTGGACGAATGCGCGTCAGCGATCCTCAAAGAGCAATGAGGATCGCTCATACTATATTTTCCAGGACTTCTTCGTCTATGGGCGCAATGAGCAACCACCGAACGGTGTCGAGGTGACGTGGCGGTACTTTGCGGCTGGCGCCGAGACGTCCTTGACATTTAGAAAGACAGCGAAGAAATGGGGTGCCTATTCCCGCCGCCCCGAGCGCGAGGTTGCATACTCCCCGCTGTCACGCATGATCCCGGCACATGAAATGAACTCGGTCAGGCAGGCCTTCCAAGAACCAGGAGCCAACGTAGCAACAGTCGCATTCAATCAGCAATACCGTGAGTACGTCGCCTACGTCATGGGCGTAGGCTATCAGGATGTTGATGTTCAGAATACCGAGCGCCTGAACTTTGCGAATTGCAGGATAGGTTTCGCGTACTCGGGTTTTAACATGGGCGGCGGAGAGAACTGCGTGGTCCAACTGTTTCGTTTGCTCAGAAGCCTTCCCTCTTGCGGGCTACTCATAGTCGAGGAAATCGAGTCATGTCTTCACCCCGAGGCGCAGGTTCGCCTGGCGGAAGTTCTCGTAAAGATTTGCCGTGAAAAGAAAGTACAGATTATATGCTCGACTCATTCGGAGACGTTTATCGATGCTCTGCCAAGGCAGGCGCGTCTGCTCCTTTCTAAGGATCATGGCAACAACGGAGTGGTAGAGGCACCGAGCACGCGATTCGCCATATATGAGATGAAAGGTGAGGTCCAGCCGGAGCTTACGATCTATTGCGAAGATGGAGTTGCGTCCATCTTGATCGAAGAATCAATTGCATACGAAGATCGACGACGACTGCGAATCATCGATGTCGGCAGCAATGTGACCGTCGTCAGGCAGGCTGTTAGTCACTTGCGTGGCGGATTTCCAGGCCAGTGCCTGTGCGTTCTGGATGGAGATTGCGCTGCGGCTCAGATCGATGCGTGGATAGTGTCTGAACGCGGCGCGAACGCAGCAATCGCACCGCTCTACGAAATACTACCCGGCAATAATCTTCCACCGGAGCAATGGGTTCTAGAGCAGCTCGCATTTGAGGATTATCGCAATCAATTCGCTGAACAGCTCGGTTGTGCCCGTGATCAAGCCAGCGAGCATGCCAACGCCATGAGAGTGGATTTGAATCATCACAATGCCGCTTACACGCTGAGCAGGCGGACAGGATTCGACGAGACGGAGTGCGTCCGACGTCTAATGAGGTCGGTGGCGGCAAACCATCCGGCGTTAACGGGTATCAAGAATAGGGTTCATGCACTGCTTGGTTAGCCGACCGTCGCATCTATTGGAATGGACATCTTCAACAAAGAAAAACGAAGCGCGATCATGAGCCGGGTTCGAAGTGCGAATACGAGCCCTGAAATCCGCGTCCGTAAGATCCTTCATCGCCTTGGATTCAGATTTCGATTGCATAGGAGAGATTTGCCTGGGACGCCTGATATTGTGTTACCTGCGTATCACAGCGTTATTCTGGTCCACGGCTGTTTCTGGCATCGCCATGATGGCTGCCGAGACGCCAGTACGCCAAACTCAAGAATACGTTTTTGGAAGAAAAAGTTTGCCGAGAACGTGACCAGAGACACAAAGCAAGAAACGGCTCTAAGAGCACTGGGCTGGAAGGTGCTTATTGTTTGGGAATGCGAACTTCGAAATGAAGGGGTGCTCGCAGAAAAGTTGACGAAGGTTCTCAGTTAAGGTTGCGGGCTCCATTACGGAATCAACCCGGTAGTTGAAAGTGTTCCGGTAACGGGCAACGATATTCCGTTGGTTCTCAGCCGCGACAAATCCGCCCAGGGCCAAAGGGGGACACTCCCTCCCCACTGGACTCCCTCCCGGTGCCAATCTGCCCCTGTGTTTCCGTTTACTAGACCCTCCCGAGCGCTCTCCGCACAATCGTACTTGCCTCCTATCTCAGTCCTTGGCTGGATATTCCAAGATCAGCTTTGAGATGCCGGTGATTACATCTCTCTGCGAGAGATTTCGATCGATTGTTGGATCAAAGTTAAAATCGGCCTCCAGCTTTATATACTCACAATCTTTGTAAACATATTGCCTAGCCCTTGATTCTCCTACGGCGAAGGGAAGATTGCCGCAAGATTGAAAGCGATAGAACTGAAATGATAAGTGTATTCATTGGCTCAATGAGGTTTCAGGTTCCCTGCCGCATTCACCTTAGCTCTGTACTTCACAAATTGCTCTTGCACATACGTTTTTGTTTCAGCAATCTTTCTTTTGGTGCTCGAATCTGACGCGAGAAGATCGAGATAGCGCAAGACGAACAAGGTGGATCTTGGTTCACGGTCAACGGTAGCCTCTACCAAGGCCGGGTCGGCAAAGGAGATCGTAAGAATTGCCAGAACCGAGTCGATCTCAGTTGCGCTTAAGTTTCTTTCTGTAAGCACCTTCGTAACTGTGACTGCTGCGGCGTCGCCCAACCTGCCGAATTGTTTTTGCATGTGCCCATCCCATCCGCCAGAAGTGATGGCAGTTCTGATCAAGTCCTCGGGAGTGGCGAGGTGGTGTTCCGGAGATTCAACCTGCTGGCAGATCGCAATCACTGGCGACAACATCAGAATGAAAAAGATAGTCGAGAATCGCATTTCTTCACCTCGATACAGTAATATCAGAGCCGTTTTTAAGTGTCCCGTGCTCAAAACTAGATGCTCCGGGCGCGGTTACAGTCCACGTTTGGCTGCGTACAGGCGAGGACACGCCGTCCGGCCTGATGATTGTTATATTCTGGGTGGCGGTCTTACCAGGGTTGGAAATCGGAAGATTTTGGCAGTATCCGAAGGGCACATCGTGAAAAGTACCGTCGCTCGCCGTGGTGGCACTACTGGTAGGATAGCCAGCCACAGGTCCTATATTGTTATCGATACTCTCTCCAGTGAACAGAGTGCCCGTTTCGTGGGGAGTCATGGATGAACTCTGTATCGGTGCGCCACTCTGGTCGTTCACTTGATACTGAAGGTCTGCAAAGATTCCATAAGGCGTGCTCGGTAAGCAACCGGCGGGCGGCGCAGTGCCATCCGGTAGGACACTCCCTCCCAAGAAACTCAAGCTGGTTGGCACTTGAACGAAATAGTTAATTGAATTGCTGGTCTGGCCGTTCGCCGTCACTTTGACAGTCTGGTTGCCAGCAGCGGAGCTTGTGGATGTGAAAGTTGCCACAATTTGTGTGGATGAGGAAACGGAGACGTTTGACACCGTGATATTCGGCCCAGCATTGACCGTTGTTTTGCCTGAGACAAATCCGGCCCCACTTATTGTTACCGGAATGCCAGCACCAATCAGACCCTTGGGTGGATCAATTCCGTCAACGGAAGGCAAGACCGTAAAGGTCACACTGTTATCGCTGACTCCACCCGAATCGCTGACGCTCAAATCGTATTTACCGGCTCCCGCACTGGTGAGATTCAGTGCTGTAATCATACTCCCGCTGCTATCGGAGCCGGAACTCGCGGTGATACTACCCGACGTTCCGCTCTGGGGTTTCAATGTCACCTTCGTTGTGCCGCCGTTAAACGGGTCGAGGTTAATCGTTACTTCCACAGGCGAGTCTTCTGCGCCAGCCTGCGAAGGGCTTATGTCTGTAATGTGGGGCTGACTGGTTCCGCCATCACCGCCGTCGCAGGGAGGACACGAGGGTGTACCGGGCCGGAAGCATTCCGGGCAACAGTTGATGGTCAGATATTCAGCAGGCATGAACATGGTATTGAATGGAACATTGAACCCGGTCTGGCGCTCCTTTTGCGTCAGGTCCGGTGCAAACAAGTGCAGCTTCATTAGTGCGCTTTCCAACTTTTCTTGCGGTCTCACAACTTCGGAACCATCCGCATTCGCTAACTGATACGTGCCTAACGTTTCCGAAAAGCGTACCGAAGCGAATGCGGCGGGCAGCGGGCGAGAAGCCAGAGCATTCAACGGCCCCGCGAATGTGAACCCGCTATCCCGCAAGTCGGCAACAAGAGCGCTCGCGTGTTCGTACTGCTCAACAAGAGACCTCTCACCGGGTTTATATGTATATGTTAGCCGCTCTCCCTTCGGAGTGATGACGGTTGTCAATCGGTTCAACTCGTCGTATTTGAAAGCTGTCGCCGCCTTACCTTTCTTGATTTCCGTCAGATTGCCGTTTGGATCATACTGAAAAGTGGTTTCCGTCCCATCGAACAGAGCCCAGAGGACCAACTGGTACGAATCATTCATTTCCAGGTTCTGCCCGTTGATCTGTTTGCCCTTGGCGTCAAAGACTTTTGTCGCAGTGAGATTTCCAGCGGGATCGTAGCTATATTCGACTCGACGCCCGTTGCTGTAAGACGTTTTGGCCCGCAATCCTGAGGGTTGGTAGTCGTATTTGATTTTTGCGACGCCAGGGAAGCTCGCCTGCTCCAGTTCGCCGCCAGTCTTGTACTGCATAGTAGTGACCGCGCTCTTTTCGTCACTCATGGATGCAAACAGGCCGTCCGAATCCTGCGTAAAGGTAAGTTTGGTCGATTTGACGTTAAAGCTAACCAGATCGCCACTAGCGGAATAACCGAAGTAATGGACGCCGTCCGGCAGAGTCGCGCTGGTGAGATTGCCGCTTGCGTCGTAGGCAAAGCCCTGGTCGCTGCCCCCGCTGACCTTGATTCCGGTCAGTAGCCCAGTTGCCGAATCATAACTGTACTGCCGATCAATGATGCCCGCATCCGTCGTGCTGTGCCGAGACGCAAGGCGGTGCTGCCGGTCATATTGCATCCCTTCAACCACTGAACCGTTCCGCGCCAGGGAAACTACGTTCCGGCTGGGATCAAGAACGATGGCGGTCTCTTCGCCCAGAGCATTCACGACCCGCGTAGTGATGCCGTCTTGGTTTTGAAAAAAGCGACTCACTAGCCCCTTTCGGTCTTTAACCGCGGTCAGTCCGCTTCCAGGATCATAGCTGAATTGGACCACGCCAGAGGGCAATTGCAGACGGCGCACACGGCCGTCGTCGTGATAAGATGCGCCGAAATTCAACCGCTGGAGCGGGTCTTTGGCAGCACTAAGTTTGCCATTTTCGCTGTAGCTGTAGGTCCAAGAGTGGCCACCAAGGTCGTCAACCTCGATCAGCCTCCCTTTCTCGTCATAAAGGTACTGTATCTTACGATTTTGATCGTCTTGAGCCAAAGTGATCCGGCCCTTGTCATTGCGAGTAAACGCAATGAAATGGTTGGCGTTCTCGATCCGGGAGAGCCCGCCCCTGTCATACTCCAGCCGGATTTCGTTACCGTTCCGGTCGGTAACCTTGACCAACCGGAAGGAATTCCCAGCCATCTGAAACTCCTTCAGAAGCCCGGAGCGCATCGTTGTCTTGATGGTGCCACCAGTCCTCAACAGCGTCGAGTAATCCGAGGGATAGTCTTTTTCTAATTGAAAGGCCGCTTCACTACTCTGAACGAAGTCAATGACCGAGCCATTCTCGCTGAAAAGATGTGCTCTGCCATCAGCCACGAGAATTGTTTCCGCTGCGGAGAGTCGCCAACCCGGACCGAATTCCCTGCTTCCTTGTTCGCTAGAGTCATATACCCGCGCCAGGACAAGCGGAACACGCCCACTCGCCACCATGTCACGCCGGAGAAAAGTGAGATTGCCTGTACCCGCGTTGACGAAGCTAAACTGCACACCATTGAAGATTGATTGCTGGTTAGCAAAATACACATTGGCCCGTGCACGAGAGCTGAACTCAGAAGCTTGCTCAACATATTGATCCAGCGCCGAACTCATTTGATGAGTCTGGGCCGCCAGTGAAGTAACTCCAAAGAACAAAAGGTATACAACTGAGAGAATGATCTTGCGCGTCATGCTGACTCCAATATTCCAATCTTTAATCCCAACCAGTTCCTCTTATTCCACTCCGGCAGGCCGCTAGTCCGGTTCAATTCAATTCCTCCAGAATCAGTATGTCCGGATCCATCAGCCGAAGCTCCTCGATAACGACCACACGTATATTAGGATCATCCGGCAAGCCATTCTGGCGTATAAAGTCATCCACTGAGAACACCGGATTGCCGGCTGCATCCACATAAAAACAACTGTTGTTGATTCTTTTCAACGGCTCTGGCATTAGCTGTCTTTTTCTCTGAATCAACATAGAGTCCAAGCGCGGTTTTTTCTTTAACGTCTCACCCCTGTGTGCCAGACCGTGTTGCTTTGTGTTTAGCTCACTTAAAACCTTTGTTAGATCGTTATCCGGACAAGGAGTCAGGAATTGCGGTATGCGTATAAAGGAGAAGAGCCGCACCCCCGAGTGCTATTAAGAAGGCGCGGGTCTGTCACCGGGGGAAAACTGAATGCCGAATCATGCGATTTCGGCACTCCCCACACACCGAAGATACCCACCCACGACTGATTCACAATCGAATGAGCACCCTTGCGATGTAGCCGTTCAATGCACTGATCGGAAATCATTCTTTTCGCTCAATCCATTCACTCAAAATGTGATTCATCACCGTCCGAGTCTCCTCAATAATCCGTTGGGTACGGCGTAGGTTTTGATTGAGCAGTAGTGATGACGCTTGTGAGGCGTGCGTCTCGGCCTCGTGCAACGCCCGAACCGCGTTAAGTAATCCCTGATTCGCCCAATATAGGCTGCGGTAAAGGTCCAGCCTTGTGTTTGCGGCTTTCATCCCAATTTTCCGACCTTATCAGCTTCTCGCGTTGGCTCACATGGCCTCAATAGGTCATATGCTCATGCACGCTGTTCCCCTTGCGTGCTTCACAACATGAACATGATATAACCAAATAACAAATACAAGTCAAGCAGAAAAGAACGGCGCCAGTCGCAATGGGGGATTCGTCCCAGAAAAGGGAAAAGTCAAGGATTTATAGCGATGGGTAGTGTCCTAGTTTGGATTTACGGTTTTTTTGCCGGTCTTTTGGGCCATTTCCAGCGGCCCGGTTTTTCACCCACGAAAATATTTAAGGTATCGTGCGCATACCCCGCACTTGTCTCCTCTCTTGCGCTTATTCCGTGCTTCTCAAGGGCTGATACAAGTGCTCTGGCTCTGAGTACCATTTCATTGCTGGGATTGTGTGCATATCCCACATTGACGCCAATTCCGTTTCCTATTCCTGCTATATCTCCCATTCCCGTCAGATCAATGACGGCGGAGCTGTTTTGTGGCGGAATGAGCACCCATCCACCCATCGCCAACGTCATTCTTAGTTCTATAGCAAACGCGAAAGCCTCTTGGTCGTGTGCTACCCCCAACGAGAATTTTTGACCGGAAAATGCTTTCATTTCGGTACTAAAACTCTGGATGTCTTGTATAGACCTCGGGGCTCTAAAGTCTTCCAGTTCCAACTTTGCCTCAGCTGCGGCCCGTTCCGCATTTGCGGCCCGTTCCTGCTGCTCAGCGGCAGCCTTTTTCAAACCCGCAACGTCTTTTTCGGCCCTTGCTGTGACTTGTTTTTGCTTCTCTAGGTCTGTTTCTACTCGCTGCTGTGCCGCTTTGGCGTCCGAAGCTGCTGTTTCAAGTCCCGCTACCTGCCCTTTGAGTGTCAAATTCCCTTTCTCTAATTTCTCTGCCCGCTCGTTTGCCTTTGCGCCTTCCGCTTTTGCTTCCACGATTCGCGCATCGGAATTTGTCCTGATTGCATCCTGTAACCTATTGCCAGTGCTCCAGACCCACCATTGGAACAATGCAGCTAGGGCTAGAATAACTACATATGCAATGAAAACACCCGTATGGAATCGCGTGGCAGCGGCGACTGGATCATCCTTGGACGAGGATGAGGAAATTGCGCTCATCGGCATAGCGGCCACCATCGTTGTGGCGATAGTCCCTATACGGGAAAACAATCGTCGGATGCGCAACATAAGACGAAAATATGGGAAACATAAGAATTGTAGCTCAGACAAGGATCGATGAAATGCCGAAGGTGATAGAGTCCCAGGCCAAGGCCAGTAAGCAGACCGTATCTGAATGAATCAGGAGCACGTTGAATGCCGCAGTCCAGCAATGAGCGGATCATATGAAGACACTACCTAGCGATGAATTACGGTAAGAGAAACGAGAGGAAAGCACGCGGCGAGACGCGGCGGTTCATTTCTGCTTGTTGCGCGCTTTGGCGATAGCCTTAAGGGCAAGTACGACGCCGTAATTTCGTGCCGCAATCCCCTTGCTGGCCATGTGCTTGGTGACCTTTTCGTGTTCTTCCGCTGACAGGTAGTAGCGGAGGGGTGTTGTTTCAAGTGGTGCGTGAAGCCTTTGCACTTCAAGATTAGGCTGGATGAGTTCATGGACGAACTGCCCAATCGAGTCTTTCTGATGCAGCCTGAGCAGCAATTCCAGCTTCTCTTGTTCGTCTGGAGTCAATTGGAATTCAGCTCGGATCGTCACTTTCTGCGTCCGCTTGGGCTTGGATTGGGCAGCATCCTTGATCACAAGATCGGCTAAGAACTGACTCACGCTGATTTTTTGTTCGAGGCAGTATTCATGGATTTTCTTTTGTTCCTCTTTTGTTACGTCAACGTACAGGAAATGATGGCGCGGACTTTCGCCCCGCGGCCTCAAGGAACTGCCGCGATTAGGTCTTACGACTTCCTTTTTCGTCGCATTGGTCATCGATGTTTTACTCCGGCCTGCAAACATTAGCCAAGCTGTACCTGAACGTTAACTGAGAAAATACATGTATATGTTACGCGGATTCTATTGCTGCCTCAAGCAAATTGCAAATGTCTACGGCTATTGCCGCAGGATTTCTTGAATATTGAATCGAAAGAGCTTCCTCGCCGGGAGTAGGCTGGCGATCACTGCCAGCCCGATTATGAGGAAAGCGCTGAGCAAATAAATGCCTGGACTGAGAGTGCTGATGCCGAACAGAAACGAGGCTAGTAAGCGGGTTAGACTCATCACCACCGCTGAACCAATCAGAATGCCACCCACGGCGGAAAGAAGGCCAAGCCGGGTAATAAGCACGATTGTACGGAAGACAGTTGCTCCCACTGCCATCCGGATAGCAATTTCCCGTCGCCGGCGAATCACTGAATTAGCCACCACACCGTAAATGCCGATCATACCTAACGCGATTCCCGTTGAGGCAAAGACACTGAGCAAGAGCAGACTCACCTTGCGACCGCTGAGAAAAGTATCCAGGTAGGCGTCCATTGTCTGAAAATTTTCAATGGGCAGATCCTTGTCCAATTCGTGAAGCGTCTTATCGGCAGGGGCCTTGACTGCCGATTTCGGGATCGCCGTATTTACCACGAACGACAGCACGGGTGAAGGGTCCTGGTATTGGGGAACATAGACCTGCATCCATCTCACTTTTGCCTCGGGGCCAAAATGCTTGATCTCCTGGACCACTCCCACAACCTCAAGCGATCGCGGGATTCCGCCGCCTCGCGCAGTCATACGTACCCGTTTGCCAAGCGGGTTTTGTCCCGGCCACACCTTAGCCGCAAGGATGTCATCCACAATGATGACTGGCGGAGTGCCATCACGGTCAGCATCAGTAAAATCGCGCCCCTGGAGCAAAGCAAGTCGCATTACTCGGAAGAAGCCGGGTAAAGTAGATTCGTATTCCACCGGAACGTGCTCATTCGCAAATGGCGATTGCCCGTCCACGTCCAAACCATTGACCTCTCCCTGATTGGTCAGCGGCAAACCGGAAACCCCGCTCATTGACTCCATTCCCGGCAGTTGCGTCAGTTTGTCGGTTGCCAACTTGTAGAACGCAGTTTGTTTGGATGGTTCCTTGTAGCGGGTGACGGGAAGGCTGATTTGAAAAGAGACGACTTGATGAGGATTGAAGCCCAAGTCAACTTTCTCAACCTCATAAAGACTTCTGATCAATAGCCCCGCGACAAGTGACAATGCTGAAGCCAGCGCAACCTCAAAAAGAATGAATGCGCCGCGTCCCAGAACGCGATATTTCGGCAGAGCAATCCAACTCCACTCCCCTTTGAGTTCGCTACCAATGTTTAGCTTGGAGGCGTAAATTGCGGGAGCCACAGTACCAGCCAGTGTGGATACAAGCGCCATGCCGACAATAACCAAGATGACCGTGAAATCAATTGTCGTCTCTTGGAACCGGAGCACAGCGCCGGGAAAACGGTGAAGAAAAAACACCAAACCAAGTTTAGCCAGTAGCAAACCGACGGAGCTGCCCACGCCAGCAAAAATCAGGGCATGGACGAACAATTGCCGCAATAGGCTTGAACGGGTAGACCCCAGAGCTAGGCGAACGCTCAGCTCCTGGCCGCGCTCAACTGTGTTGCTCAGGAATACAACCGTCACATTCGCCACGGCAAGCAGGTAAATAAGTCCAGAAGCGACGATCACCAGTAACAAAGGTTTACTGCCGCCAGGGCCAAGCAATTCAGTCACGCTTAAAACTCTGATTCCCATGCCCTTTGTTGTGTCCGGGTATTGGGCGGCTAGACGGCTGGCGATGGTATCCATTTCTGTCTGCGCTTGGGCAGGGGTAACATTCGGCTTCAACCGGGCCACCGGAAAGAACAACCGGCTATCGCGCATCATAACGCGCTGATTCAGCATTGGGCCATTGGCAACCCAAACGTCGGGATATAGCAACGTGCTGACCTGCGAAGGCTGGAGTACGCCTATGATCGTGTACGACTGATCGTCTAGAACCAAGTGCTTTTGTAAGCTGCCCGGATCGCCTCCAAACTTGCGCTGCCAGAATGGATAGCTGAGAATGGCAACGCGGTCGGCTCCAGGTTGGTCGTCAGCTTCCGTGAAATCGCGTCCCAACGCGGTGCTCACGCCCCAAACTTTAAAGCCAGAAGCGGAGGTTCCCATCCCTTTCAGATGTTCGGCGGGTCCGTTTCCCGTCATGGTGAAAGATGCGGCCCGCATAGCTGCAATGCCTTCAAACGCGTGACTCTGGGTTTTCCAGTCCAAATAGTCAGGGTATGACGTACCCAAAGGAGCGTTGGTGCGATTGACTTTGGTATTCAGCCAGACCACGCGATCCGGTTCACGTATCGGCAGTGGACGGAGAATTACTGCATTCACTACGCTGAATATCGCAGTGTTCAGACCGATGCCGAGCACCAGTGTAGCTATGACCAGAAGCGTCATTCCTGGCCGCTTGCGCATCAGGCGCAGGCTGAAAAGGGCGTCCTGAATCAACGAGTGCATGAACTAGGAATCTTAGGCTCCTGCCGTATGTAGCATAGTCAAAGGGTTTAAAAGCGAGAATTCATCAGATCTTTTGCAGTGGCGGGATACTACCCTCCGGTCACCCTGGCTGTCAAAAAACCGAAGTGCTCGGAACGAACTAATGCCCACCAGAAACCACGCTTTTAGGGGTAAAATTCCGCTGTTCTTAGCACGACCGTCTGGGGTTGCTGGTAACATTGCGGACACGTTCAATGAGCCCTGACCCGCATTGGTCAGAGCTGGCCAAGTGGCCGCCCAGAGAATTAGCAAATAAAACGAGGACAGCACCAAGTTCGATCCAAGGAGATATGTAGGCTCACGGTACCAGAAACGAAAACGGGGAATCCAGAAACCGCAAGCCTCGTTTTGTACTTCTCCTTTGCCTGTCTCTTCCCCGTGAGTATCGGGGAGGAAGGCTCTGCCAGCCCGATCTGGGAGCCTCAAAAATCCTTGTTACATGTACTCGATATTAGGAAACAAAAGTCTATCTGTCAAGAGGTTTCGCCGAGAGCCCAGGTAACCTGCGGGAAGGATAAGAGGAAGTACAAATTAAATCAACACCTTGGGAGAAAACAAAAATGAGAAACAAAATCCATGCGGTAGTGATATTAGCTGCGGCCTTTGTGGTGTATGGAAGTGCTAGCCGCACGCAGATTGCTCCATCAACAGGGCATCGAGTCTTCAAGATTGATGTACTGAAGGACGGCCCTGGACCAATGTGCCCTCCAACTAGCGGGTGCGGTAACCAGTGAGCCGTGAGAGAATCCTGTACTGTTTAGGGCTATGGGTTTCTCAGTGGCAATTGCCTTATTGATCTCAGGTTTGATAGTAGATCTTTGGCTCCTGATAATCGTCCACCGGCAAGGTGTCAGGAAGCAGTTGCCGTGGTTTGTCCTCTATGTTGCCTGGGGAGTTCTGCTGTCGTCAGTGCAGCTTGTTGCCTGGATCATCAGTCCCCGCTTGTACATCGCTGTGTATTGGTGGATGGAAGCAGTAGCGGTAGTTGTTATCGTAGGCGCAGTGCGGGAGAGTTTTCTGCGAATATTCCAGGGATTCACATCTAAGGCCGGATTCCGCTGGTCGGTGTGGGGCGTGATCCTAGCTGTCGTCATTTACTCCACCTGGAAGGCCATCTATCTACCGCCGGTTCACGGCAGCCGGCTCGAATCCTTGGTCTTTGGAGCTGAGTTCGCCTTCCGCTGGGCTATCTTCGGCATTGCCGTACTGACCGCTGTCTTTAGCTTACTTCTAAAGGAGCCGATGGACACGAGAGAAGATGCTGTTGTAACTGGCTTTGCGCTTGCATCATTCGGAGTCTTAGCTGGTGTTATCAATTTTTCCCTTTTCGGAACGAAGTATTTATTTTTTACTAAGTATGCTCCCTCTGTGGGATACTTTCTCGCTGCATTTTGGTGGATTTGGGTTTTCTCGCGTCCTGTCGCAGAATTTGGGTTTAAAGAGTTGGGAATGGGGCCGGAAGATATCGCCAAAGAGCTACGCCGTTATCGAGAATTTAGTGAACGGATGATGAGGAAGAAATGGTAAGTGTGTTCGCTGAAGTGATCCTGCCCGCAGTGGTCTTGCTCATTGCGCTTTTTGCCGCCAAAGTGTACAGAAAAATCCAATGCCCTTCCCCCGTCGCGTTGGGATGCATAATCCCCAAGGTGTGCGTTGTAGGCTCTGCGGAAATTCTACGCTACAACAAGAAGGGTGAAGATGAACAACCGATCGCAAAGCATCTGCGGCGAGAGGTGCTTTGGAAGCAGTTTAGGGTTAATTGGGGTTACCTGTGCGAGGAAGCATGCAACACTACACTGTTCCAGAGAGCCGTCAGATTCGAAAAGATGAAGATTGATCCCACCAAATCAGCACTGAAATTTGAACAGCGAGAAGTGCTGATTTTAGAGCTGGTAGATCAAGCCGATGACATACGATGGACGCTATTTCGAGCGCAAGCGACCTTGTTATTTCGTACTATGCTGGGTTTGAGCATCGATCAATCAGTATTCATAACGCTGCTCGGACGTTACAAGAAACTTGAGGAGGATATCGTCGCCCTAGCTGGTATGGCTGAAGACAATTGCTACCGTCTGATGCTGATGGAGAGATTGGGATTGAACAGTTGGGGCTTGCTGGAAGGCGGCTCTGCTGATCCTACTAGCTAGAATTCTTTTCCCGCTGAATTAAGGAGACACATCCGCTTGGACACACAATCAATCATCACGGAATTGGAAGCCGAACGAGACCGTCTCAGCACCGCCATTGAAGCCCTTCAGGGTGGGCTTGGCTGGCGTGGTAGGTCAGCAGGTAAGATCCCCAACGAAGGGAAACGCCGTCTATCAGACGCAGCCCGTAAACGAATTTCAGAAGCAATGAAAGCCCAATGGGCAAAGCGGAAGAAGGCAGTAGCTTGAGAACTGCTGACTGAGCCCAACGTCCTGTTATATTTCTATGGGTAGTGCCAGCAAGGGCCAGCCCATTCGCTGACACCACCCTGTTTGCGTCGCGCTGGTGTTCTGTTTAGTGCCGGACAATATTACCTCCGATCTTTAGAAGTTTGCCTTTGTCCATTACCATTTCCCTCCTCTAGTTTTCTTCTCAGCCACTCGGCCAGTTTGTCAGGATGAAATCTGTAAACGTCCGGGGCCAAGCAATGTTTTCTCGGAGGCTCATTTGTGCCCGTTGCCATTGCCATTTCCCTCCTCTAGTTTTTTTCTCAGCCACTTGGCAAGCTCGCAAGGACAGAATCTGTAGCCCCCGCCTCCCTCTCCCTTGGCCACAAACCATCCGCCGATCTTGTTTGCGTGGATTAGCTCGTACACATAGTTTGGAGTGAATCCGAGAAAATCCGCGACCTCGGACACGCTCCAGGCTCGTTTTTCGTTTTCGAGTTGTTCAATTCGATTCATTATCCTTCACGATCTTTCACACAGATTCAGATTTCGCCTGCGGAAAGAATCGTTCCTCATACCACTTGCGTCTAGTCGTATAGACACCGCAGCGTGCACACTCTGACAAAGTGGATTGTGGGAAGTCGGATACGTGGAAACGGCAGACGGCCACAACAAGGTAAAGCGGAGACGGGCGCGGTCTGCGGTGTCCGATACAACATGCTGGTCTTCTCCAGCCCGAAGTGACGAACAACCCGGGCGATTGAGCTGGCCGGAGTGAAACCAATACTCAAGTGAATAGCTAGTCACTATGGATGCATTATGAGAACGATTCGACCACTTTTATTTGCAATGTACTTCTTTCAGGGAACAAGCCCCTGGGAGACAGCAGTCAACCAACTACGGGACGCCTTCACCGGACCTATAGCTCGCGCCTTGAGCCTGGTAGCAATCGTGGTGGGCGGCCTTATGTTCGCCTTTGGCGAAGGAAGCCATAAGCGCATGCTGGCCGGAATCATTTTCGGCGTTGGCATGGCTGTGGCCGCAGTTAACTTTCTTAGCTGGCTATTACCAGGGAACTAATAACCATTCACATTCCTACAGGGACTGGACGTAATGCAAGGTCGAAGAGTCAATACGGTTTACAGAGCCATAAATAGGCCTCTAACCATCCTGGGAGCAGAGCGGCGACTGTTCCTTGCCGCGCTGGTGCTCGGCGGTGCCGTCTTCAACCTCTTTGGCAGTCTTTTTGGCGGGATCGCAATGGCTGCGGTCCTGCTGATTCCGGCGCAGTGGGCCACCAGGCATGATCCGCAATTGCTGCGGATATTGCTCAATTCCGGCAAGTTCCGCAAACAGTACGACCCGCTCAAATTCCACGATCAAGCCGTGAAGGTGCTCCGTCATGCTTAAGCTGAAAAGAATTGTAAAGAGCTATGAAGAAACCGGCGCATTGAACGAGCACTTGGGCGTTTTCGGCTTCGTTGATGAACACACCTTTATCACCAAGGCAGGAGACCTCGGGATGGCGCTCCGGATCGAAGGCGTTGACTATGAATGCCTAGATAAGCGCGAAGTTGACAATCTCACTAAGCGCCTGGAATCAGCCCTCAAGCTATTCGATCCCAAGTTTCGTATCTATCAATACCTGTTTAAGAAGAATAGTCCTCCAATTTCTCATATTCCGGTTACGGACGAGGTTGTCAGGGCGGCCATCGAAAACCGGCTTCAATACTTCGCGGCCAAGGCCCAGGAACTCTACACCGTCACTACCTATTACGTAATTGTTTACGAAGGGTTCCGTTATCAGAGCAGCTTTTTAGATGCTGCTAGAAAACTTGCGACGGCCCCTATGCTGGCATGGCAAGAGCTTAAAGGCTTCTTCTCAGGCCAAAAGCAAATCGTATTCATCATCACGGAGATCGAGAAGGCGCAGCGGGTCCTTCGGCAGCGCGTTGAAACTTTCATCCTTCAGCTCAATGACTTCGTTAAGATCGATCTGCTTACCAAGAGCGACGCCTATCAATTCCTGCGTCAGCTTGTGAATTTTGCGCCCGACAAGCGGGCGCCACACGCCTTGAAGTACGACACGCACATTGACTTCTTCATGGCCGATTCCGCGATTGAGTGCTACCCCGCACACTTGCTCGTGGACGACTTGTATGTGAGAGTCCTGTCCCTGAAGGAGCCAACGGCGGAAAGCTGGCCTCTGATCCTCAAGCAACTCTATGAGATCAAGGCCAGCTTCCACGTTGTCACTGAATGGAGGCCACGCTCGAATGCCGAGGCGCGCAAAAAGATCCAATCCGCCCGGCGACATTTCCACAACAGCAAAACCTCCATCGCCAGCCAAGTGAGGGCTGACGGCGCGGGCGACGTGCTGGTGGACGATTCCAAAGAGTCGTTGGTGCAGAGCTTGGGCGAATGCCTAAAGGAGTTGGAACTCAAGGGCAATTACTTCGGCGAATTCTCCCTCACTGTTGTCGTCTACGCCAAAGACCCCGAGATCGTAGAGCGGGCAGCGGGCGAGGTGCTGAAAGTATTCAACATGAATGACGGTTCGCTCTATAGCGAACGCTACAACCTCCTCAATGCGTTCTTTGCCAGTATTCCCGGCAACCAGCATTTCAATTTACGCCGCATGGACCTGCTAAACACGAACTATGCCGATTACTCGTTCCTTTTCACGCTTCATACAGGGGAGCAGTGGAACAAGCATTTGGATCGGGAATATCTGGCAATCTTTGAGACCAACCACGACAGTCTTTATTTCTTCAACCTGCATTGCCTGGATATCGGACACGCCCTTGTCACTGGATCAACCGGCTCGGGTAAATCCTTTTTGTTGAATTTCCTGATTACCAACGTCCAGAAGTATGAGCCGTTCACATTCATCTTTGATCTTGGCGGGAGTTTTAAGAGCATCACGCAACTGTTTGGCGGGTCTTATTTGAAAGTCGGGATCGCGGAAGGCCCATTCACCATTAACCCGTTTTCTCTTGACCCGACCAAAGAGAATCTGAGCTTCCTGTTTTTACTCGTCAAGGTCTTGATCGAGGGCAAAGGCCAGTACAGATTCACCCATGCCGACGATAAGGAAGTTTATGAGCAGATCGAAAGTCTGTACCTGCTTCCTGCCGACCTCCGGACGCTCGGTGTACTCGGGAATACCCTCCGCAAGGATCTTGCCGACAAGCTCCACAAATGGACGGAAGGCGGGCAGTACGCCTCAGTATTCAACAACAAGCAGGACACGCTAACTTTCAGCCGTTTCCAGTGCTTTGACTTTGAGGGAATGGAGCAGTACCCGGAAGTGGTTGAACCCCTGCTTTTTTACATCCTCCACCGAGCCAACCAGATCATCTACGATCCCGCGATTTCCACCAGGTTCAAAGCCTTTTTCATGGATGAAGCCTGGCGGTTCTTTTCGCATCCAGTCGTCCGCAGCTACGTTGTCGAAGCACTGAAAACGTGGCGCAAGAAAAATGCCGCCATGATCCTGTCCACTCAGTCTTTGGACGAGTTGCGGAAGTCAGAAATTCTCGATGTGGTCCTTGAGGGCTGCCCAACCAAGATCTTCCTGGCTAATCCTGGCCTCGATATGGACTTGTACAAGGACACTTTCCACCTGAACGACAACGAGATTGAATTGATCTCGGGCCTCATACCCAAACGCCAATTATTCATCAAGCGCCCGGACATGGCGAAGGTCTTAAACCTTCACGTGGATGGGAAATCCTACTGGCTTTATACCAATGATCCCAATGACAACCAACGCCGGGAGGAGGCGTTTCGGGCGCACGGATTTCAGCAGGGACTTGAAGTCCTTGCCAGGAGCACACGTATATGAAAAGAACACTTGCAATCATCATCACTACTCTTACCCTGCTTGCCGGGTTGGGCCTCGCTCAAGTGCGCGAGGCCCGCACGGTCAAGTACGCAACCAAAGACATCGTGCCCATCCGGGCAAAACTTAGGTTTACCACTTTAATTGTCCTGCCGGCCAACGAGCGAATTCTTGATTTCGTCGTCGGCGACAAGGATTTCTGGATTGTGGAGGGCGTCCAGAATTTCTGCTACATCAAACCCGCTAAACAATCGAGCAGCACCAACGTGACGCTGATTACCGCGGCGGGCAATGTCTACTCCTTGCTACTGAATGAAGTGACCGACAGCGGCGGGGACGCTGACCTGAAAGTCATCATTGAACCCACGGAACAAACCATGATTGAGGCCCTAAGCGGCCCGCCCAAGTTTGTCCTGGCAGCGGAGGTGGACAGTGTTAAGGCAGCCGCGCAACACGAAACGCGAAAGGCAGAAGAAAGCAAAGAAGTATTTCGTTCGGAGTATCCGGTTAAGGCGCTTCAATTCGACTACAAATTCAGCCGGGACAAAAAGCCGTTCGCAGTCTCAGAAATCTACCATGACGACAAATTTACCTACATTCGCTCCAGCGCCCAGGAAAAACCGACGCTCTACGAGATGAAAGACGGAGCACCCAACCTCATCAATTTCGACCTGCGCGATGGCGTCTATATCGCCCCCAAGGTGATCGACAAAGGGTATCTCACCATCGGCAAACACCGCTTGGACTTTGAAAGGAACTGAATATGCCGGACACCGTGAACGAAAAACAGCAACCCACAGTCGTGGACAATCGCTCCATGCCGCCCGGTGTGGTGAAAAAGGCGCTCCAATCCTGGGTCATCATTGGCCTGATCGTGCTGATGATGCTGGTAATGTGGCTCAGCGGAGGGAGCAAAGCCAAAAATGCGCCCTCGCAGAGCCCGCCGGGCACCGAAGCAAAACCCACGAATACGAGTACGTCAACCGACGACTATGCGCGTCATTTGGAAGAAACTCAGCGGCAACAACAGCAGAACCTAACCGCTGCGGCAGGAAGTGGCGCGAATGCCACCGACACCAACGGAAGCAATTCCCCAGGTGCGTACAATTCCCAATCAGGAGCGGGCGCGCAGCCCGCTCCCACACCCGACCCGGTTGCGGACGACCTCAAGAAGCGCACATACACATCGCTCTATTCATCGAGCGTGGCTCTGAGCTACCGCCAATCCGACAATCATCCGGCTAACGTCATCCCGGCGCAGCCTACGCTAGAGCAGCTTGCCGCCGCTATTCCAGGCTTCCCTATCCCTTCCGGAACGGAGCCAGCGGCCATCTCGCCGCTCTTGGCGCAAAATGCACAAGCGCAACCCCGGCCAACGCCCAAAGCAGTTCCGGCAAACGCGAATCTAGCCACCGGCAAGAATTACACCGTCTTTGAGGGCACTCTGTTCGAGACCGTTCTAGTGAACCGGCTGGACGGCGATTTCAGCGGGCCTGTCATGGCAATGGTAACAACCGACGTTTACTCGCACGACAGGCAGCACCTTCTCATTCCCGCAGGAAGCAAGCTGCTGGGAGAAAGCAAGCAGGTTGATCACTCGGGGGAGCGAAGGCTTGCGGTCTTTTTTCATCGCCTCATCATGCCCGATGGGTTCTCGCTTGATCTCGACCGCTTTCAAGGTCTGAGCCAGGTCGGAGAAACAGGCCTGAAAGACAAAGTAAACAACCATTACTTCCAGATCTTCGGCGCGTCGCTTGCCGTAGGCGCAGTCGGCGGATTGGCGCAGCTTGGAACCAATTCCGGCGCCGCCGGCGTGCCGCAATCTTCACTGGATACTTACCGCCAGGGCGTCGGCGCCAGTGTTTCGCAATCCTCATTGCACATTCTGGACCGATTCTTGAATGTGCTCCCAACCATCACGATCAGAGAAGGACACCGAATCAAGGTCTACATCACCCAAGACCTCCTGGTTCCCGACTTTGCACAACACGCGATGCCCCCAAACCTATAGGAGAAGCATATGAAGTATCTACTCACCATAGTCGTTGCGCTCGGATTGGTCGGATATGCCTTTGTCAAAGGCTACTCGGTGGGCGATCACGAAGATGACAGAATCGCGTACCCCTGCGCCCCGGACTCAATTCTTTCCGCCACGAATCCGGATGCCCGTTACAGCCATTGCCGCGACAAGGATTGGGACGGTTCAACCTTGCTTCGAGACAGATTGGCCGAGGTGCACGCGCGGCCCGATGTCTATGCAATTCTTTTTGAAAGCAATGACCTTCCCCGTGCCGCGGTTCCCCTCGAAATGACAACCGAGGACGATCCCGAACCGAACACCACAACCTTAAAGCCGTCACCAGCCCATCGAGGTTCTTTATGAAATACAGAATCGCCATCTTAATGCTAGTGGCCGTTCTCGCGGTCACGCCTGCCTTTGCTCAATTGGGCAATGGCATCGTGTTCGATCCAACCAACTACAAGAATGCCGTGTTGCGCTACATCCAATTGCAACAACAGTTGCAGCAGCTTCAGCAGACTTACAACCTTTATCTTCAGCAGTACCAGTTCATCCAGAACCAGGCGCGGCAACTTCAGGACATGAATGCCCGCTACCGCGCCCAGTTCTCGCAATGGCGTCAGCTTGCATCGGCCAATACCTATGGCAACACCGGCCAGTGGGTGAGCGGCGTGAACAGCGGCAATCCGACAACGATCTCAAACGGCTATTCGCGTATCGTACCGCCGCTCCCCAACTATCCATTGACCGAGTTCAGCCCGGAGTTGCAAGGCACTCTTCAGACGCAGCACGGCACATTGGAATTAGAGGATGCTGCCAACCTCCAAAGCCTGCGCACCATCGGGGAGATTCGCGGGAATGCTCAGCAGATCGAAACGATGTTGGGCCGCCTTGAGAACGACTCGCTCTCTCCCGACGACCGCCAAAATACCCAGGTTGCCGTGTTGAACAAGATCAATGCTGGCAACGTTGTCCTGGCACGTTCGATCCAGGACACCAACAAATTGCTTCTTCAGTTGCTAGAGCAGACCACGCAAAAGACAACCCAGGACCGGAGCCAGCAAGGACAGCAATTGAATGACGCGCTGCGCATCCGCCAACTCATCGACCAGAGCTTCGCTGAAGCTCATCAACAGCCGGCTTCCGGCCCGTTCCGGCTGCCATAAGGCAGCCGGTTGATCGAAGGAAGCGGAGACATTTTTATGTTCAATTTTCTGATGGATGCTCTCAAGAACGACTTTACCGCGCTGTACGCACAGAATGCGGACCTGTTCATCACGCTCGGCCTTAACCTGTTTCGCGGCTTTGCCACCATCCTGATTGTTTGGGTGGGCGTCAAGGCCGCTCTCAATGCAGCATCGGGCGGGCCTGGTTTTGACTTCAGCAAGTTTGCCGACTTGCTGCTGGTTATCACCTTTGGCTATGCGATGGTCCGTTACTACGCGACCCCGATTCCCGGAATCGGCATCAGCTTTTACCACCTGATTACCGATCAGACTTTCATCCTCGCCGATCACATAGGCAATCAAGCGCAGAGCGACCTCATCCTAAAACTCGAAAGCCTGATGAAATCCGCGACTTCGTGGATGCTTCTGACCTCGGGCTTTTCTTTTCCCATCTCCATTTCGATCATTAGCTTGCTAGCGTTACTGGAACTGGTGATCTTTGCTGTCATCGCTTTCGGTTATGTCGCCGTTGGCGTGCTGGTGCTGATTGGTCCGGTCTTAATTCCTTTCATGATTGTCCCGAAGCTCGATTTTCTGTTTTGGGGATGGCTCAAGGCTTTCTTCCAATATGCCTTCTATCCGGTCATTGCTAACGCCGTCATCTACGTCATCGCCAAGCTGATGCTGGCGATGCTCAATCCCTTCACAGCTACCTCATTCACCGATTTTGCCCTGGCAGTGGCCAAGCTGCCCTTGCTGATTATCGTCATCGGAGTTGGCATCTACGGCGTTCTGAAGATCCCTACCCTGGTGAACCACATATTCAGCGGATCATCCGGCGAGGGCGGAGGAGGGTTGATACAGACCGCCGTCACGATGGCCGTCCGGAGTGCGTTATGAAGGCCGCACAAAACAATTCTGAGTTTAACGCAGCCAAGCGGCTCTATGCCGAGCAGTTTGGTGATGCCATCGTGACGAACACGTATCTGAAAGTTGCCCTCCTGGCGATGTCGATCATTTCCGCGGGCCTGATTTACGCCAACATAAAGACGGCCCGCATGGTCGAAAACTTCAAACCCCTAGTCATTCGAATCAGCGACATCGGGCGGGCCGAGGCAGTCAATTACTCGACCTTCACCTACAAACCGCAGGAAGCAGAAATCAAGTATTTTCTGAGTAATTTCTGCCGCCTGTATTACAGCCGCAACCGTTACACCATCCGCGACAACTTCGGCCAGTCGTTGCTATTCATGGAAGGCCAGCTCCAGGCCAACATTGCGGAGGCATGGAAGAAAGACAAGATCATCGACAACACTCTCCAGAATCAGCAGAGCGACATCGCTGTCGATGTCGTCAAAGTTTCCATCGAGGACTTGAGGTCAGCCCCCTACAAGGCAACGGTGGACTTTTATCAGGTCTTCACAAACCCCCTGGACAGGACTGAAACCAGGCGCGTTCTCTACACGGCGCACTTTGTTTTTGTCTTCCGTGATTCCGTCCCTAACGAATTGGTGCAGGTCAATCCGCTCGGACTAGCCGTCACCTATTTCCGCGAGGACGCCGCTTTTCAGTAGGAGTTCTTTTATGCTGGCCAACGCAACCTTATTCGCCTTCATTTCCTTTGTCGCCCTGGCAGTCATACTTATGGAACGGCTGAAGTTCTTGATTCCCTTCAAACCGTACATCTTCCACACCCATGGGCAGGACATCGGAATTTATGCCCTGATTCTTTTCCTGAACGTCTTTGCGCTTTTCTTCACCGTGTTCAGGCGCTTCCGCTTGAAAAACACCGGGCAAAAGCTCTTGCACCTGGACAAACAGGTCAAAACCGGGCAAAGCGCCCTGTCACAGGAAATCGCGGAGAAATATGGAGAGTAGTTATGGACCGCGATTTTCAAGATGAAAGACTTGACGACGCAAGAATCAATGAACGAAGCCGGCAGGAACGCCCTTCGACCGGTTCCCAGATGGAGCGGCCAACCTCCAACTCTCACGACCGTCCGGCCCCGGATGGACGAACGGTTTACGAGCTACGGGAGAAAAGCTACCGACTGAATGACCGAGAGGCCCGGATGCTGTCTGACATTGGAGCATTCCGCGCCATCGAGAAAGGCGACCTTTTGCTCCATATATATAAAGGAGAGCAGGCGGCCTTTGACCGGGATCTACGCCACCTTCATCGGCAGAACCTGGTTCGCATTGTCGGACCAAATGGCTCGGTCACCAAGTACATCGTCCTCGCCAAGCCAGCCAAAGAGTTGACCGAGAAATATCTCCGGACCAACCCACGCCAGCAAATCTATGCCGGAGCCGTGAAAATCCGGGAGTTGAAACACGACGCAACGCTGTATCGCCTTTACGACAAAGTGGCAAAGGAACTTGGGGAGCGTGAGGCGAGGCCGCTGCGCGTGGTCCTCGATTACGAACTGAAGCGAAATATCAACAAGGCCCTGGCCAAGACCAAGGAACTTGCCCGCCAGCAGAAAGAGCAGAGAATCCGGCAGATTGCCCAGGAACAAAACCTCAAGGTCGTTAACGGCAAGATTCCCCTGCCCGACCTCCGCATTGAATACGAGAGTCCAGACGGTGAACAGGACATGTGCGACCTCGAATATGTCACCGAGCACTATCGCGCCCGCTCCCTGGCCGAAAAGGCCGCTGCCGGTTTCACCCTCTACGGCTCAGGCAGGCGCGGGCGCAGTCCCTATGGACCTGACCTGGTTGGAGGACTCATTGCTTTATGAAAATCCCAGAACAATCCGTCTCCGCACTCATGAAATTCGGCTACAGCGAACGAGAGAGCCAGTTTCTCTATGTTGTCGCCACATTCTCAGGCAATTTCCTGAGACGGCACTTTACCGAGTTTATTGGCGCATCCGGCCCCGGCTGGCCGGAAGCTGAATTCTTAAAGAAAGCCATCAGCATGGGCCATCTCCGCGAGATTCCCTACAAGCGGAGCACGCAACACCGCTTCCATCTCTCGGCACGCTCCGTCTATAGGGCCATTGATAAAGAAAACTCCGCAAATCGGAAGGAAGCCGGCGACAGCCGCTCCATTCTCAAGCTGAAATTTCTCAGCTTCGTTCTCGACAATTTCAACGAGGATTATTTGGAGGAAGAAGCCGACAAAGTGCGCTACTTCACCGAGCAGCGAAGCATCACCGGCGATCTGCTGCCCAGCAAGACCTATGAAAACAGGCGCGGTACCGAAGCTACGGTCCGTTACTTTGTCGACAAATTTCCTCTCTTCATCCTCAGCGATGGCATTTCGTCAGCCATTCCAACTTTTACGTATTTTGAAGATGAATACGAGAAGGTCACGAGTTTTCCGGCGCACCTCAATTGGTACAAGCCTTTGCTGTTTGCCTTGAAGGGCCAATACAAACTGATTTATGTCGCCGATGACACAAAATATTTCGGCCGAGTGGAAAAGCAGTTCGAGGCCGTTCTCTCCAATCCTCATCGGCCCCACCCGCCGGCCCTGCTCAACTACTTCAGGCTAAGGCAGCTTTGGGAGAACAAAAAAATAAGCCAGCTCTCCGACCAGGATCTTGCCACTCTGAACCAGTCGGAAAAGAAATTTTCCCGACCCGAGCATGAACAGCTTTATCAGCAATGGACCCGAGGCGAACTCCCGAGCACATGCCCTCCAGCGGAGCGAAGCACTCACGAACTCCACGGCATGTTGGAAACATATTTGTTGAATGTATGAACAGGCTAGCACCACAACCCGAACAGAACTGTATGGTGCCGTGTATGCCCCGGTGTACGCCCATTCTGAGACCAACGCCCTTAGTTCCAAGCACATGCGTAGCCGCAGGCAGCACGAAAATCTACAGCCAAAACAAGGCCCCTGGCCCGGAGCGCCCTGCCTCTGCCGTAGGCATCGGCCCCTTCGGGCTTCGCGTACGCTCGTGGGCGCTCCGGGCAGGCCAGGGGCCAACTTGAATTGAATTCGCACTAAGGAGAATGAATATGGCACTCATCGCCAGCGAACCAAATGGAAAGAAATCCGCCCTGAGATTCGAGATCGACTCAGACACCAGGAACATGCTCAAGCTCTACACGGAGTTTTCAGGGAACACGAGGCTTGATCCCGTCATAGTTGGCGCATTGAAGCTTCTTTTCAAAAGCGATTCCGATTTCGCGCCCTGGCTTGAACAACACAAGCGCCAGCAGGCTGGTGGCAGTTCCAACCCCGCATCAGCCGGCCCGAAAACGGCCGCGGCGATTATCAAACCAGAAACACATAAATGACGAAGGACAGTGATTATGTTGGACCGCATTCTTAACTCTAAAATGTTCATAAGCTTTCTGCTGGCATCGGGAACCTGGTTTGTCCTGATCTTCCGCTATCCCTTTCCTGCCGACAATTTGGTTCTCGGCTACATCTTCGTCAAAGACCCGTTGGTCTACAACGGAATCCGCTGGACCTACACGGTGATGATGTTCACCACGCCCTACATTGTCTATTCATCTCTTCTTTCAGGCTTTTACATCTTTGCCTACCGCAAAGGACGCAAGATGAAGGCCATCCCTCTTGCGCCGTATCCACACCCGACACAGCAGACCAGCCTTTCACTTGTCATCGGGGAGCAACATCACCCGACCCAATTTATTTCCAGCCCGGCCCCGCGCTGGATCACAACCCCGGAACGAGGGCTCTACACCGGGACCATCGTTATCGGTGCCATCGGCTCAGGAAAGACCTCCGGCATCATGCTCCCCGATGCCGACCAGCTTATCGGCTTTCAGGCCAGCAACCACGATAGGAGAATCGGCGGTCTGGTTTTGGAAGTGAAAGGAGATTTCTGCCACCAGATCAGAAAGGTGATGAACAAGTACGAGCGAGAGGAAGACTACATCGAAATCTCGCTCGACTCGGATTACCGCTACAACCCTCTACACAACGACCTTGACGCCTACGCCCTCGCCTTTGGGATTGCGTCGCTATTGTCCAATCTGTTTGGCAAAGGCAAAGAACCGTTCTGGCAACAGGCATACACCAATCTGGTGAAGTTCATCATCCTGCTTCACAAAGTTGTCTATGACTACGTGACCCTGTTTGATGTCTACGAATGCACAATCAACTCTGTACGGATCGATCGGAAAATCCAGGACGGGGAAAAGCAATTCACCGGCAAGGAATATATTTTGCTTTCAATCGACGCCTACCGGCAGTTCCAAAGCGACGCCGACAGTCCGGTGAAAGGCTTTACTGCCTGCGAAGACGAAAGCCAATTCAAGGCGCCCTGGAGCCGCGACCTGGAAGATGCGCTTCACGCGGTCACGCCCGCTATTCCCTTTGACCTCTTCCACGAATCCGCGCCCCGAGAGCATGAGACGCACAAGAAGGAACAATTTGAGGCCGTCAAACGCTGGTTCTATAACGACTGGCTCAAGATCGACAACAAACTCCGCACTTCCATCGTTGAGGGCATCTCGGTCTTTCTCTCTCTGTTTGACGACAATCCCAAGGTGAAACGGGTCTTCTGCCCGCCCAAGGAGACTTATGATCCGTCGCTGAACACCGTTGACGAAAATGGCCGCTACAAATATGGCAGGCCCTTGCCATCGTTTGATTGGCTGATTGAAAACGGGAAAGTCTGCGCTCTGAATTTCCCGCTTTCCTTGAACGCCGGACTAGCGCGGGCCATTGGAACCATGATGAAGATGGACTATCAGCGGGCCGTATTGCTCCGCATCCCCAAAATGGAACAGCACAGGGACAGACATTTCCGGCCAGTCTTCTTTCTCTGCGACGAATACCAAACTTTCGCCACCGTGGGCGAGAACGATCCCAACGGCGACGAAAAATTTTTCAGCCTCTCCCGGCAAGCCAAGTGCATCGCCATCGTGGCCACGCAGAGCATTAGCTCCTTGCGTTCCACCCTGCCGGGCGAAAGTTACAGGACTTTGCTCCAGACCTTCCGCACCAAAATATTCCTGGCTCTCTCCGACGAATTTTCCAGCAAGACGGCCAGCGAACTTTGCGGACAGGAAGACAAGCCTTTCATCAGCTACACCATCACCGAGTCCGGCCAGGACTCGCAAATCAGCCTTCTCACCGGCAAAGCTACCTCTGAGAAAGACTCGCTCAGCGCCAGCAAGAGTTACAGCACTAAAAAGGACTTTCGCTTTTCCCAGAAGGTTTTTGCCGAGTTGGCCAATGCCCAGGCCATCGTCATTCCCTACAACGGCTTTGAGACTAGCGAGGCCACCATTTGCTATCTCAAACCATATTACCTTGACCCGAACATCTCCTATTTCGAGCAAGTACGAGAGGGGCTGCTATGAAAGAGCAAACCAGCTTTGATTTGATCCTGCCATTCCTGCGCCCCATTGAACACCTGATCTTGGACGAAAGCATCTCCGAGATCATGGTTAACGCTGGCTCTCAGGTCTTCATTGAGCGCGATGGCAGGCTTGAGGTCGTACCCGATGTCACCATCTCTGAAGCCGCATTGAACGCGGCCGTCAGAAATATCGCCCGGCGCTTGGGCGACGATGTTTCAGAATCCAAACCAATCCTCGATTCCCGCCTGCCAGACGGGAGCCGGGTTGCGGCAATCATCCGGCCATCAAGCATTGACGGGATCACCCTCACCATTCGTAAATTCAACACCCGGCACTTTACGATGGAAGATCTTATTCGCGTTGGCACCTTGAGCCAGCCAGCCGCCAACCTACTAAGAGAATGCGTCGAACACCACCACAACATTCTCATAAGCGGCGGCACCGGCACCGGAAAGACCACCCTGCTTAACATCCTGGCCAGCTTCGTGCCCGACGGCGAACGCATCATTCTTCTCGAAGACACCGCCGAAATCGCAATCAAAAAGCCCAACCTTGTCCGCTTTGAGGCCCGCAAGGAACAGAACGGCATCCCGCCGATCACCATCCGCGATCTTCTGCGGGCCGCGCTACGCCACCGGCCAGACAGGATTATCGTCGGAGAGATTCGCGGTGGCGAGGCCTTTGACCTGCTGCAAGCCATGAACACCGGGCATTCCGGCACCTTGTCAACCATCCACGCGAACTCCGCCATACAGGCATTGCAGCGCTTCACCAGCTGCGTCCTGCAAAGCGGCGTCGAGTTGCCTTACCGCGCAATCAAAAGCCACATCGCAGACTCGGTCCAGATCCTTGTCCACATTGAACGACGTCACGGTCTGCGCATAGTCTCCGACGTGCTGGCGGTCGAGAGCTACACCCTTGACTCAGACAAATACCTATTCCGTGTTTTATACCAAACCAGCGAAAGTGAGAAATAACGAGGAAATATTTTTATTGGAGCAGTCCTTATATGAGTACCCAAAATACAAACCGCAATCCTAATCCCGATCAATATAAACGCGATTGGGCCTATGCCGCCCGAGCTTTGTCGAAAGGCGAAGCACCGGAAAAGGTAGTTCAGGCAATGGCCGCATTTCGCAAAGACTTGCCTGACCCGCAGAAATACGCTGAAACCACGGTTACGAAAATTCAACAGTTCCTTGAGGTTCAGGCGGAACTAAGATCCAATGATGCTGCGCCGCAGACTGAAGCTCCTAAACGGGCTGATCTTAAGCGCACTCTGAAACAGGTCTCAGACCTTGACTACGGGCGACACCTTTACGAAGATGGCAAGGACAAGAATGCAGTCATCGAGTCACTACATGCCGATAGGAAAACTGATCCGACCTACGCATTTGTTGTCGCCACGGAAGCCGAGTTGCGCCTCTTTGCCGAACGAGACCTCAACTATGCTGTCCGCGCCCAACACCGCGGCGAGGGGAATGATCGAATCATTTCCAAGGTTGCTGAGTACCGTCAGGGCAAGATCGACAACCCTCAGCAATATGCCCAGGCTGTCGTCGATGCAGCCGACCGGACACGGGAAGCAGAACGCGGCCTTTCATCGAATCCTGCCGTCGAGCAACGGATCCAGTCAGCGCACGACCAGTATCGACGGGACTTGCAATTTGCCGTCTTTCAACTTGAAAGTACACCCCGAGATCAGGTCCGACTCGAAATCGCCGAGCGCCGCCCTGAACGGGCCTATGATTCGCCATCATTCCGGCTGCACGGCCAACCCGACCCGGGTTATGCCGTCGCGGTTGTCCAGCAAGCTGAAAAAGTGCGGGAACTTATTGACAAAGGTCGGAGTCTTGAGCAAGTCTTAGATGCCGCTCAACATCAGTTTGCCGGCCACGTGCGCGAGGCTCTGAACGCCCGAGAAGCCACGAAACCGCGCAGTGAGGTGATTGATCGCATTAGCCAAGGTGCGCCAGCGCAGGAGTCCTATGCCCGCACCGTGGTCAACCAGGCCGAAAGCATCCGCGAGCAGCAACGCGAAATGAGTGTTCGTCCCGAGATGGCGCGGGCAGCGATCGAACAGTCGCGCGCAGCACCCGAACAAACGCCAACTCGCGTGACTGCAACAGTTGAAAGATAGACCGAGGAGGCCGGAGTTACACCACGGCCTCTGCATTTCTCTCTCTAGGGGTGCAACTGTCCAGGAATTCGAAAACGCTCGAGACTTGGACGAATGCCTCGCCGTCCGTCACAACGGTTACTTCAAAACGCTTCGTTGGCGCCACCTCACAACTCACGTGCAGGGGCAAGAAGCGAAGATGCACGCCGTATGGCTAAGTTGCGAGCTAATCCTACGGTTTGCGCCACTTGTCGCGATGGCCGCTATCGGTATCTCGCACCCGCTCTACAAGAATGGCTGCGTTTGGATCGATCTCTCTCGCTCTTTCGATGGCCTCGGCTTGCGTGGCCTCGTGACCACTGATTCTGTCCGCGTCTGGCCTCCGAATCGCGTAGTCGCCTTCTTCTGGCCGATATTCGATAAACAATTTGCCGCTCATTGGGTTGCTCCCTTCAAATCCTTCGATATTTCAAAATCTTCCTGCAAGCAACGGAATTCCACGCGGCGTGGCAGCATCCAGCAGAAGATGTGACGCATAGCCAGCCGATAAACCATTTAAGAAGCCAGCAAGAAGGCCCCAAAACAGTTCTGCGAGATTTCCTAAGAGTTGCTTAAGCGGGTCCGCCGGCGCTGGAACAAACGTACTGAGTCCTGGAACTACGACCATTTGAATTGCACGATATTGCTGAGCCTTATCCCGACATTCCTGCGCCATCTCAGCTAGCGTCGCCCTCAAGGCCAATACGCCGCCGCCGACGGTCGCACTGTGTGCAACGTCCCGGTGCCATGAGGAATCCGCGGGTTCGAAAATGTCGGGCAACATTCCTCCTAAGCAGCCGCCAAGTGCACCGCCGATAGTTTCAATAAGCAAGTCAGAGTTGGCTTTCTCCCTGGCTTGATACCAAGCATCGAAAGCACCCGCCATAGCACCAACACACTGATGAGTTTTGCAACCTGGCATAGAACACTCCTCCGTTTTATTGCAAAAAATTTAGACCGCCGTAATCATTGAATCGGGCATTGATTCAAAGACAGCAAGTTGTTATTCCAATCGCCATCGGCATGAGTGCGCAAATACGGCTCTCTTCCCGCAGGACGTACAACTCCCACATCTGATCGTTTTCCGTTGTTCGGATCGACGACGTAGAAGGTGTTGGTTTGTGCGTCGATGCTAGCGATCACCTGGTCACGAGTCCACTTCCAGCCAGCTGCGGGATTCCCGAGGTGGGTGATGTGCTCGTGAGGACTAAGAGGATGAGGTTTGGTGATACAGGTTACCTGTGCGTCTGCCATATTTCATACCTTTCGATTTTTAGCCGGCCCCGGCAAAGTTGGCTTGCCAATCCTTGCTATACCATAATCCGCTGATTTGGGTATTATTGTCAACAAAAAAAAATCAAAATAATTCCCTTGTCGCGCCCACCTCTTCCTTTAATATCCGCTTTTTCAGGAGTCGCACCCTGGCGGCGTCTTGTGAAGTTTGGAAGGTGGTCGCAACTACGGAGATAAGCCGCTGGCCCTCGCTCGAAGTGAGTGACAGGTTCGTAAGAGCAAGATCATTCTCTTCTCGAAATCCTTTGACCGTTTCCAGCAGCGCTCCAACGGGCATGAGAATTGCACCGCAGACATAACCAGCTTGCCATTCCATCCAATCTGCCTCGGCAGCATTGAGAATGCTATCTCGTTTGCACTTGTTGCTATGTCTATGTTCCTCTGATGAAAAAAGCGAGAGAGGTTTAGTTTCGACTTCGAACATGAATTGGTGAAAATGGACATGTCCGTATTCGTGCGTGAGGGTCGTCCGCAGCCGATTCTCCAAGTGTTGAGCCATACTTAGGGAGTTTGCAATTTTAACCAGTGGGCGCTTCCCACGCACAAATTCAGTTACGCCCTGCACTTCTCCGTCTTCGTGAGAAAGATCAGCGCAGGAGTCCAAATCTGCTTTTTGCTCTATCAGCACCGTGAGATCATCTGTCTTGACAGGAAACTCGATTCTTCCGTATTTCTTCTTGAGGAACAACAGGATTATCTGTTCGCACTCGGTATCCAGTTCTTCTGGCAAGTAGTGCGGCCTCTTGGTAAAGCGACCCGTTCTATCTGGTACCCACTTCATAGCTAACTCTTCTTAACAGCCTTTCGAAAAGCCTTGAAAGCGTGCTCAACTCTCTCCGGGTTTGTAGCTGCCATTTTTTTTAGATCTTGCGGTATCGTGCCGGCAGCGAGACAAAGAACATCTTTGTCCAAATCGAGAAGGACAGCAATTTGCCCAATCAAGAACTCAGAAGGAGGATTGCGGCGATTGTGTTCAACGTCATTCAAATATTGTGCAGATATGGGCTGGCCGTCTTCTTTGTGAATCTTGGAGGCAAGTTCTTTCTGACTCAATCCCTTAGCTTTTCGCGCTTCAGAAATGATTTCCCCAAACGTTTTCATGGTCTCAGTAATATCACAATCCGCTGATTGGCGTATTCCCTAATCTCGTATTCTGCCAGATTGATCTTCGCTTAGTAACCTAGTTTGACGGTCTCTGAGCTTTGCGTCACTTTGAATCAAGCTCAGTTTCTCCAAGGCCCCTTGGACATTCGTAGGTGTCGGTGACAGAACGCTATTTGGAGAGACGGAGCGGCGAGTAGGGCCGCTCAGAAGGCAGAAATACAACGCCTCTATGATCCAGAGGAATATTGGGTCGCATCCGTCTCGTCTACGTCCACGACATCTCTTGCACGCTGGAACGGAAGGAATACCTGCATCTGTTTCGCTGCGAGGGAGTCTGCTTCGTTGCCTTGTCCTTCATCTAGTCTAGTTCACATCGTCGAGGCCTTCGTCGAGATAGAATTTCACCCAATCCTTGGTCATTCGATCAAATGCTTCCTTCGGGTCCAGTTTGCCGGCTTTGATCTGTATACAGAGAAAGGCTTCGAGTTTGTCTTTGGCGTGAAAGCCGAAGTCCTTGCTGTTCCAGTCATTTGCAGCCGGTTGATACCACAGATTCTTGATGTCGTTTGACCCTCCCGCGCATAGCGGGTAAAAATGATCAACCTCGCCGTTCTTGATGTTCCTTTTTGCTGGAGGGACGTTGTACTCGTCATAGACTCCGTCATGCACCTTCTTGGGCACGTCGCGGTGGGACTGAGAATATGTACAAGTCGTCTTTGATCCAGGACAATTCTCTGTGTAGGACTTCGTGAGATCATCGACGCTTAGAGTGTCCGCAAGGCCAGGTGTCTTCTGCTGGTCCGGATAAAGACGGGCAGGGCCAACATGTCCCACAGTTGTGATCAAATTATTATTCTGGACGCGAAGATTGCGACCCCATGCCCATCCGTCTTTACCGTCGCCGGTCCTCACATGAAGAAAACCTTTCGTGGAGTCCGGGTCGAGCAGTTGGAGTTGAGTTCCAGGTTTTAGCTTGGCAACTGGGACACCATCGCTGGAGGCATCTGGCCGAAGATTGACGTTACGGGTAACGACCGCAGTCTGGGCCATGCCCAAGCTGCACGCGAGGAAGAAAACGACAAGGAAGAGAAGTAACCTTTTCATGGTCAAAGCTCCGTAAGAAAGATTAGGGGCCGGTATACTGGATGGCGGAGCACCCAGTGTAGGCAGAGGCAAGAAATGGATCAAGCAGATTATCCCAAAGCCCCGCTAAATTTTATTGGTACAGGCGTGAGAAACGACGAATTCGCATCACAACATTAAACAGCTCTAATACAGGCACCCGTTTTGTGTTGATCCGTCCAAACTCGCGGTAACCTTGAAAAACGGACGAAGCCAGCCAATTCCTTCAAGCCCACCACTGATCTTTCGCAATATCCAATCCGAATCCCCTCGCCAGTTGCGGGTTGATTCTCGATCTGAATTGCTCGAAGAACGGAATCGTCTTTGCTTTTAGATCGAAGGCTTTAGACGCATCGCATTTGCGAAAGAAATTCCACCTGACGAACTCGGCACGGGCGTTGCGATCCCCAGAATGGTCCCTAAACCGCTCGATTTGTTCTTCAGCGTATGTTTCTATTGCCTCGTTCCCAAAAATCTTCTCTGCCACTCGCTTTGAAACAATATTGGCATCCTGTTCGTGAGGGAGATCAATGGGTGTGAGCGTTGTGTCCGGGTCTATTGTCCTCGCCAAATGATTATGGAGCAATGAATTTGCAGACAAGATTCTGGGCAAAGAACAGTATTGGGTTGCGTGCTGCAATTCGTGAGAAAGAGTCAGCACGAAGGGCACACGGTCAACCGAAGTACTGTTCCGGATATAAACAAGATGGTGGAAAGCAAGCATTGTGCTCTGAGATTGAAATACACACCTCCTCAAGTAGTCGGGCAATTCATGCATATCTTGGGGTGGCGCGTGAAATCCACGAAAATATCTGCCCCTGTACTTCAGACTGCGTTCATCTGCGAACTCAGGATCATCCCAATTCGCGACATAGACATATATCTTCTTGCCCGGAAAAGAGAATTCTTTCGCAGTGGTCGAGCCGTAAGGGGCCAGTCTCGCTTCTCGTTCCTTCTCTCCGTTGAAATCAAACTTGATCGTAAGCTCGCTTTGCTCCATGGGTATTATTTCTCCAGTTTTGCCAATACCATTCTTCCAACTTCCAATTGAATCATGCACTTGCAGCCCATGCATTTTGACGACCGATGCCTCAGACGACACTCAAAAAGGCTAGGCGAAGTTGCAGCGAAAGTCAAATCGCTTGCACCCTCATGTAAAATTCCATTCAGCAGTCACAGAGCTTATTGGCCGACCTTCTCACCCCCTCAGTCGGCATTTTGCGTTGAACGGTCTCACGCTTCAACGTTCAGGGGGATTCCTGCACATGAAAGATGCCAAACTCACTGAATTTGACGACGAAACCCAGAAAGATCACGCCTACTTGCGGGCTGATGACGATTGTTATTATCTGATCGAATACACGGCCAGGAGGGCTTTCAACTACTCCGACGCAAATAGCTTTATAAGCAATCTCAAGAAAAAACCCAGCCTCAAAGGCACGTACCAGTGGGCACACAAATCAGCCGCGATCCGTACCGCAGGAGAAACATTGTCGCGTGAACTTCCTAAGGATTGGCTCAAGAAATCGACATTCGTTCCGATTCCGCCATCGAAGTCGAAAACGCATGCGGAATACGACGACCGAATGTCTAGAGTTTTGAAAAGACTTGACGGTGCTGATGTTCGCGAGTTGGTCTATCAAGCCAAGAACATGGAGGCGACACATGTCTCGTCCGACCGACATTCAATCGAGACACTGGTGGCAAATTACGAAATTGACGAAGACCTAACCAAGCCCGAGCCTAAACATATCGTCATTGTCGATGACATGATGACAGCCGGGGCTCATTACCGGGCAGTGCGAAGGGTCCTCGGAAAGCGATTCCCGAAAATCCCCATTTCGGGTGTTTTCCTAGCAAGAAGAATATTTGCGAAGAAAGAAACGGAACACGAAGATGACGAATAAACCGGATTGGGCAGTTTTATTTGACCTCGACGAGACCCTCGTACTCACAAGCTCTATCGAATCCTTACGAAAAAAAAGGGTGTGGGCCAACGTGTATGCAGCCTTTGATAAGACACAATTGCCTGACGGTACGCTAAAATTCCTCAAGAGGGTAACTCAGATTGCCCAGCTCGGAGTCGTGACAAAGGCTCCTCGCCCGTATGCTGAACGATTGCTTGCTCATTACGAGATGGAAATACCCGTTTTGGCCGCTTATCATGACGTTAACAAAATCAAGCCAGACCCGGAGGCTCTGCTATTGGCATCTCAAAAGCTACGAATTCCTCCCGCTCATTGTATTTATATAGGAGATGATGAAAACGATGTCCGGGCCGCTCAAGCTGCTGGAATGACTCCTCTCGGAGTATGTTGGGGCAATGAGGTCAATATCGGACTAAAGTCAGTTTGCAAGAACTGGGACGAAGTTTACGAGGAAATCAGTAGGCTGATCAAAAGATGAGTGAATTAGCAACATCACGAAGCACAGACGAGTTGCAAGTTGCCTATTATTATTGGCTTTCGCAAATGACTCATTTGAGCGAACGCTCTGCTCTCAAATTCAAGGATAAATTTCCAACCTTTGAATCCTGGGACACTCTTTCACCTTCTGACCGCAATGATGCAGCACGGACTACACTTGGCGACGATTGCTTCAAAGTGCTCACAACGAATTTTGATTCGGTAATCGAGCGAGCATTTAAAGACCTAAAATCCCACACAAGTAAGGGCATCAAAGTTATCTCGATGCACAGTCCTCTCTATCCTGATCTCCTTAAGAAGATACCGGATCCCCCGCTTGTCTTATTCGTCAAAGGGGCAATTGAAGCACTCCTCGAAAACATGAACGTGGCGATAATTGGCACAAGGGATACGACCCCGACAGGAGAAAAGGTCGCTACAAGAATTGCAAAATGGCTTGGGGAACACAATTGGTGCATCGTCAGCGGGCTTGCAAAAGGAATAGACGCTGCTGCCCATCGCGGCGCAATTGAAGCCAAAGCGAAGACAATAGCGGTCATGGCAATGCCTCTAGATAAGATTTACCCGGCTGAGAACCGGGAATTGGCGGATGCAATTATCGATGGTGGCGGATGCTGGGTAAGTGAGATGGCATTATGGAGAAAACCCCATAGGGGCTCCTTCGTTCAGCGAGATCGCATTCAAAGCGGCTTGTCTGTAGCGGTGATTCCGGTTCAGACCGATGTTGAAGGCGGAACAATGCATACGGTTCGTTATGCTGAGCAGCAGAAGCGATTGCTCCTTTGTCCTCGTCCAATCGATCAAGAGAGTTCATTGAAGCAATATGCCGGAATTAGGCGACTAATCGAAACACAAAGAGCGAAGCCATTCGCTATGGACCAATATGGTGAAATCCTCGAAATTTTATCTAAGTCTCTTGTCGTTCTCGTCGGTGCCGGGATTTCAAAGGTAGATAAACTCGCCATCATTGACGTTGACAAAGACAATGAGGCGGCGGCTCTTGACAAAGTAGATGAAGACGAACATCAGCAGAAGAAGTCCAAGAAGGCTAAGCGCAAGCCCGTTGGCCGCCTTCAGGTGGATTTTGATTTCGTGGCTGATTCAAATAACGGGAAGCGTGCGAAACCTAAAAGGAAAGCAAAGAAATCGGTTGAGGCTGAAATCGAATTTTTGGAGCAATTGGTTTTTGACGTAGAACAGTTGAGAAAGCCCGATGGCACAAACCTATCGAATATCGATGAGTTCAAGAGCTGGCTGGAATCAAAAATCAAGGCTTTAAAGCAAGAATGATAATCCTATTCAGCGGGATTGCCCCCCATCCAATAGCGGAGGAACTTTTATCGCTCGGAGTGCTCATTCGAGAGGCAATCGCAATCTCAGAAGTGTTCAGGTTGATCGAACTATATCCAGATGCCCCAATTCTCATTACGTCCGATGTTGATTCCGACCGGGCAAAACTCATTCAGCAGCGCCATTCAACCTTGTACTTGAAACCTTCCGCCACAGCACGAGATGTGCTGTGGGAACTCTCTGATTTAATCTCTGCCAGCGACAAGCCTGTCTAGCTAAATAACGAAGGCATGGGCCACCAATCATCGATTTGTTCTTCGAGCCTCGAAAATGGCTCTTCGTTTTGAGTCCGTACTGTGCGAGCAGCGCACATAGCCAAATCGCATTGGCCGTTGTGAGCCAAGAGCATGGCTCTAGCTGCCTTGAGGTGGCCTCCGCTGGTGCGAACATCATCGATGAGAACGAGTCTAGTCCCTTGCGGTACGGGAGTTGTTGCAGCAAGGTTGTCATAAAGTTCTTGCGGGTCCCGACTCCCACTCCCACCCGATGCACTTTCCTTCGCAACCTTCCACCGCAGACAATCAAGTACGGTTGTGTTGTTCAGTACCTGTGCAAGAGCCTGAGCCTGATAGAAAGTTCTTGGAATGGTATTTGTATTAAGCGCGCATGGGCTGTTCGGCAGCGGAACGAGCACCAACGGACTCGGCGTTTGCTTCTCCCAGAAATAGGCGTATGCCATTTGAGCGAACCAACTCAGGCTGTTATTGGCATTGCTCATGTCCAAATAACGGAGAGTACCAGCGACAGGAATGTAGGCAGAAGATTTGAACGATTTCCCTTTTACTGCCTTCACAAACTTAAGCGCGCCATAATCCCCGTCTCTCCACTTTACGTCGATGGAAGTGAGATAGGTGGCAAAGGAGACGACCGTGATCGGCATTTCACGCTAAATATACCCCAATAGCTGATTGGCAACGCCATGATCTTGAGGGAATCCCCTAAAAAGCAAGTTGTCTCAGGCTGGGATGTGTCCAGCACAAAGCGTGTTTAACCAGTTGGACGGAAGCACGCCGAGGCGGTTTTTTCACTCAGCAATTGATCGCGCCAAGACGCAAATATTGCAGCAGTATTAGTGAAAATCGTGCGACGCAACCTGCGCTGCACTGACCAACAAGGGTGCAATATGCTCAGCTCGAAGATGCACGATTCCGTCCTGATTTTGCACCGTGCCTGATACGCGCACGAACGTTGGCTCCAATACGGCACGCCGGTATTTCTCGTAAACGTCCGGCATGACAATGATGTTGGAATTGCCGCTCTCGTCTTCCAGTGTCAAGAAAATCAGCCCTTTTGCCGTACCTGGCCGTTGCCGTGTAATGACAGAACCCGCGACGGTCGCCTTGTTGCCATTCGCCATTTCTCTCAATTCAGCAGCGGACTTGATATTTTGTTCGCGCATCTCTGCTCGCCTGTAGAACATCGGATGCGGCCCGGTAGTAAGACCGGTTCCACGATAGTCGGCGACTATGCGCTCTTCCGTCTCCATTTGGGCGAGTGGCGACGTAGTATCCCGTTCCACTATCCCTTCGAGCAGCGGGCCGACCTTGTGACCGGCTCTCTCCACTTGCCATAGCGCATCGCGCCGATGCAATCCAATGCCGCCGATTTTGTTCAACGCGCCAATTTCCCCCAGCACTCGCAAATTACCTCGACTCAGCTCCGGTACTCTTCGGGCTAGATCTTCGATTGAAGAAAACGGGCGCTCCGATCTCGCATATACCAGTGATTCACCGGCAATCTGTTGCAACCCACGGACGTATCGCAGTCCCATGCGCAATACGACTTCAATGCCGGAGTGTTCGAGCGAGCAGTCCCAATGGGAGTGCATCACATCAATCGGTCTGACTCTCAGCCTATGCCGCTGCGCATCCTTAACGATAGTCGCAGGAGAATAGAATCCCATCTCTTGATTGTTGAGCAGCGCCGCAGTGAAGGCAGCGAGATACCGGACTTTCAAGAAGGCGCTTGCATAGGCAATCAGGGCAAAGCTCGCGGAGTGTGACTCAGGGAACCCGTACAGTGCAAATGAACTGATGAACTTAACAATTGCGTCCTGGGCTTTTGGTGCTACTTCGTTCTGCGTCATGCCAGACCGCAGCCTGGCTTCGATCTCCACCATCTTCTGCTTTGAACGTTTGTGACCGAGTGCCCGCCGCAACTCTTCTGCTTCACCGCCTGTGAAGTTGGCACAGATCATCGCCATCTTAAGAAGCTGTTCTTGAAAGAGAGGAACGCCTAACGTGCGCTTTAGCACCGGCTCAAGAGACGGGTGCGGATACGTCACCAGTTCCTTGCCTTGCCTGCGCTTCAGATATGGTGAGGTCATCTGGCCGGTGATAGGGCCAGGGCGGATGAGGGCCACTTGCGTTACAAGGTCATAAAACTTCTCTGGGTTGTTGCGTGGAAGAGAGGCCATCTGCGCTCGGCTTTCAATCTGAAACATGCCGATAGTGTCGGCTTCCTGGATTACTGCGTAAACATCCGGGCAATCTTGAGGTAGGTGAGCGAGATCAACCTCTTCTTTGTAATGATCGCGGATCAGTGTGATTGAATCTTTTAGAACCGCCATCATTCCTAAGCCGAGAATATCCACTTTGATAATGCCCAGATCAGCACAATCATCTTTGTCCCACTGCACCACCACGCGGCCAGGCATTGTCGCCGGTTCAAGCGGTACGACCGAATCGAGAGAGCCCTGGGCGATCACCATGCCCCCGCTGTGCTGGCTTAGGTGACGCGGCATGTCCTGAAGCCGCTCACAGAGGTCGAGGTATTTGGAAATGCGCCGGTTGGTGAGATCGAGACCAGCGTTGCTGAAATAATTGTCGAAGGTGTCGCTAGATCCGCGCCATTCAAAACTGCCAACCGTTTTCGATAGCCGGTTCAGCGTTTCACTGTCGAACCCGAAGACCTTGCCGACTTCACGGGCAGCCAGCCGTCCACGGTAGGTGCAGACGTTAGCAGTCATGGCCGCACCGAGCTGGCCGTAACGGTGGTAGACATATTGAATCGCCTTCTCGCGGTCGTCTCCTGAAGGCAAATCCAGGTCGATGTCCGGCCACTCGCCTCGCTCTTCAGACAGGAATCGTTCAAAGAGCAAGTCCATGCCAATAGGATCAACAGCCGTGATGCCGAGCGAGTAACAGACTGCGCTATTGGCCGCCGAACCTCTGCCTTGCACAAGAATGCCGTTATCTCCGCAGAAGCGAATGATGTCCCAGACGATGAGGAAATATCCGGCCAACCCGAGCTTTTCGATCAGTGTCAGTTCGCGTCCGATCTGCCGTTGGACTTTCTCGGTCACCGGCTGGTATCTGTTACGGACACCTTCCCAGGTCCGGGTGTAGAGAAATGAATCCATCGTTTCGCCGGGCGGTACCGGATAGCGTGGAAACTCATAGCCGAGCTTTTCGAGCGAGAACTGAAGGCGTGAGGACAGCTCTACTGTGTTGCTGATGGCCTCTGGAATATCCGCGAACATCCGTGCCATTTGTGCTGGCGTGCGGATGTGCCGTTCTGAGTTGTTAGCTAGGAGCCGCCCTCCTGTAGTCAATTGGCGTTTGTTTTTGATACAGGTGAAAACGTCGAGTACTTCTCGGTCGGTAGCTGTGGCGTAGCTGACTCCATTTGTCGCGAGTACCGGCAGGCCAAGCTCACGCGCCAAGTCTATTGCCATTTGGTTTCGCGCTTCCTGGTCCCGCTGGAAATGCCGCTGCAATTCGACATAGACGTTTCCTGCCCCGAAGATTGCCTTCAGCTGGACTAGCAACGCTCGTCCGGCGCCAGCTCCGCCGCGACGCAAAGCCTTTGCTAGAGGACCCTGTTCATCGCCGGTGAGACAGATCAGTCCAGAGGCGCACTCTCCCAGTTCAGACATTTGAGCTGAGCTGGCATAATGCTTGGGCACGCGCAGTTTGGTTCTCGTGATAAGACGGCAGAGGTTCTGGTAACCCTGGCGCGATTCGCAGAGCAGCGGATAATTTGTTATGCCGGCCTCATCGCTGACACTCAGCTCAGTTCCAACGTGAGCACGAAGGCCCATCTTCTCTCCAGCCATGTGGAAGCGCGGCGAACCGTAAAAACCGTTGCGGTCCAATAGCGCCATGGCCGGCAGGCCCAAGCCAGCGGCAGTGATCATCAACGATTCGGGGAGAGAACCGCCTTCAAGAAATGAGAATGCAGACCGAGCGTGTAGCTCCACATATTGCATGGCTACTCATACGCTGCTTCGACAAACCAGAGATGTGTTGGCAGTTCTTGGAAGATGCGGTAAGTCGAAGGTCGAGGATGCCCGTCGAAGGCAATGTCCACATCCCACTCTTCGCGTAGCCACTTGCCCTTTGCGTCCCACCACTCTCCGCCGTTTGTCCACGGTCCGGACGCTTTAATTACTTGCGCTCGCTGCTTTTGAAATCCAATCCAGATTGGTACTCGTTCTGCATTCACCTCGACTCTAGCGGGAACGACTGGCCTGAACCTACGTAATGCAAACTGAGGTTCGGGAGGGATTGTTTGACGGCGATGTTTAGAGCTAGTCTGCACTACCTGAAAATGATCTGGCTCATGTGAATCGAGTAGAGCTGGCATTCCAACTCGCAGTATGCCTCGCGAATCTGTTTCGCCGATAACGGCACGAATACGAGCAACACTGATCTCGAGTTTTGCGGCCTCTGGCGCGCTTGGCTGAAACAATCCTGCTTGTGTGTAACGAATACGCACTGGTATCGCTTCGATTGTGATCTTCTTTACTGCCGCGTGCGGCGGATGCGCGGCCAGATCGAGCTGCGCCAGCTTGAGCAGAACCTTAGCGTCCTGGACAGGAACAGGAAGTTTTATCGTGCGGTGATATGGAACCAGACCAGAGCGGCACGGCAAAGAGTTCGTCTCGCGGTCCGCGTGAACTTCAAGCTCCAACTCAATATTGATCTGGTCAGTGGCCAGCGACCTTTCAATCAATTGCCCGATTAACCCTTCGAGAAAGCGGTTAAGAATGAGGCACAGCGGTTCCAGCAGCTCAACTGCCTCTTCCAGCTCTTCACTTTCTCGAAACGTGGTGGGAAGGCCAGCAGGAATCAGCTCCCGCTTTGTCGCGCCTCTGGCCAGCCGTTGCAGATGCAATCCGTACTGTCCAAGCCTCTCCGTGAGGTCAATTTCTGGAAGAGCTGCGAGCGCTTTTAGATTCCTGATGCCCCAGGCCTGCAGGATCTCCACAACGTCTGGCTCAATTTCTAGGACCGCAAGCGGCAATGGGTTTAAGCGCCTTGCTTCCTCGCCTTCCTCAATAAGGGTGATGCCTCTGAATCCCCGTGCAGCACAGTGCGCAGTATCAGGATTTGCCGCGATGCTTACATTGGTTTCAAACCCGCGTTCTTCGACTCGATCTCTGATGAGCATTGCGATTGTTTCATCTGCGCCCAGCAAGCGCTCCGAACCGGCCAGGTCAATGATGATGGTTCCAGGGTTTGTGACTTCTATCCGCGGCGAGAATTCATATGCACAGTTGAGCAATATCGCTTGGGCCGAAGCCTCATCTTCTGGAGAGCGTTTTCTTAGTTCGACTCCACAGACTTCGGCTTGTAGCTTGGTCATGCCGATGGAGACACCGGCCCTGCGCGCGGTCTTATTGGAAGCTATAACTTTCAACAGTGATTCAGGACCATCTAACAATCCACACGGTTGCTCCTTCGATTCATCAAGCATGACCGCTTGGACGGAGAAGTCGAAAACATAAATACACGCAAACATGAGTTATGCCCATTGCGGTCTTGCAGTGAAGTTAGATCGTTCTCTCTGAACAGGCTTCTTGGTTCGAGTACGTCCGACTTCAAGATTGAATTGCAGTCTTGAAACCAGCCGCGAATGAGACACGGTTTGAGCCCCTGACCATTCTGCCCTTGCAATATCAAAATGCAGAGTCAGTGCTGCACAACTCTGCGCTGCCGAATGAGTCAACAATATGACCAATGCGGCCGGCGACTTTTCCATCACACGGGCAAAACGGAACCATGATGTAAGTGGAATTTTCCTGATCAGCCTTTCCTCGACATTTCCCAGATCGAGGCCGATTACTCCAAATCCGCCGTTCTGTATCAGGATGTCAGCAACCGTGAATGCCTGTTCGACCGCCTTCATGCCATACGCGCTGCACCTGGCCCAGACCAGCCGAGAAAGACAAACTCCCATTGCCGAAGCCGATTCAGGGTCGAAGCAATCTGTGGCGTCAACTAGAGCGCAGAATTCCTCTTTCTTATTCGTTACTTGTGCCAGCAGAGACAAGAGCAGCGTTGTCCTGCCCGACGTGATGCCCACCGGAGAGCAGAATTGTGTTAGTGCGCCCTTGGGAATGCCGCCCGTTTCATGATCAACCACAGCAATGCCAGTCGAAAAGACCTCAGGCGTTGCGCGTTCGTAGACGGTAAGAGCGCCAGGAATACGGCGTTCCACTTGAGCGCGGATTAGGGCAAGAGAGGGCACAGCTGGACGTCGAGTCTGTATTCGCTATTTATTCGCTATTGAGGACACGATAGAATGGCGGTTGTGAGGCTGTCAATGCATGATCTTCCCATTTTGGGCTAACTGACTGAGAAGGCTGGAAATAATTGTTTTGCAGGAGCCGCATCCATGAAGAGTCGATCTCGGTAGTGAAACGGAAAAAGTAAACGATGTGTGGACGCTATCGACTCACGGCGAAAGAACGCTGGCTCAGCGAATACTTCAACATTCCTGCTGAGGACATCAACTGGGCTGCCCGGTGGAATGTGGCGCCCACAGATGAAGTTGCAACGATACGCCAGGACCGGAAGGAACCAAAACGTACATTCGCGAAGATGCGGTGGGGATTAATTCCGTACTGGGCCAAGGATATGTCAATCGGCGTGAAGGCAATAAACGCCGTGTCGGAGACGGCTGCGGAGAAGCCGATGTTTCGTGAGTCCATGCGGAAACGCCGATGTCTCATACCCGCAGATGGTTTTTACGAATGGAAGCAGACCGGCCCCAAGAAAAAACAGCCATACAACATAGGCATGGCCGACGATGGGCTGTTTGCGTTTGCCGGTCTCTGGGCCAGATGGAAAGATCCAGCAGGCAAGGTGATTGAATCCTGCACAATCCTGACCACGGAGGCCAATGCGCTGCTTGAAAACATTCACGACCGAATGCCGGTCATGCTTGACAAGGGCGACTATGACCTGTGGCTCGATCCCGGCATGACCGACCCCGCAAAGGTTGTTGATCTGCTCAAGCCGTTTGATGCCCGGCGAATGCGGGTGTACCCGGTGAGTTCAACCGTCAACAAGGTGGGGAATGACGGGCCGGAATGCGCCGAAGAATCAGCCGTAGTGCAGGATGGTTCGACGCAATCATCGCTGTTTTGAGTAGATTGAACAGGCAGGCGAAGTTGCGGCGAAAGGTTAGATCCAGCTACAATCGTTTTGAAGGGTTTAAATTGTGAAAATTGTGGGGCCTTGCTGGCTTTGTAGTGAGATTCGCGAGCTTACTGAGGAACACACCCCGCCTCGTTCGGCTTTTAACAACCACGATATTTTGCTTCAATCCGTCGATAGACTCACAGAACAGCTCGGGAGAGTGATTTGGCAAAGCGAAATGGTTCATGGCTGGACTGTCCACAGCTTATGCGGCGAATGCAATAACAAGAGCGGCGGGCAATACGGTTCGCATTACGCAGAGTTCATCAAAGATGTTGCCGAGAAAGTTGACAAAGTAGATGAAGGCGACACCATAAGTGTGGTGGTACACCGTCCGCTCAGTATTCTCAAGCAAGTTATGATGAATTTTGTTACAGCCAATGGCCCGCATTTTGTCCAGACCCACCTGTGGACAAGGAAGTTCCTTCGCAGTTCCCGCAACAAAGACTTCCCAGAGAATTGGTACGTGTATGCTTTTGCCGTAAAGGGCACCAGCGGCCGGAAATCAGGAGTGGGTGGGTTCTACGACCTCATTCAGAAGAGAATCAACGTAGTGGCCGAATTTACATTTTGGCCTTTGGGAACGGTTTTGGCGTTTCAGCCGATGGATGACTATCGACTCGCGCCCATTCATCAGTATGCCAAATATGAGTACACGGATTCACGCGCCAGATTAATTCTTGATCTCCCTGTAAATCCAGCAGCGAGCGCGTACCCTGTCGATTTTCGCAGCAAGGAACAGATCGTCAAGGGGCGATTTCCATTGGCCAATAATTACGAAGTTACACAAGAACAAGGCAAAGAGATGTGCGACAAGATTTTCAAATACGCGGCCAAAGAGGATCAAGAAGATTTCATCGCATCCGGGCACCCAAGCACTTTCAGAAACTTGAAAGAATAAGAGCTGAGATCCGAGAGGGCATCATGGATGAAGATTTAATAATCGCCGCAAATGGGGACAAAGCAGTGAGACTGGCCAAGGAGCTGGCAGAAAACTGTCCCCCCGGCTATCTCATCGTGGAAGATCACGGAACCCAGAGGATCTACTACAAAAACTCTGACCCGCCGCATAACATGCTTAAAACTCGTTTCACGTCACAGCACATAAGAATTGCGCACCGAGAGTTTTTCCCACAGCATGATCACCACATCGCCTGGGACCGTATGAATACGGAAGCATCCGAAGGCAAGCGCGATTATTACCGCCCTAAGGAAGATATTGCCAACGGTGTTAGCGCGGTCAGAGCAGAGCTAGGCAGGGAATTTAGGATCACAGAATTCGTCGAAGAACCCGACCTTGACTTAGGTGCGGCGATACTCAGATTCTCCGTCTCTGGAAGACATTTTGCGGTCAGAGTGTCCAACAACTTCAATGATGACTATGGATCAGGTCAGTGCCGAACCGATTTAAGAACCCTCGCGTCATTTCTGCGTGCTTCCAAGGACGGCAAAGCACTTGTGACAAGCAAGGGAATCGAATAGGCGGAAAAGGGAGCAATCTGCCCCGCATGACAAAATTGCTTCCGACAACGTAAGTCTACGGAACGTCTGTTTTTCTTTCTTTTGATTCCGAATCACTCATTTGACTTTGCAACTCCAATCTAGCAACGACGCGCGGAATCAACTTGAACCGCACCTCATCGCCTATTTGTGCCGCCTTGAATGCGGAAAGAGTAGCGTCGTAGTCAGAGATTTCCGCTTGGTTTACTGTGAAAATCACAGGCCCAGTTGTCACCTGATGGCCAAATAGAGTTGGCTTTGGCTCATATGCCTCATGCGTGGTGCGAACAGCTATTACAGAAGGCAAGTTTCCAACGAGTTCGACATTCGTTTGGGATTTGGTTAGCGTAAACGTTACGGAATCTGAGTTATATTCGATACCTTGCATCAGCCCTTTCAGGAGTGATACTGCCTCAAAATCTGATTCTAGGATGTCGCTGGGCAGCTTGAGATCAAGGCCGAATTGATTTGCGACGAGCCTCACGTCCGTAATGAATTCATAAGCGGCTCGCCGCTCAGCGGTCATTTCTCCATCTTTTATTTGCAGAGTGCAGAGCTGAGTTTCAGTCTCCAGTTGCCATACTGTTACCGTTGCGCCCGAATACAGAAGTCTAATCGCATCCGTAAATTTCGCGATTTGCCTGATCTCCGCATTAATAAATTTTGGAAAGTACTCCAACCGGCCGCCGTGTTCTTTCGGAAGCACTGTCAACCGCAGTTCAAAAGGAAGCACCTCGGACACAGTTTTCAACTCGATCTCCTCAGTCCCGCTACGCACCGGAGCCAGCTCTATGAAACCGTATTCGACTTCCTGATCTCCCTTCGCAAATGTGATCCGAGTCCTTATGCGCCGGTCGAGCAATGACTGGGTAGGACCAACAATAAGGGTTTGCCCTTTCTCAGCGGGCCAATCAAAGAGAGGTACATTGCTGCCGAGGTGCTCAAACTCCGTATCGTGAAATGTTTGTATGATCCCCGTCTTAACTAGTGTCCTAAATTTCTCGATACCGATTCCAGAAAAGCCAAGATTCATTGTTGGGGGATTTTGCCGGAGCTCTTCAATATCCCTGGCAAATATGTTCAGAGTTTTGGCACCATCTTGCATAGACATCATCAAACCGGACCGCGGCTTCGTCAGCGAGACCTCCGGCCCCAAATCTCCGGAAAAGACGAGTTCATAATTGAATCTGGCATCCCGTTCCTTTAGCCGCTCAATATAGTCCTCAAGGTTAGCTTCCGTTATGGTCGCCAGTTGCTCGGTTGTAAGCTCGCCGCTCTTCGTGAGCAGTCGCTTTAACTGAATCGGATCGAGTGCGGCGTTCGGGAAAAAATAATCCCGCAGTGTTCGCCGATGTATCAGTTCGTGAACAATCTGCGAAGCAAACATTTCCCCAATTGTTACCACATGGGACTTTGACCTTTTGTATTTTTCCCACCAGCGGGATGCATTGGAGTCCAAGTTCACAGATAAGCAGAGAATCCAATTTTTTGGCTCGAAATGACGTAGCACGGTGTTTAGTGATTCTCGAATTTGGCTTTTTTGGGACTCGCCAACCCCGTTTGGAAACGCCTTGCATTGCCAAATGGTTAGACCACCGCTCAACTCTCCCTCAAAAATATCGAGGCCCTCGTCGCCACTCGCGCCTTCAACTTGATGCAAATCGGAGTTTAGATGCCGTTCCTTCAGCAACTGAAAACAGAGTTTGTGAAATGTGTCAGGGTCGAGTTCTTTTAGACGCTGATGAAGGGCATCCATAGACTGAATGGTACGGGAAATCAGGGAGAGCATGTCAAATTTAGCAGGCTCAACCCAACAAAGTTGTTCCTTGGATTTTCAAGGCCACCGCTTACTATCCAAAGACACCTTTGATCGTAGTGCTTTCTGCAACACTTGAGCCAACGTCCCACCACAGTGCGGGAATGTTTGGCTTATACCGAAGGCGGTGGTGATTTTACGCCCCTTGTTCTAAATGTCGTTCACCTAAACCATTCGGCTCTGCTTCGCGCCTTTTGTCCACTCCACTCCGTTCGGGTGTGCGCCTCTGAGTGAGGCTCGGACGGCTGCGCGGGCTAGTGCGCCGGTGTCGCGCCAAAACAAAAACCAAGAGCGTTTTGTCACGCACCGCGCCGCCTCGCGCAGCCTGCCACCCGCTCTCCGCTCGTTCAGCCCTGTCTACCGTACCGCTGTTTTTGTCCCCGCTTCGCGGCTGTGGTGAAGGACAAAAACAGCCGGATACGGCAGAACAGGGGTTTTCAAAATGTTAGAAGTCAACAGCAAAAACAAAATCAACAGCACTTGGGAACTTACCCGCGCCAGCGTCGATGGATTAGTCCAGGCCATCGAATCAGGTCACAATGAAGTCTTTTCCTCTTACCTCGAAACTATGGCGCGGTTTCACACCTACAGCGCCCGTAATGTTCTCTTAATCGCCGCGCAACGTCCCAATGCTACCCGCGTTGAGGGTGTCCGCAGTTGGAACGAATTAGGGCGGTTTGTTCGTCCCGGAGAAAAGGGCATCTTTATTTTTGCCCCTACGGTCGGGGTAAAGGCCAAGCACGAAGGCAAGGCCGAGCAGGTAAGCAAGAAGCTTGCCAAGGGCAAGAAAGGAGCCGAGGCCACCAAAGAGCCAGAACAGCCGGAAGCTCAGTTGCTTGGATTTCGCGGCGTGTACGTTTTCGACGTTGATCAGACCGGAGGGGAACAACTGCTGGATTCCCGCCAGCCTGTGGATGTGGCCGAGAAACTGGAAATACTGCTGGCTTTTGCCGAATCGCAGCAATTCAAAATCGAGTATTTCGACATTACTCCCGCCAAAGCAATTTCCTATCGCGGCGTGATTCGCCTTCTCCCCGGCATGGAACCCGCCGAAGCTTTCCCGGTTCTACTGCGCGAAGTAGCAAGCCAGGTGTTGTATGCCATCCAGCGCCGCACGTTTGTTACTCGCCTCATTCATCAGCAGGAAACCAAGGCCGCTGCTTTTGTGGTCTGTGAATCGCTCGGACTTGAAAGCAAGACCGCTTTTGCCGACTGCCAGCTCTATTACGGTGACGCCCGGTTGCTGACTGAGAGTCTGGAAGTGGTACATCGTACCGCCGCTCAAATCCTTGGGGCTATCAGCCCCGAGGATGGAGCGCCCTTCAAGCCCGCCCAGGGGGTGCAGTAATGAACGCCGCTCCTGTGATTTCCGCAGTACAACAAATTCGCCGTATGCGCGGAGGCTCGCAATCGCAACTTATGCGGGCTTCCGATGGCGGTTTCTATATCGTCAAATTTCAGAACAACCCGCAACATGTCCGTGTGCTGGCCAATGAATTCCTTGCCACCCGTCTTGGCTTGTGGCTAGGTCTACCCATGCCGCAAGTTGCGGTTATTGAAGTGTCCGATTGGCTGATTGCGAACAATCCCGACCTCAGAATCGAGCTTGGCGGAGCCGCTACACCTTGCAGCAGTGGCCTGCAACTGGCGTCCCGCTACGTTGTCGATCCCGAGCAAGACACGGTTTTCGACTATTTGCCGGAGAACCTCATGCTCGAAAAGACCAAGAACATAGAGGACTTTGCTGCTGTGCTGGCCTTTGACAAGTGGACGGGAAACGCTGATGGCCGCCAAGTAGTCTTTAGCAAGCCTATCCGCTCCCGGAAATACACGGCGACTTTCATTGACCAAGGGTACTGTTTTAACGCGGGACAGTGGGACTTTCCCGATGCACCTTTGCGGGGCGTCTTTTCCCGGAACTCCGTCTATCAGGGGATTGCCGGCTGGCAGTCCTTTGAACCCGCCCTGTCCCGGCTTGAGCAGATCGACTATACCGAACTCTGGCGACTTGCCAAGGGAATGCCAGAGGAGTGGTACCAGTGTGATAGCGAGGGTCTAACCCGGCTGATCGACACGCTGTTTCGGCGCCGCTCGGTCATCCGCAACCTGATTACCAGTTTTCGTACGTCTAGCCGCGATCCCTTTCCCAACTGGAAGGGCTGACCAACTTTCAATCCCTCCTTACGCCGTGCGGCAGTAGCCGTGCGGCGTTTTTTTGTTTGCGCCCGGCCAAAACCGGCTAAAAACTTTTCGAGAGGCGCACCGCCGCGCCTCTCGTGCTCTCCTGGCGATCTTCTACCGAAAACTGGCCTTCACGTTCTTTCATGTTCTTTCACGCAGTTTCAGATTTGAAGGGTTGGACTGCGACCAACGGCGGAATCTCTGAGTCTTTTAGACATAACGAAAGTTGTTGTGCATGCGATCCATCAGCAATAACGGCCATCGGGCGCGGGAAAGTTGCGAGATTAACAGCGCAGACAGGCCCATTGACCAGAATCAGCTCGTCAAGTCAATCATCGATGAATGGCTAGTTCCACTGCTTGTCAACACCTTCGTTCGCGAAATGGAAGCTTCGTCCAAGCAGCACTGCGCCGCTGATTCAGAAGAAAAATAATTTGCAACTCTCTTGTCTCCATCGTATCTATTTGACATGAAGTGCGCTATTTATGCTCGGTTTTCTTCTGACTTACAAAGGGCTGCCTCGATTGAAGATCAAGTTCGCCGTTGCAAGGAGTTCGCGACCCGCCAAGGCTGGACGGTAGTCGATGAGTTTGTCCGCTTCGATGAGGCGAAATCGGCCGCTACCTTAGCGGGGAGGGACGCTCTCAAGTCGCTTCTAACTGATGCGAAGACTCGCCCCGCTCCGTTCGATTGCCTCCTGGTGGATGACACCTCCAGACTAGCGCGCTATTTGCCGGACGTTCTCAGCATGAACGACAAGCTGTTGTATCACGGCGTTTTCATTTACGCCGTTGCCCAGCGTCTTGACTGCCGGGAGAAAACGTCACGTTCGCTTCTAACCCTTCACGGGATGATGGATGAGCAATTCCTCGTCGGACTCGCAGAAAAGGTTCACCGCGGACAAGAGGGACGTGCTTTGAAGGGTCTACAGCCGGGCGGTAAGTGTTTTGGGTATCGCAATACACCTATTGAGGACCACACCCGGATTGCAAAATACGGCCGAGCATCCATCAGCGGCGTAAAACTCGATATTGATGAGACCGAGGCTCCTGTGGTCTGCCGTGTGTTTGAAATGTATGCTCAGGGAAATAGTCTATCCACTATCTCAAAGACTCTGAACGCAGAGGGCGTCACCCCTCCACAAGCGCCCCGCACCCGGAAGCTTAGGGCCTGGTGTCCCTCCTCAATTCGAGAGATGCTGCGCAACGAAAGATACAAGGGCATCTTCGTCTGGAACAGGACGCGAAAAGAACGCAATCCCGACACAGGAAGAAAGACCAGCCGACCACGACCGGAGTCGGAGTGGCTGCGCGTGGAAGTCCCTGAATGGCGGATCGTAGCTGATGATCTTTGGAACCGAGCCCACCAGCAAATCCAACTTGTCAATGAGCGTTTCGGGAATACACGATGCGGCGGGTTCAGCCGAACTGAACGCAGCAAACAGTATCTGTTCAGCGGCTTTCTAAGTTGCGGGGTCTGCGGCTCCAACATAGTTATCGTATCGGGCAGCGGCCTCCGGGGATATGTGAAATACGGCTGCCCGAGTCATCGGTATAGGGGCGTGTGCACAAACAGCGTGCTTATTCGCCAGGATAGGCTTGAGGAGCAATTGATAGGTGGTTTGATCAATCAAGTGCTTCGCCCGGAAATGATTGAATATTTGTTCTCCCGCTTTGCCGAAGAGTTACAGAAGCGCCTTCAATCCCTGGAACAAGAAAGCCTGAAAGCCGTCACAGAGCTGAATAATCTTCAGCAGAAACGCAAAGAGTTGAAGGCAAGAGCAAGTAATCTCGCGGAAGCCATTGCAGCAATGGGGCACTCGCCAAGCCTGTTGGCCCAGCTCTCGGTCGTGGAGTCCGAGATTGAAAGAATCGACAAGCAGGCTGTCCAGCCCGACAGGCCCAAACGGTTTGCGCTGTCTATCCAGGATCTCCGTGAGTTTGTCGCACGGAAGGCCTTCGATCTCACGTCTGTCCTAAGGTCCGACGTACCAACGGCTCGTCGGGCCTTGGCAAATCACGTTCAAAAGCTGGTATTGACCCCAAAAGAAACCCCGGACGGCCAAGTGCTGGCCGTATCCGGGGATGTCGACCTTTTCGGAGGCGACGACCGTGTAATGCTGATGGTGGCCAGGGACGGAATCGAACCGCCGACGCCAGCCTTTTCAGTCCTGACAAGACGTGTCTTTTTAACGACTTAAGAGAACCGGGTGGGCTGCCTAAGTTTTTGAAAGGTCGTGAGAGACAGACTTATCTTGGGTGGAGATCTTGGGTGGAAACCCAGTGCAAACTTCGCTCCCCAGACAGGCGTGGCCGCCCAACCCTGTTGACTCGGACACTTCCTCGCATCTACGCGCCTTCTCGAGACTGCCGAGCCCAAAGAAGTTTCTGGCTGGCTTGCGGAGACGTGATGGTTGAATCATGGAGGCGTAAAGTCAGCGTAATGGGAGCAGCACGGACCTTGTTTGAATGCGGGCTGAAAAGATTTGTTCGCTAGTTGCTTGCCCAGGAAAGAGGACATCTCATGGCGCTGAGACAACAACGAGGTTGGTTGAAGAAGGAGAAACGAAATCAGGGTGAGACCTGGATGCTGTTCTACCGTATAGTGCGAAAGTCGGATGGCAAGCGAGTCGAAAACAAGATTCCTATCGGCCTTGTTCATGACTTCCCTACCAAAGAATGTGCAAGGATCGAGGTCGAGAGACAGCATCTTCACATCAACCCAGTGGACTTCCGCGGATGCGTCACATTCACTGACCTGGCAAACCATTACGCCGAACACGAACTGTGCGATCGCAAGGAATCCATTAACTCAAAGGCTTACCCAACAGTCAAAGGGTATGAGCGAGTCATCCGCAATCGACTGCTGCCTCGATGGGGTAACCAAGCTGCGTTGAGCATCGAACCGCTAGCAGTGGAACGATGGTTGAAAGATTTGAAACGCAAAGAGGGACTTGGATTTGTAGTTGTAGCCGAGAGCCACGCGTAGGTCGGGAATAATCCAATACCCAACTTCGTTCCCGACCGACCAGCGATGTGTATCCGTTACCGGCTGCCACACCATTCGTGCTTCCGCAGCTGCATCAAAAGCCCGGCTGAAAACGGAACTGCGTTCTACCCTGGTAGAGAAATGTCCTGGTGGATACCTCTGTCCCGTTGTCGATTTTGCAGTGTGGTCGCTGAGTGCAACCTTGCCGTAGAGCTCGAGGTTCTTGAACGCTTGCAGATATGCGTCTGTAGAGAGCAAGCCGACTTTGTCATTCTGTGCATTTGCCACACCCGCGATCTGCATCTGCCGCAGCGTGTAGCTGAATAGCAGACCTGCACGATCTGATTTCAGAGGACGGTAAGCGAGAGCGGCTGTACCCTGTGTTGCGTTGCTTAAGCTGTTCAATGAGCTTGGCGTGTATGGCGTCGTATTGCCGGTGAAAGCAGCATACGAATGCTGGAATTGTCCGAGGACAGTGATGTCGTCGGTGATCTTGCCTGCATTTCCAACGGAGAGTATCTGTCCTAAGGTGTTCCTGACGAATCGCGTGCCACTGTTGGCAAAAACGATAGTACTGGAAGTCGTTGATGGCAGAGGAATGGGAGAAATGCTGAGAACGGTAAAAAGATATTCTGTCGCGAATAACAGCATGCGAGACTTCGGCCTCAAGGTATGCACTTATGGGAAGGGCAAGTGGGTGTTGAACTGCCGCTATGAGGAAACGGCAGGAGTTGCTTGGACCCACGGTGGAAGATAGCCATGCTGTTGTCTTTCCGAGGAAAACATGGATTAACCAATTACAACACCTCGTCCCCGTCCATGCCATATTTGTGGGTAATTGAAAGCAAGACCTGACGCTTACGTTTGTTGCGGCCGCTAGAGACCTGGATCAGCCGAGGCACGGCGCTGCAGGCGGACCCGGCAAAGCCACTCGATTACGATTTTCCAGGAGGGCTTTCGGGTTCAAGACCGGACAGCGCGTGCTCGGTTATGAGCGAGTTTGTCTTTCACGCCAAAAGCGTCGAGGGCCTGGAAACGATCAGCCAGCAACAGCGATTCTTTTGCCAGCAGGACGTGGCCCGCTAGTGCGCACCTGCCTTCACTCCATCCCGAAGTGCCGGTGTAGGTCAATCACGAACGCCGCCGGGGTCGGCTCGTTGGGTCCTTGCGGCTCTTTCAGGAACCACTTTTCCGTCGCAATTTCTGCGCACGTGAGAACCACTCCGGCGGCCCCGAAGGCGACGGCTCCGGCGGGGCCGCAAAACAGACCAGCAAGAGCGAGCCCAGGCCCTCCGATTCGAAAAGCGTAGCGGGTGGTCTGCTTGATTGGCATCTTCTTAGCGGCAGATTTCTGCGCCTCTAAGTGGTCACGCATATCTTTGACGGCTTTCTCAATCGATTCCCGGTCGGTCACTCCGTCCTTGAGGTATGTTTGTTGCCAATTCCAGAACGCTGTGCGGTGGTTACGGAAATCCTTGTCGTCGGTAACGAATGCGACCGCTTCCGCCAGCAGTTTGTCATCCGATAGCTTTGGATCATCCGGCACAAGGATTTCCCATCCGAGCACTGCGCTCAGAGCGCTCACCGGAAGCTTCCTCTGTGTCCCAGCTTTGCTGACACCCAGTTCTTTCTCGAGTTGTTCAATGCTTCGATAGGTCGGGCCCATCGCGTTGACCCCTGTGACATAAGCAGGCAGATCGCGAGTGAGAACGGTTTTGGTCGCTTCAAAAGCATCGCCAGGCAGCTGCTTCGCTGCTTCATCCGTCACTTCTGTTCGCCATTCTTTCTGGAGGGCAGCGTCCCAGGGCACCTTCCGAACCACAGGCTCGAGCAGCTTCAGGAGGGATTCCTGGGCTTCTGGGTTCCAGTTCTCTTTTTCCCACCGCCTCCATTCAACCGGATTTCGAGACCAGACGACTGGCCCGTGCTGAGTAGGATCCGCCTTCTCATATTCGAGGTCGGGTGACTGGGGCACAGGGAACACAAGACGGTCATAAAGCATCACGTCTGCGGCGAGTGAGCGGCGATCAAAGTGATCTTTGACGGAGTAAGTGGCCCATATCTCACGGCTCATACTTTGCTCCTTTTGACCGAGTAGCGGCACAAGAGGAAAACGCGTTCCACGTCGCCGATTCCCGCGGGAAACTCGAATTCCACTTCACGGCGAGGACCATGGCCATTGAGAGGGCCCACGTCCGCGCCGAAGACTCCACAATAGAGATCAGGCCACTGCTCGCTCGCGAAACACCGGACCTCGATGTCGCAATCGCGTTCTTCGTCGCGATCCTTGCGATCTCGCGTGAATTCGACAACGTGGCAACCTGGCTTGCCGGGTTCAGGGCAGGGACATCCTTCGGCCTCCGCACAGCCGCAGTCCTCCGCATCGCCCGACCTGAATAAGATGGCCATCTCGCCGATCGAGATTTCGTGGGCGCCGGGAACAAAGGGGAACATCTTGCGGTCGAAGCGCAAGATGAGCCGCTTCTCGAGCTTCTGTCCGTTGCCGGCGTCCCGGAGCAGTTGCCATGCGTCTGGGAATTCGTGGCGGATATCAAAGAAGCACCATCCATTTCCCGGTAGACGCCGCTGGGCCGCAGCGTTCGCAGCTCGGCGTAATAGCTCGCCTCCCTCGCGTGCCGTGTAGTTCAGCAGAATGATGGCATCACTCAACGTATCGAAGTCAAAGTAGTTGTTCTCCGGCGGCAATTCGATACGCCAACGGCTCACGGCGCCGAGGTACTCGAACGGCAGGTATCTTTCGTCGTTGAAGTTGAGTTCGAACAAGCCGGAATCGTCCTGCGCGGTGGAAGTAGCAATCGCTTCGCGCGCGGAGTATTGCCGGACGATCCGCGGGTCGTCAGGACAAGGCTCGTATTCACGGGCAAGCCTTTCTTCCTCGCGACACTCGCACCCGCACGGTTCAGGCGGGCAGCAGCACTCGTGCACCGGAGCACTCAAGCGCGGATGGATGCGTGTATCGCTGCTGATCAGAGTCAGCCGGCAATGCACCCCGGTATACGGGCCTGTGACGCAGGGAATGGTCAGCGTGACATTCTTGATCCGGCGCATGTAATGGCCGGGAAAATCCAGATCGAACATCCATTCCGGGATGTCGATCTCACAACGACCCGTGGTCCGCAGTCTCAGGAACTCCATCGGGAAATGACGCCGCAGCGAGAAATGCTTGGTCAGTTCATACTCGCGAACGTTCTCATCGCAATATGCTTTCTGCATGTGGTGCAGGGCATATTCCAGGCGTTCGCCGGCCAGCAGGCCTTCGTGCAGCGTGTTCCAGGTTTCTTCGGGCAGGAAATGGCGTGTGGTATAGCCGCGTTCGAAGTTAAAGGCACGTTCCGCTTGGCGGGCGGCAACCATCGCGAGTTCATACAGTCTCCGGTAGAGGCCCGAGGTCTCGCGCTGAATCCAAAGATAGAGTTTGTCCGCGGTAAACTTGTCGCGCAAGAAGTCCAGGACTTCCGTGGACTGTTCTACCTGCCGCTGCTGACTGTTCAACTCCAACAGGGCCTGGTCGCGCCGTCGCTGCGCTCCCAGGATCTGCAGCTCGATCTGTTCGATTTCGATGGGAAGCGTCTGGGTTTGGTGCAGCCATTCGTCGAACCGGCGTTCCCAGCCCGCCTGCGTAAGATCGAGCGCCGAGGTCGCGCTCTGAATATCAGCAAAGACCATCATTACCTTGGCGATGGTTTCAAAGACGCCGGCCAGTTTGGTGCCGATCGGCACTTGCGTATCGGTACACGGGAATCCGACGAACAGATCGGGAATAACCTTCATGGCCTCGCCGACAGCTTCCACCGTATTCGCACCCGTTTTCGTCTGCATGGCGGTGGTCGCGAGGACCTGATGTTGAATCTCATCGTTGATCAGCCCATTCTTATAGAGATTCGTGAAGTAGACGAGGTTGGTCTGGTTCAGGGTTTTGGTTTGTTGGAGAGCCTGAATCTGCCAATCCGCGTCGCGCCATTGCTCCTGACGAACGCCGATGGCAAGAGCCGTCATTTCCTGCTCATGCTCAGCCCGCAGCGAGGCGAGGTATTCCCCATCACCTTTTTCGTAGGCCGACAATAGCGCCGATCCCAGTTCGCGCACCGCCGCCGCCAGTTCCAGGGCCTTTTGGATGCGGAATGTGAACCGGTAGGGGCTTCGCAGTAGGCACCACTCCTCTTCCTGCGAGCAACAATCGGCGTCCGTACGCCAGCCGTCCAGCGCCGGGTCATTGCCGAAGTAAGGCATTTCGCAATTCAGGCGCCCATTGTGTAGACGGTGCGAATTCATAGACTCATGAATCGAATGCAAACGGTCGTTCACGATCGCGTAAAGGTTGAGCAGCCTGGGATTAAGCGAGGGAAAGTCGGGTTTGAATGTGGAAACTTTTTGTGCCTTCGTCACCTCAGGTCCCGATACGTTGTGAGGCGTCTCGCCGAGAATCAGACGAGCTGTATCAAAGATTAGGCGAGCCTGTTGAAAAGCCTCGGGACAATTTCCGCGGCGCATGACCGCATCGCCCCACTCAACTAGCGTTTCAAGATAGTGCAGGACGATGGAGCGGTCTTTTGCCTGCGTTCGAGAAATCTTTGTGCTGTCACAGCAGGCGACGCCGTTGGAGCCGTGCCCAGAAACGCGATCGAGGCTAGCTGTTGGCACCGTAGTGTCGAGTGCGGGGAGATTGGACGGGTTATTCGGATTGTTGCCGCTGGGGAACTGATCGGACGGCGGCCCCTGGTCGCCGCTCTCACACTCGACCCAGGTACAGTCACTCTGGAGTGGAGCGAACGCGAGTTCATACCATTTCAGCGCCAAGTCGAACCGGCAGTGTGTCCGCAAGGAGCCAGCTACGGCCACGGCTGGAGCAAAGAGGGAACTGGGAAACAGGCTCGCTCCTGCCGAATCAAACGCAAAGAATGGATATGCAGGCAAGCTTCCCGGACCGCCCGCTGAAGCGGGCTTCGGCGCTGGAACGTCGAGCGGCAGGCCCACGGCGGCATCGGAAGGCAGGTCATAGCGGAATCCCGGCGGTGATTTGTCGGTATCCCCGCTGGTCGCCGGTGCAGCTCCCTGGACGGTGAAATACAAGGAATCGTAGGCCCGGCCCAGAAGCTGCAGGCTAGGTGCGGTAGCACCAGATCCCGTTTGGAGCGGCACGCAATCGGCAGACCGTCGCGGCTGGCCGAACTCGCCGTTATGAACGCGGCACCAGGCAAGGCGCACTGCAGGATTCGATGGCCAGTGAAGTAATGGCGGCAAATTCGTGGGATCGTCCCATTGCGCCGATTGCTGTTGCGACGGATCGTAGAAGGAATCCTGAATACCGAATTGATAGCTGCCGGGTGTACTCGGGTTCACTCCATCGGCTTGATCCGGCCTTACGTACACCTGCGCGGGAACCAGCCAGAAGTAGTACTCATCCACCAGCGGAGCGTGGACGCATCCGCATTCGGCGCAGCATCCGAAAGCACGATTACCGGAATCCGGCCTCCACTCGGCTGATCCGGCCGGTTCGCCTGCGGCCGCGATGCGAATAAATTGCGTTCCCAGCCGGATCGCCGCTTCAAGCCAGAACGGCAGGTTTGCGGGAAGCACGTCTTGAGCTGTCTTCTTGGCCAACGCGAGCGGTGTCGTCTCACCTGATGACTGTGAAGATCCTCCCGCTCCCGACAGTGCCGGCGCGGCCAGCCATGAGGGCTTTGCGTCCTGCTCCGGCGTCCCCAAGTTGGTCCAACCCTCGGGAGTTGGTGGTGTCGCGGGGAGCTGTTGAATACCAGATGGTTCGGCGTTCTGAAGCGCGCGGAAGCCTTCATGCTTTGGCGGACGCTCATCCGGCCACCACTCTCCGCCGCCGGGTTGCGCGATCGTCAGCGTCGCCTTGCGCAAACCGGACTCAAGAAAACGAAATGCCTCGACACGCCGCGCGCCTTCCAACTCATCCCAATCGATCCAGTTCTCTTTGTACAGTTCGCGCCGCTTACATGCCTCCCAGATGCGGAAGGTTGCGAAGCGCCGTTCCCAAAGCGTGGCAAACGCGGCGTTCACCGCCCAGTCCGGCTCCAGTCCCAGGCGCGCGCGGCGAATGTAGTTCTGTACCGCGGTGACGGCCTCGTCAATGCGGCTAGCTTTCTCGCCGATGCCTGACTCCACATCCAGAAGCAGCAGATCGCTCAAATCGCGAGGCATTTGCGCGAACTGCCCGGGAAACCAGGGTAGAGCAATCCGGTCCATGTGGCACAGGTAGGCGAGGAGTGCATTGCGGCCTCGCTGCCGCAAACCGTTGTTGAGGCGCTTCACGTCTTCGTAGCGACGCGGTTCGCCGTTCTCGATACAACCATCGACGACAAAGGACAGGAGATTGGCATTGCCGGTTTCCTGTTCGCTGCCAACCCGAGCGCTGGGATCGTCCGAAGCCCACAGATCAGGCCGCGCCACCGTGATGTCCCTGGCTGCGAAGTTGCATTGCAACGCTCGCAGCCATCGGTCCGCGTGCCATGCGCGCAGGATCCAGCGTTCGTCCTCCAGATCGCCGTAGCTTACCGAATACACCGAGGCGGACTGCCCCTGGAAGTAGCGGAGATCCAGCTGCCAGTGTCGCGAGTCCGCGCCCATGTGCCGCAAAAGGTAGCCGGGATGCGCGGGCTGCTTGTCGAGAGCTTCTTCAAAGAGATGCCACAGATGGCGATCGCAGCGATGGAAAACCTCGCGACGCGCCACCGTGTAGTCAAAGATTCTCTCCCACCAATCGAACATTGCCTGAATTCGCCGCGGCTGCGGATCGGTCCGCGAATCGGGCGCCGGAGGATGGAAAGGGTCGCCGATAGGAAGGAAGTTGAAGTTGAAGTCGGCAAGGTGCTGCTTGAAGGTACCGCTGTCGGCGTAGTAAGCGGCACCCGCAAACTTCTCTTTCTGGGCGAGCATGTAGCCCAGCTCGGAAGTACCGTGGGATTTGTGCCGGGCCGAAAGGGCAAAGCGGTGAGCAAATAAGAGGGCCTTGAAGGCGCGCTGATAAGTCCGCCGGATGTCGCGCAAGGAACTCGTGTAGAGCTGATCGAGAAACGAGGCGGCTCCCGCGCTCAGTGGAGTGATCGAACCGCGCATCGTCTCATCTTTCAAGGTGGTAAAGAGCTGGGTGTGAGGAATCTCGATGCGGCGCCCGTGGCTGTCCGGGCCCGCGTACTTGATCTGGAAGCCAGCATGTTGCCGGCGTACATCCTCATCGCTGTCGAATTCAGGAGCAGGCTGGTTGAATTCGATCGTCAGCTCGTAGGCGCCCCGCTTCAGAGGTAAAGACGAAGACTTGAGTTCGGCGTCGCCGGGCCAATGATGACTGATCAGCACCCAGGTGCGCTGGCCGCGCTTGAGGACAACCCGCCACGCACGATGCTCCGCGGCTTCGCAATCCAGTTTCTCCTCGCCGGGTGCGGGCACACCCGCCCAGAATTCGTAGGTGCCCTCATGGTCCACCAGAAACGATCCCGACCACGTGATTTCAAATCCCTGCGCTCCGCCCAGCCAGGCTCCGGTTGCGTCTTTCATCAGGAACCCATTGTGGACGCTGACAAACTGCATTTGCTCAGGGGTAAGGGTCGTGCTCATCGACGGCAACACGGCCGGCACGGGACAATTCTCTCTGTCACGTGCTTTTCCAAAACCAGCCACCGAACCGCACGGACTGCGCCAAACCACGGCGCCTCCCGCGGGCTTGTACTCGGCCATCAAGCCCGTCCCCGTAAGCCCAAGCAGGGCGGCGAAAGCGCTCCCATTCGGACGAGGGGTCCAGGACACCGCCGGCAGAGTTCCTTTGTCATTCTCCCAATCGGCGGTGGCTTTGTTCTCGTCGCCAAACAACTCACGCAGGATGAGCAGCGCGGGCGCCTCGCCTTCCGGGCACTCCTGTCCGGTTGCGGCGGCCACATGCTGTGATAGATGCTCCGCGATGGTACGGCTGCGGCGGTGAGAGAGAACGAATTGCTTACGGAAGTACTCCCAGCGCTCTTTTTCGTCGCGGTCTTCCACCATTTGTTCCACGGCGTGGGCGAAATCGTCGAAGAGTTGGGCAAACGTCGCCAACATGGCGCGCGGCTGGAAATAGAGGTCCTGGACAGCCTTCTGCTCGTCGTCGTTCAGGCTGTGAACTTGCGTGAGCTTCTTGATGACAGCTTCGTCGGTCAGCGGAACGCGAGTGGAGAGCTGCTGGGCGATGGTGTCGTATTGGAACGGCCCATCGGCGGGAACATTCCACGTCTGAGGAGAGGTGCTGGCGGGAAGAAGGCTAGTGACGAAACGTCTGGAAGCCTCATCCACTTGGTAGCCGGCATGTTCTAGCACACCCGGGAAGAAGTGGCGACCCAGGGCCTGAAGGTCGGCGAGCGCGAAGCCGAAGTCTTCTTGCAGCGCGGCTTCGATTCGCTTCCAATGCCACTCGCGAACGTCTTCTTCGCCCGCGCGCACTTCCAATAGTTTGTGCCGCAAATGCGAAAGGGAAAACTTAGCCTGGTCATCGGGCAGGCCCAGCGGCGAATCCAAGGCCTCGTTCTCATCCTGTATGGGGAATGGATCGTCGCCGTCAAGGTGGTCGCCCGCGGTGAACAAATAGAGGATCTCGCCAATACTGAAGTTGGAGGCAAAGATCTTGGCCAGCACTTCGGCAACGCGCAGCGTGTGTGTGGGTAAGGCGTGCCAGTTGTCCGTGGTCGACTTGGGATCGAAGCCCGCGAGCGTGGACAGAGGATTAAGATTCGCGGTCAGAATCTTGATGAACTCAGGAGTGCGCGGCCCACCGCTGTGGTGGTGACGGGCGTAGTGCTGGATACGGTCGATCAACTGCTGCACCGCCCAGCCCCACATTGGAGCTGTCGGACCAACCCAGAGGGCCAGCAGATGAGTCCTGCGGTCGTCGATGGCGTTAGCCGGCGTTCTGTGCCGCGAGTCTGTCAGTTCCATTCGGAAGTGGTCGCGCAACATTTGGAACGCGGCCAGTTGGCGAATGAAGTCGGGATTGATGCCGTTTTTGTCGAAGAGAACCAGAACATCGCAAATGTCGCGAAGCTGGCCGAAGGGGTAACAGAAACAGCATGATTCCTTCAGCTTCCGCCACAGGCGAATGAAGACCGCAAGCTTTACGAGGTCCTGCTCCAGAGAATGAGTGCTGTCTCCCTCCTGACCAAACTGCAGCCACAGTTTGTCGAGACAGCAGGGCTCACACCGAGGAAACGCTCCGTTCTTCTGGTCGTCGCCATTGTTAAACGAGACGAATCCTGATTGCCACAACTCATAGAACTCACAGTAGCTCAGGCAGGTCCTCCTGAGGAACTCAGGCAACTCGACCACGGTCGCAGTCCAGGGATTGTCGCGGCCCGCAGAAGCAAAGCCGTACAGTTGCCATGGCGCCAGCGTTCCAGTAGCGGCCGCGGACGGATGTGAGGGGCCCGAAGCGGGCGCAACGGACGCAGTGGTCGCGGCAGCTGACGTACTCGCAGCGGGTAGAGGCGATGTTGTTGCTGGAATAGTGTTCGAGGTCGAGCTGTCGTCAGGGTTGTAGCACGGTTGAGGTGCGCGCCCTTGGAACAGCATCGAATATTCTTCTGGCGTGATGCCCAAGTATTCAATGGCGGTATCAATACGCACGGGATAGCGCCATTGATACGATTGAAATCCGGCAGGCTCCTGGACCGGGTCGAGAACAAATTCGGTGATGCATTTACGGAAGGTGCGCATCTCTTCGAAACGGCAGGTACGAAGGTGGCGCAGGTAGGTCCGCGAGACGTCCAGTCCCTGGGAATAGGGAAGACAGCACGATGAAAAATCACCCTTCAGGTTGTTGTAGACCAGCGGTTCAACCGCCTTGTTGGCGTCGACCGGAGTGGCTGGCGTCGAATACTCGGGGAGCGTCGCCAGCAGCTTGGCCGAGTCGTGGCAGCGAGCTTCCTCTTTTTCGTCTGCGCAAGATTCGTCATGGCAGAGACGGTGACCGGCGACGGTATCCGTCGAGGCGTCATACACCGTACCGTTTTTGGGCGAAGAGAGCGAGCCCATGAACTCCAGGCATTCATTGACGATATCGATCATCGGCAACGGCGTTTCCAGGTTTTCGCAACTCGCTTCCAAATCGCCGATGGAGCCGCGTCTCTGACTCACGACCGAACCTAAAGTTTTTGTGGCTGACGGCGTCAGTGGGTTTTCACAGGTTGAGGTCTCTGAGAGCTGGAGCATCTCGCTCAGATACGCGATGGATCCAAGCGGCGAAGCGCAGGGTGCAGGGATGCAGTTGGTCAGCGAGCCATCGGGATTGATGGGCGTGAAGCTTCCATTGCCCTGTGATCCCTGAGGCGGAGGCGGGGCGATCGCAGCCGCGCTGTCGTATAGCGACTTGCCTCCCGGAACAGCGGGCGTAATGGCATAGCCATAAGCAACGGTTCCAGTGAGCGCCTGCTGAAATTGCGCCTTGGGCAGAATCGTGATGTCTCTTGCTGACCTGAAGCCGCGGGCGTAAAGCGCTTCCATAATGGAGAAGGGAAGGTCTCCCGGAACCGGTTGTGCGTTGGGCGAGATTTCGGGGACGACCCTCGCGATGAGATAGAGCTCGTTGATGGTTGCAATCGCTTGAGCGAGCCATTCCTCGGCGCGGGTGTTCGTGCCCGGCGAGAACACACCAGCAACCGCGCTCGCAATCTCGGCAGGTGACAAGGTGCCGGCGCCGAAAGTAAAGCCCGCAGGAAGGTTGCCAACGGCCATGGTGATGGCATCGAAGGTCGGCAGGTCGAAGATTGCCGGCTCACCAGGCGTCAATGTTGGGGCGGCGTTCGGGACGGACGAGACGGTGAAGAACCTCTGTACGGCGAGAATGAATGATTTGATGCAAGCCGCGATGTAGCCGTCTCCGCTTGGCGTGGCGCCTGCGGGCGTGTTGGCCGCCGCCGGCTGGACAAAGGTAGGCAGCCACGAAGGATTTCCCGGCGGTGGCGTGGCGAAGAAGGCAGTCCATTGTGCGGCCGTGGCACTCTTTACGGTTGCAACTGTCGGGTTCGCGGTGGGCGGATTTGTTGTTCCGGGCAACCAAGCCGCAATCTTGGAGGCCAGAGTGACGCCGCCACCTACGACGAAGCCTCGGGTCATTGCGCCCAGGACGATTTGTAGGAAGCCCGCCTCGTTCGGCTGAGCGGTGGCCTGGAGATTGCCGACGTCAACCAGGTTCGGCGGCGGAGGCTGCACGACCAGAAGCGCCCAGATGGTATCGTCGTCCACGCCAGGCGTGTAGAACTGATGGCTTGGCAGCTGCTGCGTAGTAGCGACCAGCCAGGCTTTAACAAGATCCACTAGCGGGTCGGGCCCACTGGCCGGCAAAGAAACCTGCGGGGTGGTGGAGAGAGCGTTGTCGACTCTCAAAGCAGCCAGCCGCCGCGCGGCCTGAACCGCCGAAACCGTACCGGCCGGCGACCCGGCCAGAGAGAATTTTTCCCGATCGTCGTTCGTCTGTGCGATCACGCCCGAGCTGACTGCCTGGCCCAGTTCCAGCAGGATGCGCTCAGGCGTATCTCCCGTCGCGATCTGATAGCGTGCTGCCGCAGAAGTGCTCTTATCTTGCTTGTGACCGAGCGCATAGAAAAATGCGGCTGGCACAGCGAAATTCACTCCAGTCTTGGTGAGGCCTGCCAACAGGACTTCGCTGTCCACGGGCGACGGGTTCGGCAATGAGGCTGGGTCTACCGGAAACTCCAGCAAGGCCTCGGTCGCAGTCAGGCTCAGGTTTTCACAATTGAGAGCAGCCGATGCGGCGGCAACGAACTTGGCCAGCCGTTGGGCACTCGAGTTACGCGTCGAATAAAAGCTGTTGACCGCGCCTTCAAATTTTTGGCGGTCTTGTTCATCGGCGCTGGTGCCGCTTCCCGCGCTTCCGCCGGTATTGGGCGGGTTCGTGTAGAGGGCTTCGAGCGGGTCGGGCGGCGGGGGCAAGATATTCTGCTGGCTCCACACGATGTCGAAAGCCATACGTGTGCATTGGTCGGCGGTGAGGTTGGTGATGTCCGCCCCGGTGAAGAAAGGATCGTTGGCCATAGCCTTTTGCATGGCCGGATAGAGATCGTCAAATCTCGGCGCACTTCCGTCATTGGGTATCGTGAGCGCGATCGAGTTTGAGTTCAGCGGCGGAGCCGGCAACGTGAGATAGAGGCTCGTCTGCGACAAGCCTATTGCCTGATACTGATCAGGTGTCGGAAAATCTCCTACCGTAACGATGACATTGTAAAACTCCGAATCGACGGGGATCGTCTGGCCATTTCTGGTGGCGACAATGGCAACGTCGAGATAACTGTTGGCGGCCGGGGCTGGGTTGAGATTAATGACGGCGGTGGCCACCCCCTGCGGAATCGGAGCCATGCTAAGGCCAAAGATCGAGAACGGCGATTGCTGGTAATGCTGAACGATCCCGGTATTCAGATTCCATGTGAACGTAACCACGGCGTTCTTAGCCAATGTGACATCGTTGGAAAGCGTAAGGGCCTTTCCAGAGGCTCCCAAGACTTGCGTGTTGGCAGGGACTCCGGACGCAGCGGTCACCAGCATGCCGGCGGATACACCGTCGATGCTGTTGAAGCTCACCGTATTGGTGTTGGTGGCCTTGGGATTTACCGTCTGCTGGATTGAGAATGACGGATTGGCGGAGCCCCAGGTCGGATTGATCCCTTTGTATTGGAAGAAGAATGTGACCACGGTGCCGGCCGCGACGGATTTGGGGATCGGGTTGCTTAGCGTAATCTTTTGCGACGTCGGCGGAACCGTTGGCGGAGAGATCGCGGTGACGGTCGTGCCACCTTGGAATTGGCCCGAGTCCGCGGCCGTGACGATCGCGCCTACGGCGATGCCATCGGCGTTAGCGAACTCCAGCTCCGTGCCAAAATCCCCGGCGGCCACCTCGGACGCCTGAGTTGTGACCAGCTTGGTCACCGCCGCAATGTAGGTATTGCCCACCAGCGGCACGGGAAAAAGCGTAAGCGGGGCCAAGGCGACCGGAGTCTGGCCGAGAAGGTGCGCAGCAGTGCGTGGTTCGTCCGCCTGATAAACCTGGATCTGGAGTCCGTCCAAATACGTGCCGAAGGTTCCTCCGTCGACGGATGAGTCGGGATGGATCCTGATCACAAGAAAGCTAGAACTTGCCATGATTGTCTCTCTCCTTGCGTTTCATACCTCTTGACCTGGGCCCTATAACCCGTGGTGAGCACCCCAATCGAGGAAACCTCGAATCAACTCCCCAGCGGCATGCTGCACCGGACCTGCGCCATATTGATCCCAAGATTCCATCACCGGAGCCGGCGAGCCCGATGCCGCGGTTGCCGCGGCTGCCAACGCGTCATCGAGCACACCCGCGCCGACGCCGACGACGGCGGTTGCGCCCCACATGAGCGCTGCATTGAGATCTCCACGATTGTTTCGCTGCTCGAGCTCGGCCGTACGGTTCGCTTCATTCACAGCCCCGTAGACAGTGAGGACCTCTCCGGCAACCTTCATCGCTTGGGCGCCGGTCTCGGCCGCGGATGAGGCAAAGCGAGCCCAGCGACCCGGGGTCGCTGCCGCTGGAGGCACTACGGCCGGCGGCGGTGTGGCGATCGGAGGAGCGGCTTCCGTTACCGGCGCGGCCGGGGTCGCCGGCTTCTTGTATTCAACGGGAGGCATCTTGACCTCTCTCTGCTCCATGACCTGGTAGGTCACGACTCCAGGCTTTTCTTCCTGATGGAGCAGAACGTCGCGCTTCACGCCGCCCTTGTCGATCGACACGGGATCAAGCGCGTCCGGGGCAATGTCCGTCAGCTTGTCGGTCATGGGCCGCGAAGCTACACCGCCCTTCGATCTTTGCCCGTAGTTGAAGAGTTGATCGGGAGCTCCCTCCGCCCGGCCCGCAGGTTTAAGCTCAACGTTGTGTTCTCCCCGCGTTGTTCTGACTTCAAGATCCTTCCGGCCCGGCCGCATGCTGCCTGGCGTGCTCGAGCCTCCGCGTCCCGTGGAAACTTCCGGCCTGGCCTCACCATAAGGCCCCAGGCCGCGATTAAGTCGCTGCGGCAGCGCCCCGGGCTTCTTGCCTGTACCAACAACAGCTCGATGAACTTCTCCGCCCAATTCTTTGCTGTTGTCGGGCATCGTGACGACCGTACTGGGTTTTTCCGGTGGTCCCGATTGAGTACCGTCCACGTCGGACAGTCGAATAGGGTCATTGCGGCAGTAGGCGTACAAATTGTTCCCATCGACCAGCCCGGCTGGATCGCAACTGGTCCATCTCCCCAGCCAGGGCGCGTAGTAGCGGGCTATCGCGTAGTAAAACCCGGTTTCCTCATCGCGTTCTTTTCCGATATAGCGATAGCGCTTGGGACTGGCTTCTACCTGCTCGCGCACGGATTGGTAGGACGTGTTGCCGTGCGGATAGTACTCTTCGTACGAAATGATTGCCGATGATTCATCCAGTTCTAGCGCCGATGAGTTGAGGTGATTGCTGAATTGATAGCGGACCAGAGTGCTCGGCAGCGATGTGCTCCCTCGATCCGCATCGGCAGTTTTGGTTTCGACAAGGGCCACCCGCTTCTTGTCGTCCATGATGTGGACTGACTCGCGCTCCAGCTTGGTCTCGCCGCCTGGGGCGTACTCGCGATAGATTTCGAAGCCGCCCAAATAGATGCGCTCGTATACCTTCGCCCCGCTTGCGTAGGTTGTAACTTTGCGAACGCGTTGTCCTGCCGCGCTATAGACATAATATGTTCTCTGCACCCGGTCGTCGTGCGCTACCTGGCTTTGCGTAGTGTGCAGTTGATTCTTGAAGTCCCACACCATTTCAGGCAAATGCGGCATGCGCGTCATGTTCCCGTTGGCGTCGTGGTGGTAGTGCTCGTCAAGCTCGCCGACGTTCGTGCCGGTCAGCCGATTGTTGGCGGCGTCGCGGCTTGAGTCGCCATAGTGATAGACGCTCGTCCAGTCGCCGCCGGCGGCTGAATGGATCACCCTAAGAATGTTCCCGACAGCGTCGTACGTGTAGCGGTCCTGGTATCTCCGCATGGCGTGACCTTCGCTGGGCAGGGGGAGATTCGTTCGGGGCGAATCGTTGTAATCGATCTGCGGCCTCGACAACTGACCGATGTGCTCGCGGCCATCAGCTTCGATAAGGCGGTACAGCGCGTCGTACACATAGCTGTTGCTGGCGGAAGCAACCTGATTCCGGAAGAAGACCTTTTCCTGCGCGCCATCGTGAATGAGAGTGATGTTACCTGCGGGATCGTAGGTATAGGCCAGGTCTTGGAGAGGAACATTGTGCGTTCGGCGCGTGGTCCTCAGATTCAAAAGGCGGAAGGTCAATGGATCGTAGGAGTAATGGGTGCGCGCGCCGTTGCCATAGGCGATGAATTCGCGCTGTCCTTTCGGGTTGTAGCTGACCTCACTCACAAAGCCCGTGGCTGTGAGCGATCCATGCAAATTGACCTCTACTCGCTCGATCAAACTAGTGAGGTTGTAGTGCGGGTGTATGGTGGTTTTGTCCGGCAGAGTGGAAGCGAGCACGCGATTCAGCGCATCATAGGTGGCGCTGCTGAGGTGCTCCGCGGAGTCGAGCTCGAGTGCTCGGAACCAATTCACCTCGGTTGCGCGGTATTCGATGAGCAACTGTCGCGTGCTAGCCAGCAGATTGCCCTTGAAATCGCACCGAAGATTGGTGGCGATGCCTGCGCTATCGTATTGACGGTATGTTCGTGTGCGCAGGTTATGGGTGGCGGCGTCGGGCTGGCCTTCACCATAGACGGTGCGCTCCGAAAGCTTCAGATGACCCTGGTCTCGTTTGAAAAGGAGTTCGACCGGGCGGCGTAGCTCGTCATACCGGGAATGGAGTTCGTGCTGCCGGCTGTCCCAGCTGCGAATCGGTTTCCCGGCCACGTCATTCAGGAACCAACGCTGACCGGCGTCGGCGCTGTTTTGATGAATCTTGGCGTCAATCATGTTGTAGTCGTAGGACATGATCTGTCGCTGGAGGGCGTCGATGATCGAGAGTTGACGGCCCTCGATATCGAACTCGGTACGATTGGCAAAGTATTGGTCGTGGGCCACGCCGTCGCGAGCAAAACGATTGTGCGCAATGGTCAAGTAACTTCGATCCAGCGGGTCGAAGAAGGTGGTCGTCGGTGTGTTCGCATGCACGGAAGCCTTCTCCGCTGCTGTCTGTTCTGCTTTTCCCAAGACACCGCTCGCGCGCTGTGCAAACCACGTTGGGAAGTAATTCTCACGCGGGATCTTGGCCAGGAAGCTGCCGACGTCAGCGTCGTCCGCAGGATCGCCTTCGAGCACCGTGTCGTTAACATCCCAGGCTTGCTGCTGCCACGGATCAAATACCACCTTTTCAAAGGTCTGATTGGGATGAAGCGTCGCGATGACACGCTCGGGCGGATCGTAAATAAGGATAGGGCTAACGCCTACACGTTTTGCGAACTCAAACTCCTGGGTTGCGCTGAAAAATGGTTCGTATTGGCGTACTGTTTTTCCCTTGTTATTGAAGATGGTCCAGCCGCTGCCTACCCAACGGGGATCCACCGTTGGACCACCTTCCGCCAGCGGTCCCGGCGCCGCCTGCATTTTTTTCTGTATCTCGCGGTTGAAACCGTCCGAGTAGGAAAATGAGTGCTGAACCCGGGTTTTCACTCCCGGCATCAGGTCGGAGAGATGAGTTTCACGTGTCATGGTATAGACGACGGCCGGTTCAGGCTGCGCTTGTTTGCGCGTGCGCTCAAACGCAAAGAGGTCGTACACCATGCGAGTGGTAGCGCCCTGCAGGATTTCCCAGGGATCACGCAGGGGATGCTGGATATGATCAAGGATCGTTCGCTCTGTAAGGTCGGCTACAAAACCTTCCAGCGTGTCGCCCTGGCTATCTCCCTTCTTTCCCATAATCGCGGTACCGACCACCATTCCCAAAGCGTCGAAGGCGATTTGGGAACGGTTTTCATTAGCATCGGTTAGGCGATAGGGCGAGAGAACGCGATAATCGATTGCCGAGTGCAAAGTGTTTTCGAGCGGATCGCGCGACTCGACGGCTGCCAGGTCGTGCGCATCGTAGCCTAGGGTCGATACGTTTCCAAACGGATCGCGAAACCGCATCGGCAAGAAGAAATGACGCTGGGCGTGGTGGAGCTCTTCGACAGGACCGTCGTTTGGTTGACGGGAATAGAAAACCGTTCCCGCTTGAGTCCACCAGTGGCCGTCCCCATCCAAATCCACATAGCCGCCCTCGTCACCCAGCACGGAAGGAGGATCAGGCAGCAGGTTCTCCTCAGGCTGATGGGGTCTGGGGCGCCGATAGATTTCCCCCAACAGACCTGGAGTGAAAGTGAGCTTGTAACTCTCGCCCGGGAGCGCCAAAGCTTCGAGCGCGGCCGAGGGCAAGATCCGATCAAGCGCATTGCTGCGGTACAGCATGCGGTTTTCTTTCAAGAGCCTTCGATAAGGCGCAGAAGTCACTGCACCCTTGGCGTAGAGATCCTCGTAGGGCAAGTCGTGATGCCCATCGCTCACTTGCGCGACTTTCATCGCCAGTTCGTGGAAGCGAAACAGATTCGTAACGCCAAATTCACGGGCCGATGGGGTAACGTGGATCAATTCATAGGTCCGTGTTTCCGCCAGCAATGGGTTGCGGTAAGCATCCGCATGCCGGACGGCGTTGGTGTAGCGATTGCTATTGAAGCTCAGGAGGATTGCCTTTTGCTTTTCGCGATCGGCATCCGTAAGCAAAGGGGACGGATCGGCGAAGCGCCTGCCGTAACCGGCACTGGCCGACTTCAATAGGTTTCCGTAATCGTCGATTTCCAGGTTGATATCGTGCGTGACGCGGGGGTCTGCGCGGAGGCAGCCGGCGATGTCGAAGAGCTTGCGTTCGTAGTTGAAAGTTACGGTCTCGCGCGCGTGTGTGAAGAAGACGGCATGTCGATTTCTTCCGCAGGGCTGCAGCGGCCGGATGGTGAAATTGCTCTCCGCAACGGTATAGGGCCTGTTGGATTCTTCCTTGCCATCAAGCGCGTAGACTTCTTGCCGTAGCACCGATCCCTTCAGAGACCGGCAGGCTTCGCGAGCCTCTTCGGGGGTGAGATGGCTTGGCAGAATCGTGTCGTCCAAGAGCATGGCTTCGAACTGGCTTCGATCGAGATCGCTTTCGCGGTAATACTCATGCGCCAGATGCCGGGAGACGAAGCCGCTGCCCAGAAAGACTCCGGTGTGAAACCAGGTCTTGTTCAGAACCGGAGGCACGTTGGATTCGGCGTTGATGTTTTCCCCGACCGGGAACGCGTCACTCCGGCTCAGGGTGGCGAAATCTTCGGTGTCGAGTTGATCGACTCTTCCAAAGCCGCGGAACTCGCGCTCTACTCCATCGAAAAAGCCATGATGGTAGGCGTACGACGTCACGAAGCGATTGCGGCTCACGTAGTCGTATGTCTCCACTCTCTTCACCACGTGGACAGGAAAGGGCAGGCGCGTGATCCACGGGTTTCCGGCAGCCTCATCGGCAAGATAGAACTCAGTTGACGATGCGTACTCAATGCGAGTCTCGGCGCCCAGGTTGTTACAGATATTGATCAACAGGTGAGGTTTCTGACCGCACATCAGATCTACGTAGTGAAGGGGCCGTCCCTCATCCGCCGGCAGGATCGATGACCACAACAGGCACGCGGTACCGCGTCCGAGGAAATCGACGACGGAAACGGCTGTCTGATCGTTAGCGGCGGCAAACGGCCGTAGCGTGCGGGCGCTGGACCATCCGTTGCCTGACTCGTTCAGAAAAATCTTGATGCCTTGGGCCCCAAGGTACAGCAGATCGGTGTTTCCAGAGCCATCCGTATCCGCCAGCCTGACTCGTTTCTGATCGAATAAATCCGGATCGTCGAACCATGGAGAGTTATCCATGGTGATCTTGCGCCCGAATTTTCCGTATCCGAGGTTGGGCCAATAGCAGACTTCCCCGTTGCGCACGCGCACAAGATCGGACAAGCCGTCGCCGGACATGTCCGCGAGGTAGATGGATTGCGTGCCGTCGGCGAACACCACGTGCGGGCCCTCACGCTCGTCGTGGGGCACCGGAACTCGCACCGCCTCGCCAAATCCTTCTTTCAGCAGAGACCGATGCCAGGTAAAGGCATCGTCTTCGGTGATGAGAACGTCGGCAATTCCGTCGCCGGTGATGTCAACAAACCTCAGGTTAGGGTCATTCCAGTCGCACACGGGAAGCGATTGGAAAGTGAGAAAATCTCCCCAGCCCTCATCAAAAGTCCGCTCGTAAAATCCGGGCACGGAGGAACCAAGCTGTACCAGATCCAGATTACCGTCGCCGGCGATATCGAGCAGTTGTTGTTTCCCCCGCCGCAGACTCGCCAGCGAAGGTTTCGGGGCGACGAGCTCAAGCGGGCGAAAGCGGCCGCCTCCCGCGTTGGGCTTGTAGAACCAGGAATCACCCTGCTCCATCAGGACGCCGGAAATTCCTTCGCCGTCCAGATCCACCCACTTGTAATTCTGACCGTCAATTCCGCCCGGCAGGTTCTCCGGATCCCCTTCGCGGACTTCGTATCCCGTAAATGACGGATCCTCTAGAGGGCTCGAAGTGTAGGCCAGGTCCAGCGAGGGGAGCGATCTCTTTAGGTAGCGTCCGTCCGGGCGGCGCGTGTAACCGGATTCGGTCGTGCGGAAAATGAAAGAGCCGATCGCCTTCTCTCGGTATTCGAATTCGGTGGACCGAACCAGATAGTCCTCAGTTCCCAGCTCCTCCGGGAAGTGGTGGAACATGAGTACCCGCCGGCACAGGCGATTTGTACGGACTTCGAACCCGGAACGGTAACTGGAGAATGCATCTTTGCGCACAGGCCATTCGCAGCCCGGCCCCGTTGTGGGAGATGCCTGGGCCCATATCCAGCCGTCTCCATCCGGAGCATCCTGGCTGTAATGTCCATCGCCGTAGTCGAGAATGGCCTCAAACATCCAATCCGGCATCGCCAGGCCCGGAACGTGAAGATGGGAGTGGCGGAAACTGGGCAGATTTACGTCAAGCAACAACGGCTTCCGGTTGCCATAACGAATGCGCTTCAGATAACGATTGGCTGTGCGCGTGCGATTCGCCTCATTCGCCTGGCCGGGATCAATGCCCGAATCGTTCTCCGCGACATAGTCATAGACGATGGTGTTACCCTTGTCGTCGTAGCTCTCGCACATGAGCCAGCTGAACACATGGCGTTGATTGTGCGGATCGGAGATGCGCGACTCTGAAGTTCGGCCGTACACCGTCAAGATGTTGTCTTTGGAGATTGACCGCCAGTGCGCGTCGCCATCGTCCAGGCGCGTCCAGCGCTCGATGCGAGCAAAGAGGCCTTCGATGCGGGGCCGATAGCGCTTTACGTGGTAACCTTCTCTCTCGTACTCTTCATAGACCCAGCGACTATGGGTGTCTCTTTCAAGAACCGGAACCAAGTCTTCGGCGCCGGACAAGATAAAGACGTCGGATTCTTCGCCGTCGCGATAGTGAGGCAACCCTTTGTCGGTTTTGCGCGTGATGCTGGGTAGCGAGAGGTTCCAGCCGATGCCAAAGGCGCCGTTCCCGGAGCCCGAGTCGTACGACAACGACAATTGTGGACCGAACCCTGAACGCCCTACGCTCAAGGCAATGGGAACGGTCAGGGAACCAGTGCCGGTAGCCGCGTTGGCCGTGAATTTCTCGCCGATGCCGCGAATCGCTCCGCCCCCTTTCGGCAGGCTGATCTGGGGCGCGGCAAAGGGCGAACTCTCTGTGCTGGATCTCGCTGAGTCTTGATTCGGGGATGGTTCGTGCGTCATAGATCCATTTCTAGAGTCATTTTCCAGAGATCAGGGGGTTGGGGAAGGGACTACTCTTTTCCCAAACACCAAGCATGATTACAACAGTCTTCGCTTATTAGTGACGAATTCAAATAAACGTTTCATTGAAAGACTGAGAACTCTCGTCAGAAATCCAAGCCGAGTACATTTTCGGCATGTAAGAATGCATCCGTGCGATACGAATGCAGTACTAATGCATTGCTGTGCTTAGCCAAGCGCTTAATATCAATCATGTGACTACGTTCGTGGCCTTCAATCTGGTTTCCGCCCAGTACCTCAACCTGCGCACCGTGATCAGCTAGAAAAAAACCCACGTGTCCTCGCCCTTGATCAGCCAGCTCCTGCTTTGCGCTCTTGAAGACCACGATATCGCCAGGAACTGGATGTGTCGTCGCTTTTCCAAAGGAACGAAAACTTCCCGAGCTTGCACTGTGAGTTGCTGGCCCTTTGCCGGCCTGGACAAAGCACCAATTCAGGAATGCCGCGCACCACGAGGTCAGGTCACCTTCCGGCTTTGTGGCGGTTGCCTCGAAGAATGTCACAATCACTGGATTCCAACGCTCAGGCCATCCTCTAACATAAGGCTGCCATTCTTTGTTCAGCTTGCCGCTACCCACATCCAGAAAGTAGCGCGCAACGTTGAAAGGGGTCGGTCCGGCTGGGGCACCGCCTAGAATTGATTGTGCGACTCTGACTTCAGCCTTCAATGCGGGCACTTTGCCGAGTGTTCCCGAGGACGGCAACGGTCCTTCATAGTCCGCAGACGTACCGATACCTGCGGGAATACCAGCCTGAGCCCCAGTGGTACCAGGAATAGTGATTCCCATCCGATAGCTCATAGCCGCATATCCCAAACTGCTTATAAATGCTCGACGAGTGATCATCTAGCCTCCAATATAGCTGCGCTTAATCCGGTTGCACGAGGACTCAGCAGCTTCTTACTCAGATGCGAACTCTTGGCATCATTCACGTTCCCCGTGGCGTACAGACTTTGAGTTTGCCGTTTCCAATGAGTCCGAAGAGCAGCGCGCGGGGCCCGTATGGCCTGGCAAAGTCATCGGGCAGTGCTTTCAATTTCTTCACCGCATCAAAGACAGCACGATCCAGAGTGTAGCTCTGATCCGCGTTGTTCCTTTCAAAAGTGTCGGTAAGCATTTTCAGAAAAAGACCGCCCATTTTCCCGTTGATCTCCACGGATGATGCAACGACCGCGTTCACACCGTGCAAGTTGAACTCCCGGGCAAACTCGAACGCGCCGGGGTTTGCGGTACCACACGCGTCAATGATGGCCACCGAAGGCGTTGCGAATCGCCGGTGCACGTTCGTGGCAAAGATAGCCGACACACTCTGGTCGACAAAGTACAAGCTGTTGTTCTCGTGATGGCTCAGGATCAGGATTGCGGCACTGGTTCCCGTATCAGGCTGATCCGGCTCCAGCCAGTTTTTGAATTGCCCGAGGTTCTCATAGACCTTAGCAGTTGATTGTCGGCTCTGGAACTTTGCAATCCATTCGTTGAATGGCGCTCGTGCCTGCAATAGCGGATTGCCTGCCAGATTCGTAGGAGGCACAAGCAACGTCCATTTATCTATACATGCAGCCGGTGAAGAATAATCCTGCAACTCAAGGGGAGACTGGATGCGGAAATGGAACCCAAGAAACTCTTTGCGGTTAGCCGTAACCCTTACGCGGGCAAGCCCCAACGGAATGAAAAAGCCTTGATCTGGCTCTTGCGGCAAAAGTCGCACAAATAACGAGGGCGCGACGCCTCCAGGCTGCTCGTGAGCAACCTTGTCCGCCACAAACTGGCGAAAGGCTGTATCCGCCTCAGACTGCTTCCCGTCTTGTGTATGAAAGATAAGTCCGTATAGCGCATCACCGGAGTTATTGAATGTATCTTCGTTAAATGCCGGACCACTGTCAGAGTCCAGGCCATTTGCAGCAACTTTGACGCCCGGAAGTACTGTTTGAACGAATTGCTGATGGAACCAATCAGCGCCCCGGCCGACTTTCCAAATCTTGAAGTCGTTAGCATCCCAGTTGCACGTATTGCAGCGGAAAACTCCCACCAGATTCTGGGAGTCTAGTTCGATGAGATGCAAAGCTGCATCAGGGAAACTATCTCGGCTCGTCGTATCGACTCCACGCAAGCTGCCAGTTGTCTGCGCACGCACGCAAGGGTCCCCGGCCTTTGCCACGATGCACGCCGAGAGCGATAGCTCGTCAACGGGCCTTCCACCAGCCCAAATCGAGAATGTAATCGCAGCTGCCCCTACCGCCTTGTCCTTGGTGTTGATCCGGAAGATTGCCTTTCCAAACGTAAAAGGAGCATCCCCGTTGTGTGTTGCCAGATAATCGAACGGAGATCCCGTCAACTCAAACCCTTGCTGTCGTGTGTCTCTCAGTTTTTTTAGATTGATGGGAAGCTGCCGCAGCCGCTGATTACCGTCCAGTTTCTCGAAAAAGCGTTCGTCAGGGATTGCCAGCACGTTCACGATCGTCTGATCGTTCGGGTTTCGTGCCAACCAGTCATCGAAGGATGCGCCTACCTCATGGGAATATGCCTGGTGCGCATACTTCTCATACTGAAGAGCGGCCAAATCAATCACCAGGAGGTAACTATGTCCCGACTCCATGTCCACTGGCCTGAAGGCCGGCGAATCAACCTCGGTATTCTCTGTCCATATGTTCCACACTGGCTCTTGGAACTTCTGCAGTAGCAGATGTGGTGGTTCGCGATCCCTACAACCCTGAACAATGAGAGTGACTGTCGCCGTCACTGTTAGGAAACAAGATACTGTTAAGATTTTCTTCAGCGTTTGCGTCATATGCTCATCCAATCGCAGCCACCGGATCAATGGCCTCGTTCAACTATTTGTTCTTAATCTCTCCCAAATCTACGTTCTCGGCAGCAGCCTTGTTCTGTGGTCCTAAATCAACATTCAGCCAACCGTTCCAGCCTGATTGACCTCCGAGGGTGCCTGCGTGAGGCTGCTTCTTCGTATAAACTGCGACAATTAACGGACTCGTGGACTCAAAAACGTAGTGGCCCTTGGTGGCGTTGTTCACTTTGAAACCGAGGGCGGAATCTTTACCAATTACCGTGCCAACCTTGCCTTTGAGCGAGTCGGTTAGCGTCGCCTCTAAATCCGCATTTGTTTGAGCATTTACGGTCACCTCAACCTTGAGGGAAGTTACAACGATGTCCGAATAGACCAGCACGAGATTCCCAGCTGTGAGCGCATCCTTCTCCAGTTGGTGACCGCTGGGGCTACTTATGTGATCTAGCATTTCCTTTCTACGCAAGGTGCGTATTTCGATGGGGCCGGTGGTTAGAATCACAGAGGTGTCCTTGGCCTTGGACAAATCGAAGGACAAATTCAGAGCTTGCATGATCTTGGGCAACAGTGCCTTAAATCCGAGGGCCTTCTTCTCCTCTTCGGTTAGGTTAAGTCCTTGACCCGCAGCGACTGAAGCATACTGAACTCCACTGGCTACCAGCCGCAGTCTATTAGCCGCGGGGATGAGATCTACTTTGGCATCATCGCTAATTCCTAAACAGTCCCAGGTAACGCAAATCTGCTTACTCACCTCAACTTTTGACTCGTATGCCGTGGCAAGCCCAAAATTATCTACTGGGTAAGTTGAAAACTTATATCCCTTTGTTGCGCTGTTTCCAATTGCGGCCTTCACTTTCTTTGCCATCAGTTCGCCGTAGTCAGTAGCGAATGCCGATGACGTCACCAGTACGATCAGAATCCCCGTCAGTTTCTTAAGCATTTCAAGTCCTTCCTTTCAAAACGTGTGATCTTTTTAACCTCACCCTGCATCTCTCGATCTTCATGGCGGATTATTCACTCGGGCTGTCACGGTGCTGGCGCCGTGCAAACCTTGAGCTTGCCGTTTCCAAGGAGTCCGAACAAAAGAGCGCGCGGACCGTATGGCTTGGCACGAGGGTCGTCGTCGCTCTCGGGTTCTGCTTGCAGTTTGTTTATCGCATCAAAGACAGCACGATCCAATGTGTAACTCTGATCCGCGTTATTTTTGTCAAACATGTTGACAAGGTCGCTTAGAAAAAGACCGCCCATCTTGCCGTTGATCTCCACGGATGATGCGACGACTGCGTTTACGCCGTGCGAGTTGAACTCCCTAACAAACTCGAAGGCACCGGGGTTTGCAGTTGCACATGCGTCCATGATTGCCACCGAACCCATTGCGAACCGTCGCGAGACGTTCTTTGGAAAGATGGCCGAGTCACTTTGATCTTTAAAGTACAAGCTGTTGCTCTCGTGATGGCTCAGAATCAAGATTACGCGACTAGTTTCCGTCTCCCCTGGTTTCGGGTTCAGCCAGGCATAGAACTCCCCGAGATCGTCATAGACCTTAGCCGTCGCGTTTGCGTTCCCGAACTTTGCGATCCAATCGTTGAAAGGAGCTCGCGCCTCCATTAGCGGATTGAGTGACAAACTCTCAGGCGGCACAAGCAGCGTCCATTTATTTATGCATGTGGCTGGTGATGAATAATCCTGCAGCTCCAGCGGAGACTCGATGCGAAAATGGAACCCTAAGAAATCCTCGCGTTCAGTGGAGACCTTCACACGAGCCAGCCCCATCGGAATGAAAAAGCCGTTGTCTTTCTGCTGTGGTAAGAGCCGGACAAACAGCGATGGCGCTATCCCTCCGGGTTTCTCGTGAGCAACCTTTTCGGCCACGAATCGACGAAAAGCTGCTTCCGCTTCCTCATCTTGCGTTGGAAAGATAAGGCTGTACAGAGCATTCCCAGCATTGTTGAATGTTGCTTCATTAAATGAAGGATCGTTCTCAGGATCAACTCCATTCGCACCGAGCTGGATGCCCCGCAGCACTGTCCGGGCAAATTGGTCACGCAACCACGCAGCACTGTGGTCCACTTTCCATACCTTGAAATCGTCAGCACCCCAGTTGCACGTGTTGCAGCGGAAGACGCCAATCAGTCCATTCTGCGAAGCAGGCTCGATGAGATGCAAAGCCGCATCAGGAAAACTGTCTCGGTTCGTCGCATCTACTCCGCGCAAGCTGCCGGTTGCTGGCGCACGAGCGCAAGGGTCCCCGAGCTTGGCGACAATGCATACGGAGAACGACAGCTCATCGACCGGTCTGTGATCAGCCCAGATCGAGAATGTGATTGCAGCCGTGCCTACTGCGTTGTCCTTGGTCTTGACCCTAAAGATTGCCTTTCCAAACGTGAAAGGAGCATCCCCATTGTGCGTCGCGAGATACTCGAAGGGAGATCCCGTCAACTGAAATCCTTGTTGCTGTGTTGCTCTCAGCTTCTTCAGATTGATGAGAAGCTTCTGCGACCGTTTGCCGACCATGTTCTGAAAAAAGCGGTCGTCAGGGATTGCCAGCACTTTCACCGTGGTCTCGTCGTCCGGGTTTCGTGCTAACCAGTTATCGAATGCTGGGCTTGCCTCGTGGGAGTACGCCTGGCTTGCATACTTCGCATACTGGAGAGCCGCCAAATCAACTACCAGGAGATAACTATGTCCCGGCAGCATGTCCACAGGCTTGAAAGTCGGTGAATCAACCTTCGTATTTTCCGTCCAGACGTTCCACACGGGCTCGTGGAACTTCTGCAACTCCAGCGGTGGTGGTGTCAGCTGCGGCATCGGCGTTGGGGCGCCGTCTTTGGGCTGTCCTTCGCCGCCGCTGCCGGCGGCTCCGCCGCCGGCGGCTCCGCCGTGCGTGTGCACGCCGCCTGCCATGGTTGTTGCGGGAACTCGAACCTTGACCTCAATGCCCTGCGTTTGACCGACGGCCACTTGAAGGTTGGATAGAATGGCAACTCGAAATCCACGCGCGAATACCTTTATCTCATATGTCCCTGGTACAAGGTCTGTTAGGTTGAAGTTGCCTTCTGCATCAGACATCGTCCTTGCGTCTACATGATCCTCAGCAGAAGATTGGACTCTTGCGTCGATCCGGGCTCCGGGTACCCGAGCCCCAGAAGCGTCAACTACAGAGCCACGAAGGCTGCAACGGTTGTCTTGTGTTGAAGCTTCTTGAAACAAAAACATCGCGGCAGTCACCAGCACAGCACACGCCCGCCAAACACTCCGGCCAGCTCTTCTCTGATTCTTGCGAAACAGACTCCCGCAAGACGTCAGGTTTTCCGCGACGGCACGACAGCGGGCTGTCTGACGTTTTTGACGTTCGGATGGGGGATTCTGATCGTTGTGTTTCGGATCGCTTGTTGCCATGACGCCTCTTTTCGATCGAAGGACAAATTGATGTGCCTAACTCTTGCTTCGGCGAACCCTTCGCATGACCTTCATCATCTAAATGATCGGGAAGCAAAAACATTTCACAACAATATTTTGCTGCGATGAAAACAGGCGCTGTGTGCGACCCACGATCTTGGTATTTATGTGCTCAATGCCCCTGAACAGTTGATAAACGAGGTGATACACTGCCAGAGGCGCGATAGATACGCGCAGCCAATCTCTACGTTCTAGTCGAGACACGACACAGAAAATAGTTCTTATTTTGAACAGCCACTCTTAATACCTGCCATCAATTGTCCTCCGCGACAAACGCCGAGGGTTCTCCATGAAAATCTCGCTTCCCTGCGATCCTTCTTCAAACTCTCACTGTCCCGGAGCTATTTACGTTGACTGCAGAGCAGAGTCTTCGCGAAGGCCTTCTCACTGGCGGGCAACACCGAGGGCCTATAGATTCAGCAATTAGATTAGAGTTTGTTAAAGATTCGGTGATATCCAATACACAGCCAGTCGATTCGTGGTTCGCTGGGACAGCCGGATCCATGGTCGTCATAATTTATTTGCAAATAAAGACTGAAATACTTTTCCTAACGGGTCATATATGTGTGTAAGTCGGCGTAGAATTCATCGCTGTTGGAACGCGGCAGCGGACGCCGAACCGTATCTCGATACGTTCTTCACGTCGAGTATGCGACCGACACAACTCGACAATTGTCCTGAGAGGAATAAAATGAGCCACCAAGAAACCAAACCCATTGCTGATTGGGCGATCATGGTGTACATCGCGGCTGACGACATATTGGCTAACTTTGCTATCGAATCTCTGAAACAACTGAAGAGAGCGGCGGGAAGCGATAAAGCTACGGGAACCAATATATTAGTGGTCGCGCAGGTTGATCTTGATGGCCACGCGAAAACCAGGAAAACCCGCCGCTACATTTTTGATGGCACTGGGGACAGAGACTCATCGATCGAAAATAACCTTTGGTATGGCGACGATCAGGGCTCGGGCGAAATCGCGGGAGTACAGCCTCCGGCAACGCTCACCGATGTTGATGGATCTGCAGCCAAAAGCGAATCGATCCGTAAGCGCCACCTTCCTCTAATTCCCGGTGAAATGATAGAGCCCGTGACCCTTACAGGCTTCATCGAGTTCGGGTATAAACAATGTAACGCCAATCGTCACTGTCTGGTTGCGTGGGGACACGGACCTAGTCTCTTTGAGGAGGCCGATGCTCGGGCCGCCCGCTCGCGCAATGAGGACTCCGATGCTAGCACCGCCTGCTCGCGCAATGTAGAGTCACCGAAGCTCTATATGAATCCTAAGGAATTGGGTAAGGCCGTCAGAGACGCCCTGCAGGGGAAGAAACTGGACATGATCGGAATAGATGCCTGCTCGATGAGCATGCTCGAAGTAGCTTACGAGCTCAAAGACTGCGCAGACTTTATGATCGCCTCACAACAAGAAGTTCCGGACGCAAGTTTTCCCTATGAGCAGCTGGTTCCGGTGTTCCGGAAGTACCCGAATGAAGTGGAAGAAATCTGTCGGATCGGGGCAAAAGGCTATAAGTTGACTTACCAAGACTATGTTTTTACCAACCGTACCGCACTGAAGAAAGTTACAATTTCAGCCCTGCAGACCAAATGTATCAAGTCAGTTGTTGCCCCGCTGAAAGAGCTTTCCCAGGCGCTGGAAGCAACGCGCGACAAGGCGATGCGCAAATTAATCTTTGATGCGCGAACAGGCGCGAAGGGCTTTGTGGGTGGTTTGTACGTTGATCTTCACGACTTTTGCGCCCGCTTGCAGGAGAAGTTGGACAAAAACAATATGGGGGCGGATGTTTCGCGTCTGTGTAAACAGATTTGTGAGGCCATCGACCCGACCCAGGATTCAACGGCGCCTGTTGATCGGTTTGTGATTGCAAACGAGACGACGGATTCCGGACACTGCCACGGTGTTTCCATCTACTTCCCGTATCTAGGAGACGAGGAAAAGACACAGATTGAGTCGATCCCAGTAAAAGGTGGAACGAACGCACCAGTCAAGAGTGCGGATTTCCTTAATGAGATACGTCGGGGTGAAATTGAGCAAACCGAGAAGTATCATCACGAACTGGGACTTTCGACTGAAACCGGCTTGGACAAGTTCATTGCTAGCTGGTCCCGCATTTTGGCCGAAGAGGCGCCAGACAAGCTTGACGAACGATATTCAGCGCAGCAGTGCGCGCGAAACTTACTCGCGTTATGCCAGAAGTTGGAAAAATGCGAAGGACGCGACAAACAGACGCCCATGACTCAAGTTCTGGCCACGTAAATGTTGGTGCGACTGTAACGAAATGTGGATTGTGTGTCATTTATCGTTGCTGGTTGGAATGGGTATTTCATTTCCGGCCTTGCTCTGTGCTCGCGAGACCGGTTCAGGCAGCTTTCCGTTGCCTGACGGTCTGGGGGCAACTCAAGAGCGGAGCCATGTCAGCGCACCCTACACTGAGCGTGAACTGAACAGTCTGCGCGGCGAGGCTGAAGCGGCCTTTGAAAAAGGTGCACTGTTGCGCGGCAGCCAGACGCAGACGAATCTTAGGTCTGCGATTGTTCAGTTCCAGATGAGCGCGCGCTTTTTCAAAACGGCGCACTCGCAAAGCGGAGCGACTCGCGCTTATCTTCAGATCGGCGAGACCCGCTTTATCTTGAGTGAATACAATCAGGCCCTGCGTTCTTATCTTCGCGTTCTCAGTCTTAGCGGAACAGACCTTAGTTTGCAGTGCCAAGCTTTGAGCGGCTTGGCTCGCACATATGCAACAGTCGGACAGTCGTCGGAGGCCAACCGCTATTCCCAGCAGGCGGTTGATGTCTGCGAAGGTATTCCCAGTCTGAAGTTACAGGCCGACGCGTTGGAAGCCCGTGGAGAAGCCCTCTCGAACTCCAATGACGCGGTGCAAGGAACGGTGTTCCTCCGCCAAGCACAGGAACGTTTCGCCCAGGCGCACGACGATGATGGCCAAGCCCTGGCACTGCTGAACCTCAGCTACGCCCGCTTCCCCAATGACTATGGGGAAGGGGTCCGGTTGGCCGGACAAGCTATGGCGCTTTGGGCTGCCAACAAGAACGGTTATGGGGTTGCCCGGGCAAGAGGCGCCCTGGGATTTTTTGCCGTTGTCACCGGGGAATGGGAGACCGGGAAATGTAATTACGCGCTGGCTCTGCCCGCATTCAGAGGGATAGGCGACCAAGACAGTGAGGCGGCTGCGCTGGACGGCTTGGGCAAATTGAATCTGAAAATCGGAGATGCAGAAACGTCCCTGAAAAACTACCAGCTCGCCCGAACCATCTTTGCCAGGCTTCACGATTATCTGGGAAGCGGTGAAGCGATCTCGGGTATGGTCGACGCTCTGAGCAGACTGCAGCGGTACCCGGAGTTGCTCCGGCTATATTCGAGCAAGTTGCCTCAGGTGCGTAAAGCCAAGAACCGCGCACAGGAAGCATCGCTTCTGGCTGATATGGCAGACGTCTACCGTCGAAAACGCAAATACGTTCGTGCAGAAGCACTCTATCGCGGCGCCTTAGAGATTTACCATTCTATAGACCAGTCGATCGGCGAAAGCGACGCCTTGATCCGTCTGGCTGAACTCAAAACCGAGCAACGAAACTACATGCAGGCTATCGCTCTCCTGGAGAGCGCTCTGCCCCTGAAGGAAAAGAACGCCCAACCCGAGGACATGGCCCAGATCTACTATGAACTGGCCTACATCTACCGCCGGTTGAACCGACTGGAAATCGCGCGATCAGCCATTGAAAAAACAATCGTACTCATCGAATCGCAAAGGATCAGGATTGCGCAATTTGATTCGCGAGCTTCATACTTTGCTTCCGTTCACAGATACTACGCGCTTTACATCCAGGTGCTGATGCTACTTCACCGGGAACACCCGAATGGCGATTTTGCACGACGGGCCTTTGACGCTGCTGAAAAAAGCAAAGTCCGTTCTTTGCTGGATCTGCTAACCAATCTCAGCCAAGACGCCCCCTGTGAAGAATTGTTGAACAAGCAGTTGACAGACCTGGATGCGCCGGACATTCATGCAAGCCGCTTGGCGGCAATACCGGCAGCCGTCGACGACTCAACAGTTACGTTGGAGCAGGTACAGGCAGAGATTGGAAGTGACGATACTGTTTTGCTTGAATACGCCTTCGGCGATGAAAAGAGTTACCTGTGGGTGGTAGATCAAAAGCAAATTGTCGCGCATGAGTTGCCTGGCGCCGCACAAATCCGTAAAGTTGCATTAGCGTTTCGCGACACAATCGCACCTCTTCCGCTTAGGGACAAAGAGACTGGCAAACAGTATCAGACACGATTAGAGAGAGCAAACCGTGCCTATCCGTTCTACGCTCGGCAGTTATCACGACTGCTGCTGGGGCCGGCGGCATTGGCGCACGCAAAACGGCTCCTCATCGTGCCCGACGGCCCTCTGCAATATGTTCCCCTTGCAGCCCTGCCGCTTCCGGTTGGCCACGAAGAGAAAACAATTCTGATAAGTCATCATGAGGTGGTCGTTCTGCCTTCAGCATCGGCACTCAGCATTTTGCGGAAGGCGGCAGCGAAAAGAGCTCCGCCAACGCTAGTCGCAGCAATTTTTGCCGATCCAGTTTACGGTAGGGATGATGAGCGGATGCCGTTTACTCGGGTTTCCGGCAAAAAAAAACAGGATCTGCCGTCCACGTTGACCCGGGCCATTCAGGACATGAATGGGTCCTTTTACATTCCCCGATTGATGGGATCTGCTGAAGAAGGAAAAGCGATCTTGGGGATTCTTGGAAAAAAGAACGTGTTTTTTGCATTGGGGTTCGATGCCAGCCGGGCCAACGTGCTCAAGGATGGCCTTGGGAGCTATCGTCTGATACATTTCGCGACCCACGGAAAGATTGACACCCTAAATCCTGAAATGTCTGGGCTAATTTTGTCATTAATCAATGAGAGCGGCAAACGACAAGACGGCTACTTGCGGTTGGGGGACATCTACAACTTGAAGCTATCCGCTGATCTAGTTGTACTTAGTTCCTGTGACTCCGCCTTGGGCAAAGATCTGGATTCAGAAGGGACCATCGGGTTGCCTCGTGGTTTTCTCTATGCCGGCGCAAAGAGCGTGATTGCAAGCTTGTGGAAGGTCAATGACGATGCGACTGGCAAACTCATGGGAGGCATTTATGCACGAATGCAGCGAGGTGAGAGCCCAAGTTCAGCATTGCGCGGCGCGCAACTCGAGATGGCGATGCAAGGTGCCAGCCCCTCTGTCTGGGCGGCATTCGTGCTGCAGGGAGATTACAAATAAGCGATTGAAATGAACGAGTGGGTGTACTATTGTGAACACGCTTATGATGGAGCCCGGCTCGAAGAACGAGGGGAGCGGACTCACCCCAGAGGCTTTCGCGCGATTTCTACGCTGGCTTTCCCAGGATAGCGAGCTTGCTGTCAAAGAATATTTTGCCATCAAGAAGAAGCTGATTGTCTACTTCATTCGCAGGGGTTGCGATGACCCGGAGGATCTCTGCGATAAGACACTCGACGCGGTAATCAAGAACATAGAAAAGGGCGTTGCGTATGCAAGTCCTCTGCACTTTTGTCTTGGGGTGGCTAGAAACAAATACCGGGAATACTGCAGGAAACCGAGGCCGAGTTCCTGGATCACTGATGACCTTCCTTCCCCCGCCGGCGATGATTCCCTATTGCACGAACAGGAACTGAAATGCCTGGAAAGCTGCATGGAGGAACTGCCCCCTCGCAGCCATGATCTCATCACCCGATTCCATCGGGGACAGGGCCGCGAAAGAATCGAGAACAGAAAAGAGCTGGCTAAGGAACACGGAGGTCAGAATACATTGAGGATCAAAGTTTTTAGGATCCGCAGGAAACTGCATAATTGCGTCAGTGAATGCGTTGCGAAATCAGCGCATTAAATTGGAAAGGGAGCCGAGGTTTTGGACAATGAAGAGCAGTCATCCAGAAGAACAAATTATCCGCCAGTACTTGCTGGGCAAGTTCAATAACCAGCCGGAGCTGGAAGAAAGCTTAAGCGAGAAAATGCTTCTCGATGATGAGCTATCCGAGATAGTCGATTCGGTGGAGGATGACATCTTGGATGAGTATCTGCATGGAACCCTCCCTCCCGCCGACAAGCAAGCAGTGGATGAATACTTCCTGCGCCCTCCCGACCGCCAGAAGAAGTTAAGGTTTGCCAGCGTCTGGCGCAAGTATTTTGAGACAGATCGAGCCAAACCGGATGAGATTGCCCCGGCATTGCAATCCTTTCTAACGCGGCGCGGGACCGGCGCCGCCCTTTTCGTTCAGCCGCGTTCCCATTTCAGGACCTATGTTGAGATTGCTACGCTGATCCTGCTCGGTACTTCCTGCTTGTTCTACCTAAATCATGTTCATCAAGAACTCCAAGCCAACATTACCGGCACACATCAGAACCTGGCCCAGCTTGAAAGTCAGCTTGCGTTCGAGCGCCAGCATTCCGCGAGCTTAACGTCGCAATTGGAAGAATTCTTGATGCCTGTGGTTCCCCTAACCTTGGCTGAGGATCGCTCCCGCTCCCTTCCCTCCCAACGTCTGGAGATAAAGCCAACTACGAAGGTAATAAAAGTAGACGTTGTACTAGGACAAAACGCCCTTTCAAGCTCCTACGATGTTGCTCTAGAAACCCAAACTGGACGAGAGATCCTGTGGGGGAAAACTGAAGTGCTCCCTTCCGACGCTCGTTTGGTCTTTGATATGCCGTCGCAGGGAATAAAGTCGGGTGCCTACTCCATTGCGGTGAGATCTCATAAGCAACAGGGTGATAAGGGCAAGCACTACGATTTTTTGGTTACAATCAAGAAGTGAACAAGCCCCTGTAAACCCGAAGGATCACAAACTCATCCGCCTTATTTCCGCCTGCTTTAGGTAAAAACCTTGTCGCGAGAAAACACCCGAAGACTCGTTGAAGAGCGCACGCAGTAGTCCTGCTTGTTTTGCGCATCCTCCGCAGAGTTTCGCGTTCGAAAGCCTGGAGGTTCCGTTTTGAGCGGAAAACCGGCTTGGACGCGGGGTTGCGTCCGAGACGCAAGGAGGTTTCGCGCAGGATGGCTCAGGATGCGTTTGCCAAAGGTGAGTTAAACATGCCCAGCGGACCAGAGCGGACTGAGAGCGGACTGGAGAGTTTTGCTGGAAATCGTCTAAGTCCTTTAAAATGATGGTGGCCAGGGACGGAATCGAACCGCCGACGCCAGCCTTTTCAGTTACAAGAACAGTGTTTTTAACGACTTAAGAGAACTCGGTGGGCTGCTTAAGTTCTTGAAAGGTCGCGAGAGGCAGAGTTATCTTGGGTGGAGATCTTGGGTGGGGGAACTTAGTTAACTCGTTCCCCAGTGCTTTTTCAATAACTGTCGCAGGGCAAGCATGGCGACTTCCATGCATGGAGAGCAACGCACTTTTAATGCAATTCCGTTTCAGTATTTCCAACAACATACAGGCTCAAATAGGAGCTGCCCAAGTACCTGGAAATTACGCGCAAATCGGAAGTTCTGAGGGTGACGTCGTGGGTGATGGAAAGCCCACGTCAGAAACTTGAGACCCAGTTTGGAATCTGCTCTCGATGTTCAAGCCATTCGGCAGGAATGCCCCCAATACCCGCGTACATCACCACGATGCCACCAACAATGGCGCAAGTGGTGTCACGATCTCCCAGTCCACTCACCGCAGTCCAAAGTGCCTCTTCGTAGCTACTCAGGTGGCGAGCGGCACACCACAATGCAAACGGAACTGTGTCTGGCGCCGTTACAGCGGAGCCATTTCCTAGTCTTGCGACAGCGGTTTCAACGGGTGCGTCAGGTGGCAGATCCATGGCTTTCCGAATTCCCTGGCGGACATAACTCTCACGTGTGTGTTCATGGACGTGTTTGAGGAACTCTTGCTGTTCGAAGACTGGCCGGAGTTTTTCATCCGCCAGGCCAGGCCGGCGGCCAGCCCGTCAGGATGCAGCATGAAGAAGTTGTTCTTCGGCTTGCTCCGGTGGTCATTACTGCCGCTCTCTGTGAATCTGTAATTGTCGGCAGACAAACTCACGTCTCCAACGTAATTGAGCATGGCAGGATGTCCCGCTGGCTCCGTAACCATTTCATAGCTGCCGAAAAGGCAAATCGCTGCTCTACGACCGGCGCGGGTACAATCCGGAGAAGTCGGTGAGTTTTTTCGCGACGTATTAGCTCTTGGTTGTCATATAATTCTTGCCGATATCAGGCCCGCTTTCCGTTACCATACCCCTCGGCAATTTCTTAAGAGAGATAGGCATGCAGCTTCCGGCGTTCATTAAGAATCCCCAGTGGTGGAGTGATCATTCAGTGGACATAGCGACTCTTGTTGCAACTATTGTGCTCGCATTCTTCATCCACGCTCTGGAATCCAATGAACGAGAGCGCGACTCCGCTGCTCAAAACGCGGTGACGAAGCAACTAACCGATAGTCAGGATTTGGCCAGACGCCAGAATGGCGCTGAAAATGATCTCCATCAGGCATATGCATTACTCGCCGAGTTGCAATTGAGACGCGGAGCAGGTCACGAAGCGGAACGGAAAGCGATTGCGGAAGTCGTCGAACAGTACGCAATGGATGGTCGCCTCTATGAACCTGCGTCCCATATTTTTATAAAGGTCATATCGACGGAGTGCGATCAGGGCACTTTCGAACATCTAAAAAATGCCATGTCAGTATCTGCAAATGTCTTCCGGCGAGATGCCATCACCAATGATGAAATGAACAAAGATGCAACAGAAAGAGCACAAACTCAGTTGAAAATGCTTGCGGCGGCAAAAGCGCGCGATATTACCTGCAAACCACCGCAACAGACGAACCCGCCCCTAGTTGCCAAGCAAATCGACGTGCCGATGGGATATTTCGATGTAGGATGTGGCGAGCCCAGAAATGAATCCCGCTCGATTCTGCTTTCAACCCTTGTGCCCATCGGCTATAAAGCCGTCAATCCTGCGGCGGATTTCAAAGATACCTCCAACGTGAAACAAGCGACTGCGTCTGCTGAGATTCAGGGTGAGCAGATTCTAGTCAAGTCAACACTGGTCGGCATCGACTATCAGACATTTGCGTTTGGCATGAGAAATTGCCCCGGAGGCGGTCATGGAACACTGGTTTTGCACCTGACCTTGGAGCCGAGTATCCCGGCACCTACCCAGTAGAGATACTAATGGCCCAAATCGAAGCTGAACCGAGAGCGATGCAAAGTGCCGCCTGTATGCACAGCAGCAGCGTAGGAGCGCTGGCGAACATTAGACAGAACAACCGGAAAGAAGCAGGCAAGCATCCAGCGGACCGATTAGATTGGGTTCGGGTGTCAGGAGACACGGAGGCACGGCGCTGCCCAACAAGGAGATCTCACTCTCATTTTCCTCCTAACAAACCCCAATAAATCCTACCTATTTACCACTTATGACCGAGGTTCACGTACGCGTTTAAATTCCTTAACAGGCTGACCGAAAGAATCTAGAATCCTCTGAATCTCTGGCCCACTGAAAGCGGCACAGATATTCCTTACGTTGTCGTCGTGTTGGGTGTTATTAAAGATGTGGCAGACGCCCTGATCGCTGAAATAATCTTTCCTTTGTCCCGCCGCATATAGCGCGCCAGATTTTGCTTCATGCCCCCAAACCCACCGCAAGTGTTCTGAAAAGTTTGGCCCTTGGCCCTCAGTCTTGCATCGTTGGATAGCCTCACCGAGTGCCCTGTCAAGATCCTGGACAGGAGCCTCCTGCACTTCTTTGAAGCCCTGCGCTTGCCCTTTCCAACGGTCAGCTTGGCCAGCAATGATTGAGCTTCTGAGCGCTTCACCATGCAAGGGTACGTCCCCATTCGAACCCGTCCATGCGTTCATTCCTTGGTGACAAATGCTGTAACGCGTATGCTCGACAAGAGTGGCGTACGTTCCCGGATGGAGCGCCTCTAAGTTACAGGAAGGAACCTCATCCGCAGATTGGACTGTGACGCCTGGGGATAGGTTGGCCGTACACGTGTCGGGGCAGGTGAATGACGGTAGATGATTCATGCAACGTGTTCCCCCGTTTGAGAACTTGCACTGGCAACCCGCCCATTGAGCACTGGCCGGGCTGACGAAAGCAACACCTATCAATAGGAATAAGAGGAGTCGAGTCATATGTCTATTCAAACCTTTCTATGCGATTTCGAACAGCAACTATAGTACGCGCAATAGCACGGCGGGGGTGCAACTATCGATTTTTATGTTTGCCATTGAAAAGCGCAGCCCAAGAACGGAACTTCGACCGGCAGGGGCCCGAGTTCGCGCAACAGTTCCCGGCCGACAGGAGCATCGTGGGCGTGGCCCGGCGACAGACAAAAGGTTATTGCTGGACTGGCTATATTCTATAGATGACGCGAGGTGAAAGACATGAGGGCGTTTGCCGACGCATTCGAAGCGCAAAATCGGCTTCGATCTCTAAGGCTGCGCGTTTCAAATCTAAGAAGGCCTCACGCAAAACCTTGACTCAGGCACCTATTCGGCTTTGGATGAGTTGCGGCATACGAGCCGGTGTCCTTAACGCTCCAAAACTGCTTTTGCATAGACATTTTTTTCGATATAGTGACTTGCTGGACGTATGAGGAATGATTGGCGCTGGCTACCTATGGCAAAAAAGTCCTTAATTGACAGTGCCGACTCCTTGACGGAACTGATGGAGAAAGTTAATAACGCGCGCTCATTCCTGAAGCCGGGTGACAAAGAAGAAATATGGTACCGGGGCGTCAGCAGCCATGAGCATCGGCTCCTGCCCGCGCTCCTTCGCTGTTTCAAAGACAAGAAGTTCACGCCGGAAGATGTGCGCGAGCTAGAATCCAATCTATTTTTTGAGTTCCTTGCAAAAGCGCGAACAGGCGACGGTTCCGCGCTTGATCATTGGGATGTTCTGTTCCTGATGCAGCACTACCGGGCTCCCACCCGGCTGCTGGACTGGACTGAGGTACTGTACGTCGCGCTATACTTTGCCGTGGGTTATCAAAAACCGGGCCAGATTCCTCGCCTTTACATGATCAACCCATATGCGTGGAACGAAAAATACACTAACTCCAGGGAGCTATTCTGGCCGCGCTATTTCGGCTGGGATCCGGAAACGGAAGACTATTATGAATTCGGGGAGATTCTCGATGAAGGCGGTGCGGATTGGGAATTCCCGGTAGCACTCTACCCGCCGCAGCGGGATGCGCGGCTTTCCGCACAGCGGGGATTCTTCACTATTCACGGATACGACCCTCGCCCGCTTGATGCTATCTCTCCCGGCTTGATTGCCGCCATCGATTTGAAGCCGGGTGCTGTTTCTGATCTCAACGACGCCCTGGAGCACGGCGGATTCAATGAATTTTCATTATTTCCTGACTTAGAGGGGCTCTCACGGCACCTTAAGAAGAAATATCGAATCGAGTAGCCTGCCCCGCACTGTTTAAACCCGATAATGCTTTTTATCGTGTCTAAAATCAATCGCTGTTCAGGCGTCAGATCACACCAAAGATTCATGCGGCATTAATGTCACTAGGTTTTGGCAGTCGCCTTTTACCCGATTCTCTTTCACAGGCGAATAAACATCAGGATTGCCGCTGAGCATGAAACGACTACGTAATCCACTTCCGGAGGCTTGAGACTAAGTACGTTCGTCATGCCATGTCGGAAATGGTTATTGGCGAGGTCATAAAGCTTTTGCAGGCTTCCAATCGTTTCGTTGGAAAGGATCTGATTTTTTCTGATATCAGTCAGCACGTCCCCAAATGTTCCTCTCGGCTTTTGACCAATTTCTTTTGCGACAGCTTCGAGCGCATCAAAAGTATTCTTGCATGCATCACGTCCCCGTTGCGGCCGATCATTATAGGCAGCCATTCCTTCTTGAAAAGAAACGAGAGCGGCGGCAAAGCGTGGTTGACCAAGCTCGCGAAAAGCCGCGTCAACCTGGTGTCCTATCGCGCCAGGCAATACGCGATGGAGCCTTCCGTCATCGCGAAGCTCCCACGCAATCCTGTAGCTGGCCAGCAATTGATTGACCAGCATCCCATATTCAGTCCGAAAAATAGCTGGAATCTCGGCTCCGACACGAATAATTAGGTCGTAGAATCGCTCCCACGGAACCTTATTGACATCGCGACTAATAGCGTATCGAAAGCCCGAGTATGGCTCTCCCGACGGCTGAATTCCAAGGCTCTGGCTGACCACATTGTAGAGCCTTCTTTCGTCCGTCTTATTGAACCCGTTAGGCTGTCGCTCCAAAAGTAAATAAACGGCATCGATGTACTCCTGCCGTAGAGGTATAGGAGCATCATCGTCGATTGAACGATTGGACGTAGTGTCATCGAACTGCGAGGAGAAGGACCGGATCGCCATAAGGGTATGATAACGTCCTTTATCATTCGCTATCCAGGCCCAGATCCAATGCAATCAGAATCGCAACCCATCTTAGCGGTTCGTGGCCTCCCCGATCATCGAAAAATGGATGATGCAAGAGGCTGGGCGAATGTGGCAACAGGATTTAGCTGACAGAAGAGTTTAGTCAAGTCTGTTTCCTCAAGTTCCGCAATTGAGTCGCTATGAAGGTTTTCGCGATTAGAGCTGGCAAGTGCATTTAGGAGAACTGAAGCAACCACTCTGCGCTGCAAGTACTTAGGGCGAAGACTGTGGATAGACGTAAGGCGACGCGAACTGATAGCCAGCAAAACCCACCCCGAGTCAAGTGCATCTCTTCCGCAGGCAGAAACACACCCATCAAGGCTGACGCTGGGTAGCATCTTATGCGAGAGCCAATCTTCAAACATCGACAACACCGCTCAACGCGGTTTTTCTGTGAAAGTTGTTGGGGGCCCAGCGGTGGCAGATCTTTTCGGGAGGGCTAGTGGGTCGACAGAGGATCCACAATTCCGCAAAATGCTCGCCCGGGGGGCCCCAAGCCCCACCAGTGATCCCCGGCTGTCCCGGGCACCAGTCAACAGGGCTGGGGTAATCTTAAAGATCGGAGCAGGTTCGATAAGCGTTACCTGCCATTCAATTCTCTCGTTAGTACGATTTTGAAGTGAGGTAGATTGGAGGGAAAAGGACTTAGAAGATCGGTCAAATTTATTTGGCTGATGCAGACTCTAACAACGGGACTGTCCCCCGGGTACGTCGATCAAATCTCTTATGGTATTCGCCATTCGTCTTTGAAATCAATGGGTTGAAGGAAAAACCCAAGCTGTGATTGAGTCGTCCAAGGCACCGCGGCAACTCGCCTAGCAACGAGCCGTTTTCAGGTCATCTTGATGTGGGGGAAGATCGCAGGCGGTTTCGACTTAAAGAGGGATCTTTCTCAAATGAAGATTCCCTCGCACCAAGTCGGCGTTAGACCCGTGCCGGGACAGACTCCCAGTCAGTTAATTCGTTCGCCGATAGCGATGTCCCGCAGAGTGAGTTCAACTTCGCAATCTTCGAGGGCTACCAAAGCATCCTCCGCAGCCTCATCGATCAACGGATCGTGATCGGACAAAATATCACCGACCAGGTGTGACAGCTCCCTGTCACTAGGATCCAAAGCAACAATTCTATCCATCGCTTTCTGGCCCTCGCGAAGGCTGTGTATCTCTTTCATAAATGTGGGTCGTCTTGACATAGGCCCATACTACCTTAAAACCGCTAATGAAATAAATCCGCAGAGGCAGATGTGGCAATGATGTCGGGTGTGTTCAGTGGCTCCCCGAGATATCTCTTGAGCTCTTTCAGCCATGTGCGGGGATTTTGACCATGCAGAATCCGCCCAATAAAACCGAGCTGTTCTGCAATATTTTGCTTGTTCTGACGGATATCTTGTTTGGTAACCGCGATGTAGCGCGACAAGAACGCGTCAATCGAAGCCGGCTTTCGAAATAAATAGGTTGCGTGCCCAACCTCCGGGGTCTCAACCACCATGGCCTTTTGCATCTCGAAGATATACTCGGATCGAAAGAGGTACAGGCGCCGGCTCCAATGCGCGAGTTGCTTGTAGAAGGCAGGATCGTAATCGGGCGCCCAGGTAATCTGGGTGACATCGAAATCGCCGGGAATACCATAGTGCTCGCACGTTCGCTGCAAGTCCCCCCTTTCTAGTGGTTGCCGATGCAAAAAGGCCCTGATCTCTTCAATGGCTGCGGCGTACTTGCCGAAGCGTTGATGTTTCTTGCGGGCTTGATCTATTTGTTCGGCCAGATTCACTGGAACGCGGACATTAGTTCGGCTCGGCAAAGCTGTTTCCCACAGAGATTTGTTCCAGGAATCGGCCTTCTTTCGATAGCGTGCACGAGTCACGAAGCTGCTTTGAATTTCAATCTTTAAGGCCAAATGACGTTTCCATTGGTTCCACTCAGGGGTCCACGACATGTGGAGCATGGCCGGGTCTAACCAGACCTCTACTCGGCGACTAGGATCGCGATAAAGAGCCCGGCCCTCGTAGAACTCGCAGCGCCGAAGCGGCGCCCGGAACCGACGTTGCTGAACATCAGGCAGAAACGAGAGAATCTCAGTGGCGAAGAACGTCTGGCCGTTGGGCGGACGGTTTCCAGCAACCAAAATACTGCCGATGCTCCCATAGGGAAAACTGAGCGTCGTCTCCGGGTCGCGCATCCACGAGTCATAGCCGGCGCGAAGATCTGGATGGGCCAATATGTTGAATGCTCGTTCCACTGCCGCATGTGTTGTTCGTCCCGCGCCTTCCCGTTTGAGTTCAAGTACGCGGATTTTGTAAGCCATCCGTAGTTCAGCGTCAGACACATGTGATTCAACGCCAAGAAGGCCATAAAAGGACTGGGACCCATCAGTTTGATAAAAGTATGACCGAACGGCGTCACTGGTGAGAACGATCCGATGTACTCCGAGGGCCTTTCCACGAACCTCAGCCAACAACGACAGGACTCCGCGCGCGTCTTTTTTCGGAGCGCCCACAGACGCCAACGAAGCAAAGAACAACTCGTCGCCACGACTGGCCGCACGCCGCCGGAGGACCAATAGTTCAGTTTCTGTCGAGCCTCCCAGGAAACCTGGGAATGCTATTTCATCGCCAACGCTGAGATAACGCAAGAGCGTCCAGGGCACGATGACCTCGGCGCCGTTTACCAAGACGCAGCGTGGCGGATCGAGCTGGAAATTGATTCCGGCTATGCGCTGACGATAAACAATTCCGCCGGGTACGGATACTGTCGCCATGATAGAGCCGAAAGCATTATAGGTGCAGGCCTTCATCTAGCCCGACACTAGATGGCACACTATCGCACATAACAGATTTGAGCCAGTCTTGTAGTCTTGCTAAAGACCTTGTCGACTAGGTCGCTCGCCTTCAGGATAAATCTTAGCGTAGCACTATCGGACAACATTTTCCGTTTCGGGAATAAATGTGCGTCTAATGGGTTATAGCTTGAGACCCATCTCAGTTACCAGGCTCGGTTCATCCTTCAACTTCCCGGGTTGCCGAACGAGCCGTGAGTTACAGAGGCGGGCCTAGTTTGGTAAGAGATGGAGCAAACTGCGGACCAACAGTCTTGTGGGCAAGAGTCCTAGGTCAAAAGAGGCCATGGATACTTCGACCGTGAGATTTGGGCCCTATCGCGGAGTGTTTTGCCAGGCGCGAAGAGTAAGACCCCTCGGCCTTCGGGAAGCATCACCACGAACGGTTTGCCAGGAGAGAGGTGTTATCACGGTTTAGATCGCCGGAAGCAAAGGAATGCTTTTTCTTTCCTTGACTTCGGCTATGTCTTCACCGTCAACATCGAGCATAAGGCGACCGCGGGATATGGCCGGAACCTCGCACCGAGTTGCGCACATTCGCGAGAACATCGCCACCCTTCATCGTCCAATTCTCGATTGATCTAGTTTGGGATTTTACAAGCGACCGCAATGTTACCGAGCATCACTGGCGCCTGAATATCAGGAGAATCGAAGTGTGCAAAGTGATGAGTGAGATCGCTCAGGGGAGCGCAACAAACGGAGCCGATATTCCGTACAAGAACAATAACTAAGTTCGTTCTGTTTTAATCCCGACTCAATTCATGAATATGAATTGATGGTGGTATGTTCACAGCTCATGATCGACGCAAGTTAGACGCAATCTTAAGAACGGGAGATTTTTCTATTGTAAGAACGCACGACAAATACCCCAAGGACTAGTCCATGTCGAACCCAGGTAACCCGATTTCCCCCGAGGCCCGAGAAAGCATTGATATCTCCTCCGAACACGCAAGGTCGTCGAGACTCTTGCCAGAAGACCCGCGGCAGCGAGGACATCCAAGGTCGTACTCGGCCGTTGTTGCTGACGATGAACTGCTTCTGCGAAAGGCGTGTGCCCACAACCGGGACGAACAAACAGGCGCAATCGCCGAATTGTTGGAGCGACACCCTGATTGGACGCACTCATACATAGGAAAGATCACAGGTGAGCTAGGACTCCGTCAGCAAATGAAGAGGCCAAAGCGCTCCGCGCCAACGCCAGAAGATAAGCAGCTTCTGCGGGAAGCGAGCGGAAAGGGACCCGAACGACGCCAGCAAGCGCATAGCGCAATTCTCGACCGCCATCCCGATTGGACGCAGCGGACGGTCATGAATCTCGCACGCAAACTCGGAACGACCCGGCCATGTAAGAAGTGGACCACGAAAGAAACACGCGCTCTCTATGAAATGGCAGGCGTCTGTGACGCCTGGGTAATAGCGGAACTAATGGGGCGTTCCAGCGCGGCGATTGAGATGAAGTTGAAGCGGCTTCTTGGTCACTGCTGCGCACGGGTGGTGGAGGGACATAGCAGGCGCCAAGTCGGACGTATTCTGCACTGCAATTACAAGGGCGTCAGATTGCTGCTGGAAAATGAGAGCCTCAAATGGATTGGCCCGGACATCCTATTCTCGTCGCGGAAACAGTTCGTCCAAAAGCATGCAGCCTCCTTGGGGATTACGATCAGCCCGGAAATGAAAAGACGGCTGCTGCGCAGCCGGTTGCCGCAAACGCAACAGAGGTTGGCGGCAATCCTGGACGTGACCATTCAGACCGTGAGACGCTGGATCAATGAGGGAATCCTTCGTCCAAAGAGCGCTCGAGTCAGCACGGAATCACTAGAAGAATACTGCAGAGAACACTACAGGGAACTCAATCAGGAGTTGATGACAGCGGAGGAGAAGGACTGGCTCCGCAACACGGTGGATGGATGGAGGACATCCATACCAGAGATCCAAGCCAAGCTCCGAGCATGCGAGGAGACGGCCACATTCGACACGGACCACCTTGAAGTTCTTTTCCAGGTGGATCTATCTTCGGCGGAAGATCTCTTGGTCAGGATCAGCAAGATGGCCGGGTCTAACAGCGGTGGAAGAAATTCGAGAAAGATCAGGTCCGGTAAGGAGCCAGAACCACTGAACAAAGCAGATATCCTCAAGTTCTTAGAGAACGAGGCCAAGAAATTCAGCGCCAGCGCTGTTACTGTTCCACGCCGAGTTGTCAAAGCAGTCAAGGAATACAAACACTTGGCCGTCATACATCACTGTTCGAGATGCAAGCGGAAAATCCGGGGAAATGCGTTTTTCAGGCACTCCAAGTCATGCCAAGGGAGACTAAATGCCACCGGAATGGGCAATGCAGTGAAACGCGCAAGCAGCAGTGTCGAAAGTGAAAAGGGTCAACGCCCGGTAAAGGAGTCTAACTGGGAACGCCAATCGGTGAGAGCGGGGTAATGGCGCGATTCGGAGCACAGATACTCGCGGTCCCATACGCGCCAGAATTGGAGAACGCGCACGTGCAGCGGATGGAAATCCGCGTGCAGGTCGATCGCCTCGATCCAGCGGTTCTCCAAAGCTTCGCGAAAATATTGTTCCTGGATTGTTTTCAGCAATTGCGGCCACAGAGGTTGCGTGATCGCAATCTCGTTATGAGTTCGCGAATCGGAATCGAGGAACTGGGGAAGTTGACGTTCGATCTCAGATCGAACATGAGGCGGCATCTGAGATTCGGGTAGCTTTAGCGCAGTCCTCGACCAATAGGCGAAGACTTCGAGATCGAGATATTTCTGGGCTGCCTGCTGCAGTTTGTCCTGGGAAACACGAAATACAGATGCCCAGCGGCTCCGGCGTTCGGGTACGAGAAATGGCGAAGGGTCGAAGCGGGCCGATTGCTCCAGCCAGGACTGAAAATCCGGGTAATCGAGCGTTTCTAAAGACCGCCAGCGTTTTGTGCAATCCAGATAATAGCTCTGTGCCTGCACGATGCGAGGCTGGCGCGCGGAAAAGAAGGTTAAGGCATCGAACCAACCCTCAGATTGCGACCGGCATGTCTGGTGATCGTCAATCCAGGTTTCAAGAGTCGCGGCTAGATTGTCCGGTGAATTCGCTGGGCGAGTGGATCGAGGGAGCAAGCGGAAAAGTTGAGGGCATTTCTCTTGAATTGTTGGGAGATGAATCGGCGGAATCTTGCCTGCGTGTTCGACAATGCAGCAAAACCAAAAATAAAACTCTCGCCAGGATACGTGGTTTTCGCATGCAGCATGAAAGCGGGCCCATTCGACTGACAAGAATTGCCGCTCGGCGCACTTGCGAGCCTGTTCGCCCACAAGCCGGTCGATCGTCTGGCGTTTCTTTGTTTGTCTGTTGGGCACGATGGGAGCCGGTATGTGTTTCTCCGAATCCGGGTCCAGCGTCACTTTTTCAGTCGTGGTCGGACCCCAAATCATGTGAGGGCCAGATTATACACGGGGTTGCAACGTCGGATCCGCTATTTTACGAATTGTTAACCAGAAACTGCAGAAAAGATTCCCGAGCATGGGATGAAATTGTGGCGCCCTTAACATGATGAAGTTGCTCTAAATCAACGGGCAGGCGGAATCCACAGGCCCTTTGCAGTGGCCTGCAGGAATCTAAATTCCGGCACCACATCAAAAGGCACGCCAGGAGTACGAACGAGATCGCCGGCCTGATCAATCTTGTCGGGATCGAGATTTCCCAGGAACTTGTGCGCTTCACGAAGATGGAACACCCGCTCTGGACGGAGGCCCATCAAGCGGGCACAAGTAGCATCGGCGCTGACGGCATCATCGGAGAGAACCAGACATCCAAGATTTCGTGGTGTGCCGTTCAGCGGTCCGTTTCCCTCCATGGCGATCACCCCATCGGCAATCACGAAATGGATCGGAACTGTTGCGCAGATGTCGAGAATAGATTCCTGAATACCTTGCCAATGCAGGATGTTTTTGGGCCAACCGTACTTGGCCCCAGGCACGATTCCAAACATGTTCTTCATACTGAGAGTCACGCCAGACCAATGGTGCGCTTTGACCTTCGGCATGGAGACGACATAGTCGGCCGCGCAAATTGTGTGTGGCAGCCACAAAGATGACAGCCCGCTATAGTTGGCCTTGAGCCGAATAGGCGAGAGATCGTCCCGGTTCAAGTCAACGAAGTTGATCTTCTCGTGCCGGAGATAATCAGTAAATCCGCTCTGTTCGAGGATCAACTCAGTATCTCGTTGATGACCAGGGCCCTCGGCGATGGTGACAGATCGAGCGCCCCGCCGGCGGAAACAGTTCGCCGCGGCACCAACGAGAGAAGGATGGGTGTTGATAGCACCCTCCGGGTTGTAGTCAACCAGGTTCGGTTTAAGAACAACGGATTGTCCTCTGACATCAATTGGGAATGAGCGCAGTCCATATTCGAGCTTTTCTTCGATGTTGTCCGAATACCGAGCTACGGGAACCACGGCCACGCGTGACCGCTTGGGTCGTTTCATTTCGTGATAGCGTGGCTTCAAGAATGAAGCCGGAATTGCGACCGCGGCGGCCGTTGCGGCTGCGCCGATCAACAGTTGCCGGCGGTTGATATTCATAGGGTCTCCCCAAAGGCACTTGTGCCCCGGGCTGCATCGAGGGCGATCAGAACAAGGGCCAGAGTCGCTGAGTTTTCCACGAGGGAGGGTTCAACCGATTCGAGAAGATCGAGCAATGATTGCGTCGGCCGCTGATAGAGAGAGAGTGCAATGACGCTGAGCGCCAGACTGGCGGAAGGACAAACAGCTCTGGAATTGCGCTCGAGCCAATCGACCCCTGCGACTACTTTCGGGTGATCTGGCCCGCGTCTGTGCAGCGCCAGAAGCGCAACCGCCGTGTCGTCAATATGGGGAGCCAAGGGCGACCCATAGACTGAACTGTTCCCGGAGTTCCATCCCCCACTCGGGCAAGACCGGTCCAGCAGCATAGAAGCTCCAAGCGACATTCGGCGGGAATAGTCCGGAAGACCACACTCGCAGGGAAGACTCTCAAGGCCCAGCATTGCAAAGGCAGTTGGCACGACCCAACTATTCGTACCTGGAGTCCACGGCCAACCATACAACTGCGGGTCAAAAGCCACGTGCCGGTCAAAAAGCCTAAATTTCCATTTCCACAACCAGTGCGCTTCGCGACCAGAAGTGTTCAGCAGCCACCGGGCCGCACGCAGTCGAGACTCAATCGCGCTGCCAGCATTTCGAAGAGCGACCAGAGCAAGTCCAGTAACCCACGATCCCTGGTCGTCGTCCCCCTCAAATGCCGGCCAACTGCCATTGGCGTTCTGAGACCGAAGGAGACATTCCGTAGCCCGTTTGCAAGCATTGGCATCGGTAATGGCCAAGAGAGATAGGGTTGTTGCCTCGAAGCTGGGTTGCCCGGATGCCTTGAGGTAAGACCATCCACCACCGGCCATCTGTCGGCCCAGGAGGACGGTCTCTATCGCGGAACGCAGCCTGCCTTGATTTCCCACGAGGCCCTTTGTAGCAGATTCGACGTAAGCACGCGTACCGGCCCGTCATCCGTTTTGATGTGAAAACACTTCGCAAACGAAGTTGTTGTCGTGTGCATCAGCTAAAAATACAGTTCGTCCGAGGAGAATCTTTTTGTTTTCAACGAGAACTTCGGATCGACTCAGACTGGACAGCTTGTGGAGATACATCCTCTGATCCTATTGTCTCCAACCTTCCCACCCGGATCGCGCTTCGAAAGCAGCCGAGCTCTGCTAATTTCTCCCCAAAGACAAGTCGACCAACGACAGTGTTAGGCGGTGCAACAGCGCAAGTAATTTTCAGGTGAAGATCGTAAGTTGCTGTCGGCAAAAGGACAAAAGCCTGAGTCACAGCGGATGAGGCCTTGACGCACAACTGATGCCGGCCAAGTTGTACCGCCGTCCAGGGGCAGCGCCGATCACCCAGCGGGGCACCTGTTACAGCGGTAATTGTGATTTCGTGCAACAGCAAAAAAGTTTTCGAAGGCGACGCAAGCCCTTGTTTAGCAAGAGAAGAGCCCTGAACACTTGCTGGCAATCGTCTCTTCTGGCACTCCGCTAATCGAAGGTGATTGTCACCGCTGCCGAAACCAATACCTATCCAGAAGGGACAATCACCGGTCATAGCCGCCTCAGAAACACATAAATCTCATTCCGGCTTAGTATGCGGCTCGGTAAGGGAGGTCCCAAGTGTTTTCTTCGATCGCGGAACTTGCTGAACGACTCAAGGGAGCCCGTTACGTCATCGACCCCAACATGCTGCAAGTCGTGTACCTGGCGGGGAAGATGCATAAACCTATTCTCCTCGAAGGGCCTCCCGGTTGCGGCAAGACTGAGCTCGCATACGCAATCGCGACTGCCGCTGGGACGGTTGTTGAACGGCTCCAATGTTATGAAGGGATTACGGAAGAAAAGGCGATTGGCCGCTTTGACCAGGCGCTGCAAAAGCTGTTTCTCGAAACGAATGCCTCCCTGATCAATAGCCAATGGGACGATCTGCGCAATGAGCTACATACGCTGCGTTTCTTTTCCGAAGGCCCCCTGGTGCGAGCGCTTCTGCACGTGGAACGGCCGTGCGTGCTGCTCGTTGACGAACTCGACAAGGTAGATCATGGATTTGAGGCGCTCCTGTTGGAGGTCCTGAGCGCCTGGCAGGTTACAGTCCCGAAGCTCGGCACCATCAAACCTTCGCAAATTCCCTTTGTTGTCTTAAGTTCCAACGAAGAACGCCGGTTAGGCGATCCCCTGCGCCGGCGTTGTTTTTACCTGAGGCTGGAGTTTCCTACGATTGAGCGAGAACGAGAAATTCTTGCGGTCCGCTCGCCCAGCGACAACCCGCGTCTCCAAGCACAGATCGCGGGATTGGCGAATGCCCTCCGAGGATGGCAGATGGAGAAGCCCCCATCGATAGCGGAGATGCTCGATCTTCAGGAAGCATTGCATCTCCTGGATATGGAGGAGATTTCTTCAGATCAGCGCGACTTGTTCCTGCCGCTGATCGCCAAGACGGAGAGTGATCGCAAGCGGCTTCTAATGAAAGCCGGCTTCGAGGGCCTGATCTTCGACTCAAAACAGTACCGGGACTCGCTTATGACGCAAACCGCGAGTGGGGAAAAGCCAGGGCAAGTTGTTGAGCCTTCCTTGACTCGTGAAATGCACGAGGCCCGCACATGAGAACCATAAAACTGGGGCTTCTGCTGATGGTTCTCACGGGAACCGCGATGTCGCAAACCACTAAATTGCGGCAGAGACGCTCGGTGCTGGTTCTATGGGCGAACTACTATGCGGCGGCGTATCACGTCCCCGTTGCGCTCGTTCATGCGGTCATCGAGGAGGAATCAGGATGGAATCCATATGCTGTTTCAAATAAGGGCGCCGCCGGTGTCATGCAACTGATGCCGGGCACCGCGGCCCGTTTCCATGTGCGTGACCGGTTTCGTGGAAATGACAACATCCGCGGAGGCGTCGCGTTTCTCGCGACTCTCATCCAGGAGTTTCACGGTGACCTGCGTCTGGTGACCGCAGCCTATTACGTGGGAGAAGTCCCGATTCGGGCGCGCGGATTGGAATATTCCTCAGCCGACGTTCATGGGTATGTTGACCGAGTGGCAAGACTATACCGTCAGGCCCGAACAAACATGAAGAAAGCAAGTCTCATTGATGGAGGTGAAAAGTGGGCAAGATGAACATCATCCTGCTCTGGCTGTCGATAAACATGCTGGCCGGAGCGCAGACAAGCAATATAGATCCTCAAATCCGAACCCGTCCTACAACGGAAGGACAGGTAACAAGAATCGAACTCGCAACCCATTTTGTCACGGCGATTCGGGTCCCGGAGGCTGTGAACTCCGTCATCGTGGGCGACCCGGATTTGTTTCAGGTTGAACATTCCGAGCGCGAACCGACTCTGGTCTTTGTCAAAACCTTGACGACTGCGCATGCGGAAACCAACCTGCTAATCACCACGGCCCGCGGGCGGCAAATCAGCTTGCTCTTGACTTCTCGCGGCCAGGAATCGAGTGACCCGGCAAAGCCTGCAAACGTGGACTTTCTCGTGCGATACAGTCCCGCAGGAGGATTTCTGATTGAACCAGAAGTTGTGCCCTTTCCGTTGGTCGGTCAAACATCCAGTGTCAGCTCCGTTGCACGGCCGGGTTCTGGCCGTGCGACGCCTGATCAAGGGCCGGTCCCGCCAGTTTCAACTCCTTGGCCGGCAGGACCGCCTTTTTCCCAATCGGCGCTGGGCCCCAACGAACGGGGCAACACCCCTCTTGATGAGTTGCTCGTGAGACAGAAGCAAGCCCCACTACCTGCGCTTTTCGGGCAGCACGTGGAAGGCGAAAATAGCAAAGGAGACCGCCTACGCGCCGGAATCAGCGAGGTGCTGGACCAAGGCCAGGAGGTAGTCGTTCTCTTCAGCATAGTCAACACAAGCAAACATCCCATTCTGCTGATGCCCCCGCAAATACAGCTCGGGGGAAAGAGCAAGTCTGGGAAAATCATCAAACATGACAAATGGTCGACCGCCGAACAACTGGCAATCCTCGATTACAGGTTGAGCAAAAGGCGCGTGGGTGTGCACGAACGGGCCGACGGCGTAGCTGTTTTTGAGCGTCCCCCTTACAAACAATCAAACGAGACCTTGTTTCTCCAGATGGCCGAATCAGGAGCGGTGGACAAGCCAGCCCTCGCCCCCATCGGCTTCGGAGTGAGCAGCATGCGAGAGGAGCCGAGAAATGCAAAACGATAATGTTCCCGAAAGTCAGCCCCCAACACAGGTGCCAGGTTCCGCCACAAAGAGCGTGCAAGAGCAAGATCCCGATCTGCCGGAGAAGCTGACAGGCTTCGCAAAGCTGCGACAGGCATTTAGTGCGGCCCTTGCCAGGACTCGACTGCAACAGCAGCCCGGTACCAATAGACGTGAACTTGGCGCTGACAAGAGCAAGACAGTATTGGCCCTGGGTGGACTGGCCATTGCCTTAATCCTTGTTTTTCTGGGCGTCTTTTCGCAGCCAAACAAGAAAGCCACGCCGGGTGGGGCCGCGAAGAACCAGCCCAATCTGGGACGGAAAGTTACGCCTGGCAGCGAGCGGAATGATCCGAACAAGTCGGTAACACCTCTTCTTGATGCCAAGGTGCAGCCAGCAAGCGAGGGCAATAACGGTGATGTCACGCCGGAGGATGTTAACCGCACCTCGACGGATATACCACGGTACAAGCCGCCGGTCCCTCCTGATACTCAGGTTAAGCAGAATGAACCAACGCAGCCTAATAGCCTGAAGACCGTTTCCTTCGACGGCGGACCGGGCGCAGAGGAGCTTGCGCCACCTCCATCGGCGGCTGCGCCACCGGTAACCCCCAAGTTGACCTTGAACAAGCCTTCCATCGTCTTTGTGCGGTCCGACCAGGGAAGGACAGCCGCAGCACAGAATTCTCCCAACGCGCGTGAAGACGACATCAACACTTTATCCGCAATGATGCCGGCCGGCACAAGGCTGGTCGCCCGCCTGCAGGCGCCTGTGAGCTCTGCCGTCAGCGCACCGGTAGTGGCCGTCGTCGAATACAGCTACGAACGCAATGGAACGATTGTGCTGCCCGCGGGGGCCAAAGTGATCGGCAAGCTGGCCCAGGCCTCACCATCCGGTCTGGTCAATATCCAGTTTACCCGCGTGGAAATGCCGGACGGCACCACAGAAAAAATCGACGGCTCAGCCATGAGCCTGTCTTACGGCCCACTCAAGGGCAGCGTGACCGGACAAAAAAAAGGCACGCGCTTTCTCGTCAGCTCTCTTACTGGTTTGGGGACAGTTGCTTCCTTCTTGGTGGGAGCACACCCCAGTTCCACTTTGGATGCTCCGATCTCCGAGAGTACTCTACTGCGAGAGCGTCTGGCCGACAATATCGGGCAGGCTGGCCAACAGGAACTCAACAGCCTTGGCTTTGGCCAGAACATCGTAGTAACCATTCCCGGCAACACTCGATTCTATGTCGTACTTCAAAAAGGATCAGGCGATGATCCGGGCACGCAACATCCCACGTCCACAGCGCGGCCGGCAACGGCTACGGGCGGCAATCAGGTGCCGACCGTAGAAGAGCTGAGACAATTGCTCGAACTACGGAGAGAGATCAACCAGCTCTACCAGCAGCCGAGTGCTGCTGTTGCAAACAGCCAAAGCACGGATCAGTAGAGGCAGCAATCCAATGGGAGTGGAACCAATCCGGAGACACCAAATTGAAGCTGGGGCAGACCAGAACGAGCGTCGCGGGCTTCCCGAAAGCCCGTTTCTCTGCTAACTTCCGGTTTTGGCGACGATCCAGGAATCGGACACCGTGGCTTTCCGTCTTCGGAAGATCCCGTGTAAAAGGCACCGCAGGTTTACATTCCCCTCGTGATGCGGCTCCCTTAGCTTGAGGATCTGTCAGGTTCACCGTCCCCAGTCAACAGGGCAAGAATCTGCTGGGCACCCCTCGATTTTCCCGTCTGGCTGTGCGGTTTTTCCGGAGTGACTGGCACTGTCTTACGGCTTGGTCACCTTCAAATCGGTCACAATTGCGTCTGTATTATGGGCGAACCGAATCCCATACACGCCATCGGTCGACTTCAGTTTACCCGGTACTACCAGCTCCGATTTATCGAACGTCTTCACTACCGAACCGTTGATGATGCAAGAAACCTTATCGCCCTTCACCTGCATCGCGATCTCCTGCGTCACCGACTGCCCTACTCCGGGGGCCTTGTGGACCGCATCGCTCACCTCGCGGCGTCCATTCAACTGAAACGCGTCCGGCCCAAACCCGCGCACGATGAAGTTCCCGCTGCCATACGCCGCGCAGTAGATGTAGCTCTGCTGCCCGGTCCCCAGATCATGCCCCGCAATCGCAATCCCATAGGGATGTGGATGCGTAGTCAGATTCATAAACTTCCGCTCAGTAAACGTAGCCGACACCGTATAGTCACCCTTCGCCGTATTCTTCGGATTCCAGTACGTGATCGCCGGCCCCGTCGTCACATGCAAAGCGTTCCCCTCAAGCAAAAGCTTCGCATCGTTCACCGTCTGCCCCGCCTTCTCCGCATCGGGATCGACCTTCCCTTGCCAACCCGGAACCGTAATCCCTCCGCCCGCTATCTTACGGTTCGCATCCGGCGATTCCTGCGCACATAGAAAATTGGTCGCAAACAGCGCTATCGCGGCAACAGTACATAGACGCACAACAGTTCGCATAGAAGTCCCCTCCCAAATCGAAAACGCTCATCAAGACCGGCGCCCCGATTATAAATTGCCGAGCCACTGAAGGAGGAGATATGTCAGAGATTTTAGAAATTCACCGACGTTCGTGGACGTCAGTGTGACCTCCCGCCGAAGACGCAATCGCCCGGCTGGCGGTCTCCTTGACGGGAAAAGAGAGAGTGTATATTCTCCTTTGCCAGATAGGAGAGAGCCTTGCCGAAACCGGTTGCACTCCCGCAGGGCACACTCGAGGTGCTCATCCTAAAGGCGGTCTCGCTCGGTCCGCTGCATGGCTACGGCATCCTGCTGCGCATCCAGCAGATCTCCGGCGAGCGCCTCGAAATCCTGCAGGGTTCCTTCTACACCGCCATCTATCGTCTTGAGCGCCGGGGCTGGATCAAAGGCGAGTGGGGCGAGTCGGAGAACAATCGCCGCGCCCGTTTTTACTGGCTCACCACTTCCGGTGCGCGCCAACTCAAGGCCGAGACCGCCAAATGGACTGACATGGCCGCTGTCGTCGCCGCCATTCTCAACAAGAAGGTGGACGAGATATGAGTCTTCTTACCACAATTCGCAAACTTTGGTACTCCCTCACGCCACGCACCGGTAGCGACGTGGAAGAAGAGTTCCGTTCTACCCTCGAGGCCTACCAGGAAGATTTGATCCGCCAGGGAGTGCCTGAAGAAGAAGCACGGCGCAAAGCGCGCATCGATCTTGGTCAGCCCGCGGCCCAAAACGAAACTTACCGCAAGGCCATCGGCCTGCGCCTTTTCGATGAGTTAGGCGGAGACATCCGCTACGGGCTCCGCGGGTTGCGGCGTAACCCTGGCTTCGCCGCCGTTGCTGTGCTCTCACTCGCGCTCGGCATCGGCGCTACCACCGCGATGTTCTCGCTTATCTACGCCGTCCTGCTGCACCCGTTTCCCTATGCCGACGCAGACCGCATCGTGAATCTCTTCGGGCTCCAAGAGACTGCGGCGGGCACATCGTTTGCCTGGACTAAACTCAGCAAGGCAGACCTAGATGACCTGGGCCGTACCGCTCCGGTTGAGTCGGTGCTCGGCTTCAACCCCACACACATGGAGATCACCGGTGGCGCGCTGCCCGAAGACATTTCGGCCACCTATCTCACAGAGAACGCCGGGACTTTTTTTGGTGTGCGCCCGCTTCTCGGGCGCAACATCGAGCCATCCGATGCAGAGAACGGCGGCCTCTCCGTGGTTGTTCTCAACTACCGCTTCTGGCAGCGACACTTCGGCGGCGATCCCCACGTTTTCGGGCAAACGCTGGAGCTTAATCATGCTGCCTACAGCATCATTGGCGTGATGCCGCGCACCTTCGCATTCAATGACATGACTGACGTCGCGGATGTCTACCTTCCTGCCACCTTGATGCAACATCTTCCTGACGTTCCCATTCCACAGTACTTGCCGTGGCTCAAGCTCCGCCCCCATGTCACACTTGCCGCTGCCAGTGCAGTGCTTGAGCCCATCTTGCTCCAGATTGCGAAACAGAAGTTGGGGAGGCTTCCCGATCACGTGCATTTCGAACTAGAGCCCATCCTCTGGGTCTTCCGGGAGAATATTGGCCACTCTCTGACGCTTCTTCTTGCCGGCGTTGTGCTTCTGCTGATCATCGGCTGCGCCAATTGCTCCATCCTTTTGCTGGCGCGTGGGCGCACGCGCCAGCATGAGCTCGCCATCCGTAGTGCCATCGGCGCCAGCCGCTGGCGCATCGTCCGCCAGTTGCTGGTAGAAGCCATCGTTATCTCGTGCACCGGCGCCGTGCTTGGCGTGGCGGCGTCTTACTGGCTGGCAAAGCTTCCCATGTTGCTATCGCCGGATTCGTTTCCGGCAGAATCCTTCATCCGCGTCAACGCTCCGATCCTCGCGTTCTCCGTCGGTCTCGCGCTGCTCTGTGGCATCCTCTTCGGTCTTGTACCTGCATTGCGCCTCTCGCGTCGCGATTGCACACAGATGCTCCCCGGCAGGCAGACCGGCATTGTGGCTGTGCCGCAAAGCGCCGCTGGAGCGTTCTCATCGCTGGGCAAGTGGCGCTCACACTGCTTCTCATGGCTACGGCAGGAACCGCCATCAGCAGCTTTCTTGGACTCATGCGGACGCCGCTGGGCTACGATTCCGCGAATGTCGTGAGGCTCGGCATCATTCCACATGCGCACGTCACCGCGCCAGGCGAGAAAGAGAGCATCCAGTCACGCGATGCTAGAGTCGCTTACATCGAGCAGATACGGGAGAAAATCGCATCCGTACCCGGTGTCTCCACAGTCTCTGTGGCCGCAGATGCGACGCCGCCCAATGGCGGCACTTATGCTGGAGGTCCCGTCGAGATCGATGGATCTGGCGATGGCGAGCAGCCGCAGGCTCGCGTGATGCTGGTGGACCAGCGATATTTCGCTGCGCTCCGCATTCCTGTGCTTCAGGGGCGCATCTGGGACGCAGATGAGAACAACCACGGGGATCCGGTCGCGGTAGTCAATCACGCCTTCGCGGCGCGCTACCTCTCATCCTCCAATGCCGTGGGCCGGCAGCTACGCCTTCCCGGCCTTAAACCTCAGAATCGCTACCAGGTCGCCTCTGCGCAAAGCACGGCATGGCGGCAGCTCATTGGCGTGGTAGGCGATGCGCGCAACGATGGCCTTGAGCATCCCGCTGCGCCCGCCATCTACCTTCCATATACTTCGCTGCTGTTGTCCTACGCGCACTTCTTCGTCCGCACGCAGGGCGATCCGCTTACCCGCCTGCAATCCATCCGCGCCGCTATTGCATCCGTCGCTCCAGACCAGCAGATCTCCAACGGCAGCTTGCTCGGTACCCTTACCCTCAATGAGGCCCTTGAACGCGACGCACAGTACAGCAGCCAGCGGCTCTTCTCTATATTGTTTGGCGTCTTCTCTGCCATGGCGCTTGCGCTCGCACTGGTGGGCATCTTCAGCCTCGTGGCTTACAGCGTCGCGCAACGCACTACGGAGTTCGGCGTGCGGCTGGCGCTGGGCGCGCCGCGCAAGCACGTGCTCTGGGTCGCAGCACGCATCGCGCTCGTCAGCGCGGCCGCGGGCATTGTCGTCGGTCTTGCCTTTGACAGCTTTCTCGGCGCCGTCCTCGCCCACTGGATGCAAAACGCCTTTGCCGCAGGGAGTCTGTTTGCAGCCGCCGCGCTCCTCGCTCTCAGCGCGCTCGGCGCCTGCCTCTTGCCCGCCCGCCACGCCGTCGCCGTCCCACCCTCCGAAGCTCTCCGCAATGAATAAAGCGTGTTCCATTTGACCAGAGGGCCTCACCTCCGGATCAAATCGGGTCGTCCATGCGAGACAATTACCCGCACTGCGCACCACCGGGAGGTGTTTGCGCCCACCATCCGAACTGGCGACTCGGGGTACCTGTCGAGCGACGGGCTAACCGGAAGTTATTCCGATCCAGAAGTCGGCTAGTGTGTCCATACATCCACTTCCCTGCAATGGGATTGACTGGTCAGACTGTCCGGTCCGAAAATTGTAGTATCCGAAACGGAGTCGCAGCGCAGGAGGTCGGACGTGACGCTTGACATCAAAGTGAACGACTTTGCAATACGCTCTTTCCGCGATCAGGCGGACGCAGATTATATTTCCGCCCGAATGGCATGTCGTACCCAGTTGATGAGTCCGTATCTTTGGGCCTGCCAGCAAGCAATTGAGAAGTACTTGAAATGCATTTTGCTCCCAAATCGAATTTCAGCACCCAAAGTTTTCCACGACTTGGATAAAGCTCTTGCCATCGCGGAATCGGATCTGAGGCTGGACCTGACGCCCAGGAGCCAGGAATTCATCCGCTACATCAATGAATACGGGGGGTATCGGTATCTTGAGATTTCATCTTTCGCCTCTGGGCGCAGCATTATCGAACTGGACAGAACCGTGTGGGAACTCCGACGCTTTTGTACGCTGGACCGTGGTCCGCGCGAGATGACACTTCGGTCTGGTGTAGTTCCTCCCAAGGTGCGATTGAAGGGCGGATACCTAGAGGAGATCATCGATGACAAGAACCACCCTGCACGTCCTCCGCTCGTTCGGGGAAATGGTTTTTTTGGGCCTAGGAGCAGAAAGCGAGTTTCGGTTGGCTCATGGACGAAACTTGTAAATGCGCCACTTTCGCTTCACCCGGAGATCCTTGACGAGGTGCGGAAGTACATATTTCTGCCAAAGCATGTGATTGATGGGTATCGGGTAGTTACCCACACTTAGAATGGCTCAACCGATGTGACCGTCCCTAATCCGTTGACGCACTGATCGAACGTTGGTCGGCAAACGCCCGGGCTCATCCGCCCGAACCGGGCCGAATGGGTACTGAGCAGCAGGATTCGTACGGAAAAGTCGGTAAGGCACCCAGAATCCATTGCCAGTGATTTTGCCAAAGAAATGAGCGCCGTGAAGGGCGTTTATGAGGACCAATGCATTACGCTGCGAAACTCGCGGCAGCATATACACGAAGGCTTGCCCCTTGTGCATCGCACTATGCCACAAAGACGAGAGGGGAAGTGGAAGGACAGTCGTCAAATGATACGAGGAACATCACGGATCGTTATCGCTCTGCCGACGGTTCAGAGACGCTCACCGGCTCTGACGGTCCTGTCTGTACCCAGACGGGGTCGACCTGAAATGCTTCTGAAACGCTGAGGTGAAATGACTCTGACTCGCAAAGCCAAGGTGCAACGCAATCTGTACTAATGACAGTTCGCTCGATTCCAACAAGGCACATGCTTTGGTCAGCCTTCTGTGTAACAAAAACTGGTATGGGGTATTGCCAGTCGTTTGTTGGAACAAGCGAGTGAATTGATGCGGGCCGAGGCCAACTTCTGCTGCGAGTGACGTGATCGATTGAATCCGCCGGTCCTCTATCGCTTCAATCACTCTGCGAAGCTGGGCAGGCGTAAGCCGGCCCCTTTGTTTACGTTCGCCAGAGTGGGAAATCCATTGCCGCACCAGATGTCCGCTGAGGACGGTCCCGAGAGCTTCGAGAAAGGCTTTATCTGCGACTCCGCCGATCAGGAATTCTCGACGAAGCGTCGTTCCGAGAGCTTGAAGCACTGGATCGATGGCGTAGTCTACGTCCATGATTGCGGAAGGCGAGCTCAACAGGAGCTCATCCTTCGCCTTTGCGAGGTATTGCTGTCCGAGAAGGACGACGATGACTTCGTTTCCGCCCGCCCAACCTCCAACGTGCGGTTTGCCCGAGGGGATCAGCTTCAGAAAAGCAGGCAATTCGGCGGGCCCTAATTGTCTGTTTTCGCCTTGCGAGAGGAAGTGCAACGCTAGCTGGTTCTCAGTGTGCTCGTGTTCGGGCACCTGCATCCCGGTCGGACCGCCATGCATAAAGCAGAGATCCGGTAGATCGATACGGGTATGACGTTCTGGTTTCCAGACAGGCAGTTCTCTACCCGTATCCATAGCTAACCACCTTTCAGAAACCCATGTCCTCAATATGCAATTGTATGCTCGGAATCTGGAAGAACACTGACCTGGACTTTTGGTACGCTCTTGCGAGATGGCTAGTGCAGTGTCCAACAAATAACTATACATACTAACCGGGGCCTATTATCCTTCGGTGATGGGTAAGGCATGTCCGCTTTCCACCGTGGAGCAGCAGAAAATTGAGCAGTGGATCGCAGCGCACGGCACGCCACA